>Ga0209475_10000573_pt1 | contig 68825 bp, 81 predicted proteins | sample tdDd471_FD_187128 | JGI IMG/M metagenome (GOLD analysis project Ga0209475, IMG submission 187128) | Marine sediment microbial communities from the Atlantic coast under amendment with organic carbon and nitrate - tdDd47.1 (SPAdes)... | ecosystem: Environmental > Aquatic > Marine > Coastal >... | reverse complement strand
TTCGCGTTCGTAACTTTTTGAAAAATTGAATTAATTAAAATTTGTGTAAATTTCGAATTTGGTAAATTTCAAAAGTTGCGAACGCGAACAAAAAATGAAAAGTGGTTAAGAAACGTCAAGTTTTGCCCGGAATTCACAGACCAAAAAGTGAGGTGGCAAATTTTTTGTTCGTGAAAATTTTGAGAACAAAATTTTATGGGGGTCATTTTCAGTCTGTGAATTCCGGGCAAAACCTGTCATTTTTCAACCACTTTTCATTTTTTGTTCGCGTTCTCAACTTTTTGAAAAAAAATGTGAAATTTAAGAAATAACTGAAGGGGTTTGTTTGGAAAAAAAATGGAAAACATTATTGGAAAATTGAGTAGTTTTTTACCCCCTGATTATGAAGCAAAAAGCGCTTCTCCAAAACTTTTGAGAGAAAATTTGAATGATCCGCCCCGAAAAAAGGAAAAAGATACTGTTGAGGGAATGCGAACATCAACAGCTGCAACTAAATTGTTGAAAAGTCAAGGACAGCGTAAAATTGCCAAAAGGATAAATGAAGAAATTCAAAACCAACAGATTGTCTGTCAATTTTCAAAAGAAGAAAAACAACGACAATTGAAAGAACAAAAAGAAGCTAAACGTGAAAGTAGTATCAAAAAGATGGAGCCTGTAAAGTTGCCGGTACAAATGCAACAAGAAGATGTAGATTTGCCTAAAGAGATGCCTATGGATATGCATATACAAAACATGGAACAACACAATCATCGAGCAAAGCAAGTATCTTTATTTGCTTCTCATGTTGAACGTCCTCTTCAGGCTTCTACTGCTCATATTATTGCTACTCCCAGTATGGAAGAAACTTTAAAGATGAGCCGAAAGTATCCATCAATGAAGTTGGTTACAGATCAGTATATGGAAATGTTGGCAAATAATCCCAACATTAAGAAGCAAAATTTGCCAGTTTACAGACGATCTACGTTGCAAGAATTTTTGTATGCTCCAGATCCCAAAAAATCATGGCAACGACCTTGCTGTAATTTGAATCGTCCTCCAGTGCAAGGCGAACAAAAATTTCATTGTGCTGGACACGAGCTTTCGTGTAAGCTACTTGGTCCTGAAAAGGCGTTTCTTCCTCGAGAGTTGTTGTTTCCTGATCAAATTGTCAGGATTAATCACTCTTTAGATGTTGAAGGAGATGGAGATGCATCAAGTCATTTGCTTCCGGTGCCTCAAATGTGTTACATGTGCTACATTTTTTTGATTAATCAATTGTTTTTGGAGCAAAGAAACAAGCTTGATGATCGGGAGCGCAAAGATCATACCCAAGCCAAGAATGCCCGTACTACCATGATTACCATTCTCAACAGATTTATTGTTGCATTTGGAACAGAAGGAGAGTATGACATTACGCGGTTGATTGCCTCGGATAGTTTATCACTAGGTATATTAGGACCTTTTCCTTTGTGGAGTCCTCGACATTATGTTCCAGTCATTGACAAATACAACAATGTACGCGGATTTGCAGAGAAAGATATAATGGTTTTTCGGCTTTCCCAGGAACCGTCGGAACTGATCGAGTCGGCCAACTTGAACGACTCTACCCGATCGACCCCTACGAGTGTGAAACACGCAGCTACACGTTTCCGCCAGTAGAGGTGACGGTATTCTGGGAGAAGTTTGATAACAGAAGTAATATGCCACATAGAGCACTGGCTCGGTCCATTTTTGTGCCTTCTATGAATGATACTCGAATGAAATTGATGAACATGGGATTGTTTAAAGGATACGTAACTACCGATTTAGCCGTTGCTGCTATGAAAAGTAACCACACTGGAATTGATTATTTGTGTCAAAAAATGACAGAAATGGCAGAGGGAAAGTGCAAACTTTTTTCTCGCACTGAACTTCGAGCAGTATTGTCAATGCCCAACTCCAAAGGTTTGGCGCATTTATTCAATGAGGTAAAAAACGAAGAAGAAGAACAATTGGAAATGGGAAGAAAACTTTGGGAAGAAGATCAACAACAACAAAAGGATTACAATTCTCTTCCGTCTACACCAGTTAGAGTACCTCCTACTCCTGATTACGTTTATGAAGATGATGAAGAAGGCGATGATGAAGATGAAGACGAAGAAGATGAATTACAAGAAGACAACAATTTTGCATGGATTCCTGCTCAAATACTTTTGCATGGAAAGTCATTACCGCCTTTGGAAGGACATTCTTGGTTTTATACCATCTTTTTTCGCGTCAACGGAGCCAAAGCAATTTTTTCAAGTATTAATATTAGCAAAAACAAGGTGATGCAGCGAAAATTGTATCGATATAAGGAAGCTCATTTGCAGGCTGTAAAAAATTTGGACAACATATATGAAGAACACAAAGACGTATCTGATGCCTGTATTGTAGCTAGATTGGGAAAAGATCCAGAGATGTGGTACAAATCCTTGGGCGAATCTCATTATGCTGTAGACTGTAATTATGCAAAAATTGTAAGCGAAACACACAAGACCAAGAAAACGCCACTGGAAATCATTCAAACAGCTTACCCAGATTTGGAGTGGAACGTTGAATGTGTAGCTAATTTGATTAAGCAAGGAAAGATTACAAATTTAACGCATTGGTTAGATGGGGGTGAATGGGCGCCATTAGGAGGAGAAACTGCTCCAGATGTAAAGTATCATTCGCTTTTCTATGGAATGGTTTATATACTCAATCAAATACACGAAAAGATGGAACCTTATTGGAAGGCTGATAATGGTGGCGACGAAATATTTGATGCTTTATGGTTGTATTATGCATCTTTTGTCAACATTTTTGAGTTTTGTCTAACTCAGAATGATGTTCCTCGTATGGATGATTTTTATCTAATGTCTCCTATTGGAACAAAAGTAGGTAAACATGGTTGGGTATCTCCTTCGGAAAAATTAACACCTTGGGAGTATGGAAGTGCCTTTTTTAATACCGGAGCATTCCATGCAGGAGATTTGCCAAATCTATATCATATGTTGTTAAATATTCCGTTGTGGGGAGAACGTCAACGTCCAGCTTTTGTCTTGGGAAAGTTGTATCACAAAGCACTTCCTTTTGCTTGTGGAAGACGTCACATTTTCAAACTAGTCAATGAATGTGTGGAAGCCAATCCGGGTATATGGAAGATTATATCACGCATCGCTTGGGTAATGTTAGCAGGATTATATCCAAATTCGTTGGGATGTTCCAGTACGCCATATTTGGGAATGCGTCATCTTTTGCATGTAAAAGAACTCACAGATAGCAAAGAACGTCTTATGAACGCTTTGAGTATTGATTCTAGCAGCGGAGGCGGGCCGCTCATTGTTTCTAGCATGTTTGGAATGCATGTTCTATATATGGCTTCGTTTGAACCAGCTTATTTGGAGCAAGCACGCATCTGTGTAGATTGGGACAATTTTGAGAGAGAAACGTTGCATTTAGTCAACATCATTAGGACAACCATCAGTTTCAATACTTCTGATCCATTTAAAATCACTAGAGCGGATTTAAACAAGACGGTAAAAAGCCCCAGTACACATGTACATCGATTGCGTGCCAAATCTATAGAAAATGCCTTGGCCAAACAAGCCAATGATCATTTGGAAAAAAGAGTGTTACAATCCAAGCAACAATACGAATTGGATGAAATTGCTTTGAAAGACATTTTAGAACGTAATCATTCAACAGCAGGAGGAGGATTCTTGAAAACGTTTATTGGTTCGCGTTGGAATGATGAAATGGATTTGGAAGAATACAACATGGAACATGTCAGAGAAGCATATGCAGAATGCCAGAGAGCAAAAACGTATTATTCTGAATTGTTTGGAAGAACATCTTTCAAAGGCCCCATCATCAATTTGGTTATGCGTATTCCTTATATGGAAAGAATGACACTTGACGCATTTTCAATCCTTAGGCTGGAAGAATATGGAGGTATATGCGACAAAACAGTTAGCATCATGTGTGATTTAGTCACAATGTATTACAACAAAAAGTGTTTGCCTCAGCATTTTTTGGAACGCTTTAGGTGTATGCTGGCAAAAGATTTTATGGTGGTTTGTTACTACTTTAACATGGCTGCATTGGCGGAAATTATGCAATTCGTACCGTTGAGTGCTGAAATGGTAAAAGCAACAGATGAAGCCATGATGGCAAAGCGTCACCGTTTGTATCCAGGAGAAGACGTGCCAGATAATATGTATGATGTTTCTGTATCTTTATGTTGTAAGAGAATTTCTACAATGATGGGAACCGGAAAGCACGGAGTTAAGATGGTAGCAATTGACATTGAAAAAGATGCATTTGTATGTGCTAGGAAACCACAAGAAAAGGATGAAGATGATGAAGATGATGAAGATGATGATGAAGACGATGACGGAGACGAAGATGAAGATGGCGACGAGGATATGAGGGATGCTGATTATGCATCTCATGTATTGGAAGCACAAGAAGATGCTGAAGCTATGAATTTTGGACAATTTGACATTCGTCAATTGGTTCCTCTTGCAGCTGATAAGAATAGTAACAATAAGAAGCGTACGGTAGCAAAAGAAAGAGCAAAAGAACTGAGAAGTGCAAGAAAAGCATGGTGTAAAATACCTTGTGGTCAACCAATGATTAGGTTTTGTCTACGAGGAAGAGCACTCATTTGGGGAAATTCATTGGAAAAGAGAAATATGTACCTACATTGCCCTAGATGTGGAGCTTTGCATATGTATACCATTTTGAATTATGCAGGTTCTGAAACTGGAGAATATAGATGTAATGAATGCGCGAGGAAAGAACATATGCATCTAATATATAGACAATGCTCCTACTGTAAGCAGTCTTCTCCAGTACAAGTAAACCAACATACTCATCTGAGTGTAGTTTGCCTAACAAAGGATCCAACCAACAAATTATTTAACGCAGCAACACAGCCAAAAGAAATTGTTCAAGAACTTTACTTTTGTAAGCAACACTATCGTATAGCTCGTCCATATACTATTGGAGGAAGGATGGTACCAAAAGACAAATTATGGGAATTAATTAAGAAAAAACAAGCAGAAAATCAACTGAAAGTGGCTAGAGGTGATTTTAGGCGTAAAAAAATAAAGTAGAAGAGAGGGGGGGGGGGTGCAACAAAAAAAAAATAAATGGATTTTCTTTTAGAATTGAAGAAAACGGCAAGAGGCCAAGCTGTAGATACAATCGAATTGATGCAAATGCATGAAAGTCAAGTCGAAGAAATACTACAAACATATAATAGTCAATTTGAAAATATTCCGTTTGAAAAGTTATTTCTTTTTCTCAATCTCTGCTTGTATATTATTGGTAGTAAGAGAAGAATAACACGAGCAGACTCCAACATTACATCAATGATTAAAGAATGGATACCAAAGGGCATAGATATTGCAAAGATACATCCAAATTCAAACAAACTTCGAATGGAAGACTTTTACAATGCTTGTCTAACCAGAGGTGTGATTCCTCCAAAAAAATTGGCAGATATTATTGAAGACGAATCAGAACCATGGGAACGTCGAATTGAAGCCATGATCAGAGATTTGAAACGATCCGAACCAGAAAGTAGGTCAGAACTAACGTTGGAAGTAGATGACGCCGGTTTATTTAATGTATCAATAAAGCGTTTAAAAATGTAAAACTTATCTCAATGCTTTTCCTGCATGTGCTTCCTGTACCCCAGCCAGAGCCTTGTCCATATCTAAAATACACAAATCTGATCTATAATCCTTGTCATTTACAATTTCTCTCAAGATGAAGAAAAATTGAATGACTGATTTGACCAATTCTCCACATTTTGTTCCAATAGGATGAAACATACCACGAAGTTCCAGCTTCCATGTGCATTGACGCTTGCTGTTACAAAAACCGCAAATGTTTTCTGCCTTTTCCAAGTTGTACACTTTTCCTTTGGTAATTTCTGGGGTGCTTTGTAATCCTTCATACGCATCCTCTGCAATGTGATCCCACAAAACTAGAGAAGGATTGTTGTGTCCTTGCAATCCTAGGTTATCCCTTACTGTTTCCAGTATTTTTTGATAACGATTTTGAAACCAAGGACTGGATTTGATTGCTTGCTTCAGAGAAACTCCATCGCGAAGATCACGAATAAAATCTCGACAATCCTTATAATCTTGAATAGAATACTGATTAGCACGTTCGTCTGAATCCTCTTCTTCCTCCATCAAATCTTCGACCGGATCATCTCCATACTGTTCACTCTCTGGAACATCGGAATAAAATTCATTCTTTCCCTTGTTTTTACGAGAAGAACGTCGCAACTTTTGTTTCTTCTTTAGTTTCCATCCAAAGTGTTCATCATATTTTGGGTCATCATAAACACTCAATTCTTCAGAATCACTTGCAACAAAATTATCCTCGTTGGTATACTTTTCTTTGCTACCAAACAAAGAGCGTTTGTTATTGTTTTGATTCAAAATGTCACTATCGCTGTCGCTAGAAAAATCTAATTCCAAAAGTTCTTCTTCTTCTTCTTCAGAAGGATCTCCTCCTGAAAGAATCTTTTGCAGCAAATTCTTGAGTGATGCCAATTCTTCTTGTGCTGTGCCAAATTCTTCAACAACAGTTTTGATAGCTTCGTTTCTCATGCTCTCAGAAAGAACAGCATTACGCAAGTTGGAAATTGCCTTTACAGCTTCTTCCAAATCGTGACATTTTGTTGATAACTGATTCAATAGTTTTTCAACATCTTTTGTAACGCCTTTGATGATTCCCAAATCAACAGAAACAATGGGGAGATTTTGCATTATAATTAGAAACCAGCCCACCCCCTTTATTCACTAAAAATTTTATATGGTAAATCATCTAATCTTAGACCAGCACCATGAACATGTCCTCCTCCTTTAAATTCTCGGGCAATAGCTTCGACATTAGGTCCTAGCGGATTGTGTGTGCGTAGTGAAACAGAATACCCGCCATATACTGGTTTGTTCCAAATAACAGCAATCGTATTCTCTGGATCTTCTTCACACATCATAGCACCGATATCACTAATCCACGGGAAAGGAACATTAACAATTGCCATACGATATCCTCTCCAGTTTGTATAACCAACTTTTTCCATCATTGTTTTCAAAACGGAACGTTGATAATCATAAATGATTCTTCCTTTTTCAATTGTTTGATCCGTACACACGTCACCAATTACAGGATACCAATCACTCAAAGTTTGTGGTCTTTCAAAAGCTGTAGTAAAATAAAGTGCAGATTCGTTATCTTCATGCTTCCATACATCTTTCAAACCAATATATTCAAGTGAACGAGGAATTGGCTTTTCATCTCCGTGTACATACTTCCATGTTAATTGAACGCCGGCTTCTCCCATTACAAATACGGTATGCACATTTTGAATGGATAATTCTTTCAATGTCGTTTCGTTTGTAACGTGATGATCAATAATTAAAAGTGAATTGACAAGTTTAGATGCTTTTTCAATTGTTTCTGGAGAAAAAGCAATATCAATCATAAGTACATTACGACCAGTAATAACTTGGGATACATAATCTGTAAGAAGTTCATCTTTGGGATGGATTCCAATAAAAATGATATCTTCTGAGATTTCGTGATAAACAATGGCAGCAGATGCATGGCCATCATTACAAGGACTGTGATGAACAACAACATTGACGTTTTTGGGCGGTAAAAATTTTCTAGCGCGGTCCATTTTTTTTTTCCGGAACCCTCTATTCAAGTAGAAATTTTTATTACCATTGAATTATATTCTTCTGGAATTTTTTCATTCAATCTTTTCGTGAAGCACTACCTTATAATACCCAAACTTGTAAAGTATTACAACAGATATTACAAACGCTAGAATATTAAAAGGCATCCAAACATAAGAAACATAAATGATGGAAGAAAGCGCAAAAGCTATAACAAAACGCCACGTATCAGAAATAATATCATGAAAGATGGTATATGCCCACAGAAATATTTTAGGCATTGTATACAATTTAGACTTTTTCCGCGATGGCTGTGGTAGTGGTGGTAGTGGGTCTGGAAAAAACATAGACCCCTTTACGTCTGCCATCTTTTTTTACAGAAGGAGAACATCAGTATGATCAGTGGAAAGTCCTACCTTTTCCCGAATAAGAAAGATGAATAAAGTAATCATCTTAAAAAAGATTTTAAAAAATATTTCATTTTATGAAAAAAAATTACAGAGAGAGAGATGGCCAAGTTTGATTATCGAAATTGCTGTTTTTATGGCACCTGGTGGACAACTGTAGTTGGTGTTTTCATTTTAACAGTAACTCTATTAGCAGCTGGTGCTTTATTATATCAACAAAATAACAAATCCAATACAATGCCACTCTTAATGGTGCCTACAGAATGTACTTTGATATCTTATCAAATTTTTGAATGTAATGATGGTACTTGGATTACCACATACAACGAGGGAAGAGTAGTAGAAAGCCCATTTTCTAGTAGACCTACACAGGAGCTAGCTCATCTTTCCGCTTTATCATATCCTTTGAATGCTTCGTATCCTTGTTTATGTAATATTCACCTTGAAAGAATCAAACCTGAATGCGATGCTTGGAATGCTTGTGTACTCAATGTTAATTTGACTCGTCATCTTCAGCTGACAGGAGGTACTTACAAGTATGGAGGAGATGTTTTGGTAGCAATTGGAAGTATTTTATTAGTAGCTTTAGTGATAGCTAGCATCTTAATGATGATTGTCAAAGGATGGTTTTCTTGTTGTTGTGGAGAATCTACAAATAGTGTTGTTGCAAAATCAGTTTATACTCTCGATGATATGGAATAAAAATATTATTCTCTTGTACTTTTCATTCTCTTTCTTTTTTCTTCCTTTTCATAATCCTTCTCAGCACTATCCATTGATCTTTTTGCATATTCTATTAATTTTGGAGCACTTTTCAATATGCCTAAAAACTGATGCATATGCTTATTCGCACCTACTGCAATGAGTTGCATCTTTTTGTTGAAAATTGGATGAACAATAAAATATTCAAATCCATGAACTTTTTTGTCTAATCCAATTTCGTATATTTCTTGATTATTAAAATCATATAAGGTATTTTCAAAGAATGTGTATTCTTGATCTCTTTTAGCATACGGTATGCTATTCTGTTTATATTCTTTCACATCTTTGAATGATTGTATGCTAATGATACTTGATATTCTAATGTCAAGTCCCCAAAAAGGTGTTCTAGGAGGTGAAGATGCAACTACAGGAACAAAGCCCTCATAAGTGTCCATTTTTTTTATTCAATTGCCAACATGCAGGCAGAAAAAACAGATATGCTTAAAAACAAAAAGATACAAATTAGTACAATTATAACTGGAATAGATAACCACAACAAATTATTCCAAACACATTGATAAGCTAATGTAGATCGTAAACACTCGTTGTATGGATGATACTGGGCATCTCCTTTTCTGATTACATTTCCACACTCTTTTAACAACATGAATGTATCATCTGAATTTGGATTATGTTCTAAAGGATACCAATTATAGATGTTCCATTCCATCAAATAATGGATTAAAATGCTGTATTGAACCAACATGCTAGATGCTCCTATATAATAGCATCTATCTTGTAGTGATCCCATTCTCAACACTTGATCGCATTTGATTGGTGTCATAGCATCTTTTTCACATACTGCGGTGTAGGTGAACGCATTTAAAAATGGCTTGTAAATATGCTCATACAAATTTGGAAGCACATTATGAGGTCCCCATGATTTTGGCGAGTCTTCTCTTTGCATATCATTGCACATTTTTCTGGGTTTTGTGGGATCATATCCCCCCAAATCAGCACAAATGCAATGAAAACACAGTCCTATAATAATAATAAACATCTTCATCTTACTTTGTTTTTTTTATTCTCAATAACAATTGTAATTTTAATTGTTTCCGGTAAAATTTTAAAGTATGGATATTGATCATTGATACTGTGTACTGCACATACAGATTCTTTGTTATTGGACAAAATACAAGAAACAATCATACATTCCTTTTCTGCCAAATCAAAAAAACACTTATTAGGATTGCCAGGATATATTTGATATAATATATCATCATCATCATTTGTCGTCATAGAAATTGGATGTTTAAATTTAAAGGAATAACAATTTCCTTTTTTTATAAAATCACCTACTGGCTGATTTGATTTGCTAGACTGACCATCACTCAGCCTTAGTTCTTTGGCTACTCGCAAAATAAATCTAGGATACATATTCTCCTTCTTCGTCTTCACTATCAATTACTAACAAAAGCGGAATGACGGATCCTTGACACCGAACCTTTTCTGGTGGATTAAGCAGTGTAAAAGATCCTTGTTTTTTTTCCTTTTGTATCACAATGCAATTCAAAATATTAATTTGGTAATAATCTTGAGCGCCTAATGGGTAAAACCATCTTACACCAAAAGTATTTGATCCACCGCCTCCTTCTTCCAATATGCCAATAGAACATTTATAAAAGTCGGCAGCTAGGTGCGAAAACACATATTTACAATAGATTCTATAAGGTTTTTTCTTATAGTCTCGATGCCAGTAAAAGAAACGCAACATTACTGCCTTGAGAAATTTTGGGTAAGAAGCAAACCAAACATCTACTCTATTGGATACAGATTTTTCCTTTTGTGATACCCTCTTTATCCATTCTTTGACAGCTTCGTTATTGATGATGGTTGGTTTTAATTCCAATTCTTTGGTTTCTTCTCTCTTTATGGCTCGACAAAATTCTTGATACGTTTTGTAATTTGCGTTATTAAATACAATCTTCATAAAGTAGTACAACAAGGAGCTATGAACATTTTGACCTGTACAATTTCCAATGCTTCTGGATATACATTCAAAAAATGTTAGCCCTTCTTCAATGATTTTAAAACTCATTTTTTTAATCAGCCTTCTTTGCTCCTTCTGTAGATGAGCCAAATACTGAATATCCATTTTGTGTTGTTGGTTTATCTTCTACTTCTCCCACTTGAAGAACAATTGAATTCAAATGTATTTCTTCTTGTTGTTCTTCTTCATCATCATCATCTTCTTCGTCGTCATACTCTGGTAAATCATCTTCAATTTCATATTGCTGTTCAGCAAACATATCTATCAATTCTCGGAGCATGCAAATAATTGTTTCATCTGTATAAACACAAGCAATTCCTAAACGATGCGATCCTACCGTACCCAACTTTTCCCATCTTTCATCTTTTCCTGATTGAATAACAGCTTCTATATAAGGTACATATGGATGACCAATCTGCAACCACCAATTTCTTTGCATATAAACTTGTCCATTTTGAGTTACCTTACTCAAAACAGAAAACATTTCCACTTTTAAATCACTTGTGTTTCTTGGCATATCCAGGTTTTTTTTCAATTTGACAAGTTGTATAGTCTTTTCTACCAAATGATTTCTCTCCATTACACTGTTAACATTAAAGCTACAAGCTGGCTTCGATAGATGAATCTCTCCCTGTCTTCTATTAATTTGATTTGGAGGAGTGTCTTGTCCCATATAGGCACTGGAAGGAAAGACACCAGCCATCCATTCCAATAAACGACTCATTTTTTTTATCTGTTTTTTAAATTAATTTCAAATTACCATCACATTTAAATCAATTTTACAACACATTTCATAAAACAGTCCGATTTTTTTTTATTCCCGAAAAAAAAGATGCAAAGCTGAAAGAGAAAAGGCAGTCCCAGTTAATAACATTAAAATGGCTACAAAATGAATGGCAAATACAGGATCTTTAGAATATATGCAAATCATAATATCAAAAGCAAGAATTAATATTCCCACAATGGATCCCATCCAAATTCGCAATTCCATATTCAAAGTAGGAGAAGCAAGGAGTGTTATTAAAATTGTAGCTAATGCTCCCAAACTCAAGATAATTGCATAAGTGATACTGACAGAATGTGATATATTGATTCTGTTGACATATCTTTGTAAACGAGATTCTTGTTCAACTTTTGAAGATTTTTCCATTAACAACCCCTCATCCATTTTTTTTATTTGTTTTTATCAGATTCTACCAATTGACGTCCCCAGTCTTCCAATCTTGCTCTCCAATATGTGTTACATCTTGTAATTAACAAATAAAAGACTGTCAAAACAGAAAGGATTAAAAATGCAATTAAAGCAAAACAAAGCATTATCCCAATTGATCACAATTCCTTGGTGTGGTAGGTTTGGTGCTTGTGTTTTCTCTTGCTCGAAATGACTCATGTTTTTATTTTTTTTATTGGGGACCCCCTCAATTCTAAATAATTTCTTCTTGTTCCTCCTTTTCTTTTTCTACCAATTTAATTGGCACAAATTTAGAATCTTTTTCGTCTTCCTCATCAAATGGATCAGGATCACTATGCAACACAGGTGGTGTTTGCTGCAATCTTCTAGGATCAGTAGGTAATTCTTGAAGGAATATATCTTCTTCGTTTCTAGGAGTACCTCCATCTGGATCACTTCCGTAATTAAAACTGTTACTACTCTTTGAATGAAATGTTTCTATACATATATCTTCTTCAAAGTTGATGCTTGATTCCCACGGATTAATCTCCTTACTGACACTAGATTCTAAATTTGTATCTTGTGTTGTCAAAAACAACTTGGCTTGCTCTGCTGTCATTGTCTTGATCTTACTCTTTTGTGTTTTCAAAACACGGGTTTCACAAACAAAAATGTTTGTCTTTGTAGAATAAAGAATATTTGGAGATCCCCTTTCAAACGGAATTCTCGAAAGCTGGGCTTCATCTTGTGCTACTAAAGGCAGAATATAAATTCCCTTATACACTTGTCTACCGTCCTTGTTGATAATAATGGGTGTATTTTGTGTTAATGTTGCAGCTACATTACTAGATCTGTTTCTCAAGCTAATATGAGAAGTCCACACTACATAAGCAGTTCCTGTAATGCCTTCACACAAATAAGCATGATTTCCATAACATACTGCCAGTTGTGCTGTTCCCACTCCATCAGAAATATATTGTGAATCTTTCAATCTGGCATTCAGTTCCTTATGAAAGCTTTCCAAAGTCCAATAATCATGAATAAACATGACTTGTTTGTCTGATTCTGGATGATTTGGAATCACGCAAGCTACTTCACTTCCAGCATAAATCTTATCTGTTAGTGCAATCTTATAATGTCCTGTATTATAACCATTTGTAACTACTTGATTTTTGAAATCGACTTTCTGCAAGATTCTTCCATGGTTATGCGTAAAAATCTCAAAGTGTCTTCCACTAGTTAAAAGTTCTTTGAGTTCCTTCTTCAAAGGAAATTTAAATTTTTTCTTTCCAAACATTTTTTTTTACTTTCAATTGTTTTTCTTTCTTTTTTACATTAAATGGTTTATGAAATTATTATCAGAAAGAATCCCAACTCTCACTGTTACGTGTCTTCCACATTTTGTCAATCACAATTTTAAAAACATCTTTTGGTAAAAGTTTCAACACGGAATCTTCTAAAGATACAAATCGAATACACAAACAAGTATAGACTGCTTTAGCAATCCTTTTTCCAATGTTGATATTTCTATCGAGTACCTTCTTAAAAAACGGATCGCAATAAAAAAAACTGCCTGCAGTCAGTGTCCTATTTTTCTTCAACGCATGCTCAATTAGCAATACTTCTTTGTCTGATAATTTACGAGTATACACTTCCAAATGCTTTAAACTTTGATTGGTTGAAATTGCTTCAAATAATGCTACAAATCCAAATCCGGTGATCCGATTATGTAACAAATTCAAATATTCCAATGTAGTATTGGTACGCAAATTTGCAGCCATATCCACTATTTCCGCATTCCATATATTGTTATTCAGAATATTTAGCGATTTCAAGCTGTAATTTTTTAAAAGGCAATTCACTATTTTTGGTGATGCTGTACCTAACCCATTATTTCCTAAATGCAATATTTTGAGCGTATTGTTTTTCCCCAGCATTTTTTCTATATCCATATTTTGATAAGAACTTGTTACAAATCCCCTGGGTTCACTTTCTTGTATATACAAACTTTTTAGCGTATTATTGTGTTTCAGAGCTGATAAAATGTCAATAATAAAAGTTTCCTTAGTATACCAACATCCAATTAAATATAATGACTCTATCGTTTTGTTTGTTGTTATGAAATTAAGTAAATATTTGATATCAGTGTCTTGAAATACTGAATTTGAAAATTCTAATTTTTTGCATGTTTTACAATCTTGTAAGCTGTCTAAAATACTTATCCAGTTATGTAACCGGTTAACATAACTCAAACAAAGTTCTTGTAAGGTTGTAGTTTTTCGTATAGCTGTTGATATTGTTTCAATATATTCATAATCTTTACCACGCAAGGTCAAACATATGTTTGGTTTTTCAAAGAATAAATTCTCAATCTCCAACTCGCAATTTGGTACACCTTGTATCATTTTCTTAAAATAACAATTTAGAAATAAAAATAAAAAAATTTGATTGCTTTTCTTTTTAGGAAAGAAAAAAAATGTCTTCTCAAGCGGAATATGTATTGACAATCATTTCCAATGCATTTTTTATTATTCCTACTATTGAAGCTTTCAGAAAGCATAGATATACCCGAGCAATGCTGTACATAGGAGTTATTGTATTTTCGTCAATGTATCACACCTGTAGCAGCTTTTACGGTGCTTGTGCCTTTAATGCTAATTTTCATCGTCAGCTGGATTACTTCTTTGCTCAATTTACTATTCCAGCTACAGCTCTGTATATCATTATCTTTCCTCAAGAAATTTTATTTTTGGAACGTGTCTTATTGATTATTTATGCTGTGCTTGTGGTTATTTTGCAAAGTCAATTGGGGGAGGTTTTGCTGGGACAGTTAATTCTTGTCGCATCTTCTTTTGGGTTTATCATATTGTATTGGGGTGTTTATGCGTTATATCAATGGTCTCACACAAAGAAAGGACGATATTTTCCTGATTATGACTGGAATCAGTTTGTATGGGGAATTGGTCTTACTGCAGTGGCTTCTTCTCTTTTTGTTGTGGAAGCAGAAGGACCAGATGCTAGATGGGCTTCGCATTCCATTTGGCATATTGTGGGTGCTTTAGGCCAATTTTTCATCTTGAGGATTAGGGAAGAAGCTCCTCGCTATGCAAATATGGATAGTTTAATCCGTAGTCATGCAGTGGGTAGATGGGCAGAAAAACATTTATTGTTGGATCATCACACTCCGGAAAGTAGAGTATAAAAAAATAAATTTACGGTAAATCCGGAATCCATGTTGATGTCAACCCACCAGAAGGCGATTCCAAACTTATGGTTTGCATGCATGTATTCACAGGGCATTGAGCACTTACAGGTTCTGTCGTGGTTGAAGTAAATGTGCGTACAACTTCTTCTCTTTGTACTCGTACTTCAATAGATGCAAATTGAGCACATGCTGTAATGGTCATACCACATGTACTGTCATCTAAAAAGGTGCTACCATAGACAGACCATTCATGATCGGTTTGTGGTCTTACAGCAATATCAGTAAAGAATGGTGCATATTGGCTCCTTGGAGTATAAGAATTTACATTTGGTGGTGAAAGTAAAAATCGGTTTCCATCTCTTAGTTGTCCAGCAGGATCAGAGCGTAGTCTATATGCCATTTCGCGATAAGCCACATTTACAGTTCCTCCTCTCATGAATCCAAGTACAAAAGCACCTCCTGGCGTGATTGCTGGTTTGCTCCCCCATAAATGATCAACAGCACTTTCATAAAATTGTGGGGGCGTACCACTAAAGCCAAGCCCATCAAAATTTCCATAACCCCACACAATCCGACTCCGATCAACTCCATTGGCATTTGCTGTCATAGACCATGCAACAAGCTCACCTCTCGCAGCAGAGTTGTGATAAGCAAATTGGACAAAATGTCTATGTGGGTCCAATTGAATAGTGGATAAAAGTGATGGCATTGGAATACAGGAATCTGATGCAGGACATGATCCTGGTTCAACGTCCCAAGTAGTTGAAAAAGTAGTTTGACTAGCAAAAGTTGCAATATCACATGTTGTGTAATTAACAGAGAGACATCTTTGCATAGTTAAACCATTTCCTGGATTTACAACTCTTGGCTGAGCAAAAATTCCGCAAGGCGCCGCTGTAAAAGCATTTGCTCCAACTCGGCTGCTATATCCTTGATGAATTGGCGTAGTTCCACTTTTAAAAATACCACTCGAAAATTCGGGAACTTTACAAATAGGAACAATTGCAGCGCCTGACAAGACTGCATCTCTATCAAGTGTCCACATTTCTTGCAATCTTCCACCGGAGAAATCCGAAAATGCTACATTGTAATGATCTCCCCATTTCGCAAGTGTTAGTCTGTTAATACTAGTAAAAATTGTTCCAAAACTAATCTCCCATCCCATAGCACCATCAGTTTGCAAATCAAAAGAATTACTTCTAATTAAACACATTGTGTTGGGAACAGTCTGTCTAAAATAAACAATGATTAATCGATCTGCTTCATCATCTCTAACCATTGACAATTGAATAAAATTATTGTCTTGAAAATTAATTCTTCTACAATTGTTTCCCATAGGAAATGCTGTCGTAGGATCTAAATTAGTCCATCCAGTAGCGTCATAATACGGTTTTTGCATAATATTTCCGTTATAACTCATAGATCTATATGTAGTTGTTCCATCTGTAACAATATTAGCAGAATAAGATTGTGTTACTGGAATTTCTGTAAACAAAACATTTGTAACAGAACTATCTGTTCTTTGAGTCCATGAATTGGGAAATGTCCAAGACTTTTTCTTTTTGCTTAAAGTTTCTACAGTAGTATTTGCAAACACTGGATCAAAATGATTAGCATTGCCCATCATATGAAATTCATATCTGCTTGTCGTTCCGTTAAAAGATTCAATATTTGTAACATTAACATCCTCGCTGCGCTTCTTCTTCTTATCCGTTGGTGTTCCATCAACAAAATTATATCCAAGAGTACCACAAGAACTTCCGCCAGTAAAAACAGGTTCACTAGAAACAGAAGCAGGATCTGGTATTCCGTTTCCAATCGAACCCATAAAATTTGATGGGCACGTCATACTCAAAGGCAATCCAGGCGTGGTTGTTCCAATTGTAGTAGTGGAAGTAGATGTTACTACGGTACTGGTCACACTTGTAGAAGTGGTTGACGGTAAAATACTGGTACTAGCACCACTACTACTTGTAGAAGTAAAATTCATCATTGTACCAGTCGTCGTCGTCGTATTATTATTTATCTGCTCATTTCTATTATTTACAGATATTACTACCGGAACAATCACAGCAACAGCAAGTCCTGCTGCAATAAATAATGCTGTAAAAATAATTAAAAAAAGAGCCAGTCTTTTTCTCCTTTTTCTCTCTCTTTCTTGCATTATTTTTTTGCTTCTTTTAAAAAAAAAACAACTCTTACACAATATTTTAATATTTTTAATTAAATATTGACTAGTTTCTTTAAAAGTACCTTGTCCAGAGCTGCTATGACAAATGTTTTTATTCATTTTTTGGTGATGGTCCGTGATGAAATGGACCAATATTACACAAGAGCAAAATCTCCTCGTTCTTGGATGTGGACCAATATTCACCATGTTCATCTTCAAAATTCCAAAGGATTTCGTCATCCATTCCGAGTGAACTTACTTTGTAACGCTGTACGTAATGATAACCGTCTCCGTATTTTGCAATCGAAACCATATACACACATGGATTTACTTCCCACAAATGCAATTCATTTTGTATTGGTTGAATCAAATTACAGCGATCTCTCAAATGTTGCAAAATTGGATCTTGAGCAATTTCTTGGGCTGTTAAAACCCTTCCCTCCATCATTTTCCTTTTATTAGAAATCCTCATCCAAACTGAAAATTCGATCACCTCCAGTGGATACACCTTCTCGAGATCCTGCCAAATGACGATACTCTGTCACTCTCTGCTCAAAAAAGTTTGTTTTTCCTTCCAAGCTAATAAGTTCCATCCAAGCAAACGGATTTTCTGTCTTGTAGTATTTTTCGTAACCAAGCATAACAAATAGCCGATCGGCAACGCATTTGATGTAATTAGACATCATATCCTTGTTCATACCAATCAAATTAACAGGAAGAGATTCTCCAACAAACTCTAATTCATGTTCGACTGCATCACAAATAATTTCTTGGACACGTTCTACTGGTAAACGAGTATGTTCTAGCAAGCTGTAAATTAAGCAAGCAAATTGACAATGCAAGCCTTCGTCTCTAGCAATATACTCATTGCTTTTCCCCAAGCTATTAACAAGCAAGTTGCGTTTCTTCAGCCAATAAATGGCACAAAAAGATCCTGAAAACATAATGCCTTCCACGCAAGCAAAAGCAATCAAACGTTCGGCAAATGAAGCTTTTTCGCTATCCATCCAACGCATTGCCCATTTAGCCTTTTTCTTTACAGCTGGAATAGTTTCCAAACCGTTCAGCAACTGTTTTAGTTCTTCTGTGTCAGTAACATATGTTTCTAGCATCATCGAATATGTTTGTCCGTGAATACCTTCCATTCCAATTTGAAATCCGTAAAACAGACGAGCTTCATTAACTTGAATTTCCTTGTAAAAATTTACAGCTAAATTCTCGTTGACCAATCCGTCAAATCCAGCAAAAAAAGCAAGTACATGCTTAATGAAATGTTTTTCATTGGTAGATAACCCATCAAATTCTTTCTTTTCTGAAGCAAAATCAAAAGCGGCAATCGTCCAAAAACACTCAAGTTGTTGTTCATACATCTTCATCATCTCTGATTTTGCTGAGCTTCGGTCCGAATTGACCACAAACTTTGCAGAGTTTTCCATGAGAATCCATTCCTCCTTTTCAGACGTCATAATTTTTTACTTTTTTTTATTGCCGCCCTTTTTCCGATTATAACAATATAACCATTCCAAATCTGAAGAAGAATAATAAACTTTTCGAGCAATTATTTTGAGTATATCTTTGGGTAAACAACCAATCACACTGTTGTTTGGATGTATATACCGAGTGCACAAAAAAAAACTTAATGTACCCTTTCGCTTTCCTATTTTATTTTTTTCAGTATAAAATGCAGGGGCACATTATTGTTCATCAATACAAGGCACCTGAAAAGGAGTCTCGAAAGATTGAAGATATTGTAGTGATGAATTTGGTATCCCACAATGGAAAAACAGTACTTGAATGTGATTCTTTTCATAAAGGTGGTCGAATTTTCAAGTCTTTATCTTTGCAAGAAGGAGAAAAGGCTGTAATTACTTCAATTAGATTGCTTTGGAGTGCCAATGGTAGTAATAGGGAAGTTAATTTTGAAATTCAAGATTTGTTTACTACACGAGAAGGCAATTCAAAAGATCATCCAGAAGTATCTGGTGTAGTAAAGCTTTTGATTCCTCCAAGGCACCACGGACCTGTTCCAAAAAGTGCACAGCTTATTTATCAAGCAAACTTTTTGAATGTTCAAGGTGTAACTCTAGTACATTATTTGGGCATGGAAGACAGTATTTTAAATGCGCGTTCCAGTGTAGTAGATGCCGATTTAGAATCTTTTGCAGCAGGAACAAGACCCGATTTTCAAGTATTCTATATAACGGATCCTTTGCTTGTTTTTATTTTGGATCACAAAAAACTTTGGAAAGGAGAAAAAACAATCAGACCACAAGACATTATGCAGTGTAAAAACAATCCCAAATATTATAAGGTATCTAAAAGAGTAGTAGAACAAGCCCAGCATGATTTTAGATACTCTGTTTTTGTAAACTTTTGTTATACACATTATTCACATAAAATGCATTTGGTGTGGGATCCGCAGATGGAAGGTCCTCCAGAGTATCCTCCTCATATGGTGGAAAGAAAAGAAGAAGAAGAGCAAATCAATGGAATGGGTATGATTGTATTTAGAATGGAGCTGGAGTACATAGTAATCAAAAACAAACTTCAAATGTTTTCAGTCGAGGAATTAAAATTATAAAAAGATTTTTCCGTTTTTATTTTTTTTTCAACCCATGGAAACGATCTCTTTGTTTGCTGCGCTTTTCATAAAGTGGTTTTGAAATTAACGTCGGACTTCTTATAGGTTGAATAATTTTTTCTTCTATTTCTTCTACTTCTCTTTCAGCCATTTCCGCTTCCATGCGAGCTCTGGCTGCTGCTTTTCTTTTCTCTTCTTCCATTCTTTCCATTTCTTCTGCTTCTGCTTCCAAATCAATCAAATTCTCAATTTGTTTGTCGGTCGTTTCTAATGCCTTATCTAGAAAATCGGCTTCCCTTTGAGATAGTCCTTCCATCAATTGCAAATACTGATGTACATAATTCAATCCAAAATCTTGCAAATCTGAAAAAGTTAATCCTAGATCAACACAATCCTGTGCTCTCCAATTATAATCTCCTTGACACTGCAAAAATCCACCTTCAATCGGATCACCAGGACGCGTTCCTCTCATAGGACAGGACAAACCAAACAAGCGACAAACATCTCCATTATTAAACTTGGTTTTGGCTTTGATTTCCTGGAAAGGAAGTTCCTCTGGGTAATCTCTAAAATCGTTTGCATTTGTCTGCAATCCCCTGACAATTACTTGCAACATTCGTTTGCTTCCTTTTCCTGATATATCATTAAAATGTTGTAAATCACTCCAATCATATCCATTCTTCAAAAAATCTCGCATAGTTACACCCACTTTGCAAAAATGCGGAAGATCCAACTGGTTCTCATTAATAATATCTGGAATTTGCTTTCCCAAATTGATTAAGAAAAAGGGATTGGTTGAATTTTCCGATGTTTCCTCAAATTGTTTTCCATACTTGGGAATGTAAGATGCAACTGCAACCAATTTGCTTCCAGTATTGCGACTTCCTGGGCTAATACACCAATCAACATTATCCATTAGGCGCGGTTTACCTTTTGAAACTTGTTGTTGTTGTTGTTGTTGTTGTTTTGCGGCTTCATAACTTCCAAGACAAGCTCCACATTTCTTGTATGATCTGTTGGGATCAGACAAATGACAATCTGAATGAATGTGATGAGGGCATTGAGTAAAATCAATTTTTAGTTCTTCAGGAACTTTTCCACCACAGCGGATGCACCCATTCATAATATTTTTTTTTGTCAAAATTTGATATCAAGATTATCAGAAAATATACATTTAATTTCTTATTCCTCCATTTCCTTCCTTTGAAATGGGAACAGATCCACTTGAAGCTGTCAGTGGATTGTATGCATCAGGCATATTAATTTTTGCAGCATCTTCTTCTTCTTGTTGTTGCATCATTGCTGCTAATTGATCGTCTACTTCATCTTCAATGTAAATCTTTTCTCCAAACAAGTCTTCAGAAAGTAGATTATCGTGTTCTTGAACAATACCAACATTATCTCTCAACTTGTCAACTGCATCATCCAGGTTGATTTCTTCCATTGCATTCACAGCTCCTTCCAATTCATCTGCTCCATCTTTTACCAAAAGAGCTTGTGCCACATTTTGGTTTGCTTCGGATATTTTTGTACCCGTTTGAGCCAAATTATTGTTTTTTGCTCTCAATGTTGCCAATTCTTTCTTTAGGAAATTAACTCGCATCAAATGTCTTTTGGCATTGACTTGATCACGACATTTAACAGCTTGCTGGCACAATTGCGTTTCTTCGTCCAATTCCTGTTGTTTCATTTCAATCTTAATGTTTTGTGCCCTAACCAAAGCTTGTGCCCTCTCATCATAGCTCTTTGTTTGAGAATCATTCTTATGACGTTCCAACACTGCGTTTGGTTTTCTTGGAGGTGGTGTAGGATCTGATATTCCTAAAACACTTGAGCGAATCCAATCCATTTAAGACACACTTTAATTTTTTTTTTTTTGCTACAAAAATATTTATATTTGTCATTTTACATTTACTCTGTTGGAAAATTAAGGATTATTTTTCTCCTAAATATTCTTTACTCATTTTCCCAGGATTTTGTCGCAGTTGTTTCATAAAACCGCTATTGGGTTGTGCTGTAGGTCTTCTTACTTGTACATAGGATAATGCTTCATCAACACTTTTAAATCCAGCATACTTTAGCATATAGTATAGAAGTAGTGTTGTTGACCTACTATGTCCAGCCACACAATGAATCAACAAATGACGTTTAGCAATCATTTGATCATGCATCCAATCGGCGACAGGATCAAAATAGTAAGCAATATCTTGGTCTTTGGCGTCCCACAAGGTGATTCTTAAATGAAACCGTTGATTGTTTGGCTCTCTTCCTGTATTAACTGCTTCTCTAATTGTTTCATTATCATAATTTTCTCCCAACGCACTAACAACAGAATCTATATGATCTAAAGCAACTGAATCACTCAATGCATCAACAGAACCTAGGAAAATACTTCCCTCCCCCTTTTTACCACTTCCCAAAACCAAATCCATAATATTTTCTGTATTATCATCATGATCATCAGCGTGCGTTCCTCCGATTCCAACCCAATCAGCGTTTGCACATTCATTACTACAATAGGTCATAATATGACAAGAAGAACAAACAAAGGCATCACTTTTCTCAATAGACTTTTTGCACTTTCCACACTTGAATTTTTTTGACATTTTTTTTTTGTTTTTCCACTTTTATTTTTATTTATTAGTAAATCCTTCATTTTTGTTAATTCCTATCATTCATAAACTTTACAATGGAATTTGCTTCTCCATGTGTCAATGGAATGCAGCCATTTCCAGTTATGATAAAATCACTATACAACACATCCCCATGATTACCAACTTTAATGTCCAACGCATCAAGTAGTTTTAATATTCTGGCGTTGTAAAAAAACCCAGGTTCGCCTGTTTTCCATGCATCTACTCTTCCTGTTGGGATATGGGTGTGCATTCCTAAATCGCTTATGGGTATAATATTGTCCACAGGAACAGAGAAAGCTTTATGCCTAGTATTAGCAGGAATTACCACAATGTAAGAAACAGACCTCCTCATATACTATTTATTTTTAAATAATTCCCAATTTTTCCAAAACCCAAAGATTCAGTATAATTTTGAGCTGTAAACATAATGGTATGAATTTGAAGAGAAGAATTACTTTGAATGTATTCAATAAAGACAAACAAGTTCTTTTGAATTTCGTGTTTCATATTCATCATTCTAATTGTTTCTACTCTTCTCTTATCCAAAGCAGATCCTTGTGATCTTTTCTTTCCCCATTTACCAATTGGAGTAGGTGGTGCTTTGGTTTTTTCTTGTTGATCTTCATACCCAAAATGGTGTCTTTTCAAATAAAGTTCCACTGGATATCTGTTTTCTTCAGACATGTTAAAAAACTGAACTACCATCTCTTGATCGTCTCCAACTTGAATTGGTGTTAATTTCAAAGGATTTGAGTAATCATCGTAATCAGGCACATGATTGGAAGTAGTATTGTGTTTGTTAGAAACTCTAGAAGACAGCATTGAATTGTAAACTTTCAGTTGCATCATATCTTCGTGTTGTTCTCGATGAAATGGCCAATAATCACTCTTCTTAATATTCAATCCAGGAAACGGAGAGGGGTCTTTTTCCATATTCATATTCCAAGTATAGTACCTATCACGAGGTAAATATCCTGTAGTTGTTTCAATTTTTTGGGCTCTTCCTAAATAAAAAGTATTTTTTTCCATCATCATTCCCGGTTCTGGACTTCGGTAATAGGTTTGTACCAGACAAACAATTCGATGATTGTTTTGTTTAATGCATTTTTGTACTTTTCCTTGAATCAAATCATTTGAAAGTTGCATGCTAACACTTAAAATCTCATAATCACCACGAGTTGTATCCAAGTATTGTATCTTGGATTTGTAAACTGCTTTCAATTTTGATTCTTCATCATCAAAAATCAATCTTCTATATACTCCCTTTGTGTTAATTGTTTTTCTTTTGAGAGAAGGAGTGTTATAGCCTGTTAAAGCATAATTTTCGCTTCCACACGCTAAAGAGGAAGCACCAATATCTCGGAAAAACCAAAACAACCGAGCCCCGTTGATATGCAAAAAGAATTTAAATCTAAAATATGGATTTTCAATTTGAGAAGCGTCTTTTAGCATAAATGATGTATCCCAGAAACATTTTCTATTAAAATTCAAACTGCAAATATCTGATTTAAATATAAGTTCCTCTGAATAATTTTCTACCCAAAAAGATAGTTGAGGTAGCGCAGATTCCATTTCCTAAATACATATCGATTTTTTTACAAATAAAAAAGATATATAAATTTTTTCAATTATCACGAAATATTCTTGTAACAACATTATGGAGCGCAAAGTTGTAATAGCAGAAGAGTGCGGATACATGATAGTAGTAGATGCTATAACAAAAAAAGCTGTATTTAATAACTTGTCAAATGTATTTCCAGAATTAATCAAAGTAGGAGGAAAAAAACATGTTTGCACCGTAATAGATTATCAAATAAAAGGAAAGTAGACGGTCAGTCATGCTTTGGTATTCAAAATTACATGCAGCAATAATCGTATTATGCACTTGGTTTGTGGGTTTTTTTGTAGATAACAGCGTTCCTTACTTTCCGATCGAAATATCTAGAACTGGAACAGGTCCTTGGTCTTCAATTATTTTCAAATGGGGAGCAGTGTCTTTAGCAGCATCACTTTATGTGGATGAAGCTTTACATTTATATTCTTCGGCTGTACCAATTTGGATATGCATTATGATCATTGCTTGGTTTCCAGATCATTCCCATTTGTTTATACATGGCTTGGGTGTAGTTCTTTTAATGTTTTGTGTATTTGTCAAAGTTATATGGAAAGGAGATGTACAAAAAAGTTTGCCAATCATTTTGAGTGCTATTTGGATTGAGTGGTTTCGAATTTTTATCAAAGGCTTTGTTGTATTGTTTACAGAATTAGATAGAGCACCGTGGGATTGGAAAGTTTACTGGGAAGTAATAACAAACAGTAACGGTTTGCGAAATGAAATGGTAGAACAAGTTATGAACATTATGTTTAAAGGAATAGATTATACAATTGTTCCAAAATTAACGATACCTATAATGAGAGTTACCGGTGTAATGCAATGGTTGGGACTTTATTTAATGATGTGTCTCTATTGATAAAATACGGTGATCTTCCCAATTTTTAGAAAACGGATCATAAAAAGATAATAAATGAATGTTTCCGCATGTGTTTACAGTCATATTATCGTTAATTTTTAACGTAAATATGTATTTTTGATATGCAATAACTTGAATTGTATCAATCTTGGGCAAATCTTTTTCAATTTTGGTTTCACATTCATGCAAAACATATTCTTCAATATACGAAATTTCAGCGTATTCACTATGTTCTTCCCAATCTAAAGATTCTGGTTCATATTTGTAAGCTTCCTCTGGACTCAACCACGTTTTCATCTCAAATAATTTTGTTGGCATGTTTTCAACCCGAATAATAATGGTATACTCAAATTTGTAACTATCATTGAGAGTAGCCTCTAATATTTCACCAAAAACCTCTGATTCTTTACCAGGAACCCACATTTTTTATAAAAAAAGAATGAGTGTTGCACGAAAAAACGCAATCACAAAAGAAATACATAAATTGCTAAAAAGTTCAGGATTTCCACAATATATGCATAGATTAACTATTCATATAAGCAACAAAAAATCCATCATTCATCAAGGAGAGTATCCTTATATAGTAAGCATAAGGGAAAAAGACAAGGATTTGGCAAGTAGAATTTGCGCCAGCTTGAAACAGCACGGAGCTAAAAAATGTATTATAGATGAATGTCCTTTTGATAACGAATACCAAAGAATAAGTATTGTAGGAACTATTGCCGTTTATTAAAAATGTTTTAATCTTTGAATTTCCCATCCCAAAACAAAAGCATCTCTTTCGTCGGAATCGTCCATAGAAGAAGCAATCTCATTTAAATTTTCATCAATAACATCCTGCGGACCATTTTGTCTTCGTGATTCTATCCAATCATAAAGCTGTTCCTGACATTTACTGGAGCAGTACCCAATATGTTGACGTGTTGCCTCAAAAACACGGGCGGGCTGATTCAAACAGAACGAGCAATTTGTGGAAGGAATAATAGGAGAAGCAACAAGCAGTGTTGTTTCTTCGACCATACGAGGTGGTTTGGATACTATCGAATATATATATCCATCGCTACCAGAAATTCCACTAAGCATCCTCTTAAATTCTCTAATTTCATCAAAATAAAATTTTCTGGAAGACTCGTGCATTCTTGGAAATCTAACTTTTAAAAACTGTTGTATATCATCATCTAAAGTCGAATCGATTCCTGATAGATACCAAAGATTGTCGCGATTATATTTTAGAGAAATATTTTCAGAACGGTATTTCAGATACATTTGTGAATGCACAACAATCTTTGCAAATTCTTTACGGAAATCTAAAATAACTGGAGGTTGTAACGGAAGTGAAAGTTCAATCTCATTCAACCTCAATATTTGGAGTTTGGCATCTTTAGGATAAGCTTTATACCACACATATTCATAACCATTAACCACAACCCATTGATAACAAGTTACAGCCAACCGCATCCACAAATAATAAGTCTTCCATTCTGGTGCTTCAATTACAACATCTTTTGGTTTCTTCCAAGGCACTAAACTTTTGAAAATTTTCAAATCTCTTTCAAACCAATACTCCCATATATCATTTTCTTTTAAAATCTTCAATAATGGACGGAATCTGTTATCTACACCAACAGCTGCTGCAAATTTGAGAGCCTCTTGTACGTCAGCATTTTTCAAAAAAATAAAAGCCAAATTTGTATCAAAAACTTTGAATTGGCTAAGAGTATCAAAATTACTTCTTTGACGTTTCATTTTTCTTATATTTGAAATGTTTTTTCTCGTAAATAACTTTATAAATTCAACAATTTATTTTTTGAAATGCTTGTAAAGAAAATAAATTGTTGAGGGAATCGATATCATACATACAATTGGTTCCAGGATTGCATTCTTCAAAATAATTAAATCATTATAAAAATCTCCTTGTGTAAAATAACTTGGTTGGTGCGGAGTGGCAGGAATTATATTCCAAACTCGAAAAGGGGCTTGTAAATGAGCATCTTCTTCTTCTTTCTATTATTTTTACCGTTTCAATTTTCCAATGCATTTATTTTAACTATGGAAGAACGAATACTGAAAGCTATCCAATCAGGATTTAGTCACGAACCTTGGAGAAATGATACAGTAATGGTGCTTCACTGGGATTTTTCTTATCCGCGTAATCAATTGGAAGATTTTGTAGAAAAACACAAATGGAATATGGAAATGGTTTGGAACAGGGATTTGTACAAAAGAATGCAGTTCTTGTACCAGTCTTACAGTATCTTTGAAGAAGGCATTCAATATTGTAAAGCAAAATATAAAGCTTGTAAAAAAAAATACGATAAAGTTCAATGTGAACATTGTGATGGAAACATCATGTCTGAGGATGTAAAAGAATATTTAAAACTTTTGGATATGAATATTCCTCTTTACGATCGAATGATTATTAAAAATTACAAAGAATAAAAAAAATGGAACTTCCAATAACAGTAACTGGAGAACATGGCACCAATGTTATATGTACTATTATGGTAGATTCTATAGAGAGTGGAAAGCCGGTGGATGAAGTTATAATGCATGCATGTTCTTTAATTGGTGATGATGTTAATCCTTCTCTATTAGGATTAAAATATAAAAATGGACAAGTGGTTCCACCAAACGTTTTGATTCCTGCAGGTGGTACAGTATCCTTGTTTAGTACTAAAAGTACAAATAACATTGCAAGATTGAACTTGGAAAAAGAATTTGAAGAAAGCAATAACGTTTACATTGAATTGTTGGAAGAAGCACCAGAATCTTATACTGCTTCTTTGTATTGTAAAGAATATCCAGAATTGCCTAAGCGTTGTTTTGTTTTTAATCCTGATGGCGAAGAATGTGAAAGAGTGTTAAAACGTCACTGTAAGCATTTAAAAATAGAAGAAGAACAGCATTCTATTGTAGATGAACAAGGATTTGAATGTCAAAAGGTTATTCCGTTGGGAGTGTATCACTTAATCAAGAAATGAACCTTTATTTTTGTTTTTTGTATCCGTGTGCGCCTCCAACAATTTCATTCAAAAGAGGAGATTGTTCTTCCAAATTGTCACTTGCTTCAATGTCAGATGATGAAGATGTCCACCACTGCCAATTCAAAACAACCGCATAAAACAACCACAGTGTGTAAAGTAAGAAAAAGGCCATCAAAGTGTACTTGTAATTATCTGGATTAATCAAATCAGACCCAATATTATCTCCCACTGGAGTAATGATTGTAATTGTCAAAGAAATGATAAACATTATAGTGGCTACAATCAAAGCTAGTCCACTATTTCGCATATTGAAAAAGATGTGTCCCCAAGTCTTGTTCAAAAGCTCTTGTACAATAAACATAATGGAAACCGTCAGAAAAGACCACTGATTAATGTCAATACTCCATTCAACAAACATAAAGATAAATGCAATTCGTAAAACATCAAGAATCAACCACACCGGACCAAATAGCCAAGCAGGAGGTCTCAAAAACTTGATTCTATAACGAGCATTTGCAGCATAATAGTCGTATCCTTTTCTACCAACCCACAAAACGTCGGTTAATGCCACAAAAATGATCCAAGTCACCAATCGACCCAAAACATCTTTGTCAAACAACATAATTTCTCACTTTTTTATATTCAGAAAAAAATGGGGGTTGGTAATTTATGAATATTTTTAAACACTAAAAGCATAGTATTCTTTGTAAAAAATGCAGCTTAATTTAAAAGATGCTGAACAAAATGTACATTTTTGTGCAGAAAGAACATATCTGGAGGGAAGAAAAGTTTATATCCATTTATTGGTTGGCACACAATTTGGGCAACATTACAATAGTATAGACGAATATAAACGCATTTGTTGCATCTGTTCAAAAAAATTGATGCCTCAGAAGAATTGTGTCTACCAATTGTGGATGCGTGTTATGGGAGGATTGAATGATGATGATAAATGGGAATATGCTATTGCTCTTGTGCCTTGTTGTCAGCAGTGTAAACCTTCTCGTATAAGAAAATACTCGCTTTTAATGATTCATTCAAAGAAGGATTTTGAATCTATTTACACTTACATTGATGAACATGCTTTTCAATCTAGACTTGTTGAAGTTGAAGGATTTTTAGCTGGGGACAGAAATTCCAAAGATGATGTATTTTCCGCTTTGGTAGATAGCTACTTGTATAGGTTTGCTTTGATAGATTCTCAAATTCCCAATTTTTGTGCCATGTTATTTGGAAAAAATGTTTGTTTTTACTGCAAAAAAGATTACAACATTCAAGTTTGTAAAGAATGCAACAGCCTTTACTTTTGTAAATCTTGTCAGGCAAAAGCAAAGAAGCACCACATAGAAGTGTGTCAAGCACTTAAAAGAGGAAGGCTATTTCACGCAGACACTCAAGTGGATCCCATTTATTTTATAGAGAGAACAAAAGAGGGGTTCTGTTGTAAATTTGAACCAACAAAAGTCGAAATTTATATGGAAATTTTAACAAAAGAGCAAGTAGCTGAATATGCCAACAGAGCTTTGAAAATTAGAAACAGAAAGGATGTTTACGATGCATGTGTTGTTCTTTTGAGGAATTGGGATAGATACACAGGAAACGATGAAAGGAGTTATATATTTAGGAAGATTAGCAGTGAAAGTGTAGGAAACCAAAGACTAGCCGTCAACTCACCAACACACTTGAACAGAGCTTACCAAGGCTGGAAACAAGAAGGTGTAGCGGGTAAAAGTGATGCAGTTACTGATGCATATGAAAAGGAATTGAATAAAAAGTAACAAAAGATTGTATTTTTTGTGTATTTTTATAACGCCATTATGAGTTCAAACAACTTTTTTTATTTATGTGGAAGTAAAAGTAACAAAGATTGTCCACTCTTCTTCATTCAAATTCACTTCCATATTATAGTTGGGAAGTTTACAACATTTGAGCCAATTTACACACCATTTTACCACTTGATCGGAATAAATGTCTCTGGCAAGCGAACAATAGTAGGGAGTTTCAAAAGATTTTTTTGAAATGTAAAGTTTCAGTCCTTTCTTCAAATGTCCTTGTAGGTCTTTCGCCGTTTGTGGATATTTGTGCGTCAAATGTTGGTTCTTTTTCCAGTTAAACCACTCCATCGTAATTTTTTTTTGCTGAATTACAAAAGCTAAAAAATATGTAAACATTATTGTTACGTGGAGCATGGAAAAAACTAGTAGTTTTATTTTATCCCCATAATCCCCAGATGATAGAATAACCCATCACATGACTTGCTTCTTCCATACTAATCATTTCAAACGATTCTGATCCTGGTTCTTCTGAATTTTCATACAATGTTTGTCCTTCATCAAATGCTTTGTATGTGTATATCTTTTTAAGCACTTGAGTTTGTAACGAATTTGGATTATTGGTTACTTCATTTTGTCTATCATGAATAGGACATCCTACAAGAGGTCTGATCGTTTCAATTTCTTCCATGGTAAGTTCGCCTTTCATGTTGTATGTCATATCACCGTCTTCAGTTAAACCAATAATAACAACTTTCATCTTCTCATCATTATTTGAACGAACCCTCTTCATTTTCTCTAAAAAATGGAGGGGCTGAAAAATAATATAAAAGACATTTTAATGCAACATAGAATTGTAGCTTCGTTTATAGAAACGGAAGGAGAAAGAGATCATATATATGTCAGATTTACATATCTAGAAACAAAGGGCTGCCTTTCTATAAGTTTACATACAGAAGGAAAATATCTTGTCGGTATTTCTACAAAGGAGTTTAATATGGTATACCAAACTCACAACAATGCAAAAAACAAGGAATATTTGTTGGAATCGCGTTGCAAATACTTTAGGATCAATCAAAACAAAATTCTAATTTCAGAATTGTATGATTGTGTTCAAGAAATTATTAAAAAATGAGTGGTTCCAATATTTATGAAATCTAATGATTATGATACTAGTACATTTTTGAATTGATTTGTTATCTTTTTTTAATAAAATATAAATATTTTTAATCTCAAGATGTATGCCCACATCCACAATGTAATTGCCGTAAATATCATAACCACACCGGCCCACCCCAAATGCGCATTATACCAAGCTAGCACTGGTGGTATGTAGGATATAATAAAAAATATACCTCCAAAAGCCCATCCCATTTCCACCATTGATTTTCTTGTTTCCGGATACATATCTTTCATTCTATATTCCTGCATATGAGGATCGTCATAACCAAAGCATAGAGCTGGTGAAAAATAAGCAACAATCAAACAAAGAAACGAAAAGAGTGACCAGAAATCTTGATAATGGAAGCAAGAGAAAAAAAAGAGTATAAATCCAATCAAAATGAATAAAACAAAAAGTAATACTCCCAAGAAATGCCCCCCTTGCATTTTTATTGTTTTTTTTTTATTCCCGCTTATCCATTTTTTTCTGTAACAAATTGGTTTTGATTTTAACCTTGTCGCTTGATTCCTGTATAATTACAGGTTCGTTTTCTTCCGTTTCCTCGTCCTCTTCTTCTATTATAACTGGCGCGTTTGGTGGTGGTGCTTTTTTCCTTTGACGCAAAGTTGGCGGTACTTCAGTATTCTGTTGTTGGTTTTGCTTCTTCTTCTTTTTTCTAAACTGTTTCTTCTTTTCAATTTCCTTTTCCAGCAAACTTTCCGGTGTTTCTAGCACATCAAATACAAGAGAACTGTCATCATGAGAAACGTCGTCAACCTTTAGCTTTTTGTTTTCACTGTTTAACCACAACGTAATGGGAAGCAGCAGAAATACAAAATCAAATGCCAAAAACACCACACTTGTAGAAAACAACCATAAAAAATCTACATTCTGCACCAAATCACCACTCATTATAGGAGGCATCCATGTTGTCTTATAAGTACAACCACTATCGTCGTTGTTATAAACTTCAGGCACATGACAATAACGCAAATCATTGCAAGGGTTGTTTGCATTTCCTGGTACATTGCAACCACTGAAAAAGGAGCCCAGAATTGCTACAACAATCACATCAAACGTCAAAAATATAGCCAGTAAAAATGTCCAAAACAAGGAACATCCTCTATTTCCTGGCTTCCCACAACAGCATTGTGTTTTTCGATAAGTGATCAAAGAACATACTGTAATAAACAAAAAAATCCTCAAACAGGAAAAACACAAAGCAAACCACCAAGAACTGTTTGCTCTTTCAGAATATAAAACGCCAGGATTGTTTTGATAATTGAATGTGTGAACTACTGTAGCGTTTTGAATTAAGACTAAATGGCCTAAATAGCCAATAATATACAAGACTAACATGATTTGAAAGATGTAATAAGGAACTTGAGTCTTGGAAAATACATCGTTTCCTTGAGAGTCTACCCAAATACCAGATGGCGATGGCGCAGCAGCATCCATCATTTTTTTACACACTGATCTCTCTCTCTCATATATATTTTTTAAAACTGTAATTTGATGAATATAAGGATTGTTTTAATCTATATTTTCTCCAAAAAATTCCAAAGATTGTTGTTTGTTCCAAAATTCAGATAGAAAACCAATGTAATGTTCAATTAAAGTGTATCCATCCATTTCTTTAACCTTAATCAAACTTTTTACTCCGTTAGGCAATCCTTGTGGGAAAATAACTTGTATTTTTTCTACTATATGCGATAAAAGCTTTTTAAAATCTTCTCTTCCTCTTTCAGTTTGGACAAAACCAGAAGCAATTCTGATATCTGCATTACGATAGATAAAAGAACACGGTTCCGCAAAAATATCTTGGTTCATGTTTTAATTTCCTATTCCAATTTTATATATAAACCACCCCTCTTTACACTCTACAATCCTTTCATAATTGCATGGAAATTTCTTTCCCTTCATAAATATATTTATGCTTTTGGAAAGCTGTCTCAAACCAGCTAAAAACGTCATTCTGCCTTCTCTTGTGGTGATAAAATCTTTTTGAATTTCAAATTTAAATGTTACAATCGTTTTTGGTGTGCTACTAAATTGCTTTTTATGATTTAAAAGACAATATAACATGTCGTCAATATAATAATCCATTTTTTTTTTAAAGGCCTATAACAAAAAAAATTCAAGGCAGAATCTACTTTTTATTCCATTTTTAATCTTTGCTCTAAATGTTCCAATCTTTCGTCCTGTTTCTTTAATTTCTTTTCAAGTTTCTCAATTCGATTTGTTTGATCAGGAGGAATGCAGCACACAGTAAATATTGTAAAAATACAAAAAAACTCCTCAAAAGAAACCATTTGTACTTCAATTTTTTTAACTATTATGGAGGATCGTGTTCCTGTTTTCCCTATTCATACAATTTCACTATGGCAGTGGGTAGCTATTCTAATTGTTCTATACATTGGATTTAGATTATTTATGTGGTGCATAAATAGCTTTGATAATGCAGATTATAATATCATACTACCAATGCTTATCATTGTTTTTGGGACGTTTTTGATCATTTTATTCCTTTCAACGCTTCAAACAGACCACCCAGATTATCAAAATTATGTAAAGCATGTTGAAGAACGTAAAGAATATTTGGAAAAGCTAAATCTTGTAAAGGAGCAAATCCGCTTGGAAAAACTAGAAGAGGTTGAAAAACGAATAAAGAGTCTTTAACCGCTAGGTTTTATTCCATTTACCATACTATGCATCCAATCTTTTAGCATGCTGACTTCGTTAACAAGTGCATCATGTGAAGCCTTGAGTAGCTGATGCTCCTTTTCCAATACCCGCTTTTCCAAATGCAGCTGTTTTACTGCTCCCACCAAATGAGGTACAATACGGTCTAGATGCATTGTCCTAAAATCATCATGATGAATACCCCCCACCGTTTTGTTAATCATCGAAACTGTCCTTGGAAGAATGTGTTCAATTTCTTGAGCAATAAATCCATGATGTACATAATCTTTGACAGTGTGATCCACGTCTTGATATTCCTTCTTAAATTGATAAGCTACCCGACGCGGAATTTTCAAGATGGTGTTCAAATCAGTTTTGGGAGAAACGTTTGTAATATTCTCCTTGACACGCACATCCGAAGTACAACAAGATCCAGTAGAACTAATCGTTCCTGTTGCAAAAATGTCGCCATTGACAGTTAGAGTTCCTCCAGTTGGTGTAATTACTGGAACGTCTAATGAACCAGTGATAATCACATTATTGCTAGCAGTCACTGTAGTAGCATTGAGTAGCAAATCGGTTCCCATCTGTGGCAAAATTTGATTCACAGCCAGACCTTCTGCATCATTAATAATAAGCGGCTCTCCTGGCGCACTATTAAACAAGGGTGTGCCTTGGAAGTTTGCTCCTTCAAAATCTAGAAATACCAAAGGTTGTCCACCTTCAGCATTGGTTACCGTTGCTTCCAAACTAATGATTTTTGTTGCCGTATTATCTTGGAGCCGCAATGTGCTTGCAACAGAGGTGATGCCTGGTCCACATAGCTTAAATCCAGATGCTTCAATCAATCCATCTGCCGAATCTGTCAAAATCTTTTTTGTGGCAGCAATAATTAAATCTTCACTGTGTGTCATGGAAAATCCAGGCGTAGATACAAAAGGCAGTGTAGTAGGTGAGCAGACCAGAGTTTCTGTGGAGGATGATTCTATCCATGGAAGACCTACTCCTCTCTGAAGGCGGAAATCTGTTCCAGTAACTTCCACCAAAGTTCCGCTAATCATATGATTACCTGTGGCTAAATCCAAAAATGTACTGGCAGCACCTGCAGTCACCGAAAATTGCCCAGAAGGTCCACCTGCAATGTTGATGGCTGTGCCTAGCCTAGATGTCATGGTAATCATACCCTGTGGCGCTCTAATGTTCAATTCTGCTGCAGATGCTGCTGCTTCAATCAAGACATTTGCCAAGAGAGATCGTAGAGATGCTTGACCATTGGTTTCTAAAATTATTTGGTTGCTAGTGTATGCTGTAAATCCTGCTATGGGAAAAGATCCAGATCCAAACACAACCACTCCAGTGCCTACATCTCCAGCTATTCCTCCTACTCGAAGCTCGGGTGTAAACGTTATGTTGTCACTAAATATTTGTAATCCCCTCTGCTGTAAATAACATTGCGAAAAATCTGGGCAGGCACCAGTCAATCCAAAACAAGAAGCATCTAGTGTACCACCAGGACATGTTGCTCCTCCAGACAAGATGAGTTGTGTTGTCACATTGAGTGTTTGGATTTCTGCAATTGGCAACATACACACATCACAAATTCCAGGAATTCCTTGTGGGCCTTGTATACCCTGAATACCTTGGATACCTTGTGGTCCGGTATCACCTGTAAAGCCTTGAATACCTTGAGGACCAACACTTCCTGTCGCACCAGGAATACCAGCAGGACCAGTGGGACCAGGAATTCCCTGTGGACCTTGAGGACCAGTAGCACCTTGCATACATGCAGGATTATTATTTAAACACAATCCCATAGGTCCCGTAGGTCCTGGCGGTCCCATTTGTCCTTGAGCACCAGTAGCACCAGGAGGACCGGGAACGCCCTGAGCACCTACAGGTCCGACATTTCCCTGTGGTCCGCTAGGTCCGCTAGGTCCAGGAGGACATGTTGTGCAATTGGCTCCTGGTGGAAGATACCCTGTGTTTAAAGCAAATCCTGCTCGAGGTACAATCACAAATACCATAACAAAAAAAGCGGTAACCACTAGAGCAAGCACAATCCTAATGAAAATATCCACAGAGCTCGTTGGCGACGAATTCTCTGGTGCCTGCAGCCGCAAATCATCTCTGAGCGCAGAAAGATCTTCGGAGAAATCAGTCATGTGTCGTTGTTTTTTTCAAAAAATAAAGGTGATCAAACATCTTTTAAATATAAATTGGTTTTTAAATCATGTTTTCCTGAGGTTTTTTTTTATTCAGTCTTTTGTTTGGGCTTTATAGCTGGACCAAACACACTTTTAAGATTCATCAACTTTCCCATAATACTCTGAGGTTCTCCATTTTTCTTCTTCTTTTTACGTCTTCTAGGCTGAGGCTGTGTTGTAGACGGTGGTCCTACCCAGGCTGAATCATCCACACCTGGTACAACACCACCAAGAGGACTCGTTGTAAATGCTTCAATGATGCTGTTGAACAAAAGCACCAGAGGTACAATCAGAACGATCCCGACCAATCCAAATAAAAACAAGAATAATACTGGCGTTACAAGTGCTGGAACAGTTGCCCTGAAACACCACCACTGTCGATCTCTCTGAGTAGCAGACGCATCTCTAAAATCATCCAAAGTTAATGTCAAATAACGCTCGACGCCTGGAATGATTGGTCGTAGGAGAGAACCAGCCAAGCGGATTACAATATCAATAAAGTCCATTCCAAACCACTGCACTCCCAGGAACAGAGCATGCTGAATACCATCACTCACACCAATGTCTCTACAATTTAGGAAATCTATTGGTTGGTTTGGTGGGCATAAATCACCAGCAATCATGTAAGGAGGCCATAAGAGTGGGGAATAACAATCTGTAATCCATTTGTTTCCAAATTCAATGATTGCGTCTGCAGCGCATTCCGGCAAAGCTACTCCTACTGGAATTGGCCAGGAAGGAAAGATGAATATACAAGAAGCTGGTGCATGGAAAGCAATGGCCATAAAAATTAAGAATGCTGCCAAAGCATAGCCAAAAATTTGAAATGGTACAGTAATTAGAGGGAAAAAGTAAGCTCCAATAATGATGGATCCCACCAAAACAATAATTGTCCACAATAAAGCAGTTTCCACGCCTTCTCCGATAGAACAGTTGAGATTTTCGGGAAAGTTACAGACAAAAGAAAAACGGGTCCAGTAGATTAACCCAACATCTGGATATTGTGAAATTTCCGTGTTTGGATTCACTAAAAACCTCTGAATTTCAGCAAACCAAGTATCTGTTTGTGCTCCCAAGGCAAATTGAGCAATATCTTCAACTAGCCGCGTTAACCAGCTGAAAAAGTTAAAGTTTGCAGGTCCATTAGCAAAAGGATCTGTCAGATTTGAATTTCGAGAAGAATACAAATGTGTAGTAGAATCCTTTGCGTATCGATAAACTCTGTAGTCTATATCCAAAAGTGGATTACGCGTCTTGTTGGGTAAAATCAACCTTGGTCTAATCCATGATTTTGGATCATTCGGAGAATATCTTTCTTCTCTAAATCGATTTCTGTTTTTCCATCCATAGTAGGTTCCGTTTCTGTAAGGTGATGTTGTACGAACATACCTAAACAACCCATTGTCTTCAGTATCAAATCGCTTCATATTGGGAACTGCTTGGTTTAAACAATAATCCACCACTCGAGTAGTCACTTCAATGGTTCGATCCAAGATGATACAATTACTCAAAAAGAGGAATCTCTCTTGGATATCTCGCTTCAAATGTCCTGGCCAGATGTGATTGTAAATTTTGTAGTAGAGTCGAGTAGCACTCTCCCATGCTTTAAGCTTCTTTGGTGTCCACACTGGATTCTGCCATCTCTTCAATAAGATATCTGAAGCACTCCAAAAATGCAAATCAGCATTGAAAAAATTAAAAGACTTGTTCTGCCAGTGAGTCCGCTGAAATTCAAACGTACGTGTCATATGATCACGGAAGGGAGCAAAATAACGCGTTTCCTGTCCTTTGGGTGTTTCGTTCCAAGTATAGTTCATTACCTTAAATAAGGCACCTTGTTGGAATTTATCTGCCCATTGATTCGTAAAACGCTGTTCCTTCTCATGAAACCGAGACTTGCGCCAACGAGTATATCGATGAAATTGGTTGCGAACATGATTCAAAATACCTTCTTCCATCACATTACTACTATAACGAGAAGCAACCTTGACAGCTTCCATCGTCTGATTGTAAATGTGCTGATAAGGTTGATGTTTGATGATGTGAGTCAAATCATTAACAGCATACCGAAGTTGAGCTACAGCCGTTGATGTTTTTGGCATAATGTGGCGTCCTTCCATAATGTTTCGAGTCGCCAAACGAACCATATGACCATAGTAGCCACGATTGTACTTGTAATGAATCTGATCTGCCTGAACAATAGCACCAAACATCAAGTCGTGAGGCTTAATATTGTAGTTACGCTGCAATGTTTCCTGTGCCGATTTGCGCCGCTTCAGTAGTTCCTGCGCAAAGTTGGGAAACTTTCTGTGCAAAGGTTCCGTATCTTCTTCTTCTTCTTTAGGTTCGGTACGAACATATTTTTGCTCTTTTCTGACACGCTGTGTTCTTCTTTCTTCCACTTGACGTGCCAAATAACCTTTGACATTATCATACATGTTGTGGCTCAACTCAGAAATACTATGAGGATTGTATACAAAATCACGAGGAAAAACTTCGTTGATTTGGTGCAAACGATCTCCCTGAATCAACTTGTCCAAACAGTTAATGTACTGATTCTTTTCGTCTGCCGTAATGTTTTGAGCCCAATCTTTGCCTCCACAATCACCAATAATGTGATCACATACAGTGGTACCACAAAACTTTTCTTCCTTCATGATCATAGTCAATTCAGAAGTTGTCATTGGACCTAATCCGTCCCGCTTATGTCCATAAGTAATAGATCCGTCTGAATTCCACACACAATGTTCAGGCATATCCAAATTTCGACAAGCACAAGCAACAGGATCATCCCAACAATCACTAGTATCATAATTGTACAAAGCATCACTAAACACTTCCATCAAATTGGGATAACCCGTCGTCAACCCATAAATTAGCCCAGCATAACGCTTTCTGCTACTTCCCATCTTGGCCATAGCACGCTTATTAAAATTTTGACGAGATTCACGCACAGCAGGACCATAAGGTCGATCTTGCTTACTAAACATGTTGCTGGCGCTACGTTTCCCACCACCATTGAAAGCAGGAACAATCAAAGGTTCGGTAAAAATTGCCAGGAACGCATCAAATACTTGCAAAAAGTTTTGGAGAATCTGGATCAATCCACACGTCACCAGAGGATTAGCCGGATAAGTATCTCTAAATATGGTGGTTGGACAACTCCAAAAGCCTACAGCAGAAACAGGAAATAATGTATTCTCTAAGCAAGCAACAAATCCAGGAGAACCGTGTTGGCAAGCTGGTGCAGGACAAGCATCGTGTTGGAAAAGATTTGCGCGTTCCAAATCTGATGCCCAAAAGCCTCCTCCTGCGCAAGTACCAGATTCTCCAGGCGAACACAATTCCACTCCTTGTCTTACGCCTTCAGAGCAATTCAACGATGGATCATCAAAATTCATATAGATTCTTGGTCCCACAATACCAGTACAAGCTTCAGTAGCATTCAATGTATTCATAATCTTGGTTGTGTTGGGATTCATATACTCTGTAATACATCTAGCAAGTGCCACTTCTGGTGAAATAGTTGGTTCACGTAACCACTGATTGACTGGACAATAATCAGCACACCGCTTTCCAAAAGCACAATTGGGTCCACCAGGAACTGAAAAAGTCACAGCACACTGGTTATCTAAAGCTAAACAAGGATAACACAAACCACCAGCGCGCTTATAAAACCTTGTCAAAGACACTTCGTCTGAACCTGCACCAAGTGCACTTTGCCAAGTAGATTCTACATGCTCCCAACAACTGCAGCCATCTCCTTCTGGAGGCGTAAACAACGAGAAGAAGAAGAGAAGCATAGCCACTTGAAAGCGAATAAATCCTCCCAAAATTTGCCACGACAAGGAAAAGATTAGCATAGCCGGATAAAAGATGAGACCTAACGGAGCACATTCGGTTCCCATGGAATTACAATCAATAATGTTGCTCAAAATACATCTCAAGTAACGCAACAATCCCATAACAACACCATCGATAGCACCAGTAAATCCAGTAGACAAAAAGATGGGAGTCATTGGATCATTTGCACATGAAGGTAAAGCATCTGGTCTGCAAGCCCCCAAAACTGCACAAGAACCAGGCGGAGGAAATCCTAATGATGGCGTGGTTGCATTAAATACAGCATCTTCAGGCAAATCTGCATCATCTGGGCTCTGACAAGCTGGTAGCGGACCTCTAGGGGGCTGTGCCAATGCTAGAGCAAACGCAGAAAGTTTGCAACATCCTGTAGTATTAGCAAAGGGCGTTCCTACATGCTCGACAATATCATTACTGGTCATATCTTGACACTCAGTATTATCTGTTGTCCATTCATAAGCACCTCCCATCAAGTTGTTTCCATAATTGACAGCTCTATTCCAGCATCCACACTCTGTAGGTGCAGGAACAGCAAAAAACGAAGGACAAACTGTTGTGCAAGCCACTTCGGAATCTCCAATCAACAAGTCAATGGGAATCGATAAAAGAATCACCATCATTTTGCCTAAATCACTCTGTTGTATACCTTTAAAAGATTGTTCCTTACTATCTGGATCAGCTTCGCAGTTGGGACCAACACAAGTGTTTTCTTCTTCAATAAAAGAACGAACAAATGCTTCGATAAATCCAATAACTCTAAATATAACTTCACTTGCCCAACGTAATGTTGATCCCAGAAAGCGCTGACCTACAAATGTACATCTTTGAGGCAGCAAAAACATACTTTGAGCAAAACACTGTAGGTTTCCAATTGCAATACACAACGCATTAGCGGTAGGACCTAGAGCAGAAAAAATCCAAGTTTCGCTCACTTGTGTGATGGGATCAAACGGTTTCCAATAACAAGCAAGTGGAAACTGACGAATAAAATTGATAATTGCAGTCAGCGAAGCTTGTCCCACATAAGATATAGCATTGAGAACTCCACTACTTCCTTGGTCAAAACCGGGAATGCACGGACCAGCTGGGATCCACGTACAAGAACCATCTGCGTTATTACATTCATATCCACCATTCACTCTACAATCTCCTGTTGGAGTCAATCCTCCACAGAAACAGCAAGACCATCCAGCAAACGGAAGAAGGACTTGAACAAGACTAAATAAAAGCGCAATAAGCCGATCCAACAACCCAAAAAACTGGCAAGTACATCTAGCTAAAAGACCTTCAAATGGATCTGTCAAATCTTTGATAATAATGTGCATGCGCCCACAAAGGAATTCTCCACATCTAAAGATGACAGTTCCATCAGAAAGCATGATTGGAAAGGTTCCTGGGCACTGAGGAACTTGATCATTTGCAATTTGTTCACAAGCAGTTGGACGTGCATTTTGATAGGCTGAACCAGGTGTTTCTCCTGCCGCTTCAAACGGACACCTCGGAGGCTGGCCTTCTGAACAAAAGATGTAGCTCAAGAAAAATTCAGGTAATCCATTTGTCCATGGCTGCCACAAAGCTACCAAACCGCGATTGATAAACTTGAGTGAATCAGAAATCAAAAAGCCAAGCTTGGAGAATGGACAACAAAAGTCCACCTCTTGACAGTTGCGTGTTGTTGGATCATCATCACAATTGACTGGCATACCAGGGAAGCGTCTAAAAGGAATCAGCGTATTGAAGAGCTGACAGATGCAAGGCACAATTCCTCCAGAACCATTGTCGTTGGCACAATTTTTAAAACAGGCACCACCATCTTCACCGTGAATTGGAAGAAACGAATCAATAATACGATCAGTCTGAACAATGACTCCAATTTCATCAATTCTTCCACTACACTGTCGTGTTGCTGTCCTATCCAAACGCCAATAACATACTGCGGAATCATCAATGGTAATCGTTGCCAAAGTAATAATCACTTGAAGCAGTCCTCTCAAAATTTCAATAATGGTTGTGAGCAGTGCTTGTGGAATACAACACACATCAAAATCTACTGCTGCTGCAAAACCAGGAATAAAATTGAGTGGAAAGATGGCTTCCAAGAAGATGCACAGACATTCAACCACTTCCAGTGTAATGTCAAAAATCACATTGACATCTGTTCTGAATCCAGATTGTCTAAAGTACGCAAAATCAGTGCTGGCTCCAAGTGCCAATGATTCAATGGTATTAAAAAGTACTTGAACAATACAGGCAAGCCATTCTGAAAATCTTTGAATGGCACAGCAAATGTCTGGTCTTCCCATGGTAAAATTCATAGATCCAGGTACTGGCGTCACTGGAATGATCAAATTCAATGCTTGACACAAACATTTGATGGGCCGAAATATGGCCAAAATCAAATTGGTGATATCCGACTCAAAACATTCTTTTCCCAAATCACAAAATTCTCCAGTAAAATAAGGAAAATCTTGCATAGTACCTTGCAAGTCTGCTCCACCTTGGATCAGTCCATTAAAGAAGCGAGCAATAATGGAAACAAGTAAAACGTAAAGATCAATCAATGTTCGGAATAAACAACTGAGATCAAAGCAAGGTGGAATAGGATCACATCCGGAAGTTGTATTTTCCAGCGGTGCCAAGGTCAAACGCTTCTGGAATTCGAGTTCTGATTCGCGTAGCAGTCTTTCAGTTTCAGCCACAGGTCTTTGTATGCTTCCTGCTCCTCCTATTCTAATGTTGCGTCTTCCATTACAAGTAAGTCCATGATCTAATGGCTTTCCGTATGGAGGCATCATTGGAAGCATTTCACCTTCCATGTTGGCACAATCAAAGTTGCCATTCTTGAGTTGGATGCTAAAGAGTTTGGGATCTTCTCTTTGCATTCTAGCAGCTTGAGCAGTTTTTGCATTACATTGCTTGACTTTTGCCCACCGCTTCATTAGTGATGACTTTCCAGCATCTACCATTTGATCTACATCCTTGAGACTGATAAAAGGCTTGTGGTCTTTTCCATGCCAGGTATCAGCGTTCATCATAATCATATTTGCCAACTTGATAGGATTCGTTGTATGATTGCGATATCGCAAAAGAGGAGTAATCCTAAAGACAGGACTATCTGGAGACAACTCTCCCCAAATCTCTTGAAGCAAATTAACAGGTGAATTAATCTTGCCGTCTTGTTCAAACATTCTCTTTTTTGATGCGGGAGGTGGAATGAATCCACTAGGTTCGCAGCTAGCACAAGGAATGGGTGGTACGGGAAAACCTTCATTCAGAATGGCTGTTAAACAATTCTTTACCGAATCGGGTTCTTCTGCAATCAGCTTGTTATTCACTTCAACAAAAAAATCTAAAGCTTCGTTGGCATTTTGCAAAAAGTTTGGAATTCCCGGCAACACAATTAGGTAGTAAGGCAGTGTGGCCAATCCAATGATGACTCGTGCAAAGAAATCAATTAAGCATAATAGATATTCAATCACACCAGTAATCAAGTCTCTGATACAAGTTCCAACCACCGGAATTAAAGAAAAGACTGAAAGAACACATCGAATCAAATCAACAATTCTGTCTTTGAGTTGTGTTGTAAATGGTTGGGAATCTACAAACAAAAAGAAATCATCTGATCCCCTTGCTAGATACAGTGTAAATTCAAACAAGCCAGCAAGGAAATCGACACCAAGATCCAGGGCAGTATTGGTTAAACAACAAAAATCTAAGCCCATCAACAGCTGCTGTGCACCTTGAGAGAAACAACTTGTTGTTTGATCACTTGGATCACAAATCGTTCTAGTAATGAAAATACACAAAGCTTCAGTTAATCGTTTCCGCTGAAACACTGGGTTTGGATCTCCAATGGGAGTAAATTCTGCAGCAGTATCATACCGATAGGTTACAATGTTAAATCGTATCGCATTGGGTGGTTCTGGTACTTGTACAGGATCAAATTGGGTAGGTTCCGCAATTCTGTTGATAATTTCTGTAAAATCCTTCTTGATGACGTTTTCCCAAAATGGATTGGTCGGGTAGAGAACAGCTTGATCGATATTGATCAATAATCGCAATACCAAGTCGGCAAATTTTAACACGATACAAGCAGCGACATCAATGATGGAAAAGTAATCCATAAAGACAAATTCGAAAGGAATAAAAGTATCCCAGAATCGTTGCCATCCTGCTTCTTCTGCTCGGCTAAAAAATCGAAGACCTTCACACAAAAATGTAGCCACATCCCGAAAGTCTGGCCGAATGAACGGATCTGATGCTGTTGTTTGCCCACTAATCAACAACAAAATTTGTTGGACTAACCGTAAAGCCTGCTGCAACAAGGCAAGAAATGCATTGTAAAAGTTTTCCAAAGCAGCCCACAAATTTGGATCAGCCCAATCTTGAGAAAAAGGAACCAAAACAGCCCACGCTGGAGGAACGACAAGCAAGGGATTAATAATGGGAAAAACACCAATAATTTCTGCCAAATCCATACAAGCACATGAATACAGATTGATCCAAGCATTGGCTAAAGCTACACCCGCAGTAGTTGTCTTGGTCCATGTAGTATAAGTATTGATGAATTGTCCAGTCACTAAAGGCACTACAATCTCTTCTACTACACCAAGCAACAAATTTCCAAGCTCCACTGCAATGTTACTAACACCACAATCTAGTACGGTTGGCCATATAACTTGCCTAGATATACCATAACCCCACCAATTTGCTGCATTCCACCAACAAATCACCGGATTATATACATCACGAAGCAAATCCGCAACTGGATGTATAGTATCTCTCCAGATGGGAAAAACTTGTGTTCTCATAAACAAATCAGCTTCTTCAAATACTTGATCGTGATATTTTACATATGGAAGCATTACTGCTGTAATGGCAACAAATCCCAAAATCAAAGGCAAAGCTGTAATCAGCGTTGCTAAAAAGGAACCAACAGCTGATACAACAGCAAATGCTGATGTTATGACGTAAATTAAGGATATGAAGAATCCGGTGGTGGATTGCAACGCAGAAGTTCCACCTCCACCAATTTGTGATGGAGGAGGAGCTACATACGTATCTTCATCATCCATCTAATATTTTTTTTCTTCTCCTCTTCAATTATTTCTAGATGTAGGATTCTTAATATTATAACGTTAAAGTTATAATTACGAAAAACCTTCTGCAATCAAATTTAAGAAAATAAAAATAGAAGAGGAACCAAAAAAAATGTGGAAGAGGATTCAAGGCGCCCCTTCACCAGATGGAATAATTGAAGAACAAGAAGAATGGACAGTAGCTTCGGTGGGGGATTATGCTGGAGCAACCGCATTTGCATTTTTTTGTGCATCAATTTGGTATTTTTGGGCGGGATTTAATTTAGTGAATACAATTTACGTACATGAATTTACTTCACTCAATATGTTTAACAGTGGAAGATATAATTGGGTAGATTGGTGGGGAGTATGGCTGTTAATATGGAATGTATCTTTGCCAATGATATTTGCTTTGGCCATAACATATGCAAATGTAAGAGTATGGAGTCGGATTCATGGATTTCTATCATACCTTTCCATTGTGGCAACTATCTTATCTTTTGCATTTTTAACAATTGGATGGATTGGTTTTTGTAACAATTCGGGAAGTGGTATCCATTCAGCTTGCAATGATTATCAGTGGTGTGGTGTTTATTTTGCATCAGCGGGAGGATTTTGTACAAATGGGATACCATTTCCGGGGTTAACTGCAGGGAATTTGATCCGTAACGAGCAGATGACCATCCATTGGATATACACTTTTGTAGGATTAATTACATCCTTTTTAAACATTTTGATGAATAGAGAATTCCGAGAATATGGTATTTTGAAATAAAAACATGGAGGGTCGGATTGAAAATTTGGTCAAAAAAATTGAACAACACAATGTTCAAACACAACAACACGAAAAAACAGAGATATTTTTAAGGTGGATGGAGTCTGAAATAGAAAAAGCACTTTTACAAGGAAAGAAATGCATAACTTGGAGTGAAAGCTCCAAGCTGCTACCAGAATTCGTTGAACTATTGCAAAGTAAAGGATTCAAAGTGACTGCAAAATTTACAATGAATCCATCAACACATGATGATGATTTATTTTGTGGTTATACCATCTCCTGGAAGTAAAAGAATAAAACTGATATTCATTTTTTTATTTTAAAAAATGTGGGTCGCACCCGAAGAAATTCCAAGCCATCCAGTGTTTTCTGCGTTTGCAGCATACTTGCAAGGTGGTATAAAAGTAAAAGATTGGGCAATCTTTTTGGATAAGAATCCGTGGTTACAATTTGGAGCAATATGCTTAAAAGACGGAAGTTGGCAACTAGAAGTCGATGGAATGCCAGATTGGATTATAGATTATTCAACATTTATAGATTTGGAAGGACAAGAACGTGTTGCGTGGTTTGATGGAGCCAAAAAAGTGTTGTTGATAAAATAATAAAGAATTTATTTAAATTCTAGGTTACAACAACTCAGCGGGATCTTCTCTAACAGCGTCTTCTGAGTTTGTTTTGTATAATTTTCTCAACCATTGAGCTCTTTCCATCGTTAGCCAATAGGTTTTTGTTGCCAAATGAGTTTCGCTATAATGGAAAATCAGCTTTCCATTTTCATCTTTCAGATTTTTCAATTTTTCATCTTTGTCTGTAGAAGTTATCAAAATCTTGCTTTTAGGAGGCTGAGACAAAGGTAATACTATCTTATAAAACATGCTATCACCACCATTAAATTTGTGTTTGTCATATATAACAATTAAATCTAAATCTTTTGGAGTATTTTGTGGCAGTTTATCAAAATAAATGATTATATTATCACGTTCTAGCACATTTATATGATAATCTATAGTATCTTTTCCAATAAATGGTGCAAGACCATAATTCAAAAATCTCCTTTTGGAATCTTGAGATGGAAAAAATATTAAAACGTGAACTTTCTCTTGTCTTGGACCAAAGCAGTGCTTAAGCCAGCTTGTGCGCCCGTTACAAATAAAACAAAATCATGATAATTTAGAGAATCAGGCAACATGCGCTGATGTTCAGCCCATTTAATGCCTAGATGATCCCCCAATTGAAACTTTGGCTTTTCGTCACCCTTTTCCATTTTTGTAAATTTTTTTAAAAAAATGGAGGAGTTCCCAAAAAATTTTCATCTCGAGACATTTAAGCAAACCATTTTGGAGCAAGATAACAAAATACGAGTTCAACAAGAAGAGATGCTTAAACAAGAAAGAAGCAAGATTGTGAGGCTTGTTACAGATGGAGTAAACAATGGAAACAAAGAAGTTATCATTACAATTTCTGATGATTTGTGCTATGATATGAAATATATATTATCGAAAGAGCTGATACAACGATTTCCTGGATGCATTTGGTACCATTGTACGATTGGTTACGCAGATGTAGATGAATTTAGACAAGCGAAAACACCTGATGCGTATTGGGAATACAAAATTGTTTTTGAATAAAATGAAATTATTTTTTCTTAAAATAATATGGAGGAGTTCCCGGAAACTTTTCGTCTCGAAACTTTCAAGCAAACCATTTTGGATAAGAACAAAAAGTATCAGGAAGTGCAAAAGAAACTGATTGCTCGTGAAAGGAGCAAAATTGTGCAGTATGTTACCAATGCTGTAGAAAAGGGAGAAAAAAGTGTGATTATTACGCTTCATGATGATTTGTGTCAGGATATGAAGTATAAACTGTCGGAGGAGCTGTTAGAACGTTTTCCGGGATGCATGTGGTATCATTCTATTATTGGATACGCAGATGTTGACGAGTTTAGAAAGATGAACACGCCTGTACCTTGTTGGGAATATAAAATTGTTTTTGAGTAGTCTAGATTATATTTTTTGCAAAAGTTTGAGGATTATGCTCATATTTTTTGTTGATATAAACCCATGTGTTGCTGCTTCCATGACGCCAGACAACTTTGTGGATAAGCTCATTGCAGAAGCTAGACAAATGTTTTCGGGTGCACTTTCACACTTTTACCCGAGGGCTGGGAAAGCTGTAGGATACGCTAATCATCCCTTCACACTATGGCTTATGCAAAGTGAGTGGGCTTGGGATTGGCTAATAGCTTATTGTGGCGCTTGCGCAAAAAAAGAAAAAGTGGCGCGCTTTCCAGAAGTGAAGAAGCGTGAAAGACCTTACAACAATGCGTGGTACTGGATGATGGAAGATATGCCTAGGCCTCCCTTTTGGAGGTACAGAACCAGAGAGGAGACGCCTCCTATGCCGGTTCCGGACAAGGTACTTTTTGGACAAGAACCCAAAGATCACGACGATGTGATAGCCCGGATGAGGCTCTACCACATGCTAACAAAATGGCAAGGCCAAACAAAGTGGCATTACATGTATAGAGAACCTGCCTACCCGCCTGCCTATCTCCCAGTGTCGGAGGCTCAAAAAGAAAAAATGATTGCGACAAATAAAAAAAGAAAATTATGAGAGGGGTTGATCTTTTTAATTTGAAACAATACATACCACAAAAGGATGTGCGCATGCTTATATTGTCGATGCTAAGCTATAGTGATCATGTGTGCTACGTTTTGGCATATTGTGAATCCTTGAAAAGAAAAAAATTGCCAGACTTGTTTTTTCTTGATTGTGCAGAGCGCGGCTATATCAATCGTTTAAAGCAGTACTTGGATGATGAACACAAGAGTATGCGAGATTTAACAAAGCTGGCCGCGCAATTTGGGCACTTTGAAATGATGAAAGAATTATTATCCTTAGGATGCAATTATAGATTTTTACATGTAGGAGCTGCTCGTGGAGCTCAGTTAAATATTTTGAAATGGGCAAAACGGACTGGTTTACATTTTGATTGTGGATGGAGAGTGTTTGAAAGCGCTGCACTTTCAGGTGATGTAGATACGCTCACATGGGTTGATGCAAACATGTTGTTTTATAAGGTTTGTATCCATCCTGAAATCATTCTAGAATTGAGGCATCTTGGTCATTTTAATGTATTGAATTGGATCATTAACAACAACTATTACGAGTACATACCAAAAGATTTTTTTCTTTGCGGAAAAGACGATAGCAGCTTAGACTTTAATATGATCCGTGGGTTGCACAAGGAAGGGTTAAATTTGGCAAAGTTGCCCGCCTTTGTGGGAATTTTAATTGCAGAAAGCGGAGATATCAATCGGATGGATTGGATTCTAGACCAGGGCTATTTAAACCGTACGAGAGATCCCGACAATATGATAGCTGGGATGATTAGAGCAGCTGCCCGTAAAAAAGATTTTAGGATGATTCAGAGGTTACACACTGTACCAAATATGATACTATTTGATTGGGATATGACTTCTATTTATGAATCTGCTATTGAGATTGATGATTTAGAGCTAGTGAAATTTTTGCGCGAAGAATTGAACTATTTTTGGGATGAACGTGTTTTTATTTATGCTGCTGAATATGCTTGTATTGAAATTATGGATTACTTGGTAAAAAACGGATGCCCAACAGACTATAGAGCATGTAGCGTTATCTGTATGCAAAGAACGCATGTTTCTGAACAAGACCTTGTAAAATCACTCAAATGGTGTATTGAACACGGTATTGAATGGAGAGAAGAATCTTGCAAGCATTACGCTGAATTACATGGTTTGCGTAAAATCAGAGCTTTTTTGGATCATCTAGAATCTCTGCCTGAAGAAGAAAAAGGAAATGTTAATTATATGAGGAAAAAAAGAAAGGTGTAGAGGGGGATTCTAAAAAAAATAAATGAGCGGAATCTACCTAATTGTTTGGGACGAATTAATGAAGGAAAAATCTTTTGTTTTACAATCAACCAAAGGCGGATATCCACATTGCACACTTTGTTACACTGGAGCAAATGTCAGCAAAGATAAATTGATTGAGGTATCCAACGAGGCTATGAAACAATTTAGTATGAGAGAAATGACACTTTCTCTTGCTTATGTAAATAGTTTTAGGCAGGATGATGGAATAATGCGTCATGACGTCTTGATGGAAGTGAAAGAAACTGTACCGCTAGAAAATTTTCGTCAAAAACACATTTACGGATTACCCAATGCAGGAAAAATCTTTACAGGCAAGCTACACGTTACACATGGCATATTTGGAAGTAAAGAAGAAGCAGAAGAAAGAGTGTTAATACTCAACGAGAAATTACCACGAACAGTAATTATCACAGGTGTTACTATCGAATAAAAAAAAATATTATATATTTTTATTTATTTTGGATCACATTTCTTGATAACATAACCATAGTTTACAGCAGAAATTAATAATTGATCCAAGTTTTCCAAAAAATAAGTTTTCCATTCAGAAGCTTTGTACATCTTTTTTACATTAATATAAAAGTCATAGCGTGTAGGATGTGATATAGATCCGTTGTTGTGTGATTCAGAAGAAATGTAAATCATTGATCTCAAAAACAAATCATCTACTTTTTCCAGCATTTTTTTGCTCACAGAACGTCTTTTGATTAAAACCTCCTCAAATAATTTGAATCCCCAATCAGTGCAATAATATTTCCAGTGTCTTTCAACAGTATAACCCTCCATAATGTAAAAATGATTTTCGACATTTTAAACAATAACATGGTGCGTTTCTTGTATCTTTGGGTATTTGTACATGATAAATGAAGATTCGCTTTTGGTTATGAGCATAGAAAGTGAATAAACCCTCAGACATCTTATATCTTTGGTCAATTTAAAAATCGAAAAAAAAGTGAAGAGGGTCTTTCGAAAGTTATGGAAACGCGTAGCAAACGTAGAAGAAAACAAGCTTTTGAAGCTTCTTTCAATAGAGATACTCTATCTTTGGTTGTTGAACATTTAGAAAATCCTAGAGATGTTGCTCATCTCCGAATGGCCTGTAAAGATTTTGCTCGATGGATTGAACCAAAAGAAGTGAACTCTCTTTGGTGTGGTTCTTGGACAGAGAGTGTTTATGATTGTGGTCATTGCAGCCATTCATTAACACCATTGCATTCGAAAGAAGTGGTGTTAAGATCTTTAAGAGATGGAGTGAATGCATTTGATTTCCAATCTCGCTGGAGTCCTCCAAAACGCGTAAATTCTAGGGAAATGTATCGCAGATATGACTTACTTGTAGATGAACTTGAAGAGGAAATATCTTGTAGATGTGAGGAGCTTTTACTGGAAACATACCTTAGCTTTTCTACGAGCTTTTTCCATTCAGAAAGACGACCTGATCCAGAATACAGAGTTCGGTGTAAGCACGAAGTTTGGTGTTTAAGTTGCTTAAACAAATTAAGCAATGATCTTACAGAACAAGCCAGAGAAGATTGTGATACTTTAGACAGTAGTGAAAGTGGAGATGATTTGTATCCAGCAAATAAAGATTCTGATTCTTGGTAGTAAAAGATGAATCACTTTTTATGTTTCTTCAACAGTTCAGCCACTTCTCCGCCTCTATGCTTTTCAATCTCTTCCAACGTCATATCCTCCAACTCATGAGGAAAGACTATCCATTCATCTGTCTCTTCCACAAAATAGTCTGGAACATAATCCAGCTTGTTGCGTTTGGGCTTGTAGTATACACAAGCAGTTCTAATCTGTTTCCGGCTCTGTCCAAATTTTGAATAAACTGCTTCAATAGTTCTTCCGCTATCCCATACGTCATCCACTAAGAGAACTTTGTGATGAGGTTCCAACTTGTCGAGTACATAGGATAATGAATGAACTTGGACTTGTTCATTAACTTTTCCTATTCCAATGTACCGGGATGTTCGAATAGCTACATGATCCACATTCAGATTGCACCATTTGAAGAATTCATGTACAGCACATCCAATGGGCGCTCCTCCTCTCCAAAGAGCAATAATAAAATCAGGTTTCCAATCAACGCATTTAGATGCTAATTGGTAGGATTGGAGCCTCAACTTGTCTGGAGAAATGTACACCTTATCAGCCATTATTCAACTTTATTTTTCTTGACAAGATTGCATATGAGTCTTCCAATGTTTAACTTGGCAATCTCTTCCGCAATACTTTACCTTTCTACAGCCACTGCACATTAATAACCCAGTTCGCTGAGCCCCGCAAAATGCACAACTAATTGAAAGATATTTTTTTGTTTGCTCTGCCATCACCGGATCTTCCAGAGAAAGGTTTGCCATTATGTTTGCAAGCATTAATGGATCTGCTTGAGGATTACTCAAAAAGTTTTGTGCATCTGGACTTTTCAAAAATTCTGCTGCTTGCTTTTGTATAGTCTCATCATCACCAGCCACCACTTTAGAGAGTGCATCAATTTGCTGATCATTAAAAAGATTTTCTTTCCTCCGAGTATAGCAAAAGCGTTCAACATCTCCGCTTACTGTACCAAGCATTATTTCACATCCTCCAATAAACGCTTGATCTTCTCTTCCTTGTGTTTTTAAATATTTTTCAAAAGCGCCACTCGACATTTGCTTAAAAGCAATAGCACACACTTTGCCTCCGCCTTTTTGCATAGCTTCTTCCAGTAGCTTCATATCGTGTGTCATTAAAATTTTCACGTACTCTGGAAATGAGATGGAAAAATAATGCATTCCTTTTGATCGTTTCCCAATTCTAGAATTCATACACATGTTTCTAAATTCTGTAATACGTTCAGCATTTTCGCCGCTCAACTCTTTCACTTTATCTTTCAATGATAAAGCAGCCCAGTCTGGATATGTTATTTCATACGCAACAATTTCTTGAACACCAGTTACCCTGGCCATTGTTGCTACTCGCTTCCAGCTATCTTTATACTTATAGTCCGCATTGCGGGGCATTTTAATTTGAAACTTTAACTTGATATCACTACCACTACCACCCTTCATTTTTTTTTAAGAAATTTATAGGTTAAAAAATTTGATTTATTCTCGTTTTTATAGTCAAGCAAATAAACTTGGATATTTTTAAAAAACTATGAGTACAGCGCGGGAAGCTGTAGAAGATGTCAGAACCAGAATATTTTGGGGATGCATCTTTTTGATTGTTTTAACAACAGTGTGGTTGGCTTTAATATCTACAATTAACACCTCAATTAAACACACTTATGAGCAACCACATGATGCTCCTGGAAATTTGTTAACTTATCGGGGAGGGAAAGACCATATGCTTTTTATTGGTCTTTATGTAACGCCATGGGTTATAATTATCTTGCTTTTGTTTGTTATAGCTTATCCCGATAGCAAAAACATTCGTAATCTACATTTTCTATTCTCCATGCTGCTTTGGATATTCTTTTTGGTATGTTTTATTATTTGGAGTTTGGATTGGAGCAGAGCAAACCTACAAACATCAGCCAATGCTGCCAATCTTTTTAATGACAAAAGATGGTGTTTAGTAAATTTTGCTATATCCCCTGGATATTGTGCCAATACAGCGGCGCCGCCATCAGGAACACAAAATTATCTGATTAATCAATCCAGTCTAGGAGTTGATGGATTAATGCTAGCAATTTATTGGTTATTATTTGCTTATTGGTTTTTTACGGGGGTTCAACTATTGTATGTTCGTCGTCGGTTTCTTTCGGCATTAGAAGTGTTTAGATCAGAGCGGGATAATGAAAAGGTGCTTTTACCAAGCCAAGACGAAAGTACACCAGATGGTTTTTATTATGAGGAAAAACAAATTAGATCAAATAATGGTAACTTGGTTATGCCCACTCGAATGAAAAAATTACGCAAGTAAAATGAGAAACAATTGTAAAATTCTCCAAATGCAATCTTTTTTTGAAAAAACTCTCACACAGCGCAAAAAAAAAATGGAGGCAGTTCAAGCTGCTACTACATTGAGAAAATTTGCCCAACATACTGGATTCAAAAACATTGGAAATGCTAGCCAGATTGCTAGAAAATATTTGGCAGTACACACACGAATGGTCCATCCTTCTGTAATTTACCCTTATGTTGGTTCTGATTATGAGCTTGTCAACAAAAGGACTCATTCGCCTCCGTTGTCAGCTTATCAATATGATAGAAGCATTGATAAGGAAACATTTGTTTATTTGATGAAGCATGGCTATGAAAATCGCTTGATGACAGAAGAAGAAGTTGAAAAGTTTCCAGCCTTGCAGCATTTTATTGAAAATATGTTGCCGCGTCCAGTGGGTGAAGAAGCTTGGCAAAACTATGAGAGAAACGATCACTGGAAAGCTAGAGCTTATTTTTTGGGCTTAAACTGGAAGGATACTGCTGGTTATAATGATATGATCCAATCAATTTACGGAATTGATAAGAAAACAAGTTCACAGGTGGAAATTGATGCTTGTACCGATTTTATTGCTGCGCTTGAAAAGTATCAACCCTATAAGGATTTTGAAGCTGCAGAACTGGGCCGAATTCTGCAGGGACTAAACATTGATCAACTCAAACTAGAGGAACAAGATGTTGCAAATGCAATAGTGCTGGAATATGCACAAGAAATAGGAGATGAACTAACTCACGGAGATGTAGAAGAGAAGGATCCTATTGTGTTTGTAGCAGAGAAAAATGTTGATGCAGATAACTGGAAAGACATTCAAGAGAACCATTTGGTCAAGAGCTATTTGGAGCGGGCTGGTCTCACTGCTTTCTTTTCTCCCAAGAAAACTGTAAAGCAGATGATTCTTTCGTCGCTTCATTTGCCTATCAAAGCCGTGCCTGGTGCTGAAAACATTATTCCAATGTCACAATCTATTGAGAAACCATTACCATCAGTACCCAAGGAAGCATGGCCTTTGTTAGTAAAAGCCATTGAAGCTCTCAACGTCGAAAATCATCAATTGAATCCGGAATCACCTGTACTCAAAGACATGCTAAATGGAGGAGAAACAAGTGCACTAAGTACCATTCAAACTGTTTTATCATTGTATAATCCTGATGTGGAACTTGAAGGAATCGATCCTCGTCTTCAAATACAACTACTGAAGCGTCATCCTGAAATTGATCCAAGTGTTATTCAGAGCATTTTGAAAATGTGACAAAGATATAAAAAAAAATACTTTAAGTTATGAGTGTTGAAGAAGAAGAAGAAGATTTTTTTATTCCTAATCAAGATGTGGAATTGCGGGAAAAACTTGAAGAAGAATTGCAAAAAGAGCGCTTATTGATAAAAAAGAATCGCCAGAAATTAGCCAGTTTAAAATTGCAAAATAGTGTGTTAAATGATGCAGCAAGAGGATATATATTATCTCTTGAAAAATTTCAGGCAAAAAAACAAAGTTGGTGGTATTTTATTTTGTTGATACTGTCTTGTATTTGTGTTTTAGGGCAGTGGGATAAAGGCAACAAATTCCTTTTTACCATCAATGTAATTGCACATAAAATATTGTGGAAACGAATGTATATGGAAACATACCCAGCTTCATTGTTAATTGGAGCAATTATTATCATTTATACATTTATGTTTGGCTAAGAAATAAAGGAAATTTTAGAATCGGAAAATTGTATCTATCTTTCCATACATACTTTGCAATCAAAGTACCCACATCTTTAGGACCAAAAAACGTTTTCCAAATGAGCAAAAATAAATATAGAGATTCTTGTTGAATATCAATATTTTCACAATAATAATTGTAAAACAAAGTTATTGGTGCTGTTGGATAGTCGTGCCAATACATTCCTTTACCCATGTGCATATAAACAAAATCGCCTAAATCAAAGTGTTGATTTGATACAATGTAATCGACACATCTTTCAAATAACTTATTTTTGAAACTTGATATTGTTTCGATCCATTCAGATATAAATAAGCAATCAATAATATCTATATGATAATATACCAATAATTTTGCGGAATGAGCACATCCTTGATTTACAGCGCGTAATAAATAATCTGTACTTCCCAAGTATTGACCCAACATCATCCATGCACGCGGATGATTGATATCTTTTAGTACATTTACCCGCTGTCGTCTTTTTAAATGCCAAGTAGAGTGTATAATTGCAGGTATAAAACCAGTGTTCGCACTTTTTTCTAACAATAATTTGCACTTTTTCTCTGTTGTACAATAATAAGCAGCTGCAGCCCAATACCATCCTATAGGAGAGCTTGTGGCTTCAAGAGTTCTTGCAACTAAATTGATATCATTTATATCAATATTTTTCAAAACATTACATATCCATTGACTTTCTTTATGACCTTTTGAAGCAGCTTCTTGAAATAAAGTCCACTTTTCATCTTTATGATCAAACGAATCTATATTATCAAATACAACATGAATAGGTGAAAGACTAATCATATCATATATTTGTTGTCCTGTCATGGCTTTTCGCCTTTGTTTCCTCTTCTCATTTTCAAGCCCCTTCATAATTTTTTTTAATGAAATGTATCATGACATTTACTTAATAAATGTCCAAAATAATCCATCTGTCCGGGTCTTTTGTATTCGACAGAACAATTGTTCATGTGAGTAATATAAATGACTAATATTGACTCTAGATCTGCCCACCAACGTTGCAACAAAATGACATTCTTTTCAAAATCAAATTCTTCAGAAACTCCAATAAAGGCAGCAGTCTTTTCCCAGCATATGGTGAAATTTTCTTCTTTTGGGTTAATTTGTAAACCCAGAGGCTTTTCAATCACTTGAGATTGGGTTTCCTTTGGATGACGTATCAAAAGGGGCTGTGCTGAATCTTTACGAGTGTTATTCATTTGTGCGTGTACTTTTGTTCCATCTTCAAACTCAATGCTAAAGAAATCTTGTTCTACAGAAACCGAAAGTCTTGAATACATAATATTGTACGGATCTTTCTGCACTTGAATACTTTTCACTTTCATGTGAGGCAAATATTTTTTCACTTGACCAAGCGCATATTCTTCAGCTTCTTGTTCTTCTTGTTCCTCAAGTAATTTCAACTCTTTTTTCGCTTCTTCTAGTTTTGACATTTTGTTCTAAAAAAAAACCCCTCTCCTATACTAATTTTCAATTTTTTTTTTGGAAGAACAGGGGTGGCGCAAGGATTTTTTTTAAAGAAAAATGAATCTTACCGATGAACAAGAACTTGCAGTTCGTTTAGTTATGGAAGGACATAATGTGTGTATTACAGGACCAGCTGGTGTTGGAAAATCATTTTTGATGGGACACATAATTCATTTGCTAAGGGAAAAGTATTCGGAAAAGGAAGTATTTGTTAGTGCTTCCACTGGCTTAGCTTCAACTCATTTGGATGGTGGTACTACAATGCATTCTGTTGCTGGTATTGGTATTGATTTGTCAAATCCAAAAAATTGTTTGCAAAAGGCAAGAAAAGCCAAGTTTTGGACAGATGCCAAAGTTTGGATTATTGATGAAATTTCAATGGTTAGCCCTGCTTATTTCACAATGTGTAATTCAATTGGAAAAAGAATTAGAAATCCTACATCACCTTTTGGTGGTATCCAAATGATTGTTGTTGGTGACTTTATGCAGCTTCCATACATTGATAAAGACTATGATAAGAAGAGAGCCAAGGATCCAACGCTACCAAAATCACCGCCTGCACTTTTTGATTGCAAAGCCTGGAAGAATACCTTTAAAAAGGTTGTTCTCTTAACCAAAGTTCTTCGTCAAAAGAATGAAAAATTCATTGGTTTACTCCAGAGAGTACGAATGGGAGAATTGACTGATGAAGATGACAATATTCTAAGTGCAAGAAAAAATGCCAAATTGGAAAATAACGGCGTTGATCCTACCAATCTATACACTTATAGAGCGGATGTCGAATTCCAAAATGAAGTCAAGTTGAAGAAGCTTGACGGAAAACCACACTACTTTGATGCAGATGATTCTGGACTTAATAAGTATGCGGTGGAGGCTCTAGCAAAAAATTGTTTAGCTCCGACTCAGCTAGTAGTAAAGGAATATGCACAAGTCATGTTGGTAAAAAACTTGAGAGGTTTTACCGATTTAGTTAACGGATCTCGAGGTTATGTTGAAGGATTTGAAACATCTTCCAGACTTGAAGATGGAGTAGAATACCCTCGTGTCAAATTTGAATGTGGCATCAGTATGGTGATGATTCCTGAAGTATGGGAAGTTAAAAAAGGCGAAAGAGTCGAAGCCAGACGCAAACAAGTACCGCTCTGTTTGGCTTGGGCATTAACAGTGCATAAATGCCAAGGAATGACATTGGACAAGGTGAATATAGACATTTCCAAATGTTTTGAAAGAGGACAAGCATATACAGCACTTTCAAGATGCAGAACACTACAAGGTATCAAACTTATTGGTTACAGCAAAAAAAGTATTATAGTAGATGCCCGTGCTGTAGCTTGGTATGCAGGACTTGGAGATGTTAATGCCCAGCGCAAGGACGAAGAGATTAAGGAAAAGGAAGAAGCAAAAAAATTAGAAAGCGCAAAAAAGAAGCAAAAGCTGGAAACACAACAAAAAGCTAACAAATGGTGGAATGAATATGAATAATAAAAAAAACTTTATAGCTTTATTCTCTTTTGCGGCAACTCTTTTAAATGGATTGCCTTTTGAATTGCTTTGATAATGGAAGGTCTATTCATAGATACTGCATAATCCAACAAAGCTCCCAAATCTACTCCCTTAACAGCTCTCTCATCCTGTAAAAATATTCTAGCTGCACGCGTGTCTGGCTCATTAATAGCAGCTTTGATTATCTGATTATCTTTAACATTCGGATCAAATTTCGGACTTTGTAGGACTTTTTTCAATATATCTGCTTCTACGGATTTGTTATTCGTAATCCGAAACCAATTTTTCTTTGGCGAGATGTAATCAACAATATCTTCTGATGTCCACACGCTGTTATTGAGAAAGTACTCCACTAATCTCAAACTCCTTTTGTGTATAGCTCCTCCAAGAAATCTAGAGATATCTACTGTTTTTTTCTGTATCAAATAATTGATCAGCTTTGTGTAATTACGCTTTAAAGCATATTTACAAAACAAATCCATAACGGGTTTAGAATCCAAATTCTTTGCCACTGCCTTTTGTGTCAAGCGATGATCTTGAATCTTGCATATGCTATCAATAGCATCTTTCGATACATCATTCCAATTAAAACGCGCATCTTCCATGATTAATATTGAAGCATCCACATGATGTTCTTTGACACTAGCTTCAAACGCTTTGACCACCCATTCGCTTTTGACCTTGGAATTACTTAAAATGTACTCAATTCCCAAAATAAAAGACAACTCGGCTGCTAATCGTAATGCTTCTTCCAATTGAATAGGATTAACTCGGCGATCTCCCAACACTAACTTCAATATGTTTACGTTCTTTGTCCTTACGCTACACTTGATCTTTTCTTCTGTATTTGGGTTACAGCGACGATCTTCCAACAGCAACTTGACATTTTCTTCGCGTTTGGCTTCAATAGCTACAACAAGAGCGTTTTTACCATCAGAAATTACTGGAATGCGCATATCATCTAATAACAATTTTAGAATCCATGAGTATTCAGACGCAGCTACAATGTGGATATAATGATATCCTTTATCATCCACTCCTGTTACAAAATCAGCGTGCCCCAAGATCTTCTCGATCGACAATTTGTGTGCATGTAGTACCGCAAACCCCAAACGATTATCTGTGTAGTATTTTGCTATATCTCTCCAAATTTCACTGGGATAAGTTGCAACACACGCAGTGTAATTTCTCCTCACAGAAATTTTCCACATGTCCATGATAGAAAATCTTTTACTTGAATAACATCTAAGCCAAGAACTATACACTTTCTTCTTTTCTAAGCATAGTTTCTGTGGCGCATGCAAAGCAAAATCTTCAAAAATAGAAGCCAAATCTATTTTCTCGCATTGATCAAAAATTAAGTACAGTACATCCTTGGTCAGTTTGTTTGTTTGAATGTAATATCCAAACACACCACCAAATGAATGAGATATGCATTGTCCTTTTGGACAGCTACATTGAATTTCAATATTATCACCCCTCGTATTCATTTTTTAAATTTTTTTAGCCCTTTTTATCGACTTTCCATTTTTTTTTAAAGTGTTTAAGGGCGGGTGGTTTTTCAAAAAAAAATATATTATGGAACCTGTTTTTGCTCATATCGATATTGAAGCGGATGGAGACAGTCCATATGCAAATAATATGATTAGTCTTGGTGTTGTCTTTACAGATAAGACAGGCAAAATTGTTGGTGAGTTTTTGGGAGATATTCAAGAACTACCAAACCACAAGGCGGATCCAAGTTGTATTGCCGAATTCTGGGAACGCGATGACAATAATCGCAAAGAACTACAGCGAATTCGAGATAATGCAAGACCTGCATTTGATGTCATGAACGACTTGAACAAATATATTGCTGATATGAATCCCAAACGAGTGACTTGGGTAGCTAGGCCAGCTGCTTATGATTGGCAATGGATTAATTACTACCAAAACTATTATCTTTCTAAAGGTGGTAAAGGTAGCTTGATTAACCATCCAAAGCGTCAAGCTTTCAAAGCAGTCGATGCAAGTACTATGAGAGATATTTTCATGTCTCAATGGAATTTGAAACGCGATCAAATGGAAGAACAGTGCAAAGAGTGGACCAAAGATTGTGGATTCAAAATGACGCATAATCCACTAGATGATGCTAGATACCAAGCAGTTGTCTATCACAAAATTTTTGATGCTTTGAGTGAAAATAAAAAAATATAAAAAATGGAAGAGGGTCAGTTATTTATTCCGTGTTCTATTCGAAAATCAATTAAGGATATTGTTTCCTGGTTGGATTTGAATCGTAAAGTGCTTTCTGATGAAGGCTATGATATAAAGGTGTTGAAAGCTTCGCTAGCTCCTTATTCTAATTTAAGATCGTTGGAAAAAAGTCAAAATCCCTGGGTAATTATTCAATTGCGTTGGGATGGAGCTTATGCTGATGTACACGAAGATTACTTGTGCAAGTTGAGTGATTGGCTTTTTGTTGGTGCTTGTGTGGAAGATTTCTGTTTAGGAGATCGAGCAGGAAAACATTCCGAAGTAACATGCTGTATCAAAGAACATTACACTCCAAGATGGGCTACTGACGAGGAAATTGATACTATTGGCAGAGATAGAGATTATTTTTCATTGTTTCATGGTGAAGAATGTCCTCGTTATCGTGAAAATGCCAAGCTAGCTTTGAAGAAAGCATTCAAAGAATGGGCACCAATATATGATCCTGAAAAAGATACTGTTCCTCCATACAATGCTTTTAAGGATGTTTTTGACGAAACCATGAAAACCGTGCCCACCAGAGGCGTGTTAACTGTGAAAAAATATTTAGATTATGGAAAACCGCGCCTGGAAGATGCTCCCATAGAGTTTGATGACATGCGACAAGCAGCTTTAATGGTGGAAAGCAAAGCTTGTATTGAATATTATCTGAAATCATATGATGAATCAGATATCCTAAAGTATATTGATTTTGGAAAAGTCAATACCGATATACAAGTTGATTTTGAAGATAATTCATGGGGATGTTCCATTGATTATGTTCCCGAAGAGCGTCAATGGATACAGATGCAAGAAGAATGTCCTCCTCGATGCACATGGGAAGAGATGCTACGATATGCTAGGGGCGTAGTAAAACAGAAGAGACTAAAGAGGGATTTAAGTGGAGTAGGCTTGGACAAATAAATTTCAAAGATTTAATTCATCATTGCACACCCTTTTCCAATTTTTTTTTATTTTTTGCAATATTCTTCACTTCCCATTTCCATTTCTTCCAAAACTTGTTGCATACATAAAGCTTCTTCCCCTTCTAAACGAGCATACATACGGTGTCCTCGCGGAGGTTCGCTCCACTCTAAAAATATGTGTTCTGAACGTGTTTTCTCTCTCGAAGAAACATTACACATGGATGTTATTTCTTTGACTGTACGTGTCTGATTGCTGTATCCTACAATGTTTGGATTAACAACTAGATACGTATCTTTCATGTTTCTGATGCTACATACTCTATACTGTTTATCAATCCCAATTTGTAGTTGATGCATACACAAACATCCAAATTGGGTTCCCGTCTTTAGATGAAATTCAAACGAAGGTTCTAATGAATTGATTAATGGCTTTGCAATCACATCATTAAAGTTTAAATTGTAAAAACTTTTGACAGAAATCTTCTTTTGCCGTGCGACAATGGGATATACTTTTCCTGCAATGCGACGTGGAGGAAGCGTTTTCAAATGAAGTAAATGGAGACTACTATCAATCATGGAAACATCAAAAATTAAAGATGCAGACACAACTCCGTAGAAACCAATTCCAAAGATGATTACACAAGCAAAAGAACATAATCTGAGCATAAAATATATAGATGAAGAAGAAGATTTTGTTGGTGCAGGTGGTGGTGGTGGTGGTGGCGAAATTACTTTCTTTGGTACTGTTGCTGCTGCTTTTTCTTCTTCTTCTTTTTTTTCTTTAATTTCCGGTTTTTCCTTTGTGGGCATTGTAACCTTCATTTGAGCAAAAGGGCTGCTCCGTTTCTTTCCCCCCTCTTCCATTTTCTAAAAAAAATAATGATTAAGAGAGGACGATCATTTTCACTAGATTCAACAACTATTGCTGATTTAGAAAGCATTGCAATTTGCAAGCGCAATAAAAAATCAAAGAGTAGAAACCAAAAACCCAGAGGACGTCATGTCAAATGGAATCCAGATATGTATACCTTGATTAAAAAAGGAAAGGAACTGGAAAATACACTAGAAATTGACAAAATTTTTGCAGAATCAAAAATTGAAGAATGTCTATGGTATATTTTTAAACACAAAGATGATGATATGACAAGAAACGAAACAATTCCAGTGTATGAAGCTGTGTATTATTGCAAAGCAGACGGGGGTTTCTATGTACGTGTACAAAAGAAACATTTAACCATTGGATACCGTAAGGCAGGAAAATGCAGAAAAGCCAAAATGTGGGAAATAGACAAAAAAGGAATGCCTTTTTGTGTTGATAGACATTGTTTTAGTATGATTGGACAACGAGAAAGCAAAAAAAGATATGAATCACAGAAAAAAAAATAAAAAATGGAGGGGGTGCCAAATTTATCAAACTTGACGTTGGAACAAATTTTTGATCTTCAAAAAAGATTGAAAATTGAAATAGCTGAACGTTCTAGCAAAGCTCTCAGTGAGTTGATTGAATTTGTTGACAGCATCTTGGGCAAACAGAATCACATTCTGGTTTCTGTTTACAAACCCACTCAAGGATTTACAAACAATGTTGTTTGCATTCATTGGATCGATTCTGGCTTGAAGATCCTTTTTGATAATGAATCAGACTTTAAGTTGCAAAAAAGACAAGATGAAAATTTTTTTACACTTGGAGAAAAGAATGAATACTACGAATTTTTGTGTGATATTCAGCCAAAATTGAATTTGTTGATTTCAAAGTACCACAAGTTGGTTGAAACATATTCATCCATCATGAAAATAAAATTACATTTTTAATGTGTTATTCTCCAAATCCAGGCTTCATAAGCTTTGAAATCCAATTCTATGTGGACTGTATCAATGTATAATCTTGATCTGTCTTCCGTAAAAGTTAATGTAACTTTGCTGGTACAACTTCCAAATGGAACGTTTGATGAGTGAGCAGCAAAAGTAAATGGCTTATCCACAGCAATTGCTTCTTCTGAAATCATTGTTTCAAGTTGTCTTTTGTTGAATGAACGTTTGCACAAATCGTGATTAAAAGCATCTCTATGCATATTATAACTTTTCAATACAAAAGTCATTCCTCCGTTTTGATTTTGTTCAATAGGTATTTTAAAAGCTTTGTGGGTATCCGGATTAAATTTGCCTTCAATTATGATTGCTCCTTTGCTTTCATTCACTTTTGTTGTTAAAAGAACTCTGCCAATTTGATCATTGTGTTGTGCTGCCGCTGTTATTTGGCCAGATTCGTCATCAATTGGTCCATAAAGAAACTTGCCAAGAAAATCTTTGGGATTGCTAGGGATTGGAATTGGGTTAATGGCATTTGCCAGAGCTTCTGGTAAAGAAGTAGATCTGCACCCCTTTGACATAATTTTTTTTTGAAATGATAACGGCTGCGCACAAAAAGGAAATGCTTAATCCATATAGCATACCAATGCAGCAATTTGGGTATTTTGATTTAGTTTCGTCTTTAGAAGGTTTTATTGGTTCATGGCGTCATTCAACAACTTTTATAGTTCCTGATTTTAAGAATAAGGAAGACACAAAAAGATTTTATCGAGCTTGTTTTGAAACTGCAAATTATGTACAAACTTTATTTCCCAAAGAAGAAGGCAAACGTGTAGCATATATACAAGAAATATTTCATTCTAACGGTTTAGAAGAACGGGAATTTGTTCAAATTGTATTATACCTAAAATATTATGATGAAGTAATCTATACCAATCGTCAAATATACAACGCAGAAACAATTATACCATGGCTATTATGTTGCAGGCATATGAGATTACCTGCAGAAATTGGTTATTGCGTAGCTTTGTATTTGAATGATTTACCTTTTAAACTTCCAAGATTAAAATAAATAAAATAAGGAGGTGTAGGTGATAGAAAAAATGAATTCAGTTCCAGTAATTGTCAAATCTAAAAATTTGCAAATGGCTGCTGTATTCAAGTTAAATGAACTTGGTGCTGGTATTCAGCTCTTATTAGCTGCTGTACCAAAAGAATTTGAAAACAAAACTAAAGAAATCATTGTTGGTCCAACTTCGAGTGCAAAAGATGCTTTATTGTTTAATGAAAAACACGAAAAGAGTGTTAAAAATGCTATTGTTGCGCGTAGTTCCGATTATGATGAAAAGCGTAAAAAGGCTTTTGCAAATAAAAAACAAAAGAAATGATATGGGTGTTATTTCTTCTATGTTATCAACTTGTATTATCACGGCATCAAAAGGATATTTTACAACTTGATCTCCAACTGAATAATTCCGCCTGTCAGCAAATAATTCAACAAGTATCTCCAACCAAGAATCGTATTCATTTGTCTACAGAACCTACTTGGAGTGTATGGGATTCTACACTATTTAACATATTTGGAGAAGCACTAAAAGCTTATATAGCACCATATCCAATGAATCCATTTGCTACTAAAGATAGAGGATATACACTTTTTATCAGAAACGGAAAAAATGACAGCTTTTTATTCAATGAACAGCCGGTATCCGAAATAGCTATGGTACTTTTTTTAAATGATGATGTTGGTGGAGGAGAATGGAACTTCCCAGAGCAAAAGGTACGGATAGAGCCAAGATGTGGAAAGCTAGTTGTATATCCCGTGTGCTTTACACATCCACACAAGATTGAAAGGATTAGAATTGGAAAGGAGTACTTTATTATGACTTGGTTTCATTAATAATAAAATAAAAATGAGGGGGAAAATATTAACAACTGAAGAGAAGGAAGATAATCCTGTGGTTTTTGCTTACTTGCAAAAAGTTCGTAATCTCGGAATAGATGTTCCTGATGATATTTTGGATCGATTAGAAGTAGAATGCAACAAATATGTCGCTGTAAGAGGCCAAAATGGATTAACAAACTATAACGGAACGACTTACACAATTTACGAAGAAGCTGTTTTTGGCAATGTACTTGGAAATCATATTTCAGGAAAGCTTTATATTGATGGACAAAAATGGATTGTAGCATTTAGGTTTGTTGATGGTCAAGTGACTTCACCTGCTAGATTAATTTGGAAACATCCAAATTGAAAAAAAAAATTGTTGTTAAATGTCTCGTTGTACTCCTGATTGTAATGTTTTTGTGTATCAATCTGATCCACCTACCATTAAATGTGAAATTCACGGAAATATAACAAATGAATGTTGTTTAGGATGCTATAATTATGCACCAAATTGTAATTGTGATGATGATATGAGTTTCGAATAAAAAGTTTAAAACTGTATACAATTTATTTTATCTTCGTCGAGTCGTTCCGCGTGAAACAGATGTATGTGTTTTAGATGAAGAAGATGAAGGTATATCTACTACCACTGGAGCGGGTGTTGAATTCCACAACCAGCTATCAATTTTTGCGTCTATATATCCTTCGCTATAAGAACACTTCCTCCTTATAGGTTCTTTATAGTGGTGATGATGGACAGGAACATATTCAACTTCAGCTTTTTTTTTGCTTTAAGAAAAGCAGCACTGAAATAAAATGATTGTAAAAAATAAACCCATCATAAAATCAATAAAATTCATTTTGACATTTAGCATCACAGAAAAATCGTTCAGTATTGGTTTTTTCGCTAAATTTGGTTTCTAATCCACATTGTAAACACGGCGCAAAAGCACTTGCTACAAGAACATAAGAAGGACCTTTGACACGAGGAATCGTATAAAGCATATCCAGTTGCAAAGGATTCAATCCAGAATCTACTGATTGTGTTTTGGCTAAACGCATGCCATTAAAAATTTCCAAACATACTTGTGCTGTTGCTTCCAATTCAGCTTGAGCAAATTTAGGATATCTTTCCTGCAAAAATACTTCAAATGGTCTTCTTGTCATATACGAACTTCTACGTAAATTATACGTACTAACAATCATGATTGGAATGTCAGTAATTAATCTTTTAAACTCTTTACGAAAATCATACAATACAGAATTGTTATTTGCTACTTTTCTTTCTTCAAATTCATTCAAGCGAATAAAGTTGAATCGAGTAGGCATTCCATATCGACCAGAATTACTTTCCAATGCACTTAAAATATTGTATTGATGAGCAGATATCATTAAACGATACCACAAATAATAAATTTTGTAAATTGGCTCCGTAGAAACCCGCTTTTCTTTAGGAATTTCCCAGAGTAGAGCTTTAAAGGTTCCACCCGGTGTTGTTTTTAAAACATCCAAGTCCTGTTCCATCCAAAATTTCCAAATTCTATCTTCTCTCAGCACTTTTACAAAACTCTGGTATCGGTTATCTGCTCCAAAAGTTTGCGCAAAGGACATAGCATCTTGGGCATCCACACGCTTCAAAAATTCAAAAGCTAAATTCTTGTCAAAAACGACATACGATTTGCCTTGCAAAACCAAATCTTCTAGTGTAGGACGTAGACGTTTGCTCATTTTGTTTTGTTACAATTCTTTATAAAATTATTTATTATAATAAATAGAAAAAAAAATTAAATTCAAATTTACTTAATACCCAATTTCAAACTGCTTTCTGGCATGGTAACAACTCCCGTATGATCTAATCCACAAGAAATGGATTTTACAGCAACGGTTATTCCTTGAACTTGAACTGGAATTCCAACATAACGATCATCTGTTCTACCATGCCCTAATTTTCTACCATAACCACTTCCAAAAGTGTAAGCTTTCCCAGAAATTGTTAAAATTACTGTATGATATGATCCACAAGAAATGGATGCTACAGGTTCTGTTATTCCTTGTACTTGAACTGGAATTCCAACATCATGATGGTCTGTTCTACCATCTCCTAATCTTCCATTATAACCATATCCAAAAGTGTAAGCTTTTCCAGAAACTGTTACAATTCCTGTATGATATTCTGCACAAGAAATGTATGCTATAGGTTCTGTTATTCCTTGTATTTGAACTGGAATTGCAACATTATGATCATCTGTTCTATCATCTCCTAATTTTCCAAATAGACCATTTCCAAAAGTGTAGGCCTTTCCAGAAACTGTTACAATTCCCGTATAATTTGATCCACAAGAAATAGCTGCTATAGGCTCTGTTATTCCTTGTACTTGAACTGGAATTCCAACATCATGATCATCTGTTCTACCATCTCCTAGTATTCCAAATTCACCATTTCCAAAAGTGTAAGCTTTCCCAGAAACTGTTACAATTCCCGTATGAATCTCTCCACAAGAAATGGAAACTACAGGTTCTGCTACCCCTTGGATCCGAATCGAAATTCCAGCAGCATGATCATCTGTTCTATCATCTCCTAGTATTCCAAATTCACCATTTCCAAAAGTGTAAGCTTTCCCAGAAACTGTTACAATTCCCGTATGTGAAAATCCACAAGAAATGGATGCTACAGGTTCTGTTATTCCTTGTACTTGAACCGGAATTCCAACAACATGATTATCTGTTCTACCATTTCCTAATGTTCCATACAAACCATCTCCAAAAGTGTAAGCTTTTCCAGAAACTGTTACAATTCCGGTATATTCACTTCCACAAGAAATGGATGATACTGGTTCCGTTATTCCTTGGATTTGAACTGGAACTCTAACTCTATGATCCTCTGTTCTACCATCTCCTAATTTTCCATATCGCCCATCTCCAAAAGTGTAAGCTTTTCCAGTGTAAAATCTTTCATGTAATTGATACTGTTTACACACTTTCCAAACTGTTTTAGATAGTGTATAAACCAATTTCAGGTCTGCTTCTTCCAGTTTGTAGAGTATTTTAGCTAAAATGTTTCCATTGCTAATTAAAGCTAAAGCTTCTAACCACGATAAATCTTTTACAATTGAAGGTTGTGTAACAAAGAGGCTGACAAGTATTTGTTCAATACTTTCTAGTTCTCTGCTACTTAAATATGAATCAATTTCACGAACCCCTCTCTTCATGTTTTTTTAATTTCTCCTAATTGATATTAAATTTCAAACTGCTTTCTGGCATGGTAACAATTCCGGTGTGATGTCCTCCACAAGAAATAGAAGTTATGAATCCTGGTAGTTTTTCAATTTGAATTGGAATTCCAACATCATGATGGTCTGTTCTATCATTTCCTAATTTTCCATACAAACCACTTCCAAAAGTGTAAGCTTTTCCAGAAACTGTTACAATTCCTGTATGATACTCTCCACAAGAAATGGATGCTATAGGTTCTGTTATTCTTTGTACTTGAACTGGAATTCCAACAGCATAAATATCTGTTCTACCGTTTCCTAATCTTCCATTATAACCATATCCAAAAGTGTGACCTTTTCCAGAAACTGTTACAATTCCCGTATGGTGGCCTCCGCAAGAAATGGATGCTATAGGTTCTGTTATCCCTTGTACTTGAACTGGAATTCCAACAGAATGATCATCTGTTCTACCGTCTCCTAATCTTCCAAATTCACCACACCCAAAAGTGTAAGCTTTGCCAGAAACTGTTACAATTCCTGTATGATATCCTCCACAAGAAATGGATGCTACAGGTTCTATTATTCCTTGTACTTGAACTGGAATTCCAACAGAGTG
>Ga0209475_10000572_pt1 | contig 69016 bp, 55 predicted proteins | sample tdDd471_FD_187128 | JGI IMG/M metagenome (GOLD analysis project Ga0209475, IMG submission 187128) | Marine sediment microbial communities from the Atlantic coast under amendment with organic carbon and nitrate - tdDd47.1 (SPAdes)... | ecosystem: Environmental > Aquatic > Marine > Coastal >... | reverse complement strand
GCCACAGTCATACCCATGCCGATGGCACCGAGCATGTCGGTTCGCATGAAGCGGTGTCCACTGAATCGCACAGTCATGAAGGTGGAAGCAATCATGAGACGGGAGTCGCCCCTGATCACGATGTCGCCCATGTGCATGCGGAAGGCGACGGCCATGATCATGACGCCGACCACGGCCATGAACACGATGTCGCCCATGTGCATGCAGAAGGCGACGGCCATGATCACCAGGGTGATGCTGTTGCTGACCATGATCATCAATTGGCTTCACAGGTGAAGCCTGTAAAAAACGGTTTGACGGACGCTGATTTTTCTGCTGAGGTTCATGTAGATGAGCCAGGCCATGTGCATGATGAATCCGGCGCCATCGCTGTGGATGCGGCTTGGGAGGCGATGATCGGTTTGCAAACGACTGCTGCCATCATTCAGGACATGGAACGCGTCATCACACTTCCGGGAAAGATCATGGCCCATCCCGACAAAAAGGCCATGGCCAGTCCCCTGATTGGCGGCAGCATCAACTTTCTTTTCGTGCAAGTGGGTGACAGGGTGGCGGCCGGTGATGAATTGGCCTGTCTGTCCAGTCCTGAGATTGGTAACCTTCGCGCTGAGTATGACAAGGCCAAGGCCAACCATGCGCTGGCTGAACAGAATTATCATCGGAAACAGGCCTTGTTCAATGAGAAAGTCATCTCAAAACGCGCCTTTGAAGAGGTTGAGAACGGGATGAAAGTGGCTGAAGTGGCCAGAACTTATGCGCAGAAACGGCTCATGGCCGTGGGCGTGCTTGCCCACGAGCTGGACAATCCTCCGGCTGTGCACAGCGGGGCAAAGGGGTCTACCATTCATGTGCATGCACCCATTGACGGCGTGGTCACAACAAGGAATGCCTTCAAGGGACAGCAGGTGAATCCCTCCATGCCGCTGTTTGAAATTGTCGACGCCTCAGAGGTGTGGTGTGAGGTTGATCTTTTTGAAAAGGATTTGAAAACCGTACAGAAGGGGCAGCCTGTGCATGTTCGCGTCTCTGCGTATCCTGATCAGAGCTTTGACGGCAGCATCTTTCATGTGGGCAACACGCTAAACGCACAGACCAAGACCATTAAACTCCTGGCCTCGCTGCCCAACCCGAAGCTGCTTTTGAAACCGGGAATGTATGCTGTGTCAGAGATCGTCATCGGCTCGAAGCCCCGTGTGCTCTCCGTGCCGCGCAGCGCTATTCTGGAAGATGAGCAGTTGCAGGTGGTGTTTGTCCGAGAGGGCAATGCCTATCACCGGCATGTCGTGAAAACCGGCATTGTTTCTGGCGCGTGGGTAGAGATTCTTGAAGGGCTGACGCCCGGCGCCATCGTCGTGACGCAGGGCAACTATCAGCTGCGCTCAAAGGCCAGGATGGGCAATGTGGATCCCCATGCCGGCCATGTGCATTAGAAAGGGCGCTACCCATGATAAACAGATTGATTGAATATGCGCTGAAGAATAGAATGATTGTGGTGATCGGCGCTTTGCTGCTCATTGGGCTGGGCGTTCGCGCTGTGATGGATCTCCCGGTGGACGTCTATCCAGACCTCAATGCACCGGTGGTCAATGTCATGACAGAGAATCACGGCATGCCCCCTGAGGACATGGAGACGCTGGTCACTTTTCCATTGGAGACGGCTTTCAACTCCCTGCCCTATGTGAGTCGGGTGCGTTCCAACTCCACGCTGGGACTCTCTAAGATCACCATTGAATTTGAATACGGGACAGACATCTATTTTGCCCGTCAGCTGGTGACAGAGAAGTTGCAGATGATTGCACCCACGTTGCCTGAGGGTATTGAACCACCGTTTATCGGACCCATCTCATCTATGTTTGCCGACGCCATTGAGTTTACACTCAGAGGCGGCGACCTCTATGAGATGCGTGACTTTGCCGAGTGGCACTTGAAACCCCGTTTGCAGACCGTATCCGGGGTCTCCAATGTGACACCCATGGGCGGCTATCTCAAACAGTACCATGTGCTGCTCAATCCCCATGCCTTGCTGCAGCACAGCCTTCACGGCAGCGAGGTGGTGCAGGCGCTCAAGGACAACAATCTCAACTCTTCCGGTGGTTTTATCGCGATTGGCCCTGAAGAGAAGATTATCCGCGGACTGGGACGGATTCAATCGCTTACTGATATCGGAACCGTTGTGTTAAAGACCACAGGCGGTGTGCCTGTCACTATTGCCGATGTGGCTGAGGTGGAAGTGGGCGCCTATGTCCGCCGGGGTACGGCCGGTGAAAACGGTGAAGAGGTGGTGATTGTCAATGTGAAGAATCAGTACAACGCCAATGTGATGAAAACCATTGCCGGCGTCAAAGAAGTGCTGAAAGAGGTCAAAGCCGACCTGCCGCCAAACACCACTTTGGAGGTTTATTATAATCAGCTGGACATGATCCGTAAGTCCATCAGTAATGTAGCCGGCGCCATCTTTATCGGGGCCTTTCTGGTCATTGGCGTGCTCTATCTCTTTCTCAATAATCTAAAGAGCACGCTGGTGGTGGCTGTGGCCATTCCGCTCTCGGCTATTTTTGCTTTCTTCTTCTTCAAGTTTTTCAACCTCACCATCAATATCATGACGCTGGGCGGTCTGGCCATTGGGCTGGGCATGATTGTCGATTCGTCGATCATCATGGCGGAGAATATTTTCCGGCATATCCAGGAGGGCGATGATTTCAGCCATGCGGTGAAGCTTGGCGCCATGGAGGTGGGGCATCCTATTTTCTACGCTATTTTGATTCTGCTGGCCGTGTTCGGTCCCATTTTTACATTGCAGGGCATTGAGGGAAGGATGTTTATCCCGCTGACCTTTGCCGTGTCTGCGGCTGTGCTGGGCAGTCTGATCATCTCACTGACGATTACGCCGGTGCTGGCTTCGTTTTTCTTCCGAAGCGGCAAGAAACAAGCAGAATCCAGTCGATTTCTGAACTGGGTGAAAAAAGGCTATGCCCCCATGCTGGACTACGCCTTAAAACACACGCGGCAGATGGTCTGGATCTGTGTGGCTGTGCTGCTGTTGGGCGGCGTGAGTTATGTCTTTGTCGGCTCTGAATTCATGCCTGAGATGGACGAGTCCTCTCTACTGGTCGATGTGCTGCTGCCACCGGAAACCTCGCTGGCCGAGTCCAGCCGCATTGCCTCGCTGGTGGTAGAGCGCGTGGCTGAGCTGGACGATGTACGGCGTGTCATCCGCGCCACAGGAAAGGCCAGAAGCGATGAGCATGCGGCGCCTATCAACCTGACGCACTCCAACTGCGTATTGGTGCCCAAGGAGAAGCGGCACAGTTCTATCGATGAAATCAAAGCCCAGATCCGGGCCGCCACTGAGAATATCCCGGGCGTGAATATTCAGATCAATGCGCCGCTGCAGCATCGTATCAACCATGTGGCCACAGGCATACGTTCGGCCATTGCCGTGAAGATTTTTGGCGAAAATATCGAAACCATTGCTCAGCTGGCTGGTCAGGTGGAAGGGATTATGAAATCCGTGCCCGGTGTGACCGATCTTCAAGTGGAGCAGATTCAGGGCGTGCCCCAGCTCCAGGTCAAGATGGATCGTCCTAAAATGGCGCGCTACGGCCTGAATGTGGATGAGGTGGCCCATCATCTGGAGATCGCCTTTAACGGCACCGTGGCCACGGAACTCATCGAAACACAGAAGCGCTATGATATCTTCGTCCGCTACCAGCAGGACTTCCGCAGTGATCGGCAGGCGCTGGAAAATCTTATCATCGAAACGCCTGCCGGGTATCGCATTCCGCTTTCAGAAGTGGCAATGATTGTTGAAGAGGCCAGGCCCAGCGTGATCCGGCGCGAAGACGCCTTGCGGCGCGGCGTGGTGCAGTGCAATACCTCAGACCGCGACATGGGTTCTGTGGTGCGTGATATCAAACGCAGCCTTGACGGTTTTGAAATGCCTGAGGGTTATTTCATCACCTTTGGCGGGACGTATGAGAATCAGATTCGGGCCATGCGTCAATTGGTTTTGGTGGTTTTTCTGACTATTGCCATTGTCTTTGCCCTGCTGGTGCTGAGTTTTAAATCCTTCTCCAATGCACTGCTGATTTTGATCAACATTCCCCTGGCCCTGGCCGGCGGCATGCTGATTCTGTTCTTTACGGGGCACACGCTCTCCGTGCCGTCCATTGTCGGGTTTATCGCCCTCATCGGCATTGCGGTGCAGGACGGCATTGTGTTGGTCACGCATCTCAATAATTACAAGAAGAAGGGGATGGATCCGGTTTCGGCCGCTGTGAAAGCCGGGAGCAACAAACTGCGTCCCGTACTCATGACCACTTTGACGACCATGCTTGGCTTGGTGCCGCTGGCGCTTCGCAATGCCACGGGCTCTGAGATTCAGCAGCCCCTGGCCATTGTCATCATGTTCGGTCTGCTCTTTTCTACTTTACTGACACTGTTGGTGCTGCCTTCCTTTTACGTGGCACTTGAACGGAGACGCATCGCCGCGTAACCCATACCCTTTGATAATTATAGCCCTGGCTGATTTTTTCAGTCAGGGCTTTTTTATCGTTTGAAGATCAAGAACAATAACCACAGAACACACGGAAAAGAGCCGAAAAAGATAGAAGCAAGAGCGATTGCCTACGAAAAAGAGCGGAAAAAGACAAGATAGAAGTTCAAGGGCAAGAGCGATTACCCACGAAGGACACGGAGAAGGGATTTGAAAAAGGCAGAGTAGGAGCAGTTGTTGCCTGGTTTTTGTTTTTTGAGATTTGGTTTTTGAGATTTGAATTTTCCGTGTATTCCGTGTATTCCGTGGTTTGTTTTTAATTGAGAAAACCAAGAGCAATAACCACAGAACACACGGAAAAGAGTCGAAAGAAATATAATTAAGAACGATTGCCCAAGAAAAAGAGCGGCAAAAGACAAGACAGAAGTTTAAGGGCAAGAGCACTGTCCACGAAGGACACGAAGAAGAGCGGAGAAGAGATTCGAACCTGGTTTTTCTATTTCCGTGTATTCTGTGTCTTCTGTGGTTTTGTTTTTGGGGGAGAAGATCAAGAGCAATTATCCACGGAACACACGGAAAAGAGCCGAAAAAGACGGCATCAAGGGCACTGCCCACGAAGGACACGGAGAAAAGATAAAAAAACGCAGGGTAGAGGAATAGTTGATGTATTTTTTTTGATTTTTGGAATTTGAGATTTGCGTTTTGTCGTGGTAAAAATACAGGCCAGTTTGCATTCCATTTTAGAATTTTCTTGACTTGAGTGAAACCTCTTGCTATATTCATGAAACAAAAGTTTCAAAATTAAAAGAATCCGAAATAAAAATTTCATAACGGAGCGATGATGTCTCTGGAACAGCGTATTCAAGAGCTGCTGCCTGAAATGGCGGTGAATCAGAAAAAACTGGCCCATTTCTTTTTAGAGAATATGGACCTGGTGGCGCTGTTGCCCATTAAAGAGGTGGCCACCCGTGCCGGTGTGAGCGAGGCGACCGTGGTGCGCTTTGGTCAGGCATTGGGTTACAAGGGGTATAAAGAGCTGAAGACAGAGGTCTCCACGGCATTACAGCATCAACTCTCACCTACGGAACGCTACGAACACGCCGTGGCCAAGCGCAGCCAGAGTTCGGACATGCTGCATCTGGTGGCGGACAATGTGTCGGCCAATATTCAGGAGACGGTGAACGCCATTGACGATGCGGTGTTTACCAGCGTGGTGGATGCGATTATCAAAGCACGGCGTGTGAATATCATCGGCCTGGAACTCTCTTCGCATTTTGCCGCGCTCTTTACCTTTCTCCTTAAGCTCTACGCCTACGATGCCCAGCGCCTCTCGCCGGAGCATATGAAATTCAAGGAGCAGGTGGCCTATCTCGATTCGGAAGACCTGCTCATCGCTTTCAGTTTCTCACCCTATTCCAGAGAAACTGTGGAGGCCATGGCCTTTGCCCAGGAACGCGGCATCACCACAGTGGCATTCACAGACAACAAGGCAGCCCCCATGCTGCATCACGCCAACCATTGTATTCAGATTAAAACCGACAATATCATGTTCTCCAATGCCATGGGTGCCATTACTGTGGTGATCAATGCCATTATCTCTGAGCTGAACTTCCGAGATCAGGAACGGACACGCCGCGCCCTCAGGATCATTGAGGAGAACATCAAGGACGAGCGCTATTTCATTTTTTAACGGAACCGATTATGTCCAATCCAATTCAAATGTCTTCTCCACCCCCCATAGACGAGAGAGAACTGGTCTCGCTTTTTCTTCGCCTGGCAGAGATCAACGGACCGTCTCTGGCTGAGTCCGCCGTTGTGGAGGCGTTGATCCGGTGTCTCTCTTCTGATCGTGTGAACTGCCGTGTGGATGACGCAGCCAAACAGGTGAACGGCGACACCGGCAACCTCATCGTCACCAAGGCCGGCATAGGCGAACCGCTGCTGCTCATGGCCCATCTCGACACGGTGACGCCCACGGCTGAGCTGCGCCCTATCGTCGAAAACGGGATCATTCGTTCGTCGGGCAATACCATTCTCGGCGCAGACGACCGCGCTGGTGTGGCGGCCATCTGCCTGCTGTTTAAGGAGCTGGAGCGCAGCGGCCGGCCCCATCGTCCTCTGGAGGTGGTGTTTTCCGTGGGTGAGGAGCTGGGCATGCTGGGGGCCATGGCTCTTGATTACAGCCAGCTTTCGGCCCGGTCGGGATACATTCTGGATGCCTCGCGCCCTGTGGGCAGCTATGTGGCGCGCACGCCCTCGGCTGTGGATATCAACATGACGTTTTCCGGGCGGGCCGCCCATTCCGGCGTGGCCGTGGAGCAGGGGATCAACGCCCTTTCCATCGCCCTGGAGACGCTGAAGGCCTTTCCTGTGGGCCGTCTTGATGATGAGACCACGGCCAACATCGGCGTTATTGAGGGCGGGTCAGCGGTGAATGTGGTACCTGAGACAGTGACGGCCAGCGGCGAGATCCGCTCGTTCTCAGATGAGACCATCGACAAACAGTGCCAGTTGCTGAAAGAGACGGCGCAGCGCACGGCAGAGGCGGCAGGCGGCACGGTATGTATCGACTGTTTCAAGGCTTTTCAGGGGTTTGAGTTGCCGTATGATCTGGACGTCGTACAAAATCTCCACCGCGCCTGCGCGCAGCTGGATCTGCCCTTTGAGGCAGTGACGCATTACGGCGGCAGCGACGCCAACGTGGTCAACGCCAAGGGCATTCACGCCTTGAATCTGGGGGTAGGGGTCAATCAGCCCCATGCAAAAACAGAGTCCATTGCGGTGGCCGATCTGGTGAACACCACAAAATTACTCTTCGAGTTGGTGAGGGTGGATGTATGAAACGCATCGCATCATTTTTAATGTTTTTAGCCGTTCTCAGCAGTTGTGCGCCCGCCACATCGCCTTCGCCAAAAGGCGCGCTGCTCATTGTGGGCGGCAGGGCCAAACCGGCAGCGGCGCTCAAGGCTTTTATCGACCATGTGGGCCCTGAGGGCCGCATCCTGGTCATTCCCTCGGCCAGTGGCGTACCCCTGGAGAGCGGCCCGGAGGGCGCACAGCTCTTCCGCGACCACGGCGCCAAACAGGTGGACTGGCTATTCATCGACTCCCCGGAGATGGCCAATGCCGATTCTGTCGTTTCCGCCATTGACAGCGCCCAGGGCGTGTTCTTCACCGGCGGCGTGCAGTCGAGGCTGATGGCCCGTCTGGGTGGCACGGCCAGCGAGGCTGCGCTGCATCGCCTATACCAGGAACGCGGCGGCGTGATTGGCGGCACCAGTGCCGGTGCGGCCGTGCAGAGCGCGGTCATGATCACCGGTGACGGCGACTGGACGGTGATTCGCAAAGACAGTGTGAAGACCACTGCCGGCTTCGGTTTCCTCAAAACGGCCATCGTCGATCAGCATTTTGTCAAGCGGCAGCGCAACAATCGCCTCCTGACCCTGGCCATTGAAACCGGTCTGCCGTGCATCGGCATTGACGAATCCACGGCCATTTTCGTCCGCCCCGATGAATCATTCACCGTCTACGGCATCGGCTCGGTGCTGGTCTATGATCCGCGTCAGGCACGCTGCTTTGTCCCAAAAAACGGGGGCGCGCTGGCCGCTGAAGGCATCGCCCTCTCCGTGCTGCGTCACGGCCAGAGTTTTGACCTGGACAAAGGCAAACTGTCGAAGAATGTGGGAGAAGAGTAATGCGCCTGAGCTCGATGAAAATGCCCAATGCACTGGTGCTGATCTTCTCCATCATGGTGCTCTCGGCCGTGATGACCTGGCTGGTGCCGGCCGGCAGCTTCGATCGCACCATCAATTCAGATGGCCGCGAAGTCGTTGTTGACGGAACGTTTCATCACGTTGATGCACAACCTCAGGGGCTATTTGCCCTCTTGCAGGCCCCGCTGAAGGGGATTCAGCAGACCGCTGAGATCATCGCCTTTATTCTGCTGGTGGGTGGCGTGTTCGCTATCATCGACAAGACGCAGGTGATCCGGGCCTTCATCGCCCACTCGGCGGACCGCATGAAAACGGCCGGCGTCTGGGTGATTCCCGGCGGCATGCTGCTCTTCTCTGTGTTTGGCGCCGTGTTCGGCATGAGTGAAGAGGTGATTCCCTTTGTGCTCATCTTCATTCCCATGGCCATTGCCCTGGGTTACGACTCCATTGTGGGCGTGGCCATTCCCTTTCTGGGCGCGGGCTTCGGTTTTGCCGGGGCCATGCTCAATCCCTTTACCATTGGCATTGCCCAGGGCATCGCGGGGCTGCCGCTTTTCTCGGGCATGGGCTATCGACTGATTGTCTGGGGGCTGGTCACCACGGTGGGCACGGCGCTGGTGATGCGCTACGCGGCCAGGGTGAAACGCCATCCGGAAAGCAGCCCGGTTTATGAACTCGATGCAGACCGGCGCGAAGCCGTGGCCGCGGATCGATCGCTCACGCTGAAGTTTCGCCATCGCGTGATCTTGGTCCTCTTCGGACTGACCATCGTCACCATGGTCATTGGCGTGATGAAGTATCACTGGTTTATCGCGGAGATCGCCGGACTCTTTCTGGGACTGGGTCTGGCCAGCGGCTTCATCGCCCGGCTCGACGCCAACACCCTGGCCGATACCTTCATTTCCGGTGTGCGCGATCTGGTGGGCGCCGCGCTGGTGGTGGGCTTTGCCCGCGCTATTCTGGTGCTGGCCACGGACGGACTCATCATCGACACGCTGCTTCATAACATGGCCAGGGTGATCTCCAGACTGCATCCGGTGATCTCGGCCCAGGCCATGTTCATCGTGCAGTCTGTGTTGAACTTCTTTGTGCCCTCGGGCAGCGGCAAGGCCGCGTTGACCATGCCCATCATGGCGCCTTTGGCCGATCTCATCGGCCTGAGCCGGCAGACCGCGGTGCTGGCCTATCAGCTGGGCGACGGACTGACCAATATGATTGTGCCCACGTCCGGTGTGACCATGGGCGTGCTGGCCATGGCCAAGATGCCCTGGAGCACCTGGGCCAAGTGGCTCTGGCCCATCGTTCTGATCTTGACTGTGCTGGGCTGTCTTTTAATGATTCCACCGGTCCTTTTGGGTTACGGGCCGTTCTAGTGTCATCTTTTTAATGTGATGGAGGCTTTTATGGGTAAACGGAGGTGGCTGCTCATCACCTTGAGCTGCCTCTTGGCAGCTGGAGGTGCCTGGGCTGCCAATTACGGCAAAATCAGCGGCAGGGTGGTGGATGCGTCCACGGGCCAACCGCTTTTCGGGGCCAATGTGGTGATTACCGGCACAGAGCTGGGTGCGGCCACGGATATCAACGGGCAATACACCATCTTGCAGGTTACGCCGGGACAGTACACGGTGCGGGCGCTGTACATGGGGTATCAGGCGCAGGAACTGCAGGGCGTGGCCGTGCGGTCCAACCGCATTGCCGAGGCCAATTTTAAACTGAGTCAGGACGCCATTGTGGGCGAGACCGTGGTGATTGTGGCCGATCGTCCCGTGGTTGAAAAAGACAACACGGCCACGTTGCGCACCATGAGCGATGAGATGATTGAGAATCTGCCCACCACCACGGTGAGCGACGTGCTGCGCGTACAGCCCGGCGTGGTCTCCACCGGCGGGCTGCATCTCCGCGGCGGCCGCTCCGGCGAGGTGACGTTCATGGTGGACGGCGTGCCCATGACCAATCCGCTCTTCTCTGAGATCAGTCCGTCTGAGATGATCAGCCGCGACGCCATCAGCGAGATGCAGATGATCTCTGGCACGTACAGCGCCGAGTACGGCAATGCCATGAGCGGCATCGTCAATATCACAACAAAAGAAGGCGGCGGCGCGCTCAAGGCCGAACTCAATGTGAAGGGCCAGTCCCTGGGACTGAATCAGGCCAGCGACGACAACAACCGCAGCGTGCTGCGCGGCAATCTCTCGGGAGCGCTGTTGTCATCCAAGACCAAGTTCATGGTCTCGGGTACCTGGGACAATCGCGACAGCTATCTGCCCTGGGGCTATGCCAAGCAGGGCAATGTCTTTGCCAAGATTACAGACCGCCATCTCAAAACGATGAAGATCACAGCGGCTGTGAATCTTTCCAAAGGCGAGCGCAAGCGTTACTCCCACAGCTGGAAATACATCCCAAATCAGAACTGGGCTGAGCCGCGCACCCACAGCGCCATGGCGCAGCTGGGTGTGGTGCATACGCTGGCGCCCAATCTCTATTACGATCTGACGCTGTACTACAATCAGGACCACTACGACTCCGGCGACTACGACTACCACGATCTCAGTCCCGCTTACCAGCGCGACGCCAACAAGGAGTTCTATCTCCAGAGTTTTGTCTCCAGCTACTCGGAGAACGATCAAAGCTCTGTGGGACTCAAGGGCAACGTGCTCTGGCAGGCCAACAACGCCAATGAGGTGAAGGCCGGGTTCGAACTGCGTCGACACAATCTTGATCGCTTCTATATCTCTTCGCCGTATTACGATGACCATGTGCTGGACGACTACACGGTCAATCCCTACGAGGCCTCGGCCTACGTGCAGGACAAGGTGAACTTCTCCAGCATCATTTTGAGTGCGGGTCTGCGCTTTGACCTCACCGCGCCCAACGCCGATTTCTATGAGAGCCCCTACGACCTGGAGCAGCCCGACGCTGAGAAAGTAGCCTCTGACGTGCACATGCAGGTCAGCCCGCGACTGGGCATCTCCTATCCGGTCTCGGACAAGACTGTGTTTCACTTCGGTTACGGCCATTACTTTCAGCGGCCCGAGTATCAGTTCATCTACAAGTCTCTGGCCCGCAGCGGCTCGGCCGGCACCTATGATGTGGACGGCGACGGCGACGTAGATTATGCGGATAACATGTTGATGAATCTGCGCGGCGGCAATGGCCGTTTTGGCAATCCCAATCTCAAGCCAGAGAAGACCATTGCCTATGAGTTCGGCGTGAGCCATCAGCTCAAGGACTGCTATCTGGTGAACGTCTCGGTGTACTCCAAACGCATCACCAACCTGGTGGGCGCACGCAGCTACTTTGCCGGCGACCGGCCCGAGTACTGGGAGTCGTTCAGCCTGCATATCAACGAAGACTTTGCCTACAACAACGGTCTTGAAGTCCAGTTTCGTAAAATGCGAGGCCGGTACTGGGTGGGTGAATTGAACTACACCTACGCCGTGCACGAGGGCTCCAGCTCGGGGCCGCTGCAGCGCGTGGGCATCGAAGAAGCCAACCGCCAGACGCTGAAGTTCTTCCCGCTGGACTTTGATCAGCGCCATATTGTCAACGCCTATTTGACGCTCAAAATCGACAAAGGCGACGGCCCAGCCATTCCCGGTGGGCGCTGGCTGGAGCAGCTGCGCGGCACGTTCATCTTTCAATACGGCAGCGGTCTGCCCTACACCGCGGGCATTCGCGGCGCCACCGAGCCCTATGAGATCAACAACCGGCGCCTCCCGGCCAACTGGACCGTGGACTTCAAGCTGGACCGCAAGTTCCAGGTGGGCGGCGTCACGCTCATGCCCTATGTGGAGGTGTACAACCTCAGCAATCGAAAGAATGTGGTTTACGTGGATGCCTACACAGGAAAGCCCGACGAGAGTTTTGGCCGCACCCATGAATACGCCGCCAATCCGCTCAACTGGGGCATGCCGCGCATGATCAACGTTGGTTTGAGCATTAAACGCTAAGCGTCAGAATAGAGGACAGTGATGAGAAAACGACTTTTTGCAATCCCGGCCCTTGTGCTGCTGGCGCTGGTCGTGTGGCAGGGCGGCATTGTGGCCGGCCCCACAGGGCTGAAAGACCGCGCCTTTACCACGCACAACGTGGGTCAGGTGGGCTTCTTTACCACCAACATCGGCCAGTTCTATCCCTACGGCGGCCAGTTTGAGAAGACACTGGAGTACCCCATCAACTCCGGTCACATCTGCATGTACAGGCAGTGCCTGATGATTGGCGTGCCCGTCAACGTGATCAGCGCCGCAGACGGCCGCTATGAAGAATTTGACGCCATCGGCGGCTTTGACGCCGGCAACGCGGAGATCGCCGTGAGCGACAATCCCGCCACCTGGCCGGCAACGGGCTGGCCTGTGAAAGACGCGGACGGCAATCCCATCTTCGTCAGCCAGCAGGATTCTTACTGCGCCTACTCCGACTCCACCAACTGGCGTTTCTACAACAATGATGAGCCCGACGCGCTTCTGGGCATGCGTGTGCACCAGCATGTCTACAGCTGGGGCGTGCCCGGGGCCGACAAGTTCCACATCCTCAAGTTCGTCATCGAGAATCAGTCTGACCGCGACTATGAGGAGATGTACTTCAACTTCTACTCAGATCTGGACATCGGCGGCAACGGCAATGCCGAGGCGGAGTGGGCCGACGACTGCATCGGTTTTGATAAAGACCGTGAGCTGCTCTGGTTCTACGACTCGGACCGTTACTCCGATGAGTGGGGCGAGGCCGATCCCTTTCTCTCGGGTGTGACCTTCTTGAAAACCCCTCAGGACGGCGGCATCACAGACTGGCACTGGGTGGACGTCACCGTCGATGAAGTGACGGTGAACAGCGCACACTGGGACTCGGTGAGCTACAATCTCATGCGCTCGGACAGCAGCTATTTCCACGAACATCCGCAGCTCAATGTGGCCGACTTCTTCCATCTGGGCGAGAATCCGGTCAACGGCACGCACTTTGACGACCCCGCCACCACGCGTATTCTCGGTGAGGACGGCGAGGTGGCCGGCGGCGCCATGGTGGCCTATATCTGCAACGGTCCCTTCAATGTGCCGGCCGGGGAGTCTGTGGAACTCATCGTCGGTGTGATGGTGGGGGACAACACCGAGGATCTGCTCGACGTCACCGACAAGATGCATGCGTACTATGACGGCGGATTCAACATTGCCACTGTACCTGCGCCGACGCTTATTGCCGCGGCCGATGACCGTCGTGTCTACCTGAACTGGTCCAATGATCTGGATATGAGCCACGGCGAGACGCTGGAAGGGTATATTCTCTACCGCACCACCGATCCCGGTCTGTCAGAGTGGACCACGCTGGACACGCTGCGTATGACCGCTGACAGGGATGTTTTTGATCCCGACGCCTATCAGTATGTGGATGACGACGTGCTCAATGGGTTTAACTATTTCTACAGCCTGGCCGCCTTTGTATACGGCGCCGGTGGTGTGGTGAATGAGTCGGTGCGCCTGGCCGACATCAACAATATTGACAATGTGCCCAATGCCGCCACCGTGGAGCCGCGTACGCTGCCCCTGGGTGCTGAGGAGGACATGGAGGCCATCAAGGTCGTGCCCAATCCCTATGTGGTCAGTGCGGCCTGGGATGAGTCGCGCCTGGGCAACACGCCCTTTGGCGAGCCGGTGCGCAATCTCGCCTTCACCCATCTGCCCTCGCCGTGCTCCATCCATATCTACACCGTGGACGGCAATCTTGTGCAGACCCTGGAACACAGCGATGACTCAGGGCGGCTGGAGTGGAATCTTCTGACCTCGGAGCGTCGTCCCGTGGTCTCGGGTATTTACTTTTATCACGTGAAATCCGACCTGGGTGAAATCACCGGGCGTTTCGCGGTGATTCGATAAGTGATGAGGATGTGGTCATGAAAAGAATAATGACAGGACTCTGCATGGCGCTGGTGCTCATTGCTCAAAGCGTGATGGCGCAGGGCAACCTGGGCCAGAGCGGCGCCAATTTTCTTGAGATTGGCGTGACGCCCCGGGGACAGGCCCTGGGCGGTGCGGTTACCGCCATCGCCTCCGGTGCTTCCGGGCTTTACTGGAATCCCGCTGGCGCGGTGAACACTCAGGGGATGGAAGCGGCCATTGCCCATACGGACTGGTTCATGGACACCAAGTTGCTCTACGGCGCCGTGGTCAAGGCCCTGGGCCCCAACACGGCCGTGGGCGTCTCGCTCACCAGCTTTTATATGGATGACATGGAGATCACCACCGTGGATCAAAGCGAGGGCACGGGCCAGTTTTTCAGCGCCGGTGACATGGCCCTGGGCCTCTCATTTGCCCAGAAGCTGACCAGCCGTTTTACCTTTGGCGCCACGGTGAAGTGGGTGCGTGAGGAGATCTGGAACGAGACGGCGCAGCAGGCGGCTGTGGATATCGGATCGCTTTACAATACGGACTTTCTCAACCTGCGCATCGGTATGGCCGTGCGCAACTTTGGCGGCAAGCTCAAGATGTCTGGCGACGATATCGATGCGCGCATCGATGAAGAGACCGGACGCGAGCAGGAGAACAACCCGCGCATTGAGCGACTCAGTCCCGAGTACCGCATGCCCCAGGTCTTCCAGCTGGGCGTGGCCTTTGAACCCAAAGACTTCGGCGAGAACCACCTCACCGTGCTGGCCGATGTCATTGTGCCCAGCGACGCCGAGGAGCAGGTGGTGGTCGGTCTGGAGTATGATTTCCAGGGGCTGGCTTACTTGCGCGGCGGGTATCGCGTGCAGTCTGATCTGGGCCACTGGTCCATGGGTGGCGGCGTGCGTTTGAGCACCAACGGCGTGGCCGCCATGCTGGACTACGCCTTCTCCAGCCGCGGCGTGCTGGGCAATGTGCATCAATTTGGTTTTGCGTTCTCACTCTAAATAGAAGTTAAAGGGAGGGGGCGCGTCCCGGAAGCGCGCCACCTCCTGACCCCTGAATTCATGAAGGAGGAATGGTGATGAAACGACGTTACTGGATCTTGGCGGCCCTGCTGCTGCCTGTACTGGCCTTTGGGCAGACCTTTACTGTGTTCAACGCAGACAACAGTGATCTGCCCTACAACGGGCTCTACTGCATCGCCTTTGACAACCAGAACAACGTCTGGTTTGGCGGACAGGACGACGCAGCCACGGGCCTGGCCAATGTCTCCATGCTCAGCCGTGACGGCTCGGCGTGGACAGTGTACGATGCACAGACCGCTGACCTGGGCCTGGACGCCCTGGAAGACCGCGTCTACTACATTGCCACAGATGATCAGAATACCTTGTGGATGGCCACGCACTACGGCATCTCCTATCGCCGGGCCGACGGCACAGCCGGCGCCGTGGACTTCACCGTGGACGAGTACACCCGTGCTGTGCAAACCGACAGCAAGGGCAATGTCTACATCAGCATGCGTGACGGCGCCGACCGCAACAACGCCCGGCTGCACGTCAGTTCGGATCACGGCGCCACCTGGGCCCAGTGGTCCATGGCCGACATGGGCTTTACGCAGACAGAAGCCGACGCCCGTCCCGAGGTCTATGACCTCTACGAAGACGCAAAGGGGCAGCTCTGGGCCTGCACGTGGTACGGCGTGAGCTACCGCGACATGGCAGGCGACTGGCATGTGATCGCCGACATCGAAGGCGAGTACACCTACGCCATGACCGTGGATCCCAATGACCATGTCTGGGTGGCAGACAACGGCAATCTGAACCTCTACGAGATCGTCGGCGGTGTGGTGACCACGCATGACTCCACCAGCATCGAACCCCTGAAATACGCGGTGGTCGATCTGGAATCGGACTGCTACGGCCATCTCTGGTGCGCCCTGGACGGCGGCGGTCTGCTGGAGATCAAACCTGACGGCAGCTTTAAGCAGTACACGGCCGCCAGCACCGGCGGCGACCTGCCCTCGGACAACCTGCAGGATCTGGAGATCCACTGCGGTGTGATCTGGACCACCACCACAGACGCCGGTGTGGTGAAAATCGAGGGGCTCATCGACAGTGGCGACAATGCCCTGTTTACCTCGGACAACAGTGATCTGCCCTACAACGGATTGTACTGCATCGCCTTTGATAACCAGAACAACGTCTGGTTTGGCGGACAGGACGATGCAGCCACGGGTCTGGCCAATGTCTCCATGCTCAGCCGTGACGGTTCTGCCTGGACAGTGTACGACGCACAGACGGCAGATTTGGGCCTGGACGCCCTGGAAGACCGCGTCTACTACATTGCCACAGATGATCAGAATACCTTGTGGATGGCCACGCACTACGGGATCAGCTATCGCAAAGCCGACGGCACAGCCGGCGCCGTGGACTTCACCGTGGACGAGTACACCCGTGCTGTGCAAACCGACAGCAAGGGCAATGTCTACATCAGCATGCGTGACGGCGCCGATCGAAACAACGCCCGGCTGCATGTCAGTTCGGATCACGGCGCCACCTGGGCCCAGTGGTCCATGGCCGATATGGGCTTTACGCAGACAGAAGCCGACGCCCGTCCCGAGGTCTATGACCTCTACGAAGACTCAAAGGGCCAGCTCTGGGTCTGCACGTGGTACGGCGTGAGCTACCGCGATATGGCCGGCGACTGGCATGTGGTCAGCGATATTGAAGGCGAGTACACCTACGCCATGACCGTAGATCCCAATGACCACGTCTGGGTGGCCGACAACGGCAACCTCAACCTCTATGAGATTTCTGGCGGTGTGGTGACCACGCATGACTCCACCAGCATCGAACCCCTGAAATACGCGGTGGTCGATCTGGAATCGGACTGCTACGGCCATCTCTGGTGCGCCCTGGACGGCGGCGGTCTCCTGGAGATCAAACCTGACGGCAGCTTTGAGCAGTATACAGCCGCCAGCTCCAATGGCATGCTACCCTCGGACAACCTGCAGGATCTGGAGATCCACTGCGGCGTGATCTGGGCCACCACCACAGACGCCGGTGTCGTGCGTCTGGCCGGTCCCATTGGGGCCACCACCGCCGTGGAGAACGACGACGCACTGGCGCCTCAGGGCTTCGGGCTCTACGCCAACTATCCCAATCCCTTCAACCCGGTCACTGAGATCCGTTACGAGGCCAAGCAGGCTGAAGAAGTCGAGATCACCGTCTATGATCTGCGCGGTCGGCGTATCAAAGTGCTCAAAGAGGGTCTGACCCCTCAAGGCACGCACGCTGTGAAGTGGGACGCCACCGATGAAAACGGCAACACCGTGCCCTCGGGCGTGTATATCTATCAACTGCGCGCGGGCAAGCGTGTAATCAGCCGGAAAATGATGTTGCTGAAATAGCCCTTCTTTTGTATGTTGTGCACAGCGGCGCCGCCATACGGCGGCGCCGCTGTTTTAAACGGACGTAAAATTGATCGACCCCGGTCGATCAATTGCAAAAAATGGACTGTCTATGTATTCTATCTCCTCTGAACCCCGCAGACCCGGCCTGGCCGTCAGCCTGCTGCCGCTCCTGCTTATGGGGCTTTTTCTCGGCGTCGGCTACGGTGTACTTCAGATCCGTGCGGAGATTCTCCTGGTCACTACCGCAGCCGTCTCCGGCGTGATTGCTGCGCTGCACGGTTACTCCTGGAAGACGCTGCAGGAGGGCATTGTCGAATCTGTGGCCCAGGCCATGCCGGCCATGCTGATTGTGCTCTGCGTGGGGCTGTTGATCGGCGCCTGGATTGCCGCCGGCACCATTCCCATGCTGATCTACTACGGCCTCAAGATCATCTCACCGGGGTTCTTTCTGGTGACAGCCTGCGTGGTCTCCAGTCTGGTCTCACTCTTCACCGGCACCTCCTACGGCACGGTGGGGACCATGGGCATTGCGCTCATTGGCATTGCCCAGGGGCTCGATATTCCCCTGGCACCGGCCGCCGGCGCCATTATCAGCGGCGCGTACTTTGGCGACAAACTCTCGCCGTTCTCAGACACCACCAACCTTGCCCCAGTGGCGGCGCGATCCAATCTCTTTGATCATATCCGTCACATGCTCTGGACCACTTTGCCCGCCTGGGTGCTGGCCCTGGTTTTTTACACGGTGATCGGCCTCTCCTACAGCCAGAACACACTGCCCGCCTCTGAGATGACCCTGCTTTTAGAGACGCTGCGCTCCGCCTTTCATTTTCACTGGATGCTGCTGCTGCCGCCGGCTGTGGTGCTCTTCTTTGCCGTGAAGAAATGGCCGACGATTCCCGGCATGGTACTGGCCTCCTTTCTGGGCGCGGCCTTCGCTTTGATCTTTCAGAAGTCAGGGCTCAAGCCCGTGCTCAACGCCATGAGCAACGGTTATGTGGCCCATACCGGACTGGAGACGCTGGACACGCTGCTCTCCAGAGGCGGCATGATGAGCATGATGGGCGTGACGCTCATCGCCTTCTGCGCCTTTGCCTTTGCGGGCATTGTCAAGAAGAGCGGCATGCTGCAGGTTATTCTCGATCACCTGCTGAAAGTCGTAAAAAGTACAGGCTCATTGATCGCGGCCACGGCGGGGAGCAGCGCGATCATGGCCTTTATGACAGGCAGTTCGTTTCTGACCATTCTCGTGCCCGGTGAACTCTTTGCCCCGGCGTTCCGCCAGCGTAACCTGGCAGCCAAGAACCTCAGCCGCACCACAGAGGACTGCGGCACGGTGATCGTTCCGCTGGTGCCCTGGTCCATGGCCGGCATTTACATGTCCGGCACATTGGGCGTCTCCGTGGTCGAGTACGCGCCCTGGGCGGTGTTCTGCTACACGGGCATTGTCTTTGCGTTAATCTATGGGTTTACCGGCATCGGCATCGCCCCGCGCATCAAGGACGATGAGACCGAGGCGGGGGCGTAGAGGGTTTAGACAAGTAAAAAGTGAAAAGTAAAAAGTAAAAAGTTGAAGAGCCAGAGCGTTTGCCCACGAAGGACACGGAGAAGAGCGGAGAAGAGCGGAGAAGAGCTCTGGATCTGGTTTTTCCATTTCCGTGTATTCAGTGTATTCTGTGGTTTGATCTTTAATAGAGAAGAACGAGAGCAATAACCACTGAACACACAGAACACACGGAAAAAAAGAGAAAGATGCAGTGTGAATGGTTATTTGTAATTTGTGATTTGTAATTTGTAATTTGTAATTTGTAATTTGTAATTTGTGACTTGTGACTTGTGACTTGTGATTTGTGACTTGTGATTTGTGATTTTTCTGTGGTTATTTTTAAGGAAGAATTTAGATGAAGTGTAAATGGTGTACGATGGTTTTCTGTGGTGCGTTTTTCTCGGCGATGTCTTTATTTGCCCAGGGGTCGGTACTTTTGATGGGCGGCGGCAGCGACACCAAGGAATGGGCCAATGACGTCTTCCAGTGGCTGGTGCAGCAGGCGGATTCGGGTGTGGTGATCAATATCGATGTGGACGAGGTGGCGCCCAGCTACGCCAGCACATTCATCCGTCACGGCGCTGATGCAGCCAGCCATGCGCTGCGCATTCCCACGCGCACGGCAGCCAATGACTCGGCCACGTACAAGGCGCTCATCGCCGCCAAAGGCATCTGGATGGAGGGCGGCGACCAGTACGACTATGTCTCCACCTGGAAGGGCACGCTGGTGGAGGAGGCCATCCGAAAAGTCTGGCAGAACGGTGGCGTGGTGGGCGGCACCAGTGCCGGTTGTGCCGTGCTGGGGCAAATCGTATTCGACGCCAAATATGGCGGCCTGGCCCCCAGAGACGCGGCCTACAACCCCTATCACGGTGATGTGCATCTGGAGACCGACCTCTGGACTTTTCTGCCCGATGTGCTCACAGACACGCATTTTCACTCCCGCGGCCGGTTGGGACGACTGCTGGCGCTCTGGGCGCGTCGCGTGCAGGACGCCAATCACACCGGTCTCCTGGGTATTGGCGTGGCAGACCAGACGGCGCTCTGCATCGATAAAACCGGTCGCAGCATCTGCTATGGCAACGGCGCCGTCAGCCTGATCTGGGGCGATGAGCAGAGCGACATTCGCGCTGAATCAGGAAAACCGCTGCACGCCACGGACGTGCATTTTGATCAGCTCATCCACGGCTGCGTCTGGGATCTGAACACCCGCCGCCTGGTCAGCGCCGGACCCGGTCTTGAAACCGTCACGCCTCAAGATTTTCCCCTGCCGCAGCGCATTGTGCTGCTTACCGGCAGTGCAGAGGCGGCTGCCGATTCGGCGCAAATCGTCGTTTCCCGATTGACCGGCAATGACTTGAACGCCTGGTACGGCAGTCTGTCGTTTTCAGAAAAGCCAGGCCCCATGACGGGCTGGGCGGTGATGCCGCGGCTCTGGTCGGATTCCCATCACTATGAGAACCGCTGGATCGGCGGCATGGCGGCCATGGTGCAGCATCCCGGCCTGCGCGTGCTCTATCTCGATGATGGCGCATCCGCATCGGTGGACATGCGGAACAGGGTGATCGTGAACGCCGGGATGGCCTATGTGCTCGATGGATCGGCCCTGAGCAGCGCCGGCTTTCCTGCGCATCGCAATACAAATTACTGCGGCTGGACCGGCGGCGTCATCCATGCCCTGGCCCCGGGTGATACACTGGCGCTCTCGGCGGCCACAGGAGTACAGGACGGTTGTACTCCTCCTGACGGGTTCAGCCTCTCGGCGCCCTATCCCAACCCCTTCAATCCCGCCACCACGCTGGCCTTTGAGACGCAACGGGCCGGCTACGTGGCGCTGGCTGTCTTCAACAGTCTGGGGCAGCATGTCGAAACACTGATCGATGAAGCACGGCCAGCCGGTGCGTGGCGCGTTCAGTGGCGGGCCGGAGATCATCCCTCTGGGCGCTACTTTTTTAGGCTGAGCCAGGGCGGACAGCAGCGTGTGCAGCGCGGACTCTATCTGAAATGAATCGATTATTCTGTTGTCCTTAGGCACCCTTTTTGTTACATTGGCAACCTATGTGGAATGCCATTGATAAACAACCCGGATTGCGCCGCTTTTTTACCCGTGTCAAGCGGCCTGCAAGTAAAATAACGGTCTGGGCCCTGGTGGGCAAGGCCGGAACGGGCAAGAGTTTCAGGGCCAGACTGGTCATGGAGAAGCACGGCATTGAGCTTTTAATCGATGATGGGCTCTTGATCCGTGATCAGCGCATTCTGGCGGGACGCTCGGCCAAGCGGGAGAAGAACCGCAACCGCGCCGTGAAACGGGCTATTTTTCATTTTGATGAACATGCCCGCGAAGTGCGCGAGGTGCTGCTCAATGAGAAGTTTGGCAGCATCCTGGTGCTGGGGACTTCGGAGCGCATGGTCGGGCTGATCTGCCAAAGGCTCGACCTCCCACTGCCCGATCATATCATCACTATTCAGGATATTGCCTCGCCTGATGAGATTGCCCAGGCCCGCGACCATCGCGAAAACAAGGGCAAGCACGTCATCCCCGTTCCAGTGGTGGAGATCAAGCGTGAACAGCCCGACCATCACGTGGTGGATTCCATCCGTTTTTTCATGAAGCGTCATCCCATTCTGCGTTGGAAGAAACAGACTGTTGAAAAGGCCGTGGTACAGCCGCCATTCAGTCGTCTTGGTCGGCTCTCTATTTCTGACAAGGCCCTCTCGCAGATGATCATGCACTGCGTTGAAGAGCGTATCCCCTCGGCCCATCTGATGAAGATCATCATCAACCATACACAGCACGGCTATGATATTGAGGTGCGTCTCGCCATTCCCTTTGGCGTGCGCGTGCCCGACGCCATGGCCGATTTGCAGCAGTTTGTCGTCCTTCAGGTGGAGCGCTACAGCGGGATTCATATCGACAATCTCGATCTGACGCTCTGCGAGCTCAAAGGGGAGCGGAGGAAGAAATGAGCAAAAAACCCATCAAGGCACTGGCCCTGATGTCCACAGGGCTCGACAGCCTCATCGCGGCCAAGCTGGTGAAAGACCAGGGTGTGGATGTGCACGGCATTACGTTTTTCTATCGTTTTGACAACCTGGCCAAGCAGCAGGCGTCCGGTGAGATTCAGAAACTGGTGGCGCCGCTGGGCATTCCCATCACTGTGATTGATATTTCTGATGACTTCCTGCCCACGCTGCTCAATCCGCCTCATGGCTACGGCAGCAACTTCAACCCCTGCATCGACTGTCATCTCTTTATGTTTCGCCGCGCCTTTGCCATGCTGGAGGAGATGGACGCCCAGTTTCTCATCACCGGAGAGGTGATGGGGCAGCGGCCCATGTCGCAGAACAGCCAGACCCTGGCCCATATGAGCAAGATCATGGAATTCAGCGACCTGCTGCTGCGCCCGATGTCTGCCAAACTGCTGCCAGAGACCAAACCGGAACGTGAAGGCTGGGTGGATCGCGAGAAATTGCTCGATATTTCCGGGCGCAGCCGCAAACGACAGTTTGAACTGGTGGAGGCGCTGGGCATTGAGCATTACAGCAAACCCGGCGGCGGATGCATTCTGACCATTCCCCAGTTCGGCAAGCGGGCCAAGGCATTGAAATCCAGAAAAGCCATTGAAAAGATTACTGTGGCTGATTTCGAACTGATGCGGCTGGGGCGTCATCTCTGGCCCTCTAATCATCTGCTGGTGGTGGTGGGACGGCATGAAGAGGACAATACGGCCCTTGAGGCCTTTGTCCCCGGACGGACAAGGCTGGAGGCGCTCGACATCAGCGGTCCGATTACAGTAGCAGACGGTATCAACAATACTGCCGATCTGGAATTGGCGGCGCAAATTACCGTGCGCTACTGCGGCACAAAGGTGGCGGGTCCCGTTCGTGTGGGCTGGTCTGACGATCGGGGGAGTGGCGAGCTGACCGTGACCGCTGCAGACCGCGAAGAATTAAAGGGATGGCTGATTTAATCCCTTGAAATTTGTTGACATTACTCAGGGGATTTGGTATATTGATTGCGATTTTTAACGAACACTTTTGAGCCTAATTAAAGGAGACAATCATGGCCCATGTAATCTCTGATGACTGCATCAACTGTGGTGCCTGTGTCGGCGAATGCCCCGTTGAAGCCATCAGCGAAGGCGACAGCAAACACGTGATCGACGCTGATACCTGCACCGATTGCGGCGCCTGCGCCGAAGTCTGCCCCGTGGAGGCCATCTCGGCCGAATAGTGGTGGCACGTACAGGATAGTTGCATGGGCAGAGTCTCTCGATTCTGCCCTTTTTTTTGATGGTTCCGTTTCAATTAAGATGAAACCGTCTGCTTATTCAATTAATATCAGAGGTGAGCATGCAGAGACCCAGGGTATTGACCATTGCCGGATCTGACTCCGGTGGGGGCGCCGGCATTCAGGCCGATCTCAAAACCTTTCATGCCATGGGTGGGTACGGTATGTCGGCGATCACAGCCGTCACCGCTCAGAACACCCGCCGTGTTTACGGAGTTGAAGGTCTCTCTGCCCAGTTTGTCGCATTGCAGATTGAGGCCGTGCTTTCAGATATCGGGGTGGACGCCGTTAAGACGGGCATGCTGCTGAACCGTGAGATTGTACGCACCGTCGCTCGAAAACTGGGGGAGAGCCGTGTGCCCCATGTGGTGGTCGATCCGGTGATGGTGACCACCAGCGGTGATCCGCTGCTGGAACCCGAGGCGGTGGCCGCTGTCAAGTCAGTACTCCTGCCCGAGGCCACACTGGTGACGCCCAATCTCTCTGAAGCGGAGATCCTGGCCGACCTGTCCATTGAATCGATTGAAGACATGCAGGAAGCGGCCAGGCGCATCCGCAACCTGGGCTGTGATGCCGTACTGGTCAAAGGTGGACATCTCAGCGGTGAAGCCACGGATGTGCTCTATGACGGTGAGCACTTTACCCATCTCACCGCCACCCGCATCGACTCCAACAATACACATGGCACCGGCTGCACCACGGCAGCGGCCATTGCTGCGCTGCTTGCAAGGGGGCTGCCACTGATCGATGCCGTGAGGACCGCCAAGAAATATGTGACTGAAGCCATTCGTACCGGCCTGCCGCTGGGCAAGGGGCACGGTCCCCTGAATCATTTTGTAGACGTTGAGGCCCTGCCATGAGGCCCGCCTGTCTTTTGCATGCCTGCTGTGCGCCCTGCACCACGCACTCCTGGCAGGCGCTGGAAGCCGATTACGATGTCACGGTTTTTTTCTACAACCCCAATATCCATCCAGAGACAGAGTATCGTTTCAGAGAGACGGAAATCAGCGCATTGGGACAGCGGTGGGGCTTTTCTCTGGTCACCGGAGACTACGACGCCACCCGGTGGTTCGAGGTCACCCGGGGGATGGAGGAGGTGCCCGAAGGCGGAGCACGCTGCGCTCTCTGTTTTCGTATGCGTCTTGAGGCCACTGCAAAGCGGGCTGTGGCCATGGGCATTCCCTATATCACTACCACACTCACTATCAGCCCTCATAAGAAATCGGCAGTGATTTTCCCCATTGGTCGCTCGGTGGCTGCCCAATACGGATTGACCTTTCTTGAGATCGATTTCAAAAAGATGAATGGATTCAAAGAGAGCTGTCGGCTCAGCCATGAAGAAGGATTGTACAGGCAGGATTACTGCGGCTGTGTTTACAGCCGGAAAGAGGCTGAAGCCAGGCGTGCACGCCGCGAGGGACGTTGAAAAACACCCCATAGCGCCATCGGATGTTTTATTGGAGAGGAAATCAATATGAAAGTGACCGAACAGATTGGCCTTGTCCTGCTGGGAGCCTGGCTGATTCTCATCAATCTTCAGTATCTGTTGCACCGCACGCTGCCCGTGGTGGCCCCGCTTTTGCCGGTGTTGGCCATAGTGGCCGGTGTGATGATCCTGTTGTCTGCAAAGGGAATGAACCGATCGCTGGGTTCCATTTTCCTGGCCTGTTGGCTGATATTGAAGGCCGCCTGGCCGCATCTGCCCATCGATTTTCAAGGATTCAACATTCTGCTTCACCTGCTGGGTTTCGTGGCCGGTGTGCTGATTTTGTTGAAACGCTAGGCCTTACAGCCTGTTTGAATAGCGGAACGCAATAAAAACGGGAGCCTGTCTGGCTCCCGTTTTTTTTATATCGTCTCTATTCATCTCTATTGCTTCATGATGTGTGTGTGTTTACTCCAGCACCACCATCTCGATGCGTCGGTTTTTGGCCCGGCCCTGTGCCGTGGCATTACTGGCAATGGGATTGGCCTCACCGTAGCCCACGGCACGGAGGCGGGAGGGTGTAATACCCACCTTGATCAGGTATTGGCGAACGGCCTCGGCACGGCGCTGACTGAGGTTAAGATTGACAGAGGCGCCACCTGCACTGTCTGTGAAACCACGGATTTCCACTTCTACACGGGGATGATTTTTCAAAGCCTCAATAACCTGAACAAGCAGTGATTGGGCGTTCATGGTCAGCCTGGCGCTGCCGCTGCTGAAATTCACACCTGTGAGGACCATGGTTTCATTGGCCGGGGGCAGCAGAACCGGACCCTTTTTCTTGGGGGGCGGCGGGGGCGGCTCAATGTCAAATTTAGGTATGGGCTTGTGGTTGGGATCGGGGTCTTCTGCATCGGGAATGCCGTCGCCGTCATTGTCTGGATCCGGCACACCGTCGCTGTCCTGAAAACCATCTATATCCTCGGGGATGAGCGGCGCCTTGTCGTAAACATCGGGCACGCCGTCGTTGTCATTGTCCAGGTCGGGCACGCCGTCTTCATCCTGAAAACCGTCTATATCCTCAGGCTGGTTGGGGGCCTGATCCACGAGATCGGGCACACCGTCATTGTCATTGTCCAGGTCGGGTACGCCATCTTCATCCTGAAAACCATCTATATCCTCAGGCTCTAAGGGGGCCTTGTCCATGTCATCGAGAATGCCATCTCCATCCCGGTCATGACGGCCGCCAAAGTGCACGGCCAATGCAATCCGGGCTGAGGCGAGACCCGTGTTCACATCGCCTGTACCTATGTTATCCAAATCCTGTCTGAGCATATGGCCGTATCGCCCCTCGGCGCTGAGACTGAGTGTTTTGGAAAAATAGTAGATGAATCCCGCAGCCATCTGAAAAGTGGCATTGAGTTGTGCGCTGCTCAATGAACGGCCGGACTGGGGCACGGGAAACCATTTGTCCTCCTGGCTGACATCACGCAGATGCCAGTGTGTGAGTCCCGCACCACCGGCCACATAAGGCGAAAAACGGCCCTCTGCGATCATTCGGTAACGCAGCATGACAGCCCATGGCAGCAGATAGGTCCGGAATGGAACGCCTGTCGCGTTATTAAAGTGTGAATCGGCTGAACGTGGACGCACCCAACCCAGATCCACACTGGCCTGAAGATCGACACGATGGCTGAGCGCCAGCATGAAACTGGCGCCTGCGGCCGGGGTGATCGTGGAATGATCGCTGGCGCCTCCGATGAGTTTCATTGCGCCTGTGGAAAGTGAGATGCCTGTCTGGCCCGGCGCATGCTGGGCTTTGAGCGGTATAGTTGTGCACACCGCAAGGATCAGGCACACGCCAAAATGAGCGAAATGCTTCATGGGGGCCTCCGTGCAATAAAGTTTTGATATTAGAAATATAAAGTATAGATCAGTAAAATGCAAGACCTGGATAAAAAAATCCCCCGACAGGTTTGCTCACGCAGGGTTCGCATTCCCATCGGGGGCGCCTTAGGGGGAATTCAATTTAAGTGAAACAGCGTCGTTTCAGACGTACATCCACTCCTTTTGCAAAGGGTGTGCCATGTCTTTTAATAGAGATAAATCTCTAGAAAAAGAGCATGATTTGGAGGCGGCACGTTTAAAAACACCTTTAATTACAAGAAAAATAAAAGAGCCCTTCAGTCAGAAAAGAAACGGCCTTTCAGGGTGAAAGGCCGGATTTTCATGTTGAATCTCAGAAGAACTGTCTCATCTTGATCGAGGTGTATTATATTGATACGGTGCGGCTTTGTGTGACTATGTCTTGAAGTCGCAATGGCGTTATGTCAACTGATTGAAATATTAGATCATGTGGATGGCTTTTCGATATTCTTGCCAGACAGAAATCAGTGCCGGCGGATTCTGATGTCGCCTGATGTGGCCTTGAGTTGAATCAGGTTTTTTCCGTTATTGATCTGCCCGCGCGCTTCAATAATTTGATAGCGTCCCTCTTCGCGTTCTTCAATTGCCAGAGGGAAGTCAGAATCAATTTCATAGTCTTCCCATGCCCGCTGCCGGTAGCGTACAAGGGCTTCTATGCGGGCGGGCAGAAGGCGCGGCAGGCCGAGGTCAATGCCGCCCCCCCCGGTGGAGAGCATCATTTGAAATTCTGTGTCCGTCTCTTCAAAGCCCATGTCAACGGTGATGTCGCCACCCCCTGTAGAGATATCGAGAGAGGCGGAAATCTGGCTGAGATCCACATCGCCGCCACCGGTGCTCATGGCCAGGTTGCCATAGACGCGTCGTCCCTCCAAACTGCCGCCACCGGTTGAGATGCGTATATTGCCCTTGCAGTCCGCCAGTTCTATACTGCCGCCGCCTGAGTCAACTGTGATTTCGCCGCCCATATCTGTGAGTGTGATTTCACCGCCGCCACTGGTCAGTTCCAGCCCCATGCAGGCGTTTTGAACGTCTATTTCACCGCCGCCGGTGGAGAGCATGAGCATGCCCGCCACATCGTTGACCGTAATCTCGCCGGCCCCAGTTCTGATGTCTGCATCGCCGGTTATGGATCTTATTTCAATTTCACCGGCACCTGATTCAGCAATAAGGTCACCGTCTACTTCTGAAATTTCAACCTCACCCGCACCGGTGGAGGCCTTGACGGCCCCCCCGATATTGATTATTGTAAGTTCACCGACGCCGGTGGCCGCAAGCACAGACCCGTCCAGGCCATTGATCTCAATATCACCGGTTGCGAGTTGAAAATGGCCGCTCAATCGGGCCGGGACATGGAGTTCAAGGCGGCAATCCAGGTAGTTACGGTTAAAGGTCTTGCCCCCCAGATAGAGCGTGCCTTCCTGGTTTTGGGGCGCCGCCTCCGATGCCCGGGCCAGTTCGCGAGCTTCTTTTTCGGTGAAAACATCCATTTTCAGCGTCATATCCAGGCCCACTATATCGCGTGTCCAGACAGAGACAGAGAGGCTGCCGTGAAAGCCGCTGAGGTGAATTTTATTGATGGCGGCGGCAGGAAATTCCCGTTCGGATTGATGCACCCAGAAACCGCCACGGCGGCTTAAGTCCTGGGCGACTGCGTTTGCGCACAATATCGTTGTCACAAGCAGGATGATGAGCGAGTAGATGCGGGGGCGATACATGGCGGATCTCCTCATACAGATGTCCGGGGAACGGGGCACGCCGCTGTTAGCAGCAGCGCTTTGGAATAGGCGTCCTTGCCGGCCTGTTCTTTGAGTAATTTTATGATTTCAGCATCAGGGGCACTGCGCAGCACATTGGCGGCCTGAACGCGGATGCCCTGAACGGGGTCGTTCAGAAACAGGTGGATGACGGTTTGGCGTACGGCGCTGTCCTGAAAGAGTGGCGCCAGGTGCTGCAAGGCCTTCATTCGGACGCCGGGGTTCTCATCATGCTGCGCCATTTCGGCGAGGGCTTCCAGCACGACGCGGTTCTCTGTGCTGGGCCGCAATAGGTCGATATGTTTCAGACGGATATTGACGCGGGGCTCTGAGAGCAGGCTGACAGCCAGCGCGCATTGGATGGCTTCGGTTTCCAGCCGCCCCTTGAGGCTGCGTTTCTCAAGGCTGCTGTATCTAAGCTCTATTTCTCCGGCGCGGCCCGATGTCGCGATGACCTCCACGTCGCCCAGAGGCTGTGTGGCCATTTTGATGGCGTCGAGTGTCAAGCGTTGTGGCGTATGACTCCTCAAATGAAGGCCCCAACCACTGAGCAGGCCCAGGGCAAAGACAGAGAAGATCAGCACCGGCTGCAGAGCCCGTGACTGAATGCCTGAACGTCGGGGGGAGCGTGACGTTAAGCCCGGCTGCTTCAGGCGGGCAATCAGCGTGTTGCGCTCACCCAGCAGGTCTGCGGAATTCAGTCTGGGCGCTGCGGTCTCTATAGCGGCGTTTTTGATACTGCGGTAGTCGTTAACGCGCCGGCTGCAAAGGGCGCAGTGTGTAAGATGCGCCGCAACGCGCCGGGTTTTGCGGGGGGAGAGCAGGCCCTCTTCATAGGCCCAGCATGTCTTTTCTGTGGGAAAGTGCATGGTCTCTCGTTGTCCTTATCTATGGGCTCTGAGGCTGCGGCGCAGCTTGCGTGTGGCGCGAAAGAGATAATTCTTCACCGTGCCGTCGCTGCAGCCCATAATTTCTGCAATTTCTAAAATTTTGAATTCCTGATAGTATCTCAGGATGAAAGCCGCCCGTTGCTGCAGGGAGAGCGTGTCCAGTGATTTTTCAATTTCCCGTCCCAACAGCTTTCCCCTCAGTTGTCTGTCGGGAGCCGGGGCGGTGTCTACAGGATGCCAGGCCGGGGTCTCTTCATTGTCTGCCATCTGGTCCAGGGAGCTGTGCCGGTGTCGCGTCCGTTTCTTGCGCAGGGTGATGGCCGTGTTTACTGCAATGCGGTAGACCCAGGTGAAGAAGTCGGCGTCTTCGCGGAATCGCCCTATACCGGTCCAGACCCGCATGAAAACTTCCTGATAGGCGTCTCTGGCATCTTCTCTGTGCCCCAGCATCTGCATGAGCAGTCCCATGATGCGCGTATCGTAAACAGCAATGAGTGACTCAAAAGCTTTCACATCTCCATGCCGGGCTTTTTGTATGAGCTGTTTCTCTTCTGGCGTAGCGCCCATGCAGAGGCCTTTTATAGGATTAGACTGTTCAGCCGGAAATTGGTTTGCAACCAAGATAAACATTTTAAGAGGGGCAGGGCAAGGGGGATGCGTTTTTTGTGAGATTTAAGGGGCTGTTTTTCGATGTCGTGATGCAGCTGATGCAGAATGGGGTGCTATCATGAGGCATGTCCCCACAGTGGGCCGTGGGGACATGCCTTCGGATTGTTATTTCATCATCGCGCTCGGTCTCGCAGGGGCTGACGCTATTGAATCTGACGGTGCTTCAGCTCCTTCAGGGAGATGCGGCCGCTGTGATAGGCATCAATGTCTTTCTTCTTGAGTTGATAGACCAGTGGTCTGTTTCTGCTGTCGCGACGGGTCCAGTTCAGGATATTGCTGTCGGTTTCAATGGAGAGCAGCACGTTTTCTTCTGGTTTGAGTCGAAGTGTATGGCCGTAGTCGGCCACCAGCTCAAAGAGTTCGTCACGCAGAGCCTGAACCTCTTCGGCCTGTTTCTCTTCTGCTTGGTCACGGCCTGCAGTTTTGGCGCTGATGCCAACCGCATCGCCTTTAGAGAAGGTTAAGGCCCGATCCAAGTGGTCCTGGGCCACAATGAGCACGTTGTCATTTTTGCCGTTGATGAACACGCCACCTGGCAGCCGCAGGAAGAGCAGAGCGCCAAATCCATCGAGATAGAGGCCTTTGGAGCCGGTTTTGGTATAAAACCGGTTGGGCCCCATGGCGCGTGTGAGAATTTCCAGCAGAATGTCAATATCGTGTTGAATGCCCTGCGCGTCAGCATTGTCTTGATCAAAATGGATCAGCGTACCAAATTCAGCTTTGTCGATGCGTTGTGTGCGCAGGTCGTTGAGCCTGTCCACGGCAATCCAGCTGGTCAGGGTGCGGCTGTTGGCCCCGCCAAAGGGATCCATCTGCACCAGGACGGCCACGCGGTCCTGCTGGTTCAGTTGTGAAATGGCCGGAATGTAGTCGGTGAAGAATCCGGTGAGCTGTGTTTTGACCTCTTCCAGGGCTTCTTCAGTGTTTTTGATCTGATGTTCACTCATCATTTCAAAGAGTTCAATGTTCTTGCGTCTCTCTGGGGCCATCTTGGCGGGTTTGACCCTGCGGGCGGCTTTTTCAGTGGCCTCCTGCTGATGCTTGACCTCGCTGAGCCGTTCTTTGACCGCTTTGAGCTGATGCTCATAGGCCTGCGTGATCTCGGCTGAGTAGCGGTGTGTGACAGGTTTTGCCGCATGAAAGATCATGCCGTAGTTCTTGATATAGAGGCCCTGTGTAGAGGAGGGCGTTCCAAAATGACGATTGGACTGGCCGGCCAGCACCTTATCCAGCACGCCCTCCATGATACGAATGTCGCGGCTGCGTTTTTTTTCACGCGTACTCTTTTCCTGCGCGGCCAGTGGCAGGGCCAGAAGAAAGATTGTAAAGAGCATGGCGGCTTGTGTGGTCTTTTTCATGTTCAACTCCTGCGTAATGGACCCCAGGGTTTATTTGCGATCCAGGCTGTAGCTTGCTAGTTCCAGCAGATCGCTGATGGCCTTGCGGTTTTGGTTGAGCCTGTTCTGCGTGGTCAACTGCAGACCTTCGAGTCCCTGGCCCATGAGCTTCAAGTCATTCTGTCGTCGGTTTTCGGATTCAGTGGCATAATGGGCGAGCACGCGGTTGACTTCGCTTTTCTGCCGTGTTTCACTCTCGTCGAGAATCTGTGAGACCAGCAGCAATGTCTCCTGTTGCATCTGTTTCATGGCCGTGGTGACGGCTTCAGGCGTCTGCGTCTCTGTCCGGCCCGATGCCGTCCCAAAGGCCACGCGCCACTCTCCGTTTTTATATTCGGCCTCAAAGTTCGTCAGTGAAAGCAGAATCAGCAGTGCAGCCGCCGCAGCGGGAATGCCCCAGGCCATCTGTCTGAGGCGCATATGCCGCCTGAGGAAGTCTCTGACTGCGTCTATAGGGGAGAGACGTTGCTCCACAAAGTGATGACGGCGTTCCGGGGCGATGTCTTCCCATTGGGCCATGATCTTTGTGGTAGACTGCAGTTCCGCCCACGCTTCTGTGCAGGCCGGGCAGTCCTTGAGATGGGCCTCAACGGCGTTGGCCGCTTCGGCGTTCAGCTCTCCATACAGCAGGTCGACCAGCTGTTCGGGCATATTAGAGCATTTCATGGAGAAGCCCCTCCTTATGATAATCTGATTCTTCAAGTGCTTTTCTCATGGCCTTCAAACCATAGTAGAGCCGTGACTTCACCGTATTCACAGGCTCCTTTAAAATATCGGCAATCTCGGTGAATTTCAAGCCCTGATACTGTTTCATGATCACCACCACACGCTGATCCTGGGGGATCTGCTGCAAAGCGTCTTGCAGAATTTGGCCCAGTTGATGCTGATGCAGCAGAGACTCCGGGGTGCGGGGGAGGTCTGTCCGGCCGGCATGGAGTTGCCGTTCGGCTTCATGCGGGGCCATCTCATCGAATGAGTCGGTTCTGCGCCGTTTGCGTTTCTTGAATTCATCAAGACAGAGGTTCTGGGCAATGCGGTAGGCCCAAGAAGAAAATTTTTCTGGGTTCTTGAGCTTGGGGAGCTGTTTGTAGATACGGATCAACGTGGTTTGCGTGAGATCTTTAGCAGTTTCCCTGTCTCCTACCTGACGCCAGATGAAGTTCAGCAGCGGTTTTTCCCAGCGCCATACCAGTGTATTGAAGGCCTGAACGTCACCGTGGATGAATCGTGTGACCAGCACACTGTCGGTCATACAGTTGACCCCTTTCCATCATGCATTATGGTGTCCAGTTTTAAGACGCCTGAACGCGGGAAAAGTTTTAATGCTTTTTGAGTCTTTCGGTAAATTTTGCCCTGGCGTTGTCTGTTTATGGCATTATTGTCATTTTCTTCTACGGATGCAGCCCCAGTGGTGTTCCGGCACGGGGTTTGCATGACACTGTTCATATCAATGAATAGGCTTCTCTCTGGAGGATATGATGTTTGTCTTTATTGCGTTTTTGATGGGTGGTTTGATGGGCATGATGGTGATGTCTGCCCTGGTGCACGGATCACGGATGGCCGTAGCCCGTGATCGCAGTGGGCGTGTGCACCGTCTTAATTATCCCGCCCCGGTCTCGACGGCTCGGCATTTTGCACCTGTGATGGATGCCCGTTTTACCGAGCAGGATTGGATGAATTGAAGCGTCAATTCAACGCTTAAAATTTTGTAAACCTGTATTTTTTGCTTGCATAAGGGGCCGATCTCGATTATATTAATGGCTCCAATGTGGTGGGTGTAGCTCAGCTGGTTAGAGCGCCAGGTTGTGGCCCTGGAGGTCACGGGTTCGACTCCCGTCACTCACCCTAGGTTTTTGTTTTTGTGTTAGCTTTTATATACCTCCCCATCGTCTAGTGGCCTAGGACTCAGGGTTTTCATCCCTGCAACAGGGGTTCGAGTCCCCTTGGGGAGGCCAGTGAAAAGACCGGAATGAACGTTCCGGTCTTTTTTTTATCCTCAATTATTCATCGCGCCTCATTTAACTCTTCCCAAGCCAGCTCAATAAAGCATCCATGTTTATTGTCAGACCAATCCGTTTTCAATACATCCCCTTCGTCCGCAAAAAGCCAAAATATAAAACCTTTTTACCCAATTTTACCCAATTCTGCCCAAATGTATACAACAACATCATTTCTGTTTAACAGTTTGCTGCCCTTGACTGATTACATTGTTCCTGAAAGCAAGGCAAAGAGGAGTTTTTCAGTGAAGAATAGAGAGGTTATAAAAATGAAAAACAAATTTGGAAAACAGGGATGGACACCGGAACGCATCGGCTCTCTCAAAGGCAAAACCTTCCTCATCACCGGCGCCAGCAGCGGCACAGGGTTTGAAGCCGCTAAAATTCTTGCCTCCAAAGGCGCAAAAGTGGTGATGTTAAACCGCAACCCCAAAAAGTCAGAGGATTACATTGCAGCAATCAAACAAAAGTTTGGTGGCAAAGCGGATGTGTCATTCATCACAATGGATCTAGGCGAACAGGCTTCTGTGAAAAATGCAGCTAAAGAGGTATTGAAGAAGGTTGATCGAATTGATGCGCTGATGTGTAACGGCGCCATCGCCCAGGTACCCAGGCAAAAGATTACGGTTGATGGCTGGGAAAGTCAGATGGGGGTGAATTATTACGGCCATTTTACGCTGCAAGCTTTGCTGTATCCATTGATTGAACAATCAAAAGGGCGCATAGTCACCGTGGGCAGTATGGGGTATAATATGGGCCTCAAAACCATCAAGTTTGACGATATGAACTGGGAGAAAGATTACACGCCCAATGATGCCTACAGCCAGAGTAAACTGGCACAGATTATGTCTGTTTATGAATTACAGGACAGATTGAAGAAAACCGGTAAAACCAATATAAAAGTTTACGCTTGTCATCCCGGTTCTTCCAGAACATCGCTGATCACAACAAGTGGTAGTTTATTGGCAAGGTTTATGTTTGGCCTGATGAAATTGTCTCCCTTAACACAATCCGCTGAAAAAGGCGCTTATCCTGAATTGATGTGTGCTACTGAAGAGAATCTGGATCAAAAAGGTTTTTACGGTCCTACAGGCTTCCAGAACTTTGTGGGTCCCGTTGGAGAACAAAGACTGGAGCCCCATGCCAAAGACAAAGCTGTAGCTGAGAAGTTGTGGGCATTGTCAGAAAAAGAGTGCGGTATCAGCTGGCCACTGTAGTAAAACTGAAAGGGGGCTTGAAAATCCTCCATTCAGAGCGTACTTTGAAAAGGGTTGTATTGATGTGCTGAATGCAAAAACAGGATACACGTGAAATGAAAGAATTAAATTTTAAGACGATTGGCGAGTTTCACGCATACTACAATCTGCCCGAGCCTGAGAATCCCCTGTTCAGTATTTTATGCACTGAACATGATCCCCATGAAATGGTCCAATGTGAGACGACCTCTGAGGCGGTGAGCGCCACCAATGGATTTTACTCCATCAACCTAAAGAACATCGTCTCAGGTGAGCTGCTATACGGTCGCACCCAATATGACAGCAGCAAGGGCACCCTGCTCTTTGTGGCGCCCCGTCAGACCCTGATTGCCAAAGATATTGCGGTCAGCTCTGAGGCCTGGCATCTCTGCTTTGATGAAGAGTATGTGCGTGGTTTTGATTTGGCCAGGCGGCTGAAGCGTTATGGTTTCTTCAACTACAATGTCAATGAAGCCCTGCATCTCACAGCCAAAGAAGAGGAGACCATCAAATCTATCCTCCGGAATATGGAGGCCGAGTATCACAACAATCAGGATGAATTCAGCAAAGAGATCATTCTGTCACATTTGGACGCCCTTCTGAAATATGCGGATCGCTTCTACAAACGGCAATTCTTAAACCGTAAAGCCATCAACACCAGCCTAGTCACCCGCTTCAACGCCATTCTTGACAGTTACTTTGCCACCCACGATCTGGAGGTGGATGGGGTTCCCACAGTGGATTGGATGGCTGCCCAGCTGGGGGTGAGCCACCGCTACATGAGCGACAGCATCAAGGTGGAGACCGGGAAGACGGCCATTGACCACATCAATCTCTATATTATAGAAGAGGCCAAGAACAGGCTGCTGGAACCCAATGCGTCCGTCTCTGAAACAGCTTATAAGTTGGGTTTTGAATATCCGCAGTATTTTTCACGGCTCTTCAAGAAGAAAGTGGGCAAGTCGCCCAGTGAGTACATCAGAATGTATGCAATTAATTAAATTTGTGTTCGATCGATATCAAGGATGTGTTTGCCAGATATCAATAGCTGTTTATTGTGGAAATGTCTGCCGCTTTACTGGCTTAGGACTGCCAAAATTGAGCTTAGAATATAGATTTTCTCCAAAGCGTCGTAATAAGCGTTCGAGAAACTTTTTCGAAGAGAGGCCAACACCTCGGAATTTTTCCGGGGCGTTTTTATGCCCACAGTTTTTTTGAGTGGGGTGTGCGGCATCGCCTCCGTGCCGTTTCAATACGTCTGCTCCGCAGAGGCTCCTGCCTCTGCGACGCGGCAGTGAGAATGAACTGCTTCAACAGCGGGTGTTGCTTTACTTCAAGAAACTGCTGTGCGTGACACACTGTGTTGGCGTTGTTGCAACCGAATGAAGATTTTTGATGCAGGCATTCGGAGATGACATCATTCTCTCATTCCCACGCCGGGTGCCCTGTGCAGTAAATAATTCGTGTGGCATGTGGCTTTAGCCCCTGCCAAATTAACAAAGTTGAATTGAGGCCTTGCATGGTGCCATCCCCTCATGATTTCCCAACACCGGGTGTCACACATGTGGGCCGTTGAACGTGTATGCGGCACCCGGTGTTGAGGCGTCCGCGGGTAAAGTTGTGCAGGGTGCTGGGTATAGAGGGGGCTACCTCAAAGAGAGACAGGTCTGCGTTGTTGCGCTGCCAGCGTACGCCCTCGGGTGCCCGATGGAATTGTAATGCATCCATACTGTAGATGACAAAAATAAGCGTCTGCATGCGGCGTGCCGGACAGAACAGGCTGTGGCGTATTTGCGGTTCTATGATTGGATTTGCCGACACGTGCGGGCGTGCCGGCAAACATACAGAAGGCGAGATTGGCCATGTGTCCATCCTGCAATACGGCAGGCTGTCTAGCGGCTCATGACAACTTTCCGCACCAAACGACAATCCGCAGTGATCAGGGAAATCAGGTATGTGCCGCTGGGCAGACCCCGGCCTGAATCGTCCATGCCGTCCCACAGGGCGTGGTGCTGCCCCGGAGATTTGACGTCACCTCCCAAATGGCAAACAACTCGGCCCAATAGGTCATAGACGACAAGGCGGACAGCCTGGCGTTTATCGACGGTGTAGGTGATTTTTGTTTGTGGATTAAAGGGATTGGGATAGACCGGATGAAGGGCCAGTGACAGGGGCGGCACGCCCTCATTTGCTACGGCGGTGCTGGGTGAATAAGTGACATGCAAAGCAGGCCGGTTGCTTGGCGTGGGGTGTTCTTTGGCGTCAAAGCGTTTGGCGGTTTTGATACTGCTTTCATTGCCTTTGAGTAACCAGCCAAAATTTTCTGCCGGGTGATCAACCCAGTGTTGTACATCAGACACCAGGTTTTGTGTGGAAACCCAGGTCACCGGGCCGGTGCTGCCCACAGAAGCGGTGGCACTGGCCGTGCTCTGAAAATCTCCACCTGGAGCGGTCCAAGTGCCTGTCGCCATAAAGGTATGAATCCAGGTGGCGTCTCCTGTCATTGACGAGGCGCCCTGGCCTTCATTGCTGCTGGCATTGGAGGCCCCTTCACCCCAGTCGTTTATAACCCTGTGCACGGCGATCTCTTGATTTGATGTGGCTGATTTTGAGACATTCAGCGTGAGTTCAACCGATTCGATGACAGAGCCTGCGGGTATGAGAGCGGCTACATCAAATTGAAGCAGTGCCCTCCGGATGAGATTGTCGTTGGTTTTCCCCGAAAATAAATAGCTGCCCGCACCATTGCTCAGTGCACCTGAATTGTCTTCATATAGGGTGTTATCCTTCACCGGAGACAGGGTGACGGTCTGTTGTGCATTCACGACGGGCAGAAAAGTTAAAGAGAGCAATAGGGGGACGCATTTCTTGACATACACAGTGAATTGTGAATAAAGGTTCATGTTTCCCTCCTTAGGACGTATTAATGGGATATCTGTTGCTCCACAGGTCACCGGATGAGGAAGGAGTGAACGCGCTGAGTTTGATTGGGAGGTTTGTGGCTGCCTTATACTTTTAAATAATCAATTGACAGGCCTTTGTCAATACATAATTGAGTGTATTGATGGAATCAGGTGGACAAAATGAAAAGGGCGCTGGTCCGTCTTGGCAGTCAGCGCCCTCTAGAATGTCCTGAGCCCTTATTTCAAAGATCCATCGGGCCGCATGTCAAGGCACACCATATCCCCGTCTGTGTTGCGTATATACAGAAGACCGTCTGCCAGAATGGGATGCGTCCACAGGTAGCGCTGATTCTGACGCCCCCTCCCACGGTTGTGCGTGGGGAGCACCATGGCTCGGGAGAGGGGCTTGAATCCTTCAGGTGTGGCCTCGGCTGTCATGGCTTCACCCAGGCCGTTGGCAATAATCAGTGTGTTGTTGACCGCTATAAATGAACCCCACTCGCCCAGATTCTCCTCCCAGGCCAGTGCACCGGTGTTCAGGTTAATGCATTGAAACAACTGCTTGCGCGGGTTAAAGAAACCGTAGCCGTAATCACCGATCACCACCCAGTTCTGAAAGCCGGTCCCCGGCCGTTTGCGGTTCCACAGCACGGTAGGTGCATCGCCTGTCCAGTTCAGCATGGCGCTGCCATTGATCTTGTCGCCCCGGCCGGCGTTCAAGAAGAGATGATCTCCCCTGATTATGGGGTCCTGATAGGAGCTCCATGGATACGACCATAGTACCTTGCCGTCGCTCCTGTTGACGATGTTTAAGGTCTTGAAGCCCTGCATGGCCACCAGAGACCTGCCCCTATGTTCAAAGAGCACGGGAGAGGCAAAGCCGCAGGTCACCGGCTTGCTGTCCCATTTCAGAGCGCCGGTGTTTTTATCAAAGGCGGCGCCGGATTGCCCGATGTTCAGGAAAAGCAGGTCACCATCTACAATAGGGGAGCCGGAGGTGCCCCAGTTGTGAAGACGGGTCAATGAGTCCTGCACCACGTTGCGATGCCACAGCACACAACCGTCTTCTCTGTTCAAGCAAAAGAGGTCGCCTTCGCGGCCAAGGGTGTATACACGATGCTCATCGATACAGGGCGTGCTCTCCGGGCCGGGAAAATCACCGCTGCCTGGACAGCGATAGGTGTGGCGCCAGTTTTCCTGGCCAGTCAAGGCGTTGATACTGAAGACAATCTCTTCAAAGACAGTGTCCACGGCCATCTCAACTTTGCGGCGGCCGGTGGTGAACAACTGCCCGCCGGCAATGGCAAAGGCGGAATGGCCCTTGCCTATCTGCCCCTCCCAGAGAATACGGGGGGTGGAGAGCGCCATGGCGTTCCATCCGGTTTCAAGCGATTGCTGATTGGCATGGGGGCCGCGCCATCTGGGCCAGTCATCGGCCATCAGTTGTGTGGCCTGAACGGTCATTAATGTCAATATCAGTAAACTCATGATTCGTCTAAGCATTCTATCTCCTCTCCCGTTAACGGGAAATTGTATTCAGATTCATTCCGTATTGCAGGGCCAGGTCTGATGCGCTCACGCTTTTTCTGTTTGTGATGGCCGGGTCCGCCCCCTGCTGCAGAAGCCACTGGGCCTGTGCTGTGTGGCCATGCATAATGGCCGTATGCAGGGGGGTGTTGCCGTTTTTGTCACGCTGGTTGATGTGGGCGCCGGCATTCATCAGCAGGCGGACAATCGGTTGATTTTCCCATGTCTGGGCCGCCCAATGCAGTGCGGTTCTGCCCTGTTTGTCTTTTTTTGTGGCCGAGGCGCCGGCTTTTATGATGGCGTCTACAGCGGTTTCATGATGCCTTATGGCCGCCCAGTGCAGTGCCGTGGCGCCGGATTTGTCTTTCACGTCCATATTGGCCCCGCCGGTGATCAGGCGGCTGGCCATGGCATGCTGGCCCGCTGCCAGTGCAGCAATCAAGGGGGTGCGGTTGTTTTTGTCTCTGGCGTTGATGTCGGCATGGGCGTGGAGCAGGGTGTCCACTGCGGCAGCGCTGTTAAAGCGCACCGCATAATGCAATGGTGTTTCACCGGCCCTGTCCTTGATGTTGGCATCCGCACCGATGCCCAGCAGAATGGCCATGCCTGCTGCCTTGTTTCTTCTGGCCAGTCTGTGCAGGGCGGATCGCCCAGAATCATCAAGCTTGTTCACATTTGCATTGTTTTCACGCAGCATCTGTGCTGCCGGCTGATGGCCGTTCAAAGCAGCCAGCTCCACAGGGGTTCTGCCGTAGCGATCTGTTTGGTTTGGATTCAGGGGGGTGGCCAGCAGTTTCTTCAGCAGCGGCGACAATCCTCCGGAGGCGGCTGAATGCATCAGGCTGCCGCCGTCAATATTTAAGGATGTGGTCAGCACACCTTTCTCAAGAAGAAGATCACAGAGCACGGCCTGCCCGCCCTGGGCCGCCTGATGAAGCGTTGCTTCCAGCGCTTCATTTGCATAACCATCGAGCATGCCATGGTCAACCAGCGATTTGACGGCTGCATCCTGCCCTGCAGCCAGCGCAAATTCAAGAGCAGATTCATCCTTATTATTTCTGACGTTCATATCTGTTCCCGACTGAACCAGCCAGTCAATGACATCAAGGGCGCCTGATCTGGCGGCATAATGCACAAGGCCGTCACCGGCGTTGTTGACAGCCTTAGGGTCGGCCCCATTTTTCAGATACCACAGGGCCAGAGGGTTGTACTTTTTCTCCAGTGCCATGTGCGTTGCTGTGTTGCCTGAGGCGTCCACAGCCTTTAAGTCTGCGCCCAGGGCCGCCAGTTTCTTGATGGCCTCTCCCGCATTGGTGCTGGTTGCCGTGAACAGGGCGGTATTGTCACGTGCGTCCTTGACTTCTAGGTCGGCGCCGTGCTCAATCAGCAGCGCAACGGCTTCAGGCTTGTTGTGCTGGGCTGCAAAAAAGAGAGGTGTTCTCCCGTCTGCCATGGGCTTGTTCACATCTTTGCCGGCGTCCAGCAGTGAGTTGATCGTGTCCACTTTACCAAGAGCAGCCGCAGAGAATATATCCACCTCCACACCGTTCTCCAGCAGGCGCGTGATCATGGCCGGCTTTTGTATCATCACGGCCAGCAGCAGTGCCGATAGGTCACTGTTTCCCGGTTTGTTGATGTCGGCCCCGTGATCCAGCAATAATGTCAGTATTTCAATATCGTTGACGGTCACGCTGATGTGAATACATGCCCAGCCCGCCGCATCTGCAATATTGGGATTGGCTTTCTGCTGCAAGAGATAGCGAACCATCTCGGTATGGTTGGCCCGGACCGCATGATAGAGGGGGGTGGTATGCTGACTGTCCAGCAGATCGATATCGCCGGGGGCGGCCTGGATCATTTCTTGGACTTTGGCCATGTTCCCCTGGTCTACATAGTCATGCAGTGTTTGTCCACAGACGGAAGCCGCTGCATACAGAAATAGGGCTGTAACAGCAGAAGACAATAGACGATGCATTGTTTGTTCTCCAGATTTGTCCTAAGGGATGCGAGGTGAATGTTCCTGTTGTGATGGGCCAATATACGCAGGGTTGTGTGAGGGGGTTGTTGAGTAAAGCGTCTCATTTTTTTAATATGAGACGATCGTCTCATACAGAAATTTACAGTTGCATGCGGATGTGTGTTCCCTTATCTTGAACCATTCAATAATTCAATCAAACATTGGCAAACTGACTATGCAGCATGTATCTCTCTGGATAAATATTCTGACCGTCATGATGGGGGCCGGTCTCTTTACGCATCTATTGCAATGCAGTCGCAGGGAGTGCCCGGCGCTCAAGGCCCTTCTGCTGCCCGTTGCATTGTATAATCTGTTGATTCTTCTCGATTCTTTATCCGGTTATGTGCATCTCTCGTTCTTTTCAGAGTTGACTGCTTTTAAGAATTCTCGATTCATGCATTTTTTCAGTCCGCTGATCGCTTTGATGTTTCTCCTTTTTTTAGTGGCCGCATTCCGCTGGTTATGGTCGGCGGTTGACAGAAAGCCGCCGTTATGGCTGCATTGGGGCTTTAAAATCAACCCCGTTTTTTTCTGCTTGTTCTATGCGGTTCATCAGCTTTTTTACCGAGATGCCGGACCCAGCTGGGCGGCCATGTTCAGTATTTCTCTTGTTTTTGTCACTCTGGCCGCTATGCTGACTTTAATCGTCATTCTGTCAATTCAAGGCCTGTTGGGGCAAGGCGCCTCTGCAAGAGCGCGGCAGGTGGGAAAAATGACGCTGTTCTATGGGGCGGCCCTGATCATTTGGATCGGCAGTAAATTTTTACCCGGTCTGCCGCACCGCCTGGGAGATGCGCTTCTCTCCCTGGCGTTCAATGCCTATCTCTTTTTCTGGACACCGGGCTTTATCAAGTCTACTGCCGGCAGTAATGGAATGGGTCATCACAGAGGGAATATTGATACGTTCTGCAAAGCCAATGGTGTATCAACGCGTCAACAGGAAATTATGGCGCTGCTGCTTGAGGGAAAGAACAATCGCGAGATTGCCGACCTGCTCTTTATTGCCCCCCACACCGTGAAAAATCATATCTATCACCTCTATAAGAAACTGGGTTTGAAAAACAGAATGGAACTCTTGAACCTGGTGTTGAATCAAAAGCCGTAAGTTCTGTCATCGCTTATGTCGGCTGAACCGCGCATGGCCAGGGGCGTTATTGTGATGTGATAGTTCTGTTTGTGAATAAATACATTGACTGCTTCAACCGCACCAGTGCCTTCACCTTGTGACAAGTCAACCCTTGCAGATGTATCACAGTAAAGAAAATCCGGTGATTATTGAAGAGGGAATTGTCACAAGGTGAACCGTACTATAAAGGAAGACCACACACATGATTCATCCATACAACAATGCCACGCAGACACGCTGGGACCGCGGCGAGTTAAAGGTGCAGCTCAACCAGCGCAACAACTCCAGGCCCATTGGTTTCTGCGACGGCACCCCTGAGGATTATCGTGAACTGATCTCCATTGCCGAAACCGAGGGGGTTGATGACGTGATTATTGAAAAGAAAATGCTCAAGACCGGGCGTGAGATTTGGACATTGAGCGGTGGTGAAATGCCTGATGAGATGTAGTCGTTTTATGGTGATGTCGGCGTAAACAGGCATCTGTCGTTTACCTTTTACAGTACCGGTGTCATGTTCTTTAAATTATGATTGCGCCTCAGTGCCAATCGGTAATGCCACGGCAAATCCTTTGCATAAAAATTTGTATTTACTTTTTCGTTGATATATGTATTTAGAGTGGATTTAAAGGAGCACAAATGAGTGAATTACCCAATTGCCCAAAATGTAACTGTGAATATACTTATGAAGACAGAGGAATGTATATCTGTCCCGAATGCTTTCATGAGTGGGCAGAGGGCGCTGCCGATGAAAACACCGGCGCCGCAGTGACTTACAAGGATGCGCATGGCAATACGCTGGTCGATGGCGATGCAGTCACCGTGCTGAAAGATATCAAGGTGCGGGGCACCTCGCTGGTGATCAAGGGCGGCACCAAGGTCAAGAATATCCGTCTGGTGGACAGCGATCATAATATTGACTGCAAGATTGCCGGTATTGGCCCGATGAAACTCAAGTCTGAGCTGGTGAAGAAATCCTAGAAACGCCATTCAGCGCAAGGATGTGACCAGGTATCTGGCTGTAGAAGCAGCCAGATACCTGGCGTCGTCACAGGAGAAATGGGCAGAAGCCGTGGGCCCTTTTCCATCCACCAGATTGGCCCGCCGATGCCTCTCGCTTCGCCATGATATAATGCGTTATAAAAAGAGTGCCCATTTCGCCTAATCTCATGAGGTTGCAATTGTCCAAGCACATGTCCCTTTTTTTGCCGTTGCTGTTGACTGCCGTCATGCTGAGCGGCTGCCACCAGAACGGCGCTTCACTTCTGCCTGATCCTGCCCCCTTTGTTTTACGCCCCCCGCAATGCTTTGCACACGCATTTCAACAGGATACCGTGGCGCTGACCTGGGTAAGGGGCGACACCGTTGCCGCGGATTATATAGTGGAGCGGAAGGAGCTGGAAAAGGCGTATGCGCCGTTGTGTACACTCAAGACCCTGGCCACAGAATCAACCTTTATCTACGGCGATGCCGGTTTTCCGCGCGATTCTCCGTTTCAGTATCGCATCAGGGCGTCATATAGGGGGCAGGTCAGTGATGCCGTCCACTCATTTGTGCTGATGTGGACTGAGTCTCAAATGGCCAGCCCATTACAGAACACCCGGTTTGACCATACGGCCACCTTGCTGCCCGGCGGCGACGTGCTGATTGCCGGCGGCAGCAGCTGGTGGCAGAGTCAGACAGCACCGTGTGAACTGTATCATGCTGCCTCCAATGTCTGGACCGCTGCGGGTCGGCTTAATCAGGAACGGAGAGCCCATACCGCTTTGCTGCTCGATGACGCTTCCGTATTGATTGCCGGTGGACGGCTTACCGATGCCCATTTTAACAGCTGTGAACGCTATGAATTGGAAACAAGAGCGTGGCAGCAGGCGGCGCCCATGCACCAGCCTCGATCTGACCATACGGCCGTTTTGCTAGACAATGGAAGTGTTTTGGTGAGTGGGGGGCATCCCTCAAATTCTAATTATACGTCAGGCTGTGAGATATATGATACATCGCTCGATACATGGCGCATGGCCGATAGCATGGAGACGCCGCGGGCGGGCCATGCGAGCCTGGTGCTGCCCGATGGGCGTGTACTGGTGATTGGAGGTTTGACAGTGCCACTGCATAATTATGGCACAACCACCTGTGAGCTCTATGATCCGGAAAGCGATGTGTGGGGGACGGCCGCATCGCTCAATGAGGCGCGGGCCTTCTTCACGGCTCATTTAATCAACCACGATGAGGTGCTGGTGGTGGGGGGCTACAACGGAAGCGGCTCAGTGGCGGGCTGCGAGATCTACAGTATTTCCGAAAACAGATGGACAGCCACGGCATCACTGCCCACGGGCAGAGACCACCATAGCGCCATTGCATTGGATGGGGGCAATATCATGGTCATGGGTGGGACAGCCTATGGCTGTGGTTTTTTTGACAACAGCCTGCTGTTTGATGTGAAGAAAAAGATCTGGATCAGCACCCCTCCGCTGCTTGAGGTCAGAGGTTTTCATTGCGCCACCTTGCTGCCCAGTGGTGATATGTTGATCACAGGCGGGATCACAATGCACAATGGATCTCAAAACCCTGCTCTTCAGAATGAATTGCACCGGTTTTACAGCAATGATTAATCAAGCAGTAATAAAGATGAAGGATACAATCCCGGTTTCAGCGTGAACCTGTCAAACGCGCGGGTGATGACAAAACCGCTCTTCAGGTAGGCCTTCTGCCCGGGCTCATTGGCTTTGAGCACTTCCAGCTCGAAGGTGTGAATACCGGCCTTACTCAGATTGGCCTTAATCAGGTCAAACATCTGGCCGGCCAGGCCCATGCCTCTATCGCTTTCTATGAGGCCGGTATCGGCATCAAAGGCGGCCGGTCTCTGCTGCCATTCCCCCACGCCGACATGGGTGAGACCCACCCTTTTTCCCTCTACAAAGACACCGGTCGAGAGACTGTAGTCGATGCCGCCTTTCAGTATGTTCTGAATATCCTGCCCATAGGTTTTTAACTTGTCTTGTATGAATGTCTCTTTCTGAACTTCACTGATGGTATCATTGTCGTAGTGCCAGATTCAAAATTCAAAGGCGAACTTGATTCGTGTGCGTTTTCAGGCAGTGTGTAGGCGTGAAGTGGGACTGTCTGTAGTGCCGCAACTTGGCCGTATATCCCTTTCCTGTGGGAAAATCTTCAATATAGCCGTGCCGGATCTGTGTGACATGATCGGCAATGGCCAGAAAGATCTCATCCTTGCTTTTTAAGTAAACATAGATTCCCCCTTTGCTGATCCCTGAAGCCTTGACAATATTGTTCATAGAGCTCTCTTTATAGCCTTTCTGGCTAAAGAGCTCAAGGGCGTGGTGTATGATCAGCGCTTTCCGGTCTGCTTTTTCCTGATCGTCAATTTTGGGCCTGGTACCTCCAGCTAAATAAAAAACCGGTAGGTCGGTTTTATTCTGCTGAATTATCTGGCCAATGTCAAGGGAGAAGCGATGGCGTGGCTTCTGTCGGTCATTTTGCTGTCATTCAAAATGAAAGAGCCACGCAGTAGCAGGGTGTTTGCCTATGGCATAATTTTTGATTTATAATATTATGTAATGAACTATTTTTTTATCTAACTCTCATATTGTGATGTGATTATGGCATGAGTCGCTATTGCTTTCAGTCCGGTGGTTGTCAGCTAAAAGAGACAGAATGTCTACTTTTGGAGACAGTCAGTCAATACGTACTGAATTTTTTGGCTCATTGGTATTGTGTGTTTTGAGTGTGCCTTTGAAGAGCGAGGTCTGTGTGAACTTTCGCCCCCGTGAAGCCATTGTTATTCTCAGCACCCTGTGGCTCTCGTCTGTATTGCATGTACAGGCGCAGCAGCCTGGCTATAAACGGCGCGTCATGACAGTGCAGGAGTTTTCGCACTTCAGAACGCATACCGGTGTCTACGCGCCGGGCCGAAATTATAATGTGGTGATTGATGGATTTGGCACGGGACTGCGGCCTCCCAGCGCCCAGGCGTTGGAAGAATTGCGTTCGCAACCGGTGTTGATTGACGGCATGCAGATGCTTCGGGCACTGGGAAAACGAAGTATGCCTGACCATGTTGACAACTCAGCGACACCCTGGTTCCCCCCGATTGGTAATCAGCAGGGTGAGGGGGCCTGTGTCTCCTGGGCGACGGGTTATTATGTCAAAACATTTCAGGAAGCCAGAGAGCATGGGTGGGATTTGTCGGCCGCAACGTGGTCGGGTACAGTAGATGCCTCACATCAACCCTATATCTTCAGTCCCGATTTCATCTATCATCAGGTCAATGGGGGGGTGGATGAGGGATCGTACTATTCAGATAACATCGATCTGCTGCACCGCATTGGCTGTTGTACCTGGGATCGCATGCCCTATGATGAGAGCGATTCAGAGACCTGGCCTTCCGAAGCAGCCTGGCGTCAGGCGCCATTATACCGGTCTGCCACAGGCTTTGGCGCTCTCTGGATGAAGAGCCCCGGCGCCCTGGATGCTTTGAAGCAGTTGCTGGCCGATGGCAATCTCGCGGTGGTCAGCGTTAATGCCAACCTCTATCGTGATTTAACTGACAACGATCTATGGACCACTGATAATTATGACCCCGATGAGACCAATCACGCCAATACGATTGTCGGCTATGATGATGCCTACGGTCCCTACATCGAAAATGGAAATGCCCTCACCTATGGGGCTTTCAAATGCGTCAACTCCTGGGGAGTGGGCGGCTGGGAGACGGTTGATGACGGTTTCATCTCTATCTCGTATGCCTGTCTGCTTGAGCGCATCCCCTTTGTCTATTCCTTTCAGAATGCGGAGAATTACCATCCGACGGCATTGGCGGTGTTTACACTCACGCATGAGATGAGAGGGGCGTGCAGTGTGGATCTGGGGATTGAGGGGGAGGGGGCGCCGCTGGTGGCCAAGCCCTTTGACGATTTCAAGGACAATGGGGGGACGCATCCCTATCCCGTCCATGCCATGGCGCTTGATATCTCTGAATTTTCGCCGTTTATCACTCCGGTTACCCAGCGTTTCTATCTCGATGTACAGGATGACGCCTCGGGCGTCGGCGGCAGTATTGATCAGTTCTCGATTGAATTCTACACGGATTATGACGCAGGTCTTCCCTCGGCGGTCTATGTGTCGGAGGATCCCGTGGTGCCCGTCCCCTCGGGGGGGCGTGGACGCGCCGTGTTGTTTACCGGTGTGAATACGGTCTATGTCAGCCCCAATCCGGTGCCCATGGAGCAGGCCGCCTCAGATTCAGAGCTGCAGGTGACCTGTACGGGCAGCGCCCCCATGCCATGGACCGCCGCGGTCAGTACAGGGGCGGACTGGCTCTCTATCACCGCCGGCAGCGTGGGCAGTGGAAGTGGCCGAATCGGGCTTCACTGCGCCGAGAATACGGGGCCCGATGGCCGTGAGGGCCAGGTGGTGATCACCGCGCCCTGGGCGGAGAACAGCCCCTATGTTGTGGCTGTGGATCAGTCCGGTACGGTGGAGGGGTTGTATGTCACAGTCAAGGCCTTGGATGGTGGCCCGGCCGTCAATGCCGTGGTGGAGGTCTACACCCACCGTGAACGCGTGTATGATGACCGCGTCACCACAGATGCAGGGGGCACGGCCCATCTGCCGACCTTGCCCGCAGGTACCTATGATGTGTTGGTCTATTCCTATGTCGATCATTTTTTGCATGTCCTGCCCGGCGTCGATCTACCCACAGTGATGCATCTGGAGGGCAGCAGCCTGACGCCGGTCACGGTGTCCACAGTGGCAAGAGACGGTTTATCGCCCCTGGGAACCGCCGTGAGTTTTACACCGTGGATCGGTGCCCACGGCTACTGTGGAAACACAGAATCCACCACAGGCACAGGGGTTTTCTATGTCAGTGACTGGACATACACCGGCGTGGCCAGCGTCTCTTTTGCAGAACCCCATCACCTGGTGCATCGCCATCTCACAGTTGCCGGCGCGGGTGAGATTGTCTTCGATCCCGTACTCATGCCAACCGGCGAGGTGAATGTGCATCTTCAGGGTTTCGATGATGTGGCCCTGACACATTGGAATGGCTACTCACTGTGGGCGTGGCAGGTGCCTGTGGTCGATGGAGAGGCGATGCTTCTCAGCGCGGGACTGTACCCTCATCTGGACCCAGTGCTTGAATTGAATGACGGCAGCGGCAATATCTGGAGGTATGGCATCAGTCGGGATGACAGGCGTTATCGCAATGTCGATGTTGCTGCTGGGATGCGCTTTGACCTCTACGCGGGCGGCGCCTTTGAGGTTGAGGTGGCACCAGATCTCTTGACCTACCCCCCCGGAGCGACTGTTTCAACCTCGCACCGGATTCATGACCCGTACGGCAATCATCTTGACGGGGTGTATGGTTATATTCCCGGTGGGGGGGCGCGGTCAGGCCATGACCACGCCTATGCCTCGCGGGTTCAATCTCTGACGGACGTCAGGGGGGGCAAGACTGACGTTCGGGATCAGGCCTACCAAAGTGTCTTTCCGCAGTTGGATGTGCGCACCCCCTCTGCTTTATCGATGGTTTCCGTTGAAGAACCCGGTCTGTTTCAGGGGTACGATTTTACGCTGCCTGATCCGGCAGAAGAGGGGGCGTATCGTGTGGCACTGCGGCTGGAAACCGGGCCGCATCAAAGCATTATCCGAGGCGATGCGGTATTCTATGTCGGGACTGAGCCTGCTTCGGTCACCCAAACCCTCTCCCTTTCCCCTTCCAAGCTTAACCTCATCTCCTTCAACGTGCAGCCCGCAGCCTGTGATATCGAAGACATGTTGGATGACGTGCCCTCGCTGCTCGTTGCCCAGGACGATGAGGGCAACTTCTGTATTCCGCCTTATTCGGTAAACGCCATTGGCGAGGTGGACTTTTCCAACGGGTATCAGGTCTATTACACCGATGCCAACCCCGCAAGTGCTGTCAACGAGGGTCAGCCTCTGGACCCCACGGCCATGACGCAGAATTTGACCAACACCAAGCTCTTCATGATTGGCAATCCCTATCAGACGGCCCAGAATATTGAAACCGTGTTTGCAGCCATCGCGGATAAAATTGTGGTGGTGCAGGACGATGCGGGGCTGTTCTGGATTCCCGCTTATGGGGTGAACAGCATCGGCCTCATGCAGCCGGGCAAGGGGTATCAGATCTTTGTGGATGAGGCGTTGAGCTTCATCTATCCGGCTGAAGCCGCTTCGACCGGCGGTCAGATGGCAAAGTCAATTTTAACGGCATCTCACGTCACTCCGAAGCACTTCAATTTCACAGAGACCGGCCAGAGTTACGCCATCGTCCTCACCAGTTCAGAACTGCCGCTGTCGGCTGGAGATGAGGTTGGGCTGTACGATGGGGAGTGCTGCGTGGGCGCGGCTGAGTTTGACGGCCAGTATCCTCTGGTCATCCCCGCGTGGCAGGCCGTCGCTCAGCAGGGTTTGGGTCTGCCGGGCTACACCGCCGGCCACGCCGTCGCTATGAAAGTGCATCGCAGCGGTCAGTCGTCGTTGCAACCGGTGACTGTCACCTGCACAGAGAACGGATGCTACGGCCAGGGCGGGATGACGGTGTTGTCTGTCGGCGAGATTGAAAAAAGTCAGGCCGTACCCACGTCGTTCAAGCTGCATCAAAACTATCCCAACCCCTTTAATCCGGAGACGCGCATTCAGGTGGACCTGCCTGAATCGGCACAGGTGAACGCCGTGGTCTACAATGTGCGGGGGCAGGCGGTGCGCACCCTGGTGAATGACCAGCGGGCACCCGGCCGCTACACACTGCTCTGGGATGGGCGGGACGAGAGCGGCGCTGCGCTGCCCTCGGGGCTGTATCTTTTCTGTCTGAAATCGGGCAAACACAAGAAATTGATCAAGATGATCTACTGTCAATAGCTGTTGCTTATTGAAGAACATAAATTTTTCTCAATCTATACCGGAGGAAGATATGATCAGCCATCGTTCTGTATCCTGGATCTTCTGCCTGCTCGTTGGGCTGGCCTCCCTGGCCAGCGCCCAGGTGCATTTTAATCCTGTAGATGGAACAGGTAGTAGTTGTGCCATCGTGATTCAGAACGCCACCATCAACGGCGTTACGCTTCAGACCGGTGACGAGATTGGCGTGTTCGACGGCAGCCTCTGCGTGGGGGCGGCCGTGTACAACGGCTCATTTTCTGTTAATTTTAGTGCTTGGGGTAAGTTCATACCACCCGGTCAATCAGAGCTCCCTGGTTACACTGTGGGACATGCCATGTCGTTTAGGGTGTGGCAGGCCAGTTCAGGAGTGGAGACAGGGGCCAGTGCCAGCTATGCCATGGGCGGGAAATTCGGTGACCCGGCATCGATCGTCACCAGCCTCAGCGCCACCATCGTGAGCCCCAGCAGCGAGATTACCATCACCACCAGCCCCACCGGTCGTGAATTTGTCGTAGACGGCACAACCTACACCTCCAGCCAGACCTTCACCTGGGACGAGGGCTCGAGCCACACCATCAATATCGCCACCTCCCCGCAGGACGGCGGCACAGGCGTACGCTACAACTACGCCTCGTGGAGCGATGGCGGCGCACAGTCACACAGTGTTACCGTGGGCAGCAGCAATGCCACGGTCACCGCCAATTTCATCACACAGTATCAGCTCACTGTCAGCTCGGCCTATGGCACGACATCGGGTTCAGGGTGGTACAATGCCGGGGCCAGTGCCACGTTCTCGGTGACGCCCAGTGAGATTGATGAGGGCGGTGGCATGCGCCGTGGCTTCACCGGCTGGACAGGGGCTGGCAGCGCCAGTTACACCGGTCCCGTTGTGGAGGCCAGTGTGAACATGACCAGTCCCGTCACAGAGACGGCCATTTGGGAGACGCAGTACCAACTTACCGTGAACTCTACCCACGGCAGCCCCCAGGGCGCGGGCTGGTATGCGGCCGGCAGCACGGCCGGTTTCTCGGTGAGCACGCCAGAGGTGGACGGGACCACGCGCTACGCCTTCACCGGCTGGTCGGGCGACCACACGGGCAGCAGTGCATCGGCCTCTATCACCATGGACGCGGCCAAGACCGTCGCTGCGGGGTGGAAGACACAGTATCAGGTCGCCGTAACCTCCGCCCACGGCACAGCCACGGGCAGCGGTTGGTATGACGCGGGCAGCAGCGCCGCCATCGGCGTCAGCCCCAGCACTGTGGCCGGCGCTTCGGGTACGCAATATGTGTTTACAGGCTGGACAGGCGACCACAGCGGCAGCAGCGCCACAGCCAGCGTGACCGTAGACGCGGCCAAGGCCATCGCCGCTGGCTGGAAGACGCAGTACTATCTCAGCACGGCAGAGAATCCCGATGCAGGCGGCAGCATGACGCCTGCGCCGCCAGGCGGCTGGTATGACAGCGGGGCGTCGGTCAGTATTGATGCCATCGTGGCTGCGGGCTATGAGTGGGGCGGCTGGAGCGGCGACCTCAGCGGTACGACCAAACCCACCAGTATCACCCTGGACGGCCCCAAGAGCGTCACTGCGAATTTTGGGAAAACTGTCACAGTCACATTCAAAACCAGTCCCACTGGGCGCAGCTATACCGTCGATGGCACAACTTACACCAGTCAGCAGCGCTTCACCTGGCTCTCGGGCAGTTCACATACGTTGAGTGGAGAGATTGTCCAGGCGGCGGGCAGCGGCACGCGCTACGCGCTCACAGAGATCGCCATTGGCAGTACTCTGATTCCCATCACTGCCACAGCAGGCACATTCTCAGAGACCTTTACCGTACCCACAGAAGATGTGACTGTCACAGGCAACTTTGACAAGGAGTATCAGCTCACCGTCAACTCTGCCCACGGCAGTCCCCAGGGCGCGGGCTGGTACACAGACGGCAGCACGGCCAGTTTCTCCGTGACCACGCCAGTTTCAGCAAGCATCATGCGCTATGTCTTTACCTCCTGGTCAGGCGACCACAGCGGCACAGCCGCTTCGGCGTCCATTACCATGAACGGTCCCAAGACCGTGACTGCCGGCTGGAAGACGCAGTATCCGGTGGCTGTCAGCTCTGCCCACGGCACAACCACGGGCAGCGGCTGGTATGATGCGGGTAGCACGGCATCTATCTCCATTACACCCACCACTGTGGCGGGCGCTTCAGGCACACAGTATGTGTTTACGGGCTGGTCAGGCGACCACAGCGGGAGCAGCGCCACGGCGTCGCTGACTGTGGACTCGGGCAAGAGCATCACAGCAAACTGGAACACACAATACTATCTCAGCACAGTAGAGAACCCCGATGCAGGGGGCAATATGACGCCGGCCCCTCCGGGCGGCTGGTACAACGCCGGGACAGTTGTAGATCTCACCGCCACAGCCACACCGTCATCGGATTGGAGATTCATCAGCTGGAGCGGCGACGCCTCGGGCAGCGGCGCCTCCACCACCGTGACCATGACTGCTGCAAAATCGGTGGTCGCCAACTTTGCCATGCAGGGTCAGGTACGCATCGACACAGATCCTCCGGGACTGCGTATCACCGTGGATGGCACGGATTACACCGCGCCGCAGGATTTTAACTGGGTCACGGGATCGACGCATGTCATTGCGGCGCCTGCGCCACAGGATGGCGGCAATGGCCTGCGCTACCATTATGACCGTTGGAGCGACGACGGCGCACAGAGCCATGAGATCACCGTGGGCAGTACATCGATTTACACAGCAAACTTCACCAAAGCTTATTACCTGGGCACCTCGTTCACTCCCGCGTCAGGCGGCAGTGTGACCGCCACTCCGGCGGGGCCCTGGCATGAATCGGGCACCGTGGTCAGCCTTGAAGCCATCCCGGCAGACGGCTACCAGTTCAAACACTGGACCGGTGACCACACAGGTGCAGACAATCCCATTACCGTGACCATGGACCGCTCCAAGGGGGTGATCGGCCATTTTGAACAGGATGATCTGGCCCCGGCCTTAAAGAACTGCTATCCCTGCGCCGAGGCAAATGCGGTACCCATCAACACCCCTGTGGAACTGACCATTGAGGATCCCCAGGGCGGCTCCGGTGTGGACAGAACCTCCATTCAGGTCAGCGTCAACGGGACGGCCATTGTAAGCGATGGTGAGGATGTCACCGGCGGACAGGTCACAATTCAGTCGCATAGCCCCAAATACACCCTGCACTATCAATCTGCAACTGAGTTTACAGCAGACAGCGATGTGGTCATCCGTGTGCAGGCCCATGATCTGGCCTCAGTTGGAAACGCCCTGGATCACAGCTATGCCTTTCACACAGGCACAGGAAGTGCGGACGAGACCCATCGTGAATGCATCGGTCAAGGCGGCGGCACAATGACTTGCGCACAGACCGGCGTGGAGATCACCATTCCTCCAGGTGCGCTGGGAGATAGTACGGAGATTGGCATTGCGACCATGAGTGGTTATCCCCAGCTGCCGGACGGTGTCACCGGACTGGCTATGGCTTATCACTTCTGGCCCGACGGCTTACAGTTTCAGGTTCAGGTACGGCTACACATACCGTTCACTCAGGAGGATCTGGACAGTGCCAATGTCGGATCAGCCCTGGAATTGCCCGTTTACTATTTTGCATCGTCGCTGGGGCAGTGGGTTAAACTGAATGTGATTTGTGTGCAGGGGAATACGGTAGTGGTCGCTGTCAATGAGTTCTGTTATTTGTTGTTCGGGAGAGAGCTATCGGCTGTGGAAGAAGTCAACACTTCACCCATCGACTTCACCCTGGCCCAGAACTTCCCCAACCCCTTCAACCCGGAGACGCGTATCGCCTACGTCACGGCAGCGCCGGGTGAGGTCTCGCTGATCGTCTTTGACGTGCGCGGCAAGGCGGTGCGGACGCTTAAAGAAGGCCAATTGAACGCCGGACATCACCATGCCGTGTGGCAGGGCAGAGATGACAGCGGCAACGCCGTATCCAGCGGCGTTTACTTCTACGTGCTGCGCTGCGGCAGTCAAGTACTCAGGAAAAAATGTGTGTTTATGAAATAGCACTCCTCCATCTTCACCTCCTACAACACCGGGTGTGCCTCTGGCATATCCGGTGTTGTATATTATGGAGATGTTGACTGATAAAGGCGCTTTTATCCGGCGTGTTTTTTCATTAAATTTGACGCATTCATTCACTCGATGCCACTGTCCCGCATCCCCATTTTAGGAGTGCCGCCATGAAACAAAGCCCATTGCGTTCTGTGTTGATTCTGCTCTGCTGTTTATTGCTTTTGCATCCTGTTCAGGCCCAGATGTCATCGAAGCAGATCGATCAACTGGTGGAAAATGCCCTGACCCGCTTCAACGTGGCCGGTGCGGCCGTGGGCATCGTGAAAGATGGAAGAATCATCCACGCCAAAGGCTATGGTGTGCGGTCGGTGGAGAATCAAACGCCTGTGGATGCGCATACCAATTTTGACATTGCCTCCAACACCAAGGCCTTTACCACGGCGGCTCTGGCCATGCTGGTGGAGGAGGGGCGTCTCTCCTGGCAGGACAAGGTAGTGACGCACCTCCCTGAGTTCAAGATGTACGACCCCTGGGTGACCGCTCATTTCACCATTGTCGACCTTTTGACCCACCGCAGCGGCCTGGGTCTGGGCGCCGGCGACCTGACCATTTTCCCTGATGGTTCTGATTTTACCATGCAGGACATTGTATCCATTTTCCAGCACTTTCAACCGGTTTCTGAGTTTCGCACCAAATATGACTATGACAACCTGCTCTACATGGTGGCCGGCGAGGTGATCAAACGCGTCAGCGGCCTCTCCTGGGAGGATTTTGTGCAGACGCGCATTCTCGATGTGATTGGCATGGACCGCTCTTTTTCGACGCTCATCGGCCATGAGGCCAGTGAGAATCTGGCCACCCCGCATTTTGACGATGCCGGCACACTGAAGCCCACGGCGCACGACACCTTTGATCCCAGCAGAATCAACGGGGCGGCGGGTGCCATTGTCTCCAATGTAGATGACCTCTGTCAGTGGATGTTGCTGCATCTCAACCATGGAAAATACGGCAAAGCCCAGTCGGAGACACTCTTCTCTGAGCGCAGTCAGAAGAAGATGTGGCGGATACACACCGTGCTCAACGCCAGCCGCAACCCCCGGTACAACGCCCATTTTGCCGGTTACGGACTGGGCTGGCGGTTGACCGATGTGAAAGGCAATCTCTCGGTCTCGCACACCGGCGGGCTCACTGGCATGCTCTCCAAGACCCTGATGATTCCCGATTTGAATCTGGGCGTGGTGGTGCTCACCAATACCTGGATGGGCGGTGCGTCCCTTTTTAGTGCGGTATCGCAGACCCTTGTGGATAGCTATCTCGGCCTCGATGATTTCGACTGGGTTGAATCTCTCGGTCAGCGCAGCGACAGAGCCGAAGCGGGCGCAGACTCCGTGGTCACGGCCGTCTGGAAAACCGTCAAAGCGGCGGAGGACCGGCCCGTCGAGTTTGGCAATTTCGTCGGCAACTATCGAGACGCCTGGTTCGGCCAGATCACAATTTCGATCCAGGATGACCGGCTCTGGTTTGCCAGTCGGCGCTCGCCCAAACTCAATGGGCCCATGCATTTCTACAAGGCCAATACCTTTGCCATCCAGTGGGTGAACCGTGAGATGGACGCCGACGCCTTTGCGTCCTTCACCCTCGACGAAGAGGGGCGGGCTCAGGCCATTCGCATGAAGGGCATTTCACCCGATATTGATTTCAGTTATGATTTTCAGGATCTGGATCTTCGGCGGGTGAAAACCGAATAGTTTTCTGCATGAGTCTGCAATGTTCAACCCAACCGAAATCCCACGACATCTCAGGGCCGGGGATATGCCCCGATGCTGGGGCGTTGTGCTCGGGAGGTGAATGTGATCCTTGGGCGGCTTCAATGCCGGCCCTTTCTGTACAGCTGCGCAACTGTCCCTCTGAATGATAAAAGGAGATGCCTGCCATGAATGGACTGTTAAAAAACACGGTCACTGTTTTTTTCCTGGGCTTGATGCTTTTCTGCGGGATCACCCGGGCTGATTATGCGCCTTTTGGGGCTTTCGAAGCGCCTGTAGAGGGCAGCACGGTCTCCGGTGTGGTGGCGGTCACGGGCTGGGCGCTGGATGACGTTGGGATTCAATTGATAGAGGTTTTCAGAGAGCCTCTTGACGGAGAGGGCGATGAATGGATCTTCTTGGGGGAGGCCGTTTCAATGGAGGGCGCCAGACCCGATGTGGCCGCTGTCTTTCCCGATTACCCCGGAAATACCGCGGCCGGCTGGCAGTATATGTTGCTGACAAACGGACTGCCAGAAGGGGGCAATGGCACTTTTGTACTGCGCGTTGTCGTTACAGATACCGATCATAATAAAACCATGCTGGGTCCCCGGACCTTCCACTGTGACAACGCCAATGCCGTCAAGCCCTTTGGCAACCTCGATTCGCCAGGGGCGGGTGAGGTGATCTCCGGAGAGATGTTTCCCGTCAGTGGCTGGGCGCTGACGCCGCAGCCCAATGCGATTCCCACCGATGGATCAACCATGACCCTCTATCTCGATGGTGTTGAAATTGGTATGCCCATCTACAATCAGTATCGCGAATACATTGCCACCTTGCTTCCCGGCTACAACAACAGTGACGGGGCGGGATTTGAATTTACCATCGACACCCGGCAGTACGCTGATGGCATTCATACCATTCAGGCCATCGTGATGGATAATGCCGGCAATACCGAGGGCATTGGGAGCCGCTATTTCAAGATTGACAACACCGGTGACACGGGGGTTGAGCCGCATGCGTCCGGGGCAGTGGCCGCGTTTCAATTGATGAATCCCTATCCCAATCCATTCAACTGTGAGACTGTCATTCCGTATCGGCTGGTCCGCGAAGCCGAGGTCTGTGTGGAGATATTCGATATTCACGGCCGCCGGGTAATGCAATGGCGTCTGGGGACAGAGGCAGCGGGTGAGCACCACCTCACATGGAACAGCCTTGAAGCCCCCAGCGGCGTCTATATCTGCCGCCTTCAGGCCGATGATTTTGTGACCGTAAAGCGAATGATTCTGCAGAAGTAGGACGCATCTTGAAATTGTGACATTTGCATGGGCAGGTTGTTTGCTTTTACTCTTGATCTTAATCCATGATGTCAGGCTGTGAAGCGTCCGGTTGATTATTTGGCCGGACGTTTTTCTGGTCAGACAGCAGACACAGGCTGTGACTTTCCACCTTGCAAGCCGTCGATAAATTGTTTAAACTTCACCGTTCAAGTTTTACCTTAAAGAACAGTAAGGCCCTATGCATCCCATTCTTTACATGGCCCCCATTCGGGGCGTGACCAACTGCATCTATCGTAATGCCTATACCCAGATCTTTCAAGGCTATGATGTGGCCGTGACACCTTTTATCAACAGCGGCCTCATTGAGAACCGTGAGAGCCGGGCTGTGCGTGATCTGTTTCCGCATCGCAACAGTACTTTGATGACGCTTGTGCCCCAGATCCTTGGAAATGATGCTGAGGGACTGATTGCCGTGGCCCAGGTCGTTTCTGAGATGGGGTATCCCTCTGTAAATTGGAATCTGGGCTGTCCCCACAAACGGGTGACCAACAAGCGGCGCGGCTCGGGTCTGCTGTCTGAACCGGAGACCATCCTGCGGGTGCTCGATGAAATCATCCCCGCTATTCCCGGTCGCCTCTCCCTGAAGGTGCGCCTTGGGAAAGACAATCCTCTGGAACTTTCCAAACTGCTCCCCAGGCTCGATGATTATCCCCTGGAGGAGATCATCATCCACCCCAGAACGGCCACGCAGATGTATCAGGGAAGCGCCAATGTCGATGCTTTTGAGGCTGTGGTCGGTTTGACACGTCACCGTGTGGTGTATAACGGCGACATCGACTCGCTTGAAAAATTTCATGCACTTGAGGCCCGTTTCCCCACCATTCACCGGTGGATGATCGGTCGTTTCGGAATCATCAATCCCTTTCTCGCTGAACAGATCAAGGGGAGAGGGCGCTCCACAGATTCGGTGCGGATTGAACGGTTCTTTCAGCTGCACGAAGCCCTGTATAAGGCCTATGAAGTTGAATTGGACGGGCCGGCCCATCTGCTTTCAAAGATGAAAGAGACCTGGCTCTACTGGTCAGAGGCCTTTGAAGGAGGGCGGCGATTACACAGGAAAATATCCAAAACGGCCAGCCTGGCCGCCTACAGGGCCTTGGTTGAAGGCGTCTTTAATGAGGCGGAGCGGCTGATTGTCTGACCGCAACAATCCGTTGATGTCGAAAAAAATGATAGATAAACTACCCATTGAGTATGCAAAGGAGTGAGAGATGCGCAGATTAATTGCTGTTCTGTTTTTGATGCTGACTGTTGTGTTTGCCTGTAACAGGAGCAACAGAGAAGATGCCGCCCCGGCTCCGGCCGCCAAACCCGCAGTGAAGGCGAGAGCGGCTGTGCCCGCCCTCAGCGATGCAGAGGTGGCCACCCTGCTGGCCGAGGCGCAGCGTGCCAACCCACAGTCGGGAAAGGCAGAGAAAGCCGTACTTTCCGCCGATGAGATCCGCGCGTTGCAGGCACGTGTGGTCGCCACTGAGTCAATCCCTGTTCAGGCCAATGAAGTGGCCCTGCTGGAAACCAGTCTCGGCCCCATTGCCATTACCTTTTTTACGGATGTGGCCCCCAAACACGCCGAGAGTTTCAAGCGCCTGATCAACGCCGGTTTCTATAATGGCACGCGCTTTCACCGGATTATCGACAACTTCATGATTCAGGGCGGTGATATTCTCACCCGCGACAGTGACCCCGAGAACGACGGCACCGGTGGTCCCGGCTACAGTCTGAAGGCGGAGTTCAATGCCATGCAGCACGACCTGGGCGTTCTCTCCATGGCCCGATCTCAGGATCCCAACAGCGCCGGATCACAGTTTTTTATCTGCCTCTCACGCAATGGCACGCGCAGTCTCGACGGTAAGTACACCGTGTTCGGCAAGGTGATTGGCGGTCTGGATGTGGTGAAGGCGCTGGGTAAGGTGCCTGTGCGCCCCAGCCGTCGTGGTGAAAACTCTGTGCCCGTCGAACCTGTATACATCAAACAGGCCTATATGGTGACGCGCTAGGTCAGGTGGGTCGTCATCATTTCAAGGGGGATGTCTCACGCGGCATCCCCTTTTTGCAGGGTTGTTTCCCCACAGAGGGAACCGATGACAGTGTGTGGCCGTAAGAGACTGATCGTTTCAGAAAACCAGGCACAGCGAGAGGATGACGTCATGAATCGTTTAAGAACGGGAACACTGGCCCTGATGATGATCGCTTTGCTGTCGGCAGTTTCAGAGAGCCAGGCACAAAATGAGGAGGCAGGTGTGGCGCCCATTTACAATATTGAAGTGACCCACATGGCGGGAGAGCCCGTCACCTTGTCTGGCTATCGCGGCAAGGTGATGTTAATTGTCAATACGGCCAGCAAGTGCGGATTCACCGGTCAGTACGAAGGCCTTCAGGCACTCCATGAAGCATACAAAGACAGCGGCCTTGTGGTGCTGGGCTTTCCTGCCAACAATTTTCTCCGTCAGGAGCCGGGAAGCAATGAGGAGATACAGTCCTTCTGCAAGCTGAATTACGGCGTCACCTTTCCCATGTTTGAAAAGATATCCGTGAAGGGCAGAGATCAACATGCGCTCTATCGTTACCTGACTTCCAAAGAATCAAACCCGGAATTTGGTGGCAATATTGGATGGAATTTCAACAAGTTTCTCATCAGCAGAGACGGGCAGATTATTGGGCGTTTTGGCAGCCGGACGAAACCACGGGATGCGAAAGTCATCGGCGCGTTAGAGGAGGCGCTGGCCGTTTTGCATACACATTGATAGAGCCCCGTGGAGTGACGTCCCGTTTCACAAGAGACTTGACATTGCCAGTTTGTGTTTGTACACTCTGAGCACCCTACTGTCTCTGCGTGAATCCATTGAGAGGAAGCGATGAAGAAACGCCTGTTCCTGGCCCTGTCTGTGTTGGTTTTGTCGCTGCTCTACTGCGTGCAGTCAACACCCCCGGCCTCGGCCACTTATTATCTTATCCGCCATGCAGAGAAAGTGATAGACGCAGGCCAAGACCCTCTCTTGCGGCCTGAAGGCCAGGCCCGGGCACAGCGCTGGGCCGAGGTGTTCAGCAGCCTTCCCTTGCACGCTATCTACTCAACCGACTACAGGCGCACCCTGGCCACAGCAGCGCCCACGGCCCGGGCACAGGGTCTGGAGATCAAGCATTACACGCCGGGCAAGGTGGACAGGGCGGCGTTTCTCACTGAAACCCGTGGGCAGAATGTGCTGGTGGTGGGGCACAGCAACACCATTCCCGGTTTTGTCAACACCCTCATCGGCGCAGACGTCTATGAGGAGATTGCCCATAACAACAACGGCAATCTCTATGTGGTGACAGTGAGCGGCGGGAAGGCCCTACATCACCTGCTGCATATCGACTGAACCTGTGGCCGTGCCCGCACCATTGCAGTGCCGGGCTGATTGACAAGATCTTTCGTTCTCTGGGCTCTCATTAATTCTGGAAATTTTCTATGAGTACTGTTCAATCCGCCATTGCCATCTCCGACCTTCATCTGGGCACATCAGCCTCCTACCTGCATGTGCAGCGCAAGGAGTACACACACAACCGGCAGGCATTGCTGAAGCTGCTGAACCTGCAGGGGCCTCAGGAAGAATTGATCATCAACGGTGATTTTCTTGATCTGGTGCTGGGGGGCTATGATGATGTCTATCGTGATGTGCGTGCCTTCTTTGAGCTGATTGCAGAGAGCGGGCCCTATCGCCGTATTGTCTACATCCCCGGGAATCACGACCATCACTTCTGGCGCTCATTGGTTGAGATTATGAGCATCAACGGCAGTATTCGCAAGTCGCAGGCCCCCCCCAGCAGCGAGACCTTTCCCAACTGTTTTGTCGACGCCCGATTTTCCAGCTTTGATGCGGAGCTGGCCTATGACATTCCCCTGGTGCACTTCTGGCCCGTGGGCAAGCTGCGCCCCGAGATCGTCGTTAAGTACCCGCATCATCTCATCCGTATCCCCAAAAACAGTGGCGATGAATCCTGCTATCTCTTCACGCATGGACACTACCTGGAGCCGTTGTTCAAGCCCTTCAATTTCCTGATCTCTCCAGCCCAGCTTGAAGAGCTGGAGGCGTTTAACAATCTCTGGCTGGAGGCGTTTAACTATCATATCGGGCACGCAGGTCAACTCTCAAAGAAAGTGTTTAAACTGCTTGACAGCTATGAGCGCGGCGGCAAGCGTGAGACCAAGAAACTGCGCGACTTCATCAACTCGGGTCATCATCTCTTCACCAATCTCTTTAAACTGAACCGGCCCAAGGCGTTGTTATTGAAATGTGTGCTCAAATACAATGCGCGAAAGCTGACTTTTGAGGGCAAGAGCAAGCTCTATCAATCGGCCATTGACGACAACCTGAAATACGATATTGCCCATTACATCAATAAATATATACTGCCGCGCTACAAGGCCAATGGCGCGTCTCAGCCTCACTTCCCCTGGACCAAGGATATCCCTACGCCGTTTACCTTTGTCTTTGGACACACGCACAGGCCCATCCTGGAAGAAGATCGTGAGTACGCACGCATTCATCTCAATGGCGAGGTGTTTCCCATTCTCAATACCGGCGGCTGGCTGCGTTTTGCCGGGGACAAGGAACTCCAGGGGGCCTCTTCCGGGGTTCTGGCTTTTGATGAATTGGGGGCGAGGTGGGAGTCGCTGGAGAATCAGCTTCAATAATGAACGCTGAATCGACTTTCTCTAACCGGTTTCTGATTGGTCCCGCGTGATCTTCCAGGTCCGTGACTCGCACCCTTAAGACGGCCGACTTTTTTGAGAAAATATTCCCTGAAAATGGAGTACCCCATGCGTAAAGCCGTTCTTTATGGTTTGCTTCCTGTTCTTCTGATGCCATTGTTGGCCTGTGGCCCGCTGCAGTTTGAGCGCACGCCCATCCCGGGTGAAAGCCGCCAGATGCTGCTTGTCATTGGAGATGGGGTCGATCAGAATTCGGGCCGCATGCAGCGCTTTGAGCGTCGCAGTGCACGAGAGATGTGGCAGCCTGTGGGTGTCTCATACCCCGTGACATTGGGCCGCAACGGCCTGGCCTGGGGACGCGGTTTGCATACAATAAATCCAGGGCAGCGCCCAGTGAAGCGCGAAGGGGATGGCAGGAGTCCCGCAGGCATCTTCACCCTGGGCGAGGCATTTGGTACAGACAGTCTCAGTCCCAATTTGAAGCTGGACTATCTGCCCATCGTTCCCGGTATGGAGGGGGTGGATGATCCGGCCTCCAGGTATTACAACCAGATTATTTCCAGAGACTCCATTGCCCACCCGGACTGGACCTCGTCAGAGGTACTCAGCCGCTACCCTGTGGCCTATGCGTTGGGTGTGGTTGTGCAGCACAACACCACAGCCGTGCGTGCAGGCGCAGGATCATTGATTTTCATACATATCCAGTCATCACCGGGAAAGCCCACGGCCGGGTGCACGGCCATGACGCTCCCCGACATGAGAGAGACGGCCCAGTGGCTCGATGCGTCAGAGGTGCCCGTTCTTGTCCAGCTGCCCTGGCCTTGGTATCGCAACCTGCGGTTGATCTGGGCACTGCCGCGCCTCCGTTGAACCCCATTATCTGAACTGACCTTCTTCAAAGGACGCCCATGTTCAATATAGAACTCTCACCCTGGCTCTCTGTTATACCGCCTCTGGTGGCCATCACACTGGCTGTTCTCTATCGTCAGGTCTATGCGGCGCTGGTCATCGGGCTCTGGTCGGGCAGCACCATTCTGGCCGGGGGGCATCCTCTGCGCGGCCTGGCCGACACCGTCAATCTCTGTGTGCGCGTCTTTCAGGACCCCGGCAACACCCGGGTGATTCTCTTCTCCGCCTTGATTGGCGCCGTCATTGCCTTCACCCAGCGCAGCGGCGGCATGCAGGGTTTTATCAACTACGTCTCATCGCGGCAGCTCATCAATACGCGGCGACGCGCCCAGTTCCTGGCCGTGGCCGTGGGCGCCTCCATTCCCATTGAATCCAGCATCAATGTACTGATCACCGGTACGGTGTTTCGTCCCATCTTTGATCGTCTCCATATCTCCAGGGAAAAACTGGCTTATCTCTGTGATTCCATCTCAGCCCCGGTCTGCGCCATGATTCCCATTAACGCCTGGGGGGCGTACATGGCCGGGCTGTTGGCCACGCAGGGCATTGACAGCCCCATGCAGGTCTATCTCAAAGCGCTTCTCTATAATTTCTATCCTATCTTTGCCCTGGCCCTGGTGTTCATCTTGGTGCTCACACAACGCGACTTTTTTGCAATGCGCGTGGCAGAAAAGCGCGCCAGGGAAGAGGGCAAGGTGCTGCGCGATGGCGCCACGCCGCTGATCAGCAGCGAGGTCACCGAGCTGGCGCCCAAACCGGGCATTGCCTACAAGGCCTCCAACCTCATTGTCCCTGTGATCACACTGCTGATCATGATGGTGGCGGGCATGCTGATTACCGGCGGCGGGCGTTTTGTTGACGGCGCCGGTTCGACATCTGTGCTGTGGGCCGTGCTGGCAGCCATTGCCGTGGCGGGCATGAAATACCGGGTCAGCGGCATCATGCATTTTGATGAGATGGTACAGCTCTTCTTCAAAGGCGTCGGCGGACTGGTTCCTATTGCCGTTCTTATGATGTTGGCCTTTGCCATTGGTCAGCTCTGCCGCGACATGGGCACCGGCACTTACGTGGCATCCATCGCCCAGAAAGCGATCTCTGCGCGACTGCTGCCGATGGTCCTTTTCATCACTACGGGGCTTATCGCCTTCTCCACGGGGACGTCCTGGGGCACCTGGGGGATTATGGTGCCCATAGGCATTCCCGTGGTGCAGCAGATGGGCGGCGACCTGCTGCCCGTGGTGGCGGCCATGGTGTCCGGCGGCGTCTTTGGCGACCACTGTTCGCCCATCTCAGACACCACCCTGATTTCGTCCATGGCCTCTGCCGCTGACCACATGGACCACGTCAATACACAGTTGCCCTATGCCCTGGCCGCAGGCGGCGTGGCCGCTGTGGGCTTTCTCCTCGTCGGTTTATTCTAGACTGTCACCGGGCGAGGCCGGCTCTCTATTTTTTATAGATTTTAACTTGATTCTATCCAAAAAATTTTGTAATCTCTGATATTATCCCGACTGCTTCTCTTTTGCTCACCTCTTGAGAACAGCGTGGGACATCTTCTGGGGAGAAGGTGCTCATATTCGCTGTATATCACTGGCAGCTGGCCCTTTTTAGGGCGCCGTCCTGGCACTGCTTGCTTTGTTTTTATTGAACGTTGTTTTGCTCTGGATTTTATATGAGTCCCTGTCTGTTTTAGGGGCAAATATTGACCTTTCCAATTGGGGGAGGCATGACAGAGAACAAATTGCTGATGCGTGTCAGGCTGGCTCTGCGAACCCGTCACTACAGCCTGAAGACCGAAAAGGCCTATGTGCAGTGGGTGAAGGCCTATGTGAAATTTCACGGGCTCAAGCATCCAGAGGTACTGGACGCGTCGCATGTTGCCGCTTTTCTCACCCATCTGGCCACCAAGGCCAGGGTGGCCAGTTCGACGCAGAATCAGGCGCTTTGCGCCCTGGTCTTTCTCTACAAGCATGTGTTGAACAAGCCTTTGGGGGATTTTGAAGGACTGGTGTGGGCCAAGAAACCCAAGCGTTTGCCCGTGGTCTTAACCCGCGATGAGGTGAAGCGTGTGCTGGCCGGCATGCATGGCACCAAGTTGCTCATGGGCCGCCTGCTCTACGGCGGCGGCCTGCGTCAGGCCGAGTGTCATCGCCTGCGTGTGAAAGACATCGACTTCAACTACAGACAGATTCAGATTTGGGAGTCAAAAGGTGCACGGAGCCGGATTACGATGCTGCCGGAAGCCGTGATTCCAACGCTGCAGCGGCATATGAACGCCGTATACCGGCTGCATCAACAGGAACTCAGACAGGGGCACGGCCAGGTGTCACTGCCCAATGCCCTGGAGCGAAAATATCCCAATGCGGCCAGAGAGTGGAAGTGGCAGTACATCTTTCCCTCGGTGAGGATCAGTGAAGATCCTGTCAGTGGTGAGAAGAGAAGGCATCACATGGACCCGTCAGTGCTGCGCAAAGCCGTCTCGAAAAGTGCCAGACAGGCGGGCATACAAAAGAAGGTGACCTGTCATACATTCAGGCACTCCTTTGCCACGCATCTGCTGGAAGATGGGTATGACATTCGTACAGTGCAGGAGCTTCTGGGGCATCGCAGTGTGAAGACCACCATGGTTTATACGCACGTCCTCAACCGCGGTGGCCTGGGCGTCATCAGCCCCGCAGACAGGTTGTGATATGGCCGATTTGACCACGCGACAGGTGATTAAACCGGGTAAGCCCGGCACCAAAAGGCTGCACAAGATTTATGGCGATCAGCTGGTCTGTGTGCGTTATCGATATGACTGGGTCCGTAGGAAACGTTTGAAAACCATTGAATTGATTGTCGATGAGGTCGATTGGAAGCCAAGCCTTGATGCATTGAGACCCGATACGTTGGTCTTTATAAAATTGAGCGGATTAGAACGTGAATTGCGTTTACGCGTGATGCGGGCAGGCGGCCAATGGAAAAGAAACGAGAAACTTTGGCAATTGTCACTTAAAGAAGTTGTGAAACTAGGATTAAAAAATAGAATTATATGGGAGTAATTCTCACTATCGGTGGTCATTTTTTTATCTCTAAATATGGATAGTTATAACCAGATGTAGAGATTTATGGCCATATATAGTGACTCACTCTCGCCTACTAATAATATGTTATTCGGGCCAGGGTATCGGCATTGATAAAATGGGCAATTCCATCGCTTGTTGAATCTGAAAAAATAGAAGTTTAAAATCGGTGAAGCGGTACGTCTAAAAAAAAATAAAGGAAATTAATCGGAATCGGCGTTGAGGGTTTGCCTCGGTTTGCAGCAAGTTAAGTAATTGTTTCGTTTGGTAAAAAAGTAATGTTAATTGAGAGGCGTAAATTATAAAAAAGAAAAGAAAAAGAAATTGTATTTTTGGTAAGTCAACGCAAGATAACATGTTTTGCGATAGATAATTTTTAAGATGCGTTTCACAAGGGAAATTGAATTACTAGAAAATTTTGTTGAATTTGATAATAAAAAAGTTAAATTAATAAATATCATATTTTAATCTAGCTTATATTTGAGACACGGGCATTCTTTCTGGGGAGAAAAGCATGTCACGCGAAAACGGGGAGGTTTTCTGCAGGTGGTGTCGAACAGACTTTTCATTGAAAAGAGAAGTTTGAATATCTCCCTTTTTCCGTTTTGGGAGATAAAAAGCAGGCCCTAATAACACGCGTTTGCTACGGTCACGCCCGGTTCGTTGGTCCGGTATTGCTTGTTTATGCTTTCGACGGCTCCGCCGTCGTCCGACGCGGGATTGACAGGCGGATGTCTTCACGGGCGGTTCGAATCATTCCTGAGTGCGGTTTGCGACAAGCACGGGTGGGCGCGCCGCAGAAACGCAGAACGTTAGCCTTAAAAAAAGAAAATACATATGCTTATCCCACCATTCAATTATAAAGAATTTTTTGAGAAATATCAGTGTGAATACTGGGCCTATAAATTGGTATCTCTTAAGAATATTCTAGATAATTTTGAAGGCGCAAAACCTCTTATTTATAACAATATAGAAAACGCAGATGATGATGATTGTAAACTGATGTTAAAAGCTGAAATTCATTTTACATATTATCAAGTGGTTGAAACCTTATTCGAAATAATGTTTGGATTGCAAAATTCGCCTGAACTATTATGGTTCCATATTTCGTTTTCGAAATTTTCTACATATGAGAAAATCCGAAAAATTGCAAATGGTGAAATAGGATTCTTATCAGAGAAAGTACTTGTTCATAATGAAAAGACAAAAGAAAATTTCAGCCTTGATTTCATAGAATACATATTTTATGGACAAGACATTGATTTGCCAGCGGCTGAAAAAAAATCCAATTTTAATAATATTCGATTATTTCTAGATATCTTTGCAAAAGATTTTACAGATCGGGGTGAGTACAATGCTTATAAACACTCTCTAAGAATTCTGCCATGTAAAACGGGTGTTACATTTTCATATACAGATGAAAAAAATAAAACTCATTCTCTTGATCTCAAGGGAAATGATGGTTTTCAATATTTAGAACAGCATAAACTAAAGAATGGTGATCTAACAATCAAAAAAGTTATGAAAAGTTATGATACTGAAAGAGATTTTAAAATGGCTATCGTTTGCTGCCAATTGATAAGCAATTTAATAAAAACTAAGAAGGCGATGTTTTTTGGCACGCAAGAAACTGTATATATGTTTCATAAATATGATGTCTATGAGGAAAGTAAACAAGATTTTAATATAGGTACGGTAGCTCAATCAATTGAATTTTAGGCTAACCCGCGTGTGTAGCGGTCACGCCCGGTTCATTGGTTCGGTACCGGTTTGTTGGGCTTACGACCGCTTCGCGGTCGTCCGACGCGCGGCTGGCCGGCGGATGTCTTCATGGGCGGTTCGAGTTGTTCCTGAGTGCGGTTTGCGACAGGTACGGTTGGGCGCGCCGCTAACACGCAGAACGTTAGCAATTCAAGGATTATATTAGATGTGTGATACTGAATATTATGAAATCGTACTGAGGTTTTATCGGCAAAATAAAATTGAACCATCACAAATTCTCGCTGAAAATATTCAAAGCAATAATTCACTTTCACTAAAATATATATCTTATGCCATTAGATATTTATTGGCCGTTCCAGGGATAAATGAATTATTGGTTGATATTGCTGTGATTCGTGGGATCGATAAAGTATCTAAAAGGATTTTTCATAATTACATACAAGAATTACACGCCATATATTTCGTGAGGTGTAGATTAAAACATAAAATTTTACAAGTAGAATCTCGGAGTAATAAAATTTTTTCCCCCTTTCGCCGTGGTGATAAATCATGTGATATCTTGAGCCATAAGAATGGTAAGCAATTCTATTTTGAATCAAAAGATTTCTCTTCATTTTTATTGTCATCAAATAATGATTTGCCCAAATTTCATACTGCTGAAGAAGAAGCAGAGAGATGGATTATGAGAAAAGCGAAAGATGCCGACGTGAAAGGAGCGAATTATTTAATCTGCCGGCCAGAGGTTTGGGCTTGGTCTGATAGCGAAGAAGAGCCAATAAAATATTTAACCGGAGAATGGATTGAGGCTGTTTGTAGTAAATGTTTTATAAAATATAGAAGAATATCAAACTATGAAATTTTGGTTACATCTAAGAATGCTTTGTCTTCTCATTTTATGGGAATATACATAATAAAAAAATATGATTTTGTCAAGTTGCGGATCTGTCATTAGAAAAATTAGAGTGTTACTGAAATCTAAAATTGCTAACCCGCGTGTGTAGCGGTCACGCCCGGTTCGGTTGTGCGGTATCGTTGGGTTTGGCTTACGACCGCTTCGCGGTCGCCCGACGCGCGGCTGGTCTGCGGATGTCTTCGCGGGCGGTTCGAGTTGTTCCTGAGTGCGGTGTCGACAGGCACGGTTGGGCGCGCCGCTAACACGCAAAACGTTAGTTTTTGAGGAACAGATGAAGACAAGAGTGCTACTTGTAGTAATTTTATATTCATTTTCATTAAGCTGTATTAGTCAACGCGGAAATCCTGATTATTTGAGTGGAACTTATTATCAAAGAATTATTGTGCCAGTGTTGAATCAGTTGAAATCAGGTGAAGTTGATAGTGCCCTTACAC
>Ga0209475_10000571_pt1 | contig 69059 bp, 47 predicted proteins | sample tdDd471_FD_187128 | JGI IMG/M metagenome (GOLD analysis project Ga0209475, IMG submission 187128) | Marine sediment microbial communities from the Atlantic coast under amendment with organic carbon and nitrate - tdDd47.1 (SPAdes)... | ecosystem: Environmental > Aquatic > Marine > Coastal >... | reverse complement strand
AAGTTCAACTTTCTCTTTCTTAAAAGCTGTACTAAAGGTTCTTCGTAATTTCCTTTTTGTTTCCATAAAATCAAATTTATGGAAGTTTTCAACCAAACTTAGCGTCAATCTATATCATGAACTGACAGTTACTTGTTACTGGACATTGGTTATTTGTTCATTCAATCATTCAAGCAAAAATGATTTGATTGTAAATGCACTACCTAACAAACATCTTTAACATCGAAATACGATTATCTACCACTACCTTAACTACATACAATCCGGGTGGTATATCAGAAGCTATATTAAATTTTTCGCCGGCGGATATATTGCCATTTTGAACATGTTCATAAACAAGTTGACCACTAATATCATAAACGTTAAGCATTAGTTTATTTGTGTTTAACAAAAGTTCAAAATTAAAGCTGCCGTCATTAGGGTTAGGATATAGTTTGATAATTTGGGATTCATCAATGGGATTATCTTCAATTCCGATACCGCATTCATTAAAATCAAAAATTATGGTGATATTTCCTGCATTTTCGCATTCAGAACCACCATGAGTTACTACAACTTCATAACTTTGAATATCTATCCATGCTCCGTTGGTGGAAGCAGTATAATATCTATCAAGCAATAGTTGATCAGTCCAGTAATATGTAGTTCCTTCGGGATCGCTATTATTACCTGCATCCAACAGAACTGCATCTCTAACACAAACAATAATTGTATCCTCTCCATAAATAGTAGCTCCCTGAGGAATAAGATTAGCTTCAGGCAACTGATAAACTACAACATCAACTGAACCTGAGATGCTATTGTCGTATTGATCAGTAACTGTTAAATAATAATTTGTAGTGCCTACCTCGGGGATAATATCAAATTCTGCTTCGTTGGAAGAAAAACCAGGACTATCAGAAGTCCATGAATAATTATATACTCCACCACCGCCAGTTGCATTAGCACTTATGTGTGTTGAGATTCCACCACACATTTCGTTTGGCTCGGCAATGGGAAATACTGAAAGGAATGCACCTTCAATATTTACAAGAACCTCATCAGGTGTGGCTTCACAACCTCTGCTATCAAGTGCATATAATGTAAAAACGGTTGGGTCGTTAAGATTAAGGGTTGTCGGATTCAAAATATCGTTTTGCTCAAGCCAGTTTGCCGGCTGCCATTCAATACTATAATCCCCAGAACCACTGGAGATTTCCCCTTCAAGAGTTGTTGAAGCTCCTGCGATTATCGTTTGATTTTCACCTGCAAATACAACTGGGTTTGGATAAAACTCAACCTGTATTGTATCTCGGTTTGAACATCCGAATTCAGTTGTAACTTCAACCCAATATTCACCGCTGGTTGATACTGTAATAACTTGTGTGGTATCGCCTGTTTGCCACTGGTAATGACTAAATCCATCACCTGCATCGATTGTAAAATAATTGCCTTCACACATGGATGTATCAGGTGGCAGCTGAACATCAGGTATTTCATTAACAATAACAATATGAGTAACAACTGCCTCAACGCCTGTTATCCATACCTTGAGCATAACCGGGAAAAATCCAGGAGAGGTAAATGTATGAACCGGATCAAATTCTGTTGATGTATTTGCCGAGCCTGAAGCCGGATTTCCAAAATTCCACAATACAGAATCGGGTTCCTGAGAGCTATTCTGATGAAACTGTGTAGGTGTTCCAAAACAAGGCGATGTATTGTAATATCCGGCATTAAAGCTAAAGAACGATTGTATAAACGGAGGTAATCCCCAGCGAGAATTTTTACCCGACAAAGACACCGCAGCCCACTGGAATGCACAATCATTACCTAGTTCATTTGGCGCATTTATTACTGATAAATATGAACTCTGATTTTGAGCAACATATATTCTGTTATCCGGACCAAGTTGCAGAGAACCCTCAGTGCCTGTTGTTATCTGAACACGTGAATCAATAATACTCTGGGGTGTCCCCGCTTCAAGATTATATTGATATAATACATTCGCCCCAACATACCAGGAGTTTACATACAGTCGGCTACTGTTTGGTGAAAACTCGATTCCGTAAGGATCTGTAACAGTAATATAATCTAAAAATCCATTGCTTACAACTCCTGTTGTATTATCAAAATCAAATATTTCTACGGTTTTCAAACCGGCATTAGCCTTAGCCAGTTTTTCTCCATCAGGACTTACCTTCATATAACCTTTTGCATTGTTATCTTCACCTGATATAACTGTTCCCGAACTACTAATAATCGGATCTTGGGTAACACCACCTTCTGTAACAAGATAAGAGTAAAATGAGTCTGTACCCCATTTATGGGAAATTACCCAAATATCAATTCCATTACTATGACCAACAGCCGTTACCTTCTCACATAATGGTTTGGTTAACAGGACATTCTTCTGTGTTGTAACCACATCTCCCTTAAATCCATCTAGTGTCATATCAACCAATGTATAATTTAGGCCGTTTGTACCACCATTTCCATTTCCCACATCATCAACTGTAAAAATATAATATAGGTTTGTACTACCGGGCTTTGGTACTATTATTCCCGACTGAGTACTTGATGGATCACCAAGCAATCCATATCCATTGGGCATCTGTTGATTATTCCTGTTCCATACCTTTATTCCATCGGTGTAAAATTGCAATGTTCCCGTAGGAGAAGATATTGAAGAACACCCCTCCATTGTGCTCAAAGCCCCGTTAGTTATTGCAACGGGTGATCCATTTGAGAAATCAAGTCCGGCAAACTCTCCAAAGAACCAGTAGTTGGCTTCTTTTTGTGCAGTTAGGCTGAAGGAGAAAACAAATAATATAATGGTTATTAATAAGTTCTTCATAATTAAAGTAAACTACTTATTTCGGTAAATTTCCTACTACATATTAATTCCAAAAATAATTAAATAATCTCTATCTGTCAAACTCATCCAACTCCATCCACCTCATGCTTTTTTCATCAATTAGATCAATTACTTGGGCAATCCTTGTGGATAGTTCCTGAATTTTTTCATATCCAAGTTCACCTGAATTTAGCTGTTCTTCAATTTCTGACTTTTCGATTTCAAGTTCATCAATATCAACCATCAAATTCTCGTATTCCTTCTTTTCGTTGTAGCTTAATTTGGTTTTTACTTTTGGTTTGTCAGATGTTTTCTTCTTTTCCGTTTTTTTTGAAGACACCTCAGTCTTCTTCTGCTTTTCTTCTTCAGTAACTGTTAATCTATAATCGGAATAATTACTATGATAGTCCTTAATCTTACCATCACCTTCAAATACAAAAAGATGATCCACAAGCTTATCCAGAAAATAACGGTCGTGCGAAACCAATATTAAACATCCTTTATAGGATTCCAGAAATTCCTCAAGTTTATTTAATGTTATCAAATCCAGATCATTTGTTGGCTCATCGAGAATTAAAAAATTCGGGTTTCGAACCAGAACTGTGAGTAAATATAGTCGTCTTCGTTCGCCGCCACTTAATTTTGACACATAATCATTCTGTACCTTTGGGGGAAACATAAAATGATTCAGAAACTGAGAAGCAGTAAGACTACCATCCTTGCCCATAGGGATAACTTCGGCAATATCCTTAACAACCTGAAGTACAGTTTGCTTTTCATTTATTTTGATTCCCTCCTGCTTATAATATCCATAAACTATCGTTTCTCCGGTAATTATAGTTCCAGTATCAGGTTTTTGCTCCTGCATCATAAGGTTCAGGAACGTTGTTTTACCTACTCCATTTTTACCAACAAATCCTATTCTTTCACCTTTCTTAAAAATATATTCAAATCCATCAAGGATAACTGTCTCACCAAAACTCTTACTAACGTTATCCATTTCAAGAATTTTACCACCAACTCTTGACATATTAACGCCTAGTTTAATTTCATCTTCTTTTACGGCACTTGTGGCTTTATCCTTAGTACGGTAGAAACTATCTATTCTGGCTTTTGATTTTGTGGTCCTGGCTTTAGGCATTCGTCGTATCCAATCGAGCTCCTTTTTCATAAGCTTCTTAGCTTTATCGATCTCGATACGTGTATTTTCTTCTCTTTCCGATCTTTTCTCCAGGAAATAACTATAGTTGCCTTTGTGGAGATATAGTTTACCATTACTCATTTCAAGGATGTTATTACAAATACGATCGAGGAAATACCTGTCGTGTGTAACCATCAATAAAGTAATATCTGAGTTGGATAAATGTTTCTCAAGCCACTCAATCATATCAATATCCAAGTGGTTTGTTGGTTCATCAAGCAGCAGTATATCAGGTTTATCAAGTAATGCCAGAGCAAGCGAAAGTCTTTTTATTTGTCCGCCCGACATTGCACTTATCTTTTGATCGGTATCCAGAATATTAAATTTATTCAACAATTGTTTCAGTCTACGATCAAAATCCCATGCATCAAAAACATCCATCTGAGCTGTGGCATGTTCAAGTATCCGCTGTGTTTCATTTGAGATATGATTTGAATGGTTAACAACAGCCTCTTCGTATGCATGTATTACCTCTTGCAGTTTAGTTCCTGCAGTTTTTACAATCTCGCTAATAGTTAGCTCGTCGTCGAATTCCGGTTCCTGAGAAAGCAGAGAAACTCGAATATCATTTTTTAAGGCAACACTTCCAGTATCACTTGTATCATCACCAGTTAGGATTCGTAACAAAGTTGATTTTCCTGTACCGTTATTTGCAACCAAAGCAACTTTATTACCTTTTTCCAAGCCAAAGCTAATATTCTCAAATAGAACTTTCTCACCGTAACTTTTGGATATATTCTCAACTGATAAATAATTCATTTATATACTACTGTTTAAAATGCGAAGCAAAAATAATCTTCATTTCAATGCAGTAGTAGGTTATGGAAAAGTATTACTAAACAAGATATAACTCAAACCTTTGTGATGCTTTGTGTCTTAGAGCCTTCGTGGCAAAACTATTATCCAAATTAGCCACAAAGGCTCAAAGGAACGCTAAGAAAAAAACTTTGTGAAACTTCGTGTCTTAGTGCCTTCGTGGCAAAACTATTATCAAAATTAGCCACAAAGGCTCAAAGGCTCAAAGGTACACTAAGAAAAAAACTTTGTGAAACTTCGTGTCTTAGTGCCTTCGTGGCAAAACTATTATCAAAATTAGCCACAAAGGCTCAAAGGCTCAAAGGAACGCTAGAAAAAAACTTTGTGAAACTTCGTGTCTTAGTGCCTTCGTGGCAAAACTATTATCCAAATTAGCCACAAAGTCTCAAAGACTCAAAGGAACACTAAGAAAAAAACTTTGTGAAACTTCGTGTCTTAGTGCCTTCGTGGCAAAACTATTATCCAAATTAGCCACAAAGGCTCAAAGGCTCAAAGGAACGCTAAGAAAAAAACTTTGTGAAACTTCCTGTCTTAGTGCCTTTGTGGCAAAAAAAACTCCGCGTAACTGCCATACCATATTTTAGTAATTTTGCATTTATAAACAAAGTGATACAATGAGTGATTTTAAGGACTATTTCTACCTTGGAAAAATAACAAAACTTCATGGTTATGAAGGTAAACTAACCTTGTTTTTCGACACAGACGAACCACAGGAATATATTGATCTTGAAGTAGTTTACATAGACATTCAGGGTAACCTGGTTCCATATTTCATTGAAGATCTTAAACTACTAAACAATAAAGCAACTGTTGTTTTTAGTGATGTGGATAATATTGAAAATGCAGAAGAATTAGTCAATAAAGAACTGTATCTTCCATTAAACATGTTACCTGAATTAACAGGGAATAAATTTTACTATCATGAAGTACCGGGAATGGAAGTTATTGATAGTAATTTTGGCTCGTTAGGTGCTGTAAAAGAAGTGCTTGAGTATCCCAATCAAGCTGTGTTTCAATTGTTTTATAATGAAAAGGAAGTACTTATTCCCATAAGTAGTGAAGTTATTAATGAATTCAATAGGAAGCAAAACAAGATTTTTATCACAACACCTGATGGACTACTCGATATTTACCTTGGTGAATAATAGAGTATAGTACATTGGCTGAAAACTCATGGCTAGAGGCTGTTGGGTATTGGATACTCGTTACTCGATGCTCGTTTATGGACATTGGTCATTCGACATTTACACAAAAATATCCAATTCTGGATTCTGAATTTCCAATGTAGAATAGTTGGACATAGGTTACTCGTTACTGATAACTGATATTTAGTAGATTTGAAATTAGTTTGATAAGGGAAATCATGAATAATCAGCCATTTCATTTTAAGCAGTTTAGTGTATTTCACCATAATTCAACCATGAAAGTTGGAACGGATGCCATATTGCTTGGTGCTTGGTGTGATGTAGAAAATGTGGAACGAATCCTTGATGTTGGTACAGGCTCAGGAGTTATTGCATTATTGCTTGCATGTAGATGTAATGCAGAAATTGATGCCATTGAGAAAGATGATAATTCAGCTCTTGAAGCTGGGGCGAACTTTAATATTTCGAAATATTCAAATCATCTTAAAATTATCAATTCTGATTTCAATGATTATGCTATTTTATGTGATAATAAATATGATTTGATAGTTTCCAATCCTCCATTTTTTAACAATGACCTTTTACCTGATAGAAAGAGTCGTGAAATAGCTAGACATACAACCGATCTAACTCATTACCAATTATTGTTGGGTGTTAGCAATCTTCTTGCCGATAATGGTAGATTTTGTGTGGTGCTGCCATCTGATCAAATGGAAGAATTTGTAAAAACCGGTGAAAAACACAATCTGTTTCCTGTCAGAAAACTAATTATCCATCCCAAAAGGGAAAGCGAACCAAACAGGATTAACATTGAATTTGGCAGGAATAAACTACTAGATTACCCTGTTGAGGAAATCATTATCAGGAAAGATAACAACGAGCATACAGAAGAATACAGATCGAAGGTAAGTGATTACCTTATAAGGATTTAGGGCCTTCCGAATACTTGAAACTAAGATATTTCCCAACAATCATTGCAATAATAACAGTTAAATAAATTTGCCCGCTTACACCAATAAAAATACTTATTGAGCGAGCTGTTACCGTTACGGGTATAATTTCTCCATATCCAATAGTGGTTAGAGTAATAAACGTGTAATAAATTATTGCACTGAATCTATCATTTCCGGCAGTATTAGTTATTGCATCAGGATCAAATACCAGTAGTATACCACTCAAAAGACTACCAATAATACCTATCAATAAATACCCTGAAATTGCCTGAATAATAACAGCAATTGTTACATTTTTATTAGCTGCAATATGTGAAATTAACAGTCCTGTAGCTATCACAAACACAATTGCACTTATCAAAAATGTTCCGGCTTTAATGTAATCATGTGAGTCAAACAACATCATAAAATTTGCTACAAGAGCAAGTATTACAACATACCGCACCCAACTGTTTTTGTTCTTAACTATTGAAAAAATAGAAACTATTACCAATGAGTATGCAACAATAGAGAAGAGGTCGTGGAAATAAACACCGTCGATAGCCGGGAATATAAAAACAAATGCAAATGTTGACAATAGCAAAAATATACTACTATCAATGCCAAAAATATAACCTGGTTTTCGTTTCATAAGGTGTGGATAGTGTTGTTTCTATAGAGCAAAAATAGCCATAAACTTTTTTAATAAAAAATTTAGTCTGATGCAATTACAAATTTGGTTTTTTCTATTTTTGATGCAATCTAAAACGAGGAATAGCATGAACATAATTGAAAAAATAATTGCATCGCATACAAATAAAGAGTCAGTTGCTCCCGGAGATATAGCTGATATTGGTATTGATGCCAGAGTAGCCCGTGATTTCGGTGGCCCAAATGTTGTTAAAAACCTAGAAGATTACGGCCTTAAAGTTGATGACACATCAAAAACTTTTTTCACATTCGACACAAACCCAACCGGAAGTGATCAGAAGTATGCTGTTAACCAGCAGATCGTAAGAACTTTTGCACGCAAAAATGGTATAAAAGTTTTTGATATCGACTATGGTATAGGAACACACACTTTAATTTCTGAAGGACTTGCATGGCCTGGTTCTACGGCTGTTACAACCGACTCTCATGCTAATATACTTGGTGCTATTGGTGCATTTGGTCAGGGAATGGGCGATAAGGATATTAGTGCAGCTTTCCATAAGGGAAAAGTGTGGTTTAAGGTACCAGAATCTGTTAAGATTACCGTAACAGGGAAAAGGCCTGCAAATGTAAGTGCAAAAGATATCGTACTAAACCTGCTAAATAAATTTGGCGCAAATACTCTATTGAGTAAATCTGTTGAATTTTATGGTGAAGAAGTTGACAGACTAACTCTCGACGAAAGAATTACCATTGCATCAATGGGTACAGAAATGGGAGTGATTATCCTCCTTTTCCCTCCCAATGATATTGTAATGGACTATTGTGAGAAAGCTACAGGTAGGAAATTGGAGAAAATTGTTGCCGATAGCGATGCTGCTTACGCAGAAGAATATACAATCGACATAAGCACATTTGTACCAATGGTTAGTCGTCCGGGAAAACCTCACGACACTGTTGATATTGAGACTCAAAAGAAAGTGCGAATTGACTCAGGATTTATTGGTAGTTGTACCAACGGAAGAATGGAGGATATGAGGACTGCTGCAAATATCCTTAAAGGAAGAAAAGTGGCATCTGGCGTTGTTCTCAAAATTGTTCCTGCTACTGATGAAATATGGCAGCAATGTCTTGAAGAAGGGATAATTAAAATATTTAAAGATGCCGGAGTATTGTTTTCCAACGCAGGTTGTGCCGGATGTGCAGCGGGGCAGGTTGGACAAAATGGCCCAGGTGAGGTAACTATCAGTACCGGAAACAGGAACTTCCCTGGTAAACAAGGTAAAGGAAGCGTTTATCTGGCTTCTCCAGCTACAGTTGCTGCTTCTGCAATAGCAGGTTATATAACAACTGAAAATGATATTCCTGATGTAGCTCCTGATTTTGATTTTACAGAACAGGAAGAAAGAATCAGCAAATCTGTTGCCAGCGAAAAAGATACCAACAAACCCGTAATAGTTGAAGGACGTGTTTGGGTAATACAGGAGGATGATATCGATACTGATATGATTTTCCATAACAGATACTTACAAATTACAGATCCTGCAGAAATGGGACAGTATATTTTTGATAACCTAGCCGGATATGAAGATTTTGCTAAGAAATCTCAACCAGGTGATATCGTTATTACAGGCAAAAACTTTGGTGCAGGAAGCTCGCGTCAGCAAGCTGTTGATGGATTTAAAACACTTGGTGTTCAGGCCATTGTAGCTGAGTCATTTGGTGCAATCTATGAAAGAAATGCAATCAATGCTGCTTTCCCAATTTTAACTTATGCAACTCTGGAAAATATCAATGTAGAAACCGGAGATAAAGTAAAAGTTAATTTTGAAACTGGAGAAATAGAAAATATCTCAAAGGGAAAATCTTCTAAAATTGATCCTTTCTCTGAAGTTCAGTTGGAAATTTATAAGAATGACGGGTTATTTTAGAAAGTAATCTGAATCAAAATAATGAAAATGCCGGCATTAGTGTCGGCATTTTTTTTGTATTGCTCTTTGGGTGTTGGGTACTTGGTACTCGTTACTAGTTACTGGTTAATGGTTATTTGACATTTGACATTCAACATTAAATCATTAAATCATTGAATCATTCAACATTGGGTGTTGAGTACTTGGTACTCGTTACTAGTTACTGGTTACTGGTTACTGACGTCATTGCGAGCTAAGCGCAGCAATCTCCTATTGAGCAGCAGATGGTTCAAATAAGTAGTGTGGTTGTATTGTTCATTTACAGGCAGCAGATATTTCACATTAAATAATGTGTTTGTAATCCTAATCTATGAGCACAGTAGGTGTGTCATGCCTGCTGCTTTTGATATTTATCACATTGTTAAGAGATTTTGTTATTATGCAAATTGATTGGATATAAATGGACTATTTCAGGTTTGTAACCTTAAGTGAACAAATGGAAGTTATAGTTAATTTACGGATATAAACCAGTTTGCTACCGGGATTATGGTCTAATTGTCAGAAATCCCGGATATTCTCTGATACTGCTTCCCGATTTATAGTATGGCTTTACTTTCAACATAATATCGAGCTTTTTAAGCTTTTCCTTGTTGTCCATGTCCATTACCAGATCGAGTATTGTTTGTAAGTTTTCTGATGTTAGGAGCTTTAACAGATCGAAGTTGACATTTACGGTAAAATCCGTTGATTGTCCGGGAAGCACCTCAACATATTTATTAAGTTTTCCTGACCCATATTGTTCATTCTTCATAAACACTTGCCAATCAAGACCAGAAATCGAGGCTTTTGCAGATTGATTATTTTTTGCCCTAATATCAACGGATAGATTTGCAGGAAGCTCACCTGCAATTAACTGTTGACCCAAGGAAAGCATTTGAGTAAATCCAATATCTGATACATCATTATACTTTGTAAAATCGAAACCTCCAAGTTTATTGATACGTACCTTATTTACGGAGAAATTACAATTTACAAAAGTTGCAACCTCACCCATCTGCTCAAGGATATCACATGATGAAGTAATTAAGGTTATTGATAAAAATAATATTACAAGTTTCTTCATATGTAGTAAAAGTTAGTTTCCTATTGTTTTGCCGCGCGTTTTCTGTCGTGCTCATTGAGAAGAATTTTTCTCAAACGAAGTGAGCGAGGGGTAATTTCCAGATATTCATCGTCTCTGATAACTTCCATATACTCCTCAAGCGAGAACTTTATTGGTGGAGGAATAAGCACTTTATCATCAGAACCAGAAGAGCGCATATTGGATAATTTTTTTGTTTTATTTACATTTACAACAAGGTCGCCGGCACGACTATTTTCGCCAATTACCTGACCTGCATAAACTTCGGAGTTAGTATTTATATAGAATCTACCTCTGTCGATGAGTTTAAAAATGGCAAATGGTATTGCAGTTCCTGTTTCCATCGAAATAAGAGCACCATTATTCCTTGTTTTAATATCACCCTTCCATGGTTCAAAATCATCAAAACGATGCGCAATAATAGCTTCACCTTCTGTTGCAGTTAATACGCTATTACGAAGACCAATAATTCCTCGTGATGGTATCTTAAACTCTAACATCATTCGATCATTCTTGGGTTCCATGCTCAGGAACTCACCTTTACGAAGAGTTACAATATCAATTACTTTTCCTGAAAAATCTTCAGGTACAAGTACCGTTAAAGTCTCAATAGGCTCATGTTTTACACCATCAATTTCTTTAATGATAACTTTGGGTTGACCAAGCTGAAATTCATACCCTTCACGTCGCATTGTTTCAACAAGAATTGATAAATGAAGTATGCCTCTTCCAAAAACCTGATAAGAATCAGATGAATTAGTTTCTTCAACTCTCAAAGCAAGATTTTTCTCAATCTCATGATAGAGTCTGTCACGTAAATGCCTAGATGTTACATACTTTCCCTCTTTTCCAAAAAATGGAGAATTGTTAATTGTGAAAACCATACTCATGGTCGGCTCATCAATCTTAATTGCAGGCAATCCTTCAGGTTCTTCGATATCAGCAACAGTATCACCAATTTCAAAATCTTCCAATCCCATTATTGCAACAATATCTCCAGCTTGAACATCAACTTTGCACTTTTCTTTTCCAAGGCCTTCAAAAAGATATAATTCCTTAATCTTGTGTTTAGTAATAGCTCCTTCTCGTTTAACCAATGACACAGGCATTCCCATTCTTATAGTTCCACGCTGCAGTTTTCCAACAGCGATTCTACCTACATAGGATGAATAATCCATGGATGTAATCTGCATTTGAGGAGTTCCGGCCTTGAACTCTGCAGGAGGAATATGCTCAATAATCTGATCAAGTAAATAAGCAACGTTATCTGTAATATTATTCCAATCATCCGACATCCATCCTTCTTTTGAAGAACCATAAACAACAGGAAAATCAAGCTGATCTTCTGTTGCACCCAGATTAAACATTAAATCGAATACTGCCTCATAAACCTCATCAGGTCGACAGTTTGGCTTATCAACTTTATTGATTACTACAATAGGTTTGAGTCCAAGGTCGATTGCCTTTTGGAGTACAAATCGAGTTTGAGGCATTGGCCCCTCAAATGCATCAACCAGCAGAATAACACCGTCTGCCATGTTAAGAACACGCTCTACTTCTCCACCAAAATCGGAGTGACCAGGTGTATCAATGATGTTGATTTTTACTGATTTATATCTAACAGAAACATTTTTTGACAGTATTGTAATTCCACGTTCACGTTCTAAATCATTACTATCGAGGATCAAATCACCAACATCCTCATTTTCTCTAAAGAGTTTAACCTGATGAAGCATCCTGTCGACAAGTGTAGTTTTTCCGTGATCAACGTGAGCAATTATAGCTATATTCCTGATATTCTGCATTTTATTAGTAGTTTTAAATAGGGCTGCAAAAGTAGTCATTTTTAGGATATAACTTTTATAACTTTTCAAAAGCTTGGAACTTTGGAAAAGCTATATAGTTCGGTACTTTGGAAATGTTAAATGAACTTAACAACAACATTCACAAACTCCTCAGGATTATCCATATGTATGGAATGAGCAGCATTTGGAATGGTTATTTTCCTTACTCCCGGAATGCTGTTAAGGATGGGTTCAGTTTCTGATTTGGGAAATAATAAATCACAATCACCAAACATGACGAGGGTTGGCTGTTCAATTTCTTTAACTTGCGCTGAAAAATCAAATTTAACTATTGCATCTACCTGATTCGCAAATGAGCTATCGGTTTGCGGAAACCTGTAATTCATTGCCATATTAATCGACTGATCCACAAAATCTTCATCATCGAAAAACTTTGGTGAGAAAATCCAGTAGAATAAGTTTCTAAACCATAACCGCTTATCCATTCCTGAATCAAGGAATCTTACCATATCATTAAAAAGACTGATATTTCTTTTATTTACAACAGGTGAGGTTGCAACCAAAATAATATTATCCACAAGATTAGGAAAATCAACAGCAAGTTTCATGGCTATCATCCCTCCCATGGAATGACCAAGTATATTTGCTTTTTTTAAGGATAAGCTTTGAATAAGAGCAGCTGTATCAACTGCCATATCATCAATAGTGATATTGGAATTATCTTGTATGGATTGGCCAACTCCACAATTGTCAATTGTAATCACTCTAAAATGCTTCGACAGGTTAATGATTACAGGCAGCCAACTTGCTGAATCAGAACCTAATCCGGCAATTAACAGCAATGGCATACCCCTACCATATTCCTTGTAGTAAAGCTTTTTTTTATCAATCTGTACAAAAGCCATAATAAGATTTTTTTACCCATGCAAGTTACAAAATAGTAAATCAACTATATTTACAAACTCAAAATAAAATACCCATGTCCAACAAAAAAGCAAAAGCAGCAAGTTTATCAATAATATCAAATACATTTTTGATCATAATGAATCTGGCTGTTGGTTTAATCAGTGGATCTGTAAGTATTATTTCAGAAGCTATCCATACCTTTATTGACTTGCTGGCGGCCATAATGGCCTATTTCTCAGTTAAAATCGCTGACTCCCCTCCTGATGAGCGTCATCCATACGGACATGGTAAGTTTGAGAACATAAGCGGTGTTGTTGAGGCATTGCTGATATTTGTCGCTTCCGGATGGATTATTTATCATGCAATTCAACGACTTACAACTGAGCACATTATTGACCATTCAGGATTAACATTAGGGTTTATTGTAATGGTGGTTTCGGCTTTAATTGATTTATTCGTCAGTAGACATTTGTACAAGGTTGCCAAGGAGACTGATTCTATTGCTTTGAAGGCAGATGCATTACATTTAAGTGTACATGTTTATACTTCATTGGGTATCGGTGTTAGTTTGGCTGTGATTTATTTTACCGGATGGCATTTTCTTGACCCAATTGCTGCAATTGTAGTTGCTGCATTTATACTAAAAGAAGCATTTGAGATTCTTGTTGAAGCATTTAAACCATTAATCGACAACTCCTTACCGGAAGAAGAGGTGAAAATTATCACAAACACTATTAAGGAAAACACACCGGAAAATATGGATTTCCACATGTTACGTACTCGTAAGGCCGGTTCAAATCGGGAGCTTGATTTTCATCTTGAAGTACCAGGAGATATGTCGGTGAGAGAGTCGCATGACTTGTGTGATACCATCGAAGCTGTATTGAAAGAGAAACTACCAAACCTTGAAGTTACAATCCATGTAGAACCTATAAGACTTAATTAGGAGCTTTTGGTAGCTGGTTACTCGTTATTAGTTATTAGTTATTGGGTGTCGGGTGTTGGGTATTAGTTATTTGGTTATTGGTTATTTCGCTTGAGACTTTCCTACCTTTCCTACCTATCCTACCTTTACTACCTTTACTATCTCTTTCTCTCATTAAATCATTAAATCATTAAATCATTCGACAGTTGGGTGTTGGACATTCAGCAGCAGGTATTTCACATATTCACCGACGTCATTGCGAGCGAAGCGCGGCAATCTCTTATTCTTCAGCAGGAATTTCTCATAAGGAGTATAGTTTAATAATAGCTTCTGTTTGCAAAAGATGTGTAATACCTGCTGCTTCTGATCTTTGTCATGTTTTACGGGACAGTGTTGATATCACTTATTTTTTCACTTTCTTGCCTGTCGTAGCTTTGCGAAGGCGCCTTCACTTTGTCACCTTGTCGCTTTGTTCCATTTTTTCGTTGTCACATCCCATCTAATAAACCCTTTTCCCACCTACAAAAGTTGAAATAACTTGAACTACTGGAATTTCATCTTCAGGAATATCAACAATGTTTTTATTCAGAATTACAAAATCTGCAACTTTACCATTTTCAATACTACCCTTTTTTGCTTCTTCGAAGCTTCCTTTTGCAGGCCATATGGTAATCGATCTTAGAGCATCCTCCCGGCTAAGTGCATTTTCGGTCTGGAAACCATTTTTCGGCCAATTGTTAAGATCTTTGCGGGCCACAGCAGCATAATATGTTATAATCGGGCTTATTCCTTCAATTGGGAAATCTGTACCATTTACGATCCAACCGGCTTCATTAAGGAGATCCTGATAGGCATATGCGGTTTTAATCCTTTCAGGTCCTAATCGTTCATCTGCCCAATACATGTCTGATGTACAATGAGTGGACTGTACCGATGGTACAATTGAATACTTGCTGAAATAATATAAATCATCAGGACTCACTATTTGTGCATGTTCAATTCTCCAACGTTTGTCATTCTCTCCTTTCAGGTATTTGGCATATGAGTTTAGCATAATTCTGTTTCCCGAATCACCAATTGCGTGTGTATTAACCTGAAAACCTGTCATATATGCCATACTACAGATGGAATCAAAATATGATTGCGGATTTAATTGAAGTCCGTGGGTATGCTTCGCATCGGAATATGGTTCGAGAAGCAATGCTCCTCTTGACCCCAATGCACCATCAACATAGAGTTTAACGGAGCTAACAGTCAGTTTTTCTTTCCTAATGGGTTCCTTCGAAAAAAAATAATCAAAGTTTTCACGACTGGGACTAAGCATTGCATATACTCTGATCGATAACGAATCACTATTGTGAAGTTTGTCTATTAGTAACACTTCATCCTTATCGAGTCCGGCATCGGTTACAGATGTTAAACCAACTGCAAAGCAGTCTTCTTGAGCTCTTCTCAATGCAGTAGCCTTTTCCTTTAAACTGAAGCCAGGAATAAAATCTCTCAGTATCGTCATTGCATTATCGATCAAAACTCCTGATAGTTCATTATTTACCATCACAAATTCACCACCATCAACCTTTGATTCTTTAGTAATACCAGCTCTTCTCAGAGCCTCTGAATTAGCTATTCTGGCATGTCCGTCAATACGTGTAAGTACCACAGGATTGTTTGGAAAGGCCTTATCCAGCTTTTCTTTTGTGGGGAAAGTAATATCTTCCCAATCATTTTGGTCCCAACCACGACCAAGTATCCACTCACCGGGGTACTTTTTGTTATGTTCAATAACTCTTTCAACTACTTCATCGAATGATTTGGTACCAATCAGATCAACATATTTAGTTTTCATTAATCCATAACCGAGGAAGTGGCTATGTCCATCGTTAAAACCGGGAAAAATGTATTTTCCCTGAGCATCAATTATGTTCTTTGACTTATATGCTGATAATAACTCATTTTCTGAACCTACAGCAATGAATTTACCATCCATAATGGCAATGGATTCAACAACATCAAATGAATCGTTTACTGTGTAAACGACTGCATTTGTGACGATTGTATCAACTTCTTTTTTTTGGGTACATGATGAAATAATTATTACCAAAGCGAAAAGGAACAAATTAAACTTGTTTACTTTCATAGTTTTGAATTTACGATGTAATAATACAAATCTAGTATTAATTTTGCTTACCCACCCCTGCCCCTCCCGGGAGGGGATTTTTGTTAGGGTATTCAATTATGGTTCTATTTATTTTAAATAAACTCAATCAAAGCAAATTCATATAAATATAATCTCAACAAACTCCCCTCCTCGGAGGGGCTGGGGGTGGGTAATATGAATTTACAATAATAGCTTCATTAACTTCAACTCAACAAAAGCAAATCCAAATGGCTGAATCTCCACAAATCCTAGCCTAGGTGGGGATACAGATATCAGGATCGAAACAACATATTTGAATTAGACAACAAAATAGGTGACCCACCCCTGCCCCTCCCTGGAGGGGATTTTGTTAGGATATTCAATTATGGTTCTATTTACTTTAAATAAACTCAATCAAAGCAAATTCATATAAATATAATCTCAACAAACTCCCCTCCTTGGAGGAGTTGGGGGTGGGTAATCTGCATCAACAATAAAAGATATTTACATGTTATCAGTACTCTCTTCCGGGATATTTACCTAGTAAATTCTCTTCCTCCCAATCTAGTATCCAACCTTCAATACATCTTAATACATTTTCCATATCTTTTCTTACCTCCTCATCATCAAATCGCAGGAAGCTTACACCATATTTCTCAATTTCCTTTTGGCGCTTTACATCTTTCGCATGTGCCTCCTCAGAATAATGACTTATACCATCAACTTCAATTGCAAGCATTAGATCTTTACAATAAAAATCAACGATATAATTCGCAATAGGGCGCTGTCTGTCAAAATCATAACCAAATATTTTCTTTCGCTTTAACTGATTCCAAAGCAATATTTCTGCAAATGTCATATTACTTCTAAGTGCTTTTGCAAGAGGTACTAACTTACGATTATATGCTAAAATTTTCCTTTTCATGGTTATTATATAGGTTATAATTCTCGGTTCAATAGGGTTATTGTCACCGAGTGATTTAGGTTATGGAACAAAGTTAGGATAAATATTTATTTACCCACCCCTGCCCCTCCCGGGAGGGGATTTTGTTAGGATATTCAATTATGGTTCTATTTACTTTAAATAAACTCAATCAAAGCAAATTCATATAAATATAATCTCAACAAACTCACTTCCCGGAGGGGATTTGGATATCAGCATCGAAACAACATTTTTGAATTAGACAAGTAGTTAGGTGACCCACCCCTGCCCCTCCCGGGAGGGGATTTTTGTTAGGTTATTCAGCTATGCTTCTATTTCTTCAAATCAACTCAACCAATACAAATTTATATAAATATAATCTGAACAAACTCCCATCCTCGGAGTGGTTGGGGGTGGGTCATCAACCAAACACATTATTTAATTTAAAATCTAGGATTTGGAACAAAAGAATAAGGGCGATTCGATAACTTTCAAGCTAGGTCTTTCTCTTCTTTTTCTTTGCTGCAGGAAATAATACATTATTAAGTATCAATCTGTAACCCGGAGAATTTGGATAAAGATTTAGGTCGGTTTGGGGATCACCAATTCTGTGCTGATAATCTTCCGGATCGTGGCCACCGTAAAAAGTCCAAAAACCCTTGCCAAATTCACCATGGATATAACGTGCTTCATTGGCAGCTTTGTTTTCACCCATAATAACCACATTAGACTGGATGAGATTCTTATTAAATGCTGTAGTCTGCCCCATAAATCCGTGTATTAACCTCTCATGATTCTGACATAGGATGGTGGGAATATGATCCCATTTAGCAGAGAACTCGAACAACATAAAGAAGTCATTTCCCTCTCTTAATGATTTCGGTCTGGTTTCCGTAACATCAATATTTGAGATCTCATATCTGGCAGCATTTTGCACGATTGTAAAATCTTTAAACACCATACAATTGCCAAAATTTAACTTATCCTGAGCACCAGATTCTATGGGATCACCATCAAACATAACATCACAAATATCCACATTCATGGCAGCAAGTGCTACATCATAACTATCAGTTGCCGAACACATTGCAAACAAGTACCCTCCTCCCATAACGAAATCCCTGATTTTCTTTGTCACCGCAAGCTTAAGCTCAGAAACTTTATCGAAACCAAGCTCTTGTGCAATTTGCTCATTGGCAGCAACATCTTCCTTATACCATGGATAACTTCTGTAATGTGCCCAAAATTTTCCATATTGCCCCGAAAAATCTTCATGATGTAAGTGAAGCCAATCGTAAGTTGGTAGCATTCCACTCATCACTTCGTGATCGTATACAATATCATATGGTATTTCAGCATAAGTTAATGCCAGTGTAACTGCATCATCCCAGGGTTGTTTATTTTTTGGTGAATAAACTGCAATCTTTGGAACTTTTTGTAATTCTATTATATCCATATTTACATCGGGCTCCAATATCTGACTTCTAATGGAAGATGCCTGTACATCAGTGATAACCTGAGATGTTACGCCTCGGATAATACATTCATTTTCAATTTTTTCATGATATTGTACCAAATAACTGCCTCCACGATAATTCAGCAGCCAGTCCATTTCAACACCTTGCTCAAGTACCCAGAATGCTATCCCATATGCTTTTAGATGATTCTTCTGGGCATCATCCATGGGAATCAACAACTTAGCAGCCCTGGCCTGTGATAGAAACAACAGGATAAATAGAAACGATATATATATTGTCTTTTTAATCATAATTGGAAAATAAATTGCAAAACTATTCAAAAAAACTTTGAAATGAATCCTTAAGCACTTTAGTCGTCATGACTTCCTTCATTCAATTTGCTGTATATCAAAAACGTTATTCAAACAATTAAATTGTAGTCGACTAATTACCAGAAGATCTTTGATGTTCACAGGCTTCCAAAAACTTTTGTGCCAAATGATTAGATAACATATGGTTATATTCCATAGCCTCTGGATGCCATTGCACTGCGATTAAAAATGGATGACCGGTATTTGATTCCCATTCGATTGCTTCGGGTAACCCATCAGCCGACCAGGCAGAAATCACAAGGCCTTCACCCAACTGTTCAATTCCCTGATGATGATTGCTCAACACATTTTTATCATCCGGGTGACCGCAAATTTCAAATAGTAATGTGCTATCAACTAACTGCACCGGGTGGATGGCTCTCTTGAATCCGGGAAACCGATGTGCAACAGTTGAATCAAAATCGGTTGGAATATCAATATAAAGTGTACCTCCAAGGTGAATATTAAGTATTTGTTCGCCACGACAAACTCCAAAAACCGGAATGTCATTTTCCAAAGCCGCATCGATTAAAGCAAACTCCAAGCTATCACGATATAAGTTAAATGTTCCGCATCTTGCTGTATCATCTAGTTTACCATAATTTCCCGGAAATACATCTTCGCCACCAGTAACAAGCAATCCATCACATGTTTCGAGTAGCTTTAGTGCAGAATCAATTCCAAGAGGATACATGTAGAGGCATTCAATTGTGCTATCCTGATTTATTAACCAATTGGCGTATTTTGTTGTACTTTTTTCAGATTTTTCTTTGGAAATTGCAATGCGGATCCTACTATCTTTCTTTTCACAACATGATGAAAAAATCAGGATACCAGCAATGATTATACTTATTAATGTCTTATACATCTGGGTAAGTTTATTTTAATCCAAAATTAATAATTTGATCGATGTAGCAGGTTACTGTAAGAAAAACAATTAACTACATTTGCATTTCCATGAAACTTGGAACCATGAAGACAAACAAGGTGTCAAATATCCTAATAATAAGCTTATTAATAGCTACTACCATTGTAATGACATTTTGTCAAAGACCTGATACCAAATCTTCTGTGGAGGATTATTTTACCAAATCAGATGTTAAGCTTCAGTCGAAAGTAAGATTTGCCAATGGTTTTGATATTTACCATCATAAAGGAATCAGCAGACTAGTAATATACAACCCCTGGAATAAAGGTGAGGTTATGAAAACTTACTATTTTATGGATATGGATAGGAAGAAAGAATTTCAATCTAAAGAGAATATACTAACATATCCAATCGACAGCGTTGCAGTTTTCTCGGCAACACAGTTAAATGCATTTAGTAAATTAGGATTGCTGGATAAAGTGATTGCAATATCCGAATCGGAATATATTCAAAATAAGGAAGTAAAAAACAGAGCTGATAAGGGAAGAATTGTAAATCTAGCAAGCAATGGTAATTTCTTTTTAGAGAAAACCCTGGAGTTAAATCCTGAAATCATTTATTATTCACCATGGAATATTGCCCAGAAACATCCTCTTGCTGAAACCCAGATTACCATGATCCCATTTTTTGATTTTATGGAGCAGGATCCTCTGGGCAGGGCTGAATGGATTAAATTTACAGCATTGTTTTTTCAAAGAGAACATGAGGCTAATTCAATATTCGATACAATTGTAAATAAATATAATTACTATAAGGATCTTGCTTCAGAAGTAGAAGAAAGGCCTACAGTATTTTCAGATAAATACTTTAACGGACAATGGTTTGTACCTGGAGGCAAAAGTTATATTTCACGATTGTTTAGTGATTCAGGCGCCGATTATTTATGGAAGGATAATACTAATAACGCAAGTTTTAATCTTGATTTTGAGGTTGTTTATAATAAAGCTCACAATACAGATTTTTGGAGAATTGTAGGTTCATATCCCGATGGATTTTCCTATGATAATCTAGGTGCTGAAAATAGTTTATATCAGAATTTTGATGCATTCAAGAATCATAAAGTTATTTTTTGTGATTCAAAAAAAACTACGTATTTTGAAACCGGAACACTGGAACCACATATTGTGTTGGGAGATCTTATTTACGCATTTCACCCTGAGCTGTTGGAAAACTATGTGCCTGTTTATTATAGATTGATTGAATGAGGCGAGGAGGCAATGAGTGAATGAGACAATGAATGAATATTAATTAGGCGATTTAATGATTTCAAAATCAGGTTACATATTAACTTACATAGCACTTTCGATAGTGATAGCATTATTGTTCCTGATGAATCTATGGTATGGCTCAATTAGTATTCCATGGGATGCGGTTTTCGCAACTTTGTTTGGCAGTTCTGAGTCCACATCTACGGAAGTGATAATAATGCAATATCGTTTACCACAAGCAATTACCGCCATTGCAATAGGAATGGGTTTAAGTATAGCAGGACTATTATTACAAACAACCTTTAACAATCCGCTTGCCGGTCCGTCGGTACTTGGAATCTCTGCAGGAGCAAGCCTTGGTGTTGCTTTTCTTGTACTATTTGGAAGTGTAACTGGTTTTCATATAGGAGGCACATCAATTTTTGCAAGTGAACTTTGGATGGTTATGGCAGCGTTTACAGGCGCCATTCTTGTACTTCTTATTATAATTTTCGTGTCAGGAAAAATTGGCAATGCTGTTACAGTATTGATTATCGGAATAATGATAGGATATCTTGTATCAGCGATTGTTGGAACTCTTCAGTTTTTTAGTAGTTCGGAAGACCTACATTCATTTGTTCTTTGGGGATTGGGTAGTTTCTCCAAAACAAATCTCAATCAGTCGATTACCATCCTTGCAATTACCATATTATTTTTTGTAGCGACACTTCTCTTTGTAAAACCATTGAATGCCCTTTTACTTGGATATCGCTATGCAGTTACATCAGGGTATAATGTAAAGGTATTGCAAACCATTTTTATCTTATTTGCAGGATTCCTTATTGCATTAGGCACAGCATTTACAGGACCAATTGCTTTTATCGGACTGGCTGTACCTCATATTGCCAGAAATATTACCCGTACATCGAATCACGCTACTTTGTTGCCTGCCACGTTATTAATTGGAGCTGCATTGGCACTTGTGTGTAATTTTATGTCGAAGATGCCCGGGTTTGATGCTACATTACCAATTAATGCAGTAACCTCCATTGTTGGTGCTCCGATTGTAATTTGGGTAATTATTAAAGGAAGGAGGATAAGTAATGGTTAATGCATCCTCCATCAACAAGAAAGAGCTACTAACGCTTAATAACCTTTCAACAGGTTATCATACAAACCGTAATAAATTTTTACTACATAGTGAGATTGATACTCATATTGCAGAAAATGAACTAATTGCCTTACTAGGCCCCAATGGTGCAGGCAAATCAACATTGATGAGAACCCTTGCGGGAATGCATCCTTCATTGAATGGCAGTGTTGTATGTAATGGAAAGGATATTAACCATATGTCGAACAGAGAAAGGGCCAGAAACATAGCAATGGTTCTTACCGATAAAATAGATGATCGTTATCTTACAGCTGTTGATATTGTTGGAACCGGCCGATATCCCCATGGCTCTTTTATGGGAAAACTGAATTCGCAAAAGGATATGGAAATTATCTCCAATGCTATTGAGTTAGTAGGAGCTAATGAGTTTAAAGATCGCTATTTTTATACATTGAGTGATGGTGAAAAGCAGAGAGTAATGATTGCCAGAGCCATTGCTCAGGATACACCGCTTATATTTCTTGATGAGCCAACAGCTTTTATTGATTCTCCAGGAAAGGTACAGATAATAAACCTATTGGGTGAACTGGTTAAAAATCACAATAAAAGCATATTACTAACAACCCACGATACCGAATTAGCCCTTAACTATGCCTCAAAGCTTTGGCTACTTGGTAAAGAAAACATGTTTATTGTAGGCAAACCTGATAAACTCGTTAACGACGGTGTAATTAATAAGCTGTTCGACATAGATGGTGTTTCTTTTAATAAGAGAACCAGAAGATTTGAATCCATTGGGTAAACTGACTACTGGTTATTGGTTATTCGACATTCGACATTTGGGTATTAGTTATTAGTTATTGATTACTTGTTTCTTGTTACTGGTTATTAGTCATTGAGTGTTGTCATTGTGCTTGCTTTGCCCACCGTTCCTACCTTTCCTACACCTTTCTCTCATTAAATCATTAAATCATTCGACAGTTGGACATTGGATATTGGGTATTGGGTATTAAACAGCCAAACAAAATCCCTTCCTGGGAGGGGCGGGGGTGGGTTTCTTACCAGCATTAAGCATTCCAAATAAACAGTACTGTTGTAAAGTTCATTGATAACCAGCAGGTGTTTCACATATTCACCATCGTCATTGCGAGCGTAGCGCCTGCCGGTACGCTGCCGATGAAGCTTAAGCGTAAGCGTCCGAAACGAAGTGAAGGATGGCGGCAATCTCATTATAAGCAAACGGTGTTTGACATAAAAAGCATAGTTGGAATAATAACTCCTGGTTACAAAGGTTGTATGATACCTGCTGCTTTCGATGTTTGTCACTTATCACACTTTATAGTTCACCTTTCCTACCTTCTGTATGAGATTGCTTCTTCCCTTCGGGTCATTGCAATGACGAACTTGAAGACGGGGGAATCACTAAAACAAATACTAATGAGTATCAGAAGGGTTAAAATACTTATTATATACAATGCTGTAATATAAGTTTCCCATAGAATAAAAGAGTGTTGTTGGTATATACAAACCCTGAGATTTTGCATTATCGTCGATAACAAAAATATAGGGGTAGTAGCCATCTTCAACAGGTAATCCAAACTTTTCAACTTCCTTACTATAGATACTAATTCCATATTTCTTTTCAAGTACTACCCATTCTCTTTTTGATTGGTATTTTGAAATATAAATAATATTATCCTGTCCGATTATACCGGAGTAATTTATGATTCTATTCATTTCCTGATCAAAACAGGTTTTGCAACCTATATGTTCAAAATCAAATACCAACTTTGCTTTATCACCTAATAATTCAGATAAACTAAGTGTATCACCATAGGAAGTTAGGAGTCGTACATTTGTATTTATCTTTTTGTCTGACGATCTTTCAGCAATTTCAAATATTTCATTTAGTAATACTGTGTCGTTAACTGATAGGCTATCTATCACATCAGCTGTAAAAGATTTCTTTACAGAATGATCAGAATTGTTCTTAAACTGATAAACTAAAAATGCTTGAAATACATTGAGTATTGCTAGTATCAGGATTATTAATTTGTAAATAATTGTACTGTTCTTCATATCTTTCTAAATTTAGTAAACATTAAGATTGTGTTAAAAAAAGTTTAGAAAATCCGACTACGGTTAATTTTTGGGTTTTTCCGTTGGATGGGTTTTCGATTGCAAATTTAATATACAATGAACTGGATGTCAAGTAATTTGAAGCATTAATTATTATTAGCGCTTATTATTAAGGTGCTGGGTGTTGGGTATTAGTCACAATTTATTAGTCTATTGGTTATTCAGCAGCAGCAGTTTCCAAAAACAGAATTGTTGTTTTGTTAGTTAATGTTTACAAAAGCTGTGTTATATCTGCTGAATCAAAGGCAAATCAGAAAACCGGAGTCAGAAGAGGGAAGTCAAAGTAGAATAAAAAAAAGTCGGAAGACCGATCAAATATTTGATCTAATCTTCCGACTTTTTCTTTGGCACGAATCTTTCCTCTTCCAACTATCTCCTATACACTTCTCCTGACCCATTAGTTTTTATACGTAGCTTTTCAGGGTCACCGCTATAGGTCAAATCACCTGATCCATTAAGTGATACATTTAGGCTTTCAACTACATTTATATTAATATCTGCCGAACCTGAGTTAGAAACTGTTGCATTTACTGCTGTAAATCTGGAAGCATTAAGATCACCTGAACCCATTTGTTTAACTGTGAGATTTTTGGTTTTCCCCTCTATACTAACATCACCTGAGCCGGAGCTCATCACATAACATTCCTCCAACTTCAATCCTTCAGCAACAATATCGCCTGATCCTACAACAGTTACTCTAAATGAGCCCATTACTCCACTTATTTCAGAGTCACCTGAACCATTAACTTTTAGTTCCATATTGGCAGTATTGAAATCTCCTTCAAGGTCGCCTGAGCCATTTAATCTAAAATACAAATCATTCGCTTTGTATACTCCATCAAATTCGATATCACCTGATCCGGAACTAATAACTTTTTCCAATGTTGGAACAGAGATATAAACTTCCAGTACTTTAACAGAGCGAAACCCCTTACCTTTTACACCAATATTAAGAACACCATCATCTACAGTAGTTTTAATAAATTCCTGAATATTTTCATCAGTCTTAACTGTAACTGACTTTTTTCCCTGAGTTATGTATATATCAGCTGAAGAAGTTAGTTTTATTGATGTAAAGTTATCTACATTGCGTTGATCTGATACAACGTTTCCATTTCCTTTTGTTTGAGCTACGATTGCTAATGATGCAAATACAAATAGCATTGATATAATTATTCTTGTTTTCATAGTATATAAATTTTCTTTTTTTTTATGTATATCCTGCCAAAAGGCAGGTCTTTATTTGGTTTTTAGATTAAAAGCACCATATTCTGTTTCAATAATAACCTTTGATTTAGGATTCGAATCACTTCCAACAATGGCTGATATAACTAAGTTTCCATTATCATGTTTATGAACCTTAATTTCTGCATTGTTTTCCGGATAGTTAACTGAACCATAAACAGACTGAGCCTGAAGGTTATATGATACATCTTTACTGAAATTAAGATTAACTGAGCCATACGAATTATCCATTTCCACAGATTTAAATCCTTTGTCGATTAACCCAATTTCCAGGCTTCCATACTCTACTTCAGCGGAAATTGCTTCTGAAAGCACGCCAATCTTTATATCAGACATATTAGCTTCCAATTCAATATAATCAACTTCATCAATTGAAAGCTGACCGCCATCTACTTCGATGGATAACTCATTAACGCTGTTTATTTCTACATCGGAATAATCAGATTCAATAGACATATTATTTGCATCACCAATGGATAGTTTTGAATAACTGGCTTCTACTTCACAAGCATTAACATTCCTAATCTTTGCTGACCCAAATTCAACATCTATTGCATTTTCCTTATTTAGTAGAGAGCCGATTTCCAGTGTTCCATATTCACAAGAAACAACAGCAGAACCTTCTACAGCCTCTATATATATTACACCGAAATTATTTTCCATTTCAACAGAAACTGATTTGGGCATCATAATATCAAGATCAATGGATATCTTAAAATCTTTATCCTTGCCACCCTTGGAATTCAATGAACACTCGGTTTCCACTTTGCTATTACTTCCCTTTACATTGACAATTACTTTATCAATAATTTTCTGGGCTTTACTGTCATTATCGGTATTAACACGAACAGTTGCTACCACATGAATCTCATTTTTGTTCCAGTTACTACACCGAACTTCTCCAAACTCATGGTCAACAACCAGTCTTGCATTACTACTGATATCAAATGTTTTATCAACAACTTTTCTCTCAATCCACCCTTCTGAGAAACCATAATTTGTGATTCCTGAAAGGAGAAAAATAAAAATGGTTGCGGTTACTGTAATTAGTACTTTTTTCATTTTTCTGATTTTAGTTTAAAATTTGGGGTAATTGCTTCCTGCATGGTACCCCCGTTGAGCATTATCTAATTGCTCGATTATATTATTTACTACTTGTGCTTTCATCTTTTTATTATTCGCGATAGCGTCTTTGAGCATCTCGTTTTGAGGATTTTTCATATATTCTTTCTCAATCATTGCAAGATTTGCATCCAGCAATTCCATTTTTTTCTTTGCAACGGCTTTTAACCTTGTTGCTTCCTCTTTAGATTGAGCTTTTCCATCAATCTCATCTATACGTGAACTTGATAATTCATCAAAATATTTATTCTCCCGAATCATATCATCACTAAATTCAATTTGTGTAATGAATAATTCATCATTATCCACAATATTCTGATGATTAAGAATCAGATAGGAAACAGAAATTAGAATTACAATTGCCGCTGCTATTCTGGAAGTCATATTTATGGAAAACCATTTCTTATGTGCTTTCCTTGTAGATGAAATCTTCGAAGCGAACCTATCCCTGTGGCCTTCATCAGGCTCCTGGTCATGGAAATATGCCAGGTTTTCTTTAATTGTTTTTTCCATATCCATCATCATATCTCTTTTAGTTCAACACGTGCTGTCTTTTACTTTTAAGTATCTGTTCTACCAAATTATTCCTTGCTCGCATATACCTAACTCTCACATTATTATAGGAGATATTAAGTATTTGTGAAATCTCCTGATGATCATATCCTTCAAAAAGATGAAGCGCCAGAATTACTCTATTGCTCTCTGAAATTAACTTCAGGGCAACCTTAATTTCTTCTACTTTACAATCCATATCTTCACAAGATACCTCCTCTTCCTCAGGAATCTCTGTTACATCTTCTGAAATTGGAACAATGTCAATTTTCTTACGGATTGAATCGAGAGATTTATTAATAACTATCCTTTTTAGCCATGAGCCAAAACTACTCCTCCACTCAAAAGTTTCAAGTTTATTGAATGCATCCAGAAAAGACTCCTGCATAATATCTTCAGCCAGATACGTATCATTTACAATATTAAGGCTGGTATTATACATGGCTTTATAATACAAGTCGTAAATTTTCAGTTGAGCTTTTCTGTTCCCTTCGGCACAGGCATCTACCAATTCCTTGTGTTTATTATGCTGGTATTTTATATTTTTCTGCATACGATTACTTAAATGACTTTCAAAATTACCAATTGTTACATAACCTCATATTTAAATTCAATTTCAAATCCTAAATCAGAAAAAACTCAAAAACTTGGTGTAATCATATTATTCTAATTAATTTTGATTTTTGATTGAATTATACCACCTCTATGAAGAATACTGAGCAGTTAGTCGAAAGTGTAATAATTATGCTTCTGTTAATAGTAATTACGACTATTCTTAAGAAAGTAGGTTTTCTTCAAAAAAAAGATAGCACCTTAACAAGTAAGTTAGTGTTGAAGATTACATTACCTTCATTGATCTTAACATCATTATCATCTCAAACATTTAATTACCAAACTCTTACTGTAGTGGCAATTGTAATGGCAGCCGAGATTTGCTGTTTGGTACTAGCATGGGTAGGTGCGAGATTATTAAAGCTTTCGCCGGGCGAAACAGGTGCTTTAATGTTAGTGTCAGCATTTGGAATGTCGACAATGTTGGGTTATCCATTAATTGAACAAACATTTCTAGGGAACGAACGGGCAATGGAGGATGCAGTAATCATTAGCGAATTGGGGGTAGGCATACTCCTTTTTTTGTTGGCGCCAATTATTGCTATGACTTTTGGTGATTCACATTTTAAAAGAAAAGATGTAATTGTCTCCGTAAAATCCTTTTTCATATCCCCAATATTTATTTCAATCATATTAGGTATTGCGCTGTCGTTTATAAAACTTCCTGAATCTAACCCAATAATTTCGGTTGTTTACAAAATATTAAACTTGTTTGGTGCTGCTAACCTATTTCTGGTGGGAATAACTATCGGATTATTGATAGAATTCAAAGGAGTACAAAAATTTTCGGGGTTTCTTATTATGGCAATCCTGATAAAACTTGTAATTCAGCCACTTATAACATATTACGGACTTTCTATTACTAATTTTGAAACATTGATTAAAGAAGTAGCAACCATTGAAACAGCAATGCCATCAGCAATATTGGTTGCTATTTTTGCAAAGAATTATAATTGTAAACCAGAATTGGTTTCAACCACAATACTGGTTACACTCATCATCAGTTTGATAAGTGTAACCGTACTTTTTGGTATAATTTTCTGATATTAAAAGAAGTAATATACAGCAAATAAAGATCTTAAGTTATTTGCAGAGGTTAAAGTAGTTGGCATTCCCTTTGCATCACGTGTAGAACCATAGTTTGCTACTGTATACTCAAATTCCAAGGCCAAGCGTAATTTGCCAGCATTGAAAATTGCTCGTGGCGAGATTCTGTACAAATCAGCAATATTTGTTCCCAGACCGTAAACAGGAGCAACTGGGGAGAACATATCTTTCTTCGCTCCCATATTTTGTGTGTAACCTGCAAAAACACCAAATTGCCATTTTTTTCCATTTGTATGAATATCAGTCCAAACCGACATAGTTTTAATAGGTGAGTATTCAACATATCCTTTTTGCATATTTACCGAATCACTAATCACAAACCCTCCAATACTAAGTACATCAGGAATATTTTCACCATAAATACCTTCTACTTTTACAGTAAATTTTTTGGCCTGAACTTTCATAAATGCAATTGCATTCATTCCGCCAACCACCTCATCGGTGCTGTAACCTGTGCCCGTTTCAATTTGTGGTTTAATGGTTTTATAACTTGCTCCAATACCTGATACAAATGCTGTTCCTTCTTCTTTATTTACTGATTTATAGTGAAATTGAAGGCTAAACTCGGGTGTCGCTGAATTCCTCAGATAAACACCAGAAGGTACTGCAACACGACTCGCATAATCGCGTTGAGCCATAGCTACTGCGATCATTTTAAATTTACCAAAATGCTGAGTAAATTTGATTTGAGGGTTTCTACCGAAAGGCTGAATAGGAGAACCTGTATTAAAGCTTACTGTTCCAGGAAAACAATCTGTTACAAACATAGGTATCCAATCCTGACCAAACCTTAGCTCGGTATTTCCCCAATCAATATTAACGTATGCTAATCTCAATCTTAATAGATTAACATTTGGGTTTAATTGCCCAAAGAAATCACCTTCAACTTTAGCTGAAATATCAGCATTTAATGCTCGTAAACCACTTGCACTAGCTCCAACACGTGTTTGAATTGATAGGAAATTAAAATTAGATGATGAGTTTATATCAACGCCGTCTGGATCCTTATCTACTGGTGATGGAAACAACAGAAAATGTCCCTCTCTGGCTGAAACCGTCTGACGAGTATCCCAGAAATAATCACTTTTAACAAATCCGTAAAATTTTAACTTTAGCTTATTTTTAACCTGTTTCTCAGCTACTTGAGCTTGTGATACAATTGCAAATAATAAACAAATTACTATTAGTAAATTTCTTTTCATTACTATATTTTTTTGGTTATGAATAATATCTCTCACAAAGATAGAACTTAGCTGTTAATCGATTAACAATACAAGCAACTAATTTATGTTTCGTCCATAATTTAGACTTGTTCTTAAAAACAAATGACTACTTTTATATTGATTTATCCATTTCAATTAACAGATACTCAGGTTATGGCCAATACTTACATCAGGTTATCAATTATTATCACATTAAGCATGTTATTCTTTTCATGTAATCAGGATAAAGCCCTTCATACAAACCAGGTGATTGATAGCTCTTGGCAGTTTAGGCAGGTTACAGATACAAACTGGATGCCTGCTGAAGTGCCAGGAACTGTTCATACAGATCTGATGAAGAATGGTGTAATTGAAGATCCATACTACAGACTAAATGAAAGAGATGTTCAGTGGGTTGACAAGACTGACTGGGAATATGCTACAATATTTACCGTTGAAAAGGAAACCATTGAAAAAGATGTTATTGAATTGGTTTTTAATGGACTGGACACCTATGCAAAAGTCTATTTAAACGACCAACTGATTCTGGATGCGGATAATATGTTTATTTACTGGAAGGTTGAATGTAAAGACAAACTTATACTTGGTGAAAATAGCTTGAGAATTGTTTTTGAATCACCAATAAATCAGGGATTATTGAAAAGAGAAAATCTGGGTTACTTTTTGCCGGGAGCTGAAAATGATCAAAGCGAACTGGGTGGTTTGGGTGATAAAAAAGTATGTGTTTTTACACGTAAACCGGGATATCATTTTGGCTGGGATTGGGGACCAAGACTTGTAAGTAGCGGAATTTGGCAAGATATAGAGCTATGGGCATGGGACAAAGCTACCATTGCAGATATCAATATAATTCAAAATGAACTTGTAAGCGAAAAAGCTGTTTTAAATGCAGATATTGAGATAGTTGCTCATATAAATACAAGTCTGTCGATTGTGGGGACTATTGATAATAATATAGTTTACACAGATAATATTGATCTTTCAAAAGGCATAAACAGAATATCTATCCCATTAGAAATTATATCCCCCGAGTTATGGTGGCCCAACGGCTTGGGCGATCAGAAACTTTATGATATTGAGTTTAAGCTAAAAGATAATTTCAATATTATTTCTTCAAAAGCTCATAATATAGGGCTTAGAACAATTGAAATAGTTCAGGAGCCTGACAGTATTGGCAAGAGTTTCTATTTCAAGGTTAACGGACATCCAGTATTTATGAAAGGGGCCAATTATATTCCACAGGATATTTTCCTAAACCGTCCTGGAGAAGATAAATATGCCATGCTTATAAAGTCTGCAGTAGATGCCAACTTTAATATGCTTAGAATTTGGGGTGGTGGAATTTATGAGAAAGATATTTTCTATGATCTATGTGATGAAGCTGGAATTTTGGTTTGGCAGGATTTTATGTTTGCTTGTGCAATGTATCCGGGAAACGAAGAGTTTATAAAAAATGTAGAAAAAGAAGCCATTCAAAATGTTAAACGATTGAGAAATCATCCAAGCATTGCACTGTGGTGTGGCGACAATGAAATCCTGTCGGCATGGAACAGATGGGGCTGGAAAGAAAATGTATTGGAGAATCAGGGTCAGGAAATAGTTGATACTGTTTGGAATGCATATGATACCGTTTTTCATAATATACTTCCTGATGTAGTTCAAAAGTTTGATCCTCAAAGATTATACTGGTCATCATCACCAAGTTCAGGATTTGGAGAATTGGAGAATGGTAAATCCGGCGATAATCATTACTGGGGAGTTTGGTGGGCTAAAGAGCCTTTTTCAAAATACAATGAGGAAATTCCAAGATTTATGTCAGAGTTTGGATTTCAGTCGTTTCCACAGTTCAGCTCTGTTAAGAAATATACAATTGAAGAAGATTGGGATATTTATTCTGAAGTAATGAAATCGCATCAGAGATCAAGTATCGGCAATGTAACCATTGAAGAATATATGATTCGAGACTATAAAAAGCCTATGGATTTTGAAATGTTTCTTTATGTTGGCCAATTACTTCAGGCGAGAGGAATAAGTATTGGTATTGAAGCACAACGTAGAGCAATGCCGTATTGCATGGGATCATTATACTGGCAGCTAAACGATTGTTGGCCAGTGGCATCATGGTCGGGAATTGATTACTACGGGAATTGGAAAGCTCTTCATTATTCCGTAAAAAAGGCCTTTAATGAGACTTTAATTTCAACAGTAATCAATGAAAATAATATTGAATCTCATATTGTTAATGATAAATTAGATGATATTAATGGTATCCTTAAAATTCAGGTGATGGATTTTAAGGGCAACATCCATTACGAAAACACGGAAAGCATAGTTGTAGGTGCAAACAGTAGTCGCGTTTATTTTACTGAAAACATGAAAAATTTATTATCAGACCTAGACAAATCCAAACTACTTATTTACACTCAACTTACATCAAACGACACCGCTATTGTTAACAATGAGATCAAGTATTTTGTATCACCTAAAGATCTTGATTTGCCTGAATGTCAGGTTTCATACAATTTAATAGGTGTGGAAAATGAGATTTACACATTGGAGATTTCAACCGATAATCTTGCTAAGAATATCTTCTTACAAACTCCATTTGAAGGTCATTTCTCTGATAATTATTTTGATCTGCTACCGGGTCAAACTAAAACCGTTACATATTATTCTCCAATAGAAATAAACGAAGTGTATGTAATTGATGGAATCTCCATTTATACGCTTATTGATAGTTATAAGAAATAAGTAATTATGAGGCTTAAACTTCAGTCAACTGTTTTAATAACATCTGATTTTACAAAAATGAAGATGTTCTATGAAAATGTTCTTAATCAGGAAATAGAATTTGATTTTGGTAATTGCATAGGCTATAAATGCGGTATTTCCATCTGGGAATTAAAACCAGAATATCATATTTCAAAATCACTTGGATATACTTATCGTGAAGAAGGAAACCCAAATATTGAAATTTGCTTTGAAACCGATAACTTTGCCGAAGCTGTGGCTGAAATAAAAAAACACAACACAAAACTATTACATGATATTACTGAAGAACCATGGGGACAAAAAACAATAAGGTTATATGACCCTGACAATAACCTAATTGAAATTGGGGAAACAATAAAGTCTTTTGTCCTTAGATTCTACAATTCTGGAATGACGGCAGAGGATATTGTTAAGCGTACATCTGTATCATTGGAGCTGGTAAATAATTGCATCGATGATAAATAAGTATATTTTGTACATTTACTTGTTAATTAAACTAATACATAAACCATGAAAAAGTCCAGCTTAGTACTTTGCGCTCTCTTTGCTTTCACAATCATTTCTCATTCACAAACGTCCGGTATCTTATCAGTAACTGTAACCACTAATAATGCAGGAGGAAACTATGCACCGAAGAATGTTGTATCTATCTGGATTGAAGATGAAGCGGGAAACTTTGTAAAAACTCTTCTTGCATACGCGCAAAACAGAAAAACCCACTTAAATACCTGGGAAGCATCTACCACGGCAGCAGGAAGTGCATTTAATACTGTTGATGCAATAACCGGTCCCACCAAATCAAGTCATGGTACAAGAACATGTACTTGGGATGGCATGAATTTTATTGGTGAGGATGTTCCTGATGGTACCTATAATGTATGGATGGAATTAACTGATAAAAACTCTACTGGCAACTTTTCTTCATTTTCATTCCTTAAAGGAGAAGATTCCCAAACCATTACTCCGTTTAATGTACCTAGCTTCGAATCTATTATTATCTCATGGGAACCATTTATATTTCCTGGTATTGATAACGAGGAAGTTGCAAATAAATACAAAGTATTTCCTGTACCAGCATCTCACAAATTAAGTGTAACAGGTGATGATATCAATAAAATCGAAATAGCAGACATTAATGGTACTATCTTATATTCAAACATATCTACAATTATTGACTTATCGAAGCTTACAAATGGTACATACTTTGTTATTATTCACACTGATAATCAGACCATCAAAAAGAAAATTATTAAGCAATAGATTAATAGTAAATCTATTATAACCTAATATTTATTTATATCAAACTGTGAACTAATTACTCAATTGTTATTTTTGCAGCTTCAAAATTGATATATTTTTACAAACGTATGGATCCAATCATTATCTAAACCAGTAAAACTATATCATAACTAATTAAAAACCTTGTAAACAGAAGTACCAAGAATGAAAGAGTATATTAGTTATTTTTTTAAAGGAATGGCAGTTGGATTAGCGAACATTATTCCCGGAGTTTCAGGAGGAACAATTGCCCTTATTACAGGAATCTTTGAAAGGCTTATTAACTCTTTAAAATCCTTTGGGCTTAGCTCATTAAAGCTTCTGTTAAAGGGGAAATTAAAGGAATTTGCTGTAGTAACCGACTTTTACTTTCTAATAACATTGTTTTCCGGTGTTATTATAGCAATTGTATTGCTGGCGAGAATTTTTGATTTTCTATTTAGTCAATATCCGGTTTACATATGGTCATTTTTCTTTGGATTGATACTGGCATCGGTATATTTTGTTGGAAAAACCATCGAAAAATGGAGTTTATCAGTTATTATTACCTTTGTAATTGGAACCACTATAGCTATAATGTTCACATTTTTAACACCTGCCACTCAAAACAATAACTTTTTTTATCTGATTCTTTGTGGTGTAGTGGCTGTTTGTTCAATGATACTACCTGGTTTATCGGGATCATTTGTATTAATACTAATGGGAAATTATCAGCTTGTTGCCATCGATGCAATAAATAACAGGGATATTAGTATAATAATTCCAGTACTGATTGGTGCTGTTGGTGGATTAGTTGCTTTTTCACATATTCTTTCATGGGTATTCAAAAGGTACAAAGATCAAACAATCGCAACGTTAACCGGGTTTATTCTTGGTTCATTGGGGATCATTTGGCCATGGAAAAATCCCATTGAGGAGATGTTTGGTGAAAAAATAAAAGTAGTAGGCTATGAATATTTTCTTCCATCTTTAAATTTAGAATTTTTCATAGCATTTGTAGTTATTATAATTGGTATTGCTAGTATCTGGTACATGGAGCATAGCGCTCAGAAAATAGAAAAAGAAAGTAGCTAACTTATATGAAAACTTTCGGGCTTATCGGCAAAAATCTATCTCACTCATTTTCTCCAGAGTATTTCACAGAGAAATTCAGTAAGATGAATATAGATGCAGAGTATAAGTTATTTGAGATTGACAATATTGAAGAGTTCCCTAATATTATCAAAAACAACCCCAATCTTGTTGGCCTGAATGTAACAGTTCCTTTTAAAAGATCGCTAGGATTATACATGAATTCCTGCGAACATATAGTTCAAATAACAGGATCATTAAATACCATTAAGGTTTCCAGAGTTGGTAATAACACCAATTTAGCTGCCTATAATACCGATTGTATTGGTTTTGAGAAAACAATCAAGCCATTATTAAAAAGAAAAAGAAGAAACACAAGGGCAATGATTCTGGGTACAGGAGGCAGTGCTAATACTGTTGCTTACGTGCTAAGGAAACTTGGAATACTCTTTACTTTTGTTTCCAGGAAACCGTCTAAAATGCTTCACTCAAAATATAATTGGGTAGATGAAGATGAAATACGTAACAATATGGTTATCATTAACACAACACCTGTTGGCATGTACCCTGATAGTGAGGAATTCCCGGAAATACCGTACGAATATATCACTAAAGATCATGTACTCTATGATCTTGTTTATAACCCAGAAGAGACTATCTTCCTAAAAAAGGGAAGGGAACATGGTGCTACTTGTATAAATGGAAAGAGGATGCTTGAAATTCAAGCTGAAGCTTCATGGAAGATATGGAACAAAAAAGGCTGATTATTGAATTATAATCAGCCTTTTGCTATTATTTCAATTTATCTTATTCATCATCAGAGTATTCTTCAATAGGAAGACAAGTACATAAATTTCTATCACCATAAGCATCATCAATCTTTGCCACTGGTGTAAAATACTTATTGTCGCGTACCCACTCCAACGGATATGCTGCTGTTTCTCTATTATAAGGCATGTTCCAGTCGTTTGCTATCAACATTTGAGCCGTATGTGGAGCGTTAACTACCACATTATTACTCTTCTCAGCCCTACCCTCTTCAATATCAGCAATTTCAGCACGAATAGCTTTCATTGCATCTATAAAACAGTCCATCTCAAGTAATGGCTCACTTTCAGTTGGTTCCACCATTAAAGTACCATGAACAGGGAATGCAACGGTTGGGGCATGGAATCCATAATCCATAAGTCTTTTTGCAATATCGGCAACCATTACATCAGCAGTTTTGCTAAATTTATTACAATCAAGAATCATTTCATGACCAACAGTTCCGTTTTCACCTGAGTAAAGTATTGGGAAATGATCTTTCAACGCATTAGCCATATAGTTCGCATTCAAAATTGCCACCTTGGTTGCTTCAGTTAAACCAGATGCGCCAAGCATTTTCAAATAACCATAAGAAATAAGTAACACTAACGCACTTCCCATTGGCGCAGACGAAACGGAGTTATTTTCCTGATTATTATCTAGTTGAGAGAACTTATGCCCTGGTAAAAATGGAACCAGATGTTCGGCAACACCAATTGGACCAACTCCAGGGCCACCGCCACCATGAGGAATTCCAAATGTTTTATGAAGGTTCAAATGGCATACATCAGCTCCTATGAAACCAGGATTTGTAAGACCAACCTGTGCATTCATATTTGCACCATCCATATAAACCTGTCCACCATTATCATGTACAATTTTTATAACTTCTCTAATACCCTCTTCAAAAATGCCGTGTGTCGAAGGATAAGTTATCATAATTGCGGCAAGGTCATCTTTATGTTGTTCCGCTTTTTCTCTAAGGTCATCAATATCAATATTGCCATTTTCCGCTGTTTTGATTACCACAACTTTGTAACCGGCAACAACTGCACTTGCAGGGTTTGTTCCATGCGCTGATGCTGGAATAAGACAAATATTTCTGTGACCTTGTCCAATACTTTTCTGGTAATTATCGATTGTAAGAAGTCCGGTGTACTCACCAGCAGCTCCTGAATTTGGCTGGAATGATACAGCAGCAAAGCCAGTAACTTCACTTAAAATCTCATTCATTTCATTTACAACCTCAACATAACCAACAGCCTGATCAGCAGGTACAAATGGATGAATATCGGTAAACTCAGGCCAGCTAATCGGCATAAGTTCTGCTACAGCATTCAATTTCATTGTACACGATCCTAATGGAATCATTGAACGGTTAAGTGCAATATCCTTGTTTTCTAATTTCTTAAGATAACGCATCATCTCAGTTTCCGAATGATAATTCCTGAAAGCATCATGTTGCAAGAAATCGGTAGTTCTTATTAAATTATCAGGTAGAAACTCGTATCCTGTTTCTGTTAACTCAGGGAAACTCAATTCAAACTCATTAAGTCCTGCAACTTTCGCAAATATTGCTGAAAGAAGTCCTATATCATTTTCCGTTGTAGTTTCATCGAAACTAACACCAATATGTGTATTATTATCAAAATAACGAAGGTTGATATTATGTTCTAAAGCTAAAGCAGATAGCACTTTAATATCCGCATTTTCAGGAACTTTTAAGTACAATGTATCGAAGAAAAACTCATTTTCTCTGGTAAATCCTGATCCTTGGGCTGACTTAGCAAATGCAGCAGTCAATGAATATATTTTATTAGAGATATCTTTAAGACCGTCTTTACCATGATAAACGCCATAAAACCCTGCCATAGTTGCCAGTAATGCCTGTGCTGTACAAATATTTGAAGTAGCTCTTTCACGTTTAATATGCTGCTCACGGGTTTGTAATGCCATTCTTAAAGCTTCATCGCCATTTCTATCTTTAGAGATACCGATTATTCTTCCTGGAATATTTCTTTTATATGATTCAACAGTTGCAAAAAAAGCAGCATGCGGACCACCAAATCCCATCGGTACTCCAAACCTTTGGGAGGTACCGAGTACAACATCTGCACCCCATTCACCCGGAGGTGTTAAGAGGGTCAGGCTCATAAGGTCTGTGGCAACAGCAACAGGAATCTTATTATCATTGGCATTTTTTACAAGAATCCTGTAATCAGGAATATTTCCATATTGATCAGGATACTGGATTATACAACCAAATACTTTATCGGTAAACTCAAAATCATCGCAGTTTTGAATCCTTAGCTCTATGTCTTTAGATTCGGCTCTGGTTTTTAGTACGGCCAGTGTTTGTGGAAACAAATTTTCACTTACCAAAAATACATTTGCATTATTTTTAACACTTGCTCTTGGGCGTGCATTGTAAAACATTAGCATTGCTTCTGCAGCAGCTGTACCTTCATCAAGTAATGAAGAATTAGCTATTGGCAATCCTGTAAGGTCTGATATCATTGTCTGGAAGTTCAATAATGCTTCAAGACGTCCTTGTGAGATTTCAGCCTGATAAGGCGTATATGATGTATACCAACCTGGGTTTTCAAATACATTGCGAAGTATCACCGGAGGCACTATAGTATTATAGTATCCCATCCCGATATAAGACTTAAATACTTTATTCTTGGCTGCAAGAGCTCTCATATGATTGAGAAACTCATATTCACTGAGTCCTTCTTCCAGATTTAGTCCGTTTGATAATCTAATATCTGCAGGAATAGTCTTTTCAATTAATTGCTCAACTGATTTCAGACCCATAGTTTCCAACATATGGCTAACATCATCCTTTGAAGGACCGTTATGTCTGTTAATAAAGCTATTAGTATTCATTGTAAAGTTATTTCAATATTATAGAATGAGATATTTCAACCTCAGATTTTTTACCGATAAAAAATGCAAAAGTATAAATCTTATTGATGAGAATTCCATTTTTTTTATCAATAGTTGTTATAAATTTCACAATACTTATTAACCGAAGACAAAAAATTGACATAAGGGTTGGGACAGTTGTCATGGTTGACATGGATTACATTCATTTCAACATTTTAGCATTTTAGCATTAAAAAAGGGAAGCCACATTATGACCTCCCTCTTTCACATAAATTAATAAATGATACTATCCGTTAATTCTCATTTTATAAAATGATCTCCACACAAAGTAAAGAGCAACAATTAACAATGCAACACCTACGTAAGGAGCGGCTGCTCTAAACTGAGGAGCAATGGCAATTTCCATGGCCAATAGTCCGAAGAGAGTTGTAAACTTAATTACAGGGTTAAGAGCAACAGAAGATGTATCTTTAAATGGATCACCTACGGTGTCACCAACAACAGATGCATCATGTAATGGAGTGCCTTTTTCTTGCATATCAACTTCCACAACTTTTTTAGCATTATCCCATGATCCACCGGCATTTGCCATAAAGATAGCTTGGAATAAACCAAAGAATGCTATTGATAATAAGTAAGCAACAAACATGGCAACAGGAGCATTTGAAGTCTCGGTAGGAGCTGATAAAAATGCAAATGCAAGAGCAAATGAGAATATGGCAATAAAAATATTCCACATTCCTTTTTGAGCATAAACTGTACAAATTTTCACAACCTCTCTTGATTTTTCAAGATCTGCCTTCATAGGAGCATCAGGATCAAGGTTGATATTATGTTTAATATACTCAACTGCACGAGCTGCACCTGTAGTAACAGCCTGAATTGAGGCACCGGTAAACCAATAAATAACAGCACCACCCAATAAGAATCCCATAATTGTATACGGATTAAGGAGGTTAAGTATTTCTTCAGGTTTAACGTGTAATGTATGTTCAATAACCAAAATCAAGGCAAAAATCATTGTAGTAGCACCTACAACAGCAGTTCCTATTAATACCGGTTTAGCCGTTGCTTTAAATGTATTACCTGCACCATCATTAGCTTCAAGGTAGTACTTCGATTTTTCAAAATCAGGCGTAAAGCCAAAATCTTTTTCTATTTCGGCAACGGTTTCTTCTCTATTCTCTTCAATAAGAGAAAGTTCATAGATTGATTGTGCATTATCAGTAACAGGTCCATAGCTATCAACAGCGATTGTAACAGGACCCATTCCCAACATACCAAAGGCAACTAAACCAAAGGCAAAAATTGAAGGATAGATCATAAATGCATCCAGTCCGAATGTACTGGCATAATATGCAATGAACATCAGCATAAAGAATACCATACCTTTCCAGAAAGCACTGAAATTACCTGCAACTAAACCTGATAGAATATTAAGAGATGCACCACCTTGTTTCGATGCTTCTACAACTTCAGCGACATGCGTTGATTTTGGGCTTGTAAATAATTTTGTGAATTCAGGAATAAGCGCAGCACCTAATGTACCTGCACTAATAATAACTGATAGGCTTATCCAGAGATTATTTGGTAAATCACCTATTGTTAAATAACTTACAATAAATGTAACAATAATAGAAAGAATTGAAGTTATCCATACAAGGGATGTAAGTGGTTTTTCAAAATCAAGATCATCAGCATCATGGTATTTTGCTTTTGTAATTGCACCATTAATCCAGAATGAAACAATTGATGTAGCAATCATAAGAATTCTCATCACAAATATCCATGTTAATAGAACAATCTTATTTGCCTCTCCAACCATTGTATCAGGAAGAGCTAAAAGAATAAATGAGATAAGAGCAACACCAGTTACACCATAAGTCTCAAATCCGTCAGCTGTAGGTCCTACACTATCACCTGCGTTATCACCAACACAATCAGCAATAGTACCAGGATTACGCGGATCATCTTCACCAATTTTGAAAATAACTTTCATCAAGTCAGATCCAATATCAGCAATCTTTGTGAAAATACCACCAGCAATTCTAAGTACAGATGCCCCTAGTGATTCACCAATTGCAAATCCAATGAAACTTGCTCCTGCATATTCACCAGGAACAAATAATAAGATGATTAGCATCATCATTAACTCAAGAGAGATAAGAACAACACCAATACTCATACCCGCATTTAAAGGGATGTTTAGCAGTTTAATTGGTTTTCTTTCCAAAGAAGCAAATGCCATACGTGAGTTGGCAAGAGTATTCATTCTAATGCCAAACCATGCAACACTGTATGACCCAAGGATACCGATAATTGTCCAACCAAGGATCATTGCAACTCCACCAAATCCAAAGTTAGCATCGCTTAGCCATCCAAAATAGAATGCTACTGCAGCGCCGATAAATACAAACAAAATGGCAAGAAATTTACCTTGTTGTATTAGATATGTTTTTGCTGTTTCAAAAATAACCTGAGCTACATCTAACATCGATTGATGTGCCCTAATCTTTTTTACCTTAGAAAATTGGTAAAAACCAAATAGAAATCCAGCAATTGTTATCAAAAACCCCCAAAACAAAATTGATTGGTCCTTAATACCATCAGGAATTACTAAATCAGCCTCACTTGCAGATGCCAAAAATGGTGCCGCAAATAATGCGAATAGCGTAATAATTTTTTTCATAACTACTCTCTTAAATTAATTTTATAATAAATTTCAAACGTTTGCATTAAAGAAGTCAGCTAAAATAAAAATAATGCTTTAATAATGATAATAAAAATTGCATTTGTTATTAATACACAATTAACAATAACCCACACGCCATATATTTATCTATTGCACAGGCATTTAACCTATTACAATTTATCTGTTAGTAATTAATAAATAACTAGTCTTCTTAATAACCTACATCTGTAAAAGTTTTATAATTTTATAGATTATTTTTTTAGTAATTATGGAGAAAGTAAAGCTTGAAATTGTTGGGATGTCATACAGCAGATCACAAAGTGGTGCTTATGCATTAATTTTGGGTATTCCCGGACAGAAAAAAAGGTTGCCAATTATTATTGGAAGCAGTGAGGCGCAGGCAATTGCCATAGAACTGGAGAATATGAAGCCTTCCCGTCCATTAACTCATGACCTGTTTTTCAACTTTGCTGATCATTTCAATATTGTAATCACAGAAGTTATAATTAATAAGTTTGAAGAAGGTATCTTCTATTCAAAACTGGTATGTGTTCATGATGGAAAGAAAAGTGAAATTGACAGTCGTACCTCAGATGCAATAGCTCTTGCACTTCGATTTAAATGTTCCATATACACATATGAAACCATTATTGAAGAAGCTGGAATAATGCTTGAAGATGAACCTTTAGGTGATGATCCCGAAGCTTTTGCTGAACCCAAAACTAATGTTGAAGCAGATGACTATAGTGATTACCTCATGGAAGAACTGGATGAAATGCTAAAAAAAGCCATCGATAGTGAAAACTACGAAGATGCATCAAAAATTAGAGATGAAATAAAAAGGAGGAAGAAAGAGTAGAGAGTTCTATTGGATGCTGGTTACTCGTTATTAGTGACCTTTCCTACCCCCAAAGCACTTCAACATTATACATTTAACATTGGATATAAATCACAATTTGCAGGAAAATATATTTTGAATTTTGAACTCCAAACTTTGAATTCCTAGTGCCCAACATTGGCAACTTCTTCCGGAACATGTTCGTGCTTAAAGAATATTGCAAATAAAATAGCAACTACAAGTGAGTACCCTGCAAAAGTTAACCATAATCCTTGCCACTCTATATGACCGTTTGCATCAATAAAGAATTTATCGAGTATAATACCACTTGTCCAACTACCAAGAATTGCTCCAAATCCATTAGTCATCATCATAAATACTCCCTGGGCACTTGCACGAATACTGGAATCGGTCTGAGATTCAACAAATAATGAACCTGAAATATTAAAGAAGTCGAACGCCATTCCATATACAATGTTTGAAAGAACAATCATCCACAACATTTCTGCAGGATTTCCATATCCGAACAAAGCAAATCGCATTACCCATGCTCCCATACTGATTAACATCACCTTTTTAATTCCAAATCTTCGTAAGAAAAATGGAATAGCCAATATAAACAGGGTTTCTGACATCTGAGAAATCGACATAATAATTGCCGGATACTCAACTGTTAGCAAATCTTTATATTCGGGAACTTTTGCAAAATCATGTAAAAATGTATCGCCATATGCATTTGTTAACTGTAATGATGCTCCCAACAACATGGAGAAGATAAAGAATAAAGCCATCTTACTGCTTTTAAACAACGTAAATGCCTGTAATCCCATTGATTGAATAAACGAGCTACTTTTAACACCTTTATTAATCATACATTTAGGCAATGTAAATGAAAATAAACCCAGTCCTAAAGATGCTGCCGATGCAACATAGAACTGTAACGACGAAGTTTCAATTTTTAATAGACTAACCGTCCACATGGCAACAATAAAACCAATTGTTCCCCAAACCCTGATCGGTGGATAATTCTTTACAACATCCAGTTTTGCACCATTTAAGGCTGAGTATGCAACAGTAATTGCCAGAGAAATTGTTGGCATATAAAAAATCATACAAAGCAACATCACCCAGAAAAATGCAGATGGATTATTGACTTCGGGTAACATAAAAAGTATAATTGCACCTGCAATATGGAAAATGCCTAATAGTTTCTCTGCATTTATCCATCTATCGGCAATTATTCCGGCAATTGCAGGCATAAACAAGGAAGCAATTCCCATTGTTGAAAATATCGCACCAAATTCAGTACCTGTCCATTGTCGATTTTGAAACCAATAACCACCAATAGTTATAAGCCATGCACCCCAGATAAAGAACTGGAGAAAATTCATTACAATTAAACGATTCTTTATTCCCATACTTCAGCAATAATTATTTGAAGGGCAAATGTAAACTTTTCCCGTTCCTTATCAAACAGCTATAAACTAGTTTCGATTCATTTTAAGTTTCCAAAACAAATTACTAATACACATCATCCTGTATAACTGACAATTAACAATATTCGAACATCTAGTGATATTATTTCACCTTCTATAAATAGAATATGTTAATAACTTTGACAACCTATTTTTATACGATTTCAAAGCACAAAAAGAACTATTAAGCAACATGAAGCAATATCTCGACTTACTACAATATGTTCTGGATAACGGAAATGAAAAGAGTGACCGTACAGGGACAGGAACAAAGAGTGTTTTTGGATATCAAATGAGATTTGACCTTAGCAAAGGTTTTCCTATTGTAACAACCAAGAAACTTCATTTAAAGTCGATTATTCACGAACTGCTCTGGTTCCTTGCCGGAGATACCAATATCAAATACTTGAAAGAGAATGGAGTCAAGATTTGGGATGACTGGGCTGATGAAAGCGGTGACCTCGGACCTGTTTATGGAGCACAATGGCGAAACTGGAATAATGATGGAATCGATCAAATAAATGAAATTATTAATCAGATTAAATCCAACCCCGATAGTCGTCGCCACATTGTAGCTGCCTGGAATCCAAGTGTACTACCAGACACAAGCAAATCTTTTTCAGAAAATGTAAAAAATGGCAAAGCAGCTCTCCCACCCTGTCATGCATGGTTTCAGTTTTATGTTGCAGATGGGAAACTTTCATGTCAACTCTATCAACGAAGTGCTGATATATTCTTAGGAGTACCTTTTAATATTGCCTCCTATGCCTTGTTTACAATGATGGTTGCAAAGGTAACTGATCTTCAGCCTGGCGATTTTGTGCATACTTTCGGAGATGCGCATATATACCTCAACCATTTGGATCAGGTAAATTTACAGCTTAGTCGTGAACCTATGCCCTTACCAAAACTGGAACTTAATCCATTAATTAACAGTATATTTGATTATAAATATGAGGATATTAAAATAGTGGGCTATGAATCACATCCTGGGATTAGGGGGAAAATAAGTGTTTAGAGGTGATGGAGCAATGATTGAATGAGCCAATGAGTGAATAATTGAATGTTGGGATAGGATAAATCAATTTTGTTTTATTAATTTTGTGACATAACCTATTCTTACCCAATATGAATTAGAAGGAAATTTTCATTGAGAAGTTAAAGCTTCGCACAAAAGCTCTGGCCGTTGATGTAATCGATCTTTGTAACAAGCTTACAAGAAATACAGCCACAAATGTTATTTCATATCAACTAATTAAGTCCTCCAGTTCTGTTGCTGCAAATTATCGTGCTGCCTGCAGAGCTAGATCAAAGGCTGAATTCTTCAGTAAAATGAGTATTGTTGTTGAAGAAGCAGATTAGACAAACTTTTGGTTAGAGTTAATTAGAGACGCCAGTCTATCCAAAAATGAATCACAGCTCAATGACTTGTTGGCTGAATCATTGGAGATTACCAAGATAATGTCAAAAGCAAGATTAACATCTTACTCAAAAAAGTAATATTCACTAACCTGATAATTTGTATAATTGCACTTCAGAAATTATTAAACATTTTATAATCGCTCATTCAATCATTCACTCATTGACCATGAAACAAATCTCAATAATAGTAGCAATTGCTTCCAACTACGCAATCGGAAAAGATAATGACCTTCTTTGGCATATTTCAAAAGATCTGAAAAGGTTCAAAGAAATCACAAAAGGACATTACATTGTGATGGGTAAAAGAACATATTATTCACTACCAACGCGTCCTTTGCCACATCGTACCAGCCTGATAATTACAGATGTGGCAGATGAGGTAATCGATAATTGCCTCATGGCTTATTCAATTGAGGATGCAGTTAATAAAATGGATCCTGAGAATGAAAACTTTGTAATTGGTGGCGGTTCAATTTACAAACAGTTTATGCCCATTGCTGACAAACTGTATATCACAAGGGTTCACAAAGACTTTGAAGCTGATACTTATTATCCCGAAATATCGCTAGATGAATGGGAGCTCATTTCACAGGAAAATGTTGATAATGATCCTCAAAATGATTTTACATATTCTTTTGAGGTTTACACAAGGAAGTAAGACTGGCTATTCACTTTGTTTCCATGTCACTCTTGACCGCCATAGTGTTAGCGAATGAGGTCGTCACTCACAAGCTTACCAATCTCATTCTTCATTCTATTAAACTCTTCCCTTTCGAAAAGACGGGTTAGGTAAGCTATTCTGCCATCCTTTCCGATAACAACATTACGAGTTACGCCTGCACCTTTATAGGCAAATTTGTTAAATATTTGGCCTCCTGGATCCAGAGCCATGGGATAGGTAGTTTGCAATTTACTTACAAACTTCTGCACCTTTTCTATTGGTTCATCCAGATCAACGCCAATAAGAATGAATTCATCATCTTTATATTTTTGCCAAACTTCACTTTCCAGAAATGGCATTTCTTTCCTACATACCGAACACCACGATGCAGTAAACTGAAGTACAACAACCTTCCCTTTTAATTCTGCCAATGATAAGGTGGTACTATCAATCAAATTAAACTTGATATTTTCGACTTTATCGCCAACTTTGACGTGATAACCTCTGTCGCCTTGTTCTTTTTGTTTTTCTTCACAAGAAGTAAACAGAAATATCACAACAAACCCAAATAATAATAACCTAAATCTCATAGCTAAAAATTAAGCAGACAAAAGTATGGAATAATATTGTTGATGAAAGATCACAAAAATTGCTACAAGTTTTGATTTACCCATGCATCCATATGTTCGGTTGAACTTGGCCGGATAATTATTCTTCTTTCCTTATTTATCAAAAACATAGTTGGTGTTCCAAAAACATGGTAATCTTTTGAGGGCTTACTTTCCCAGCCTTTAAAATCACAATAGGATATCCAAGGCATAGGGGTTGAAGATTTATTGAAAAGCTCCTTGTCTGTTTCTAGTGAAATATACAGAATCTCTAACTTTTTTTTCTTCCACTTGTTGTAATTCATTTTAAGTTTAGATGTCTCGCTAGTACATTGGGGGCATGATCCAGTGCCAAAAACCAATAGATAATAATCTGCATTTAGATCACCAAGGCTACCAATAGCCTTATCATCCTGTACACCAACCAATTGCCCTTGGCTAAAATCTATTTCAGGAGCAATATTTCCAACTTTCATAGATCTGTAAATTTCAAGCTTATCTGATAAATCAGTACCTACTTGAATAGAGTCATTTACTAACAACTTTAATGCAAGGTATTCAGAAGAACTAAACAGACTTCGTTTTTCACATAGTTCAAATATAAAATCTGCAATTTCATCCCTTAGGTTTTTATTGCTTTCCAGGTTTGTAAGTATGTAATCAATGGAAAGGTTCATTTGGTTAAAAACACTATCGAGGGGTTGCCCCATATTCTCAAGCATTAAAAAATGCCCCTCAAGCAGATCATCTAAAATCCCACTATGGTATAATCTTTTATCATTGAAATCTATTGATCTGAAATCCTGTATATGTTTGGGAATTCTATCCACATACCTTTGTGTTGACAATGGCATGTCATCAACGAGTTTACGTAATGGTAGAAACCATGAGACATAGGTAGATTTGTCTATACTCTCAAGATATTTAGAATCCTGATTTTCAAGTCTATTTATTTCTGTTTGAATCTCAGCAACCTTATCTTCATCAGCTTTCAACACATCCGCTGATTGATAAATAGGCAGTAAATACTTCCAACCTGCCAAAGCTGCTTCTCTTTGATTATGTTCTACAGCATATTGTGCAAAAACAATATTCTCCAGACTGTTTTTAAATGTGATACTATCAGGTTCATTGAGGTGTGTTCCTTGTATAACAATATTAGGTTCATTTAAAACAAGAAATAAGTGGCTGTAATCTGATGTTTCTAGGTAGGCCATACCTTTATAGTTATCAACTAATGCTATGTTGAAGTTTCCGTCACTGTCAATGATTGACTTACCTAATCCAATTGTCGTAAAGCCATCGTATCCAACAACTTTAACTACTTGATTTGAATGATAAAATAGCTCACCTTTTAAATCCTGTGCAACATTTATTATTGGTAAGAACATCAATACAACTACCAAAATGTGATTTATTATTTTCTTTACAAAAAGGGTTTTTATGTCCATAATCCTTTTAGATAACCTTCTTAATTCGCACAAATTAATCTTTAATACACCTTACGCTGTAGCCAGCAGTGCGAGCTACTCCTGTAGTTGTATTTAAATAAGTATCAGTGAAAGATATCTTTTTGCTATAACCAACCCATGGAGAACCAGTCCAATAACTACCACCCGTACCCTCATCAAACAGTCCATAGTAACCCCTACGACCTGCTTTAGGCAACTTTAAAAGTGAGGAAAACGCACCATAACTATCAGTCGAAGTCCATGTTAATGTTTCAGCTTCCCATTCAGCAATTGTTGCGAGCCTATATCCATCAGGACAAGGGTTATTAGTACCTCCTACACCCTGCCATAATGCAGCATTTTGTGGAGTTATCCAATCATAAGGTGAGGCCTGTGTTATTATAAAATCATCATGACCAGGGACATTTGATGTACTTAAGGTGGTGGTAGTACCACTAGTTCTGCATTGATGACCATCGCTTAACCTTCCCCATTGATACAAATCACCATATGCATTCACATCAGTACTTGAGTCTGCAACCTGCGATGCTCCCAGATTTCTGTCCATCCAAATTTTTCCCGTTATTGGATTATAAACATCTTGAATAACTGTACTATCTGTTATGCAGTGCACTGTTCCTGTTGGATATGAGGGCGCAGGATTTACATTAATACTAAAGCTCATGGTACCTTTTCCTCCAGGACCAGAGGCTATAAATACATCTGTTTGTGATAATATAGGTGTACCTGTGGCATAAAGCGTAATTCCTTGATTTCCTGTCACAGTTGCTGTTCCTGTACCAATAAAAGCATATCCATTAATAGTATCAGTTGACACATAATAAGTTCCAGTATCATAGAAATAAGCAGATTTACCCCAAGTGTTTCTTGCAGTAGTATTTATTCCAGAATAGTAAAATCCACCTTCGTACGTCCAAGTAGGCGTAGTATCAAGATTGTAAAAAAACGGCTTAAGTGTTTGTGTAGCAAAATCCAATTCCTTCCATTCATTATCACTTTCGTGATAACAGTAGATTGTCTTATCGTCGGTACTATAAACTAACAAACCGGCAGCGGGGCTTGGAATTGCTTCAATTTGTGCTGATGTCATTCGGGGAATAAGTAAACCTTTCGTACTGCTTTTTATATCTAATATGGCATTATTATCAAAGCTGCTTCCATCAGCATTTATAGCAACTTGAGCAAAAGTTGTGGTAATGGTTAATAATACCAAAATAATTATAAATATTTTTCTCATCTGACTAATTCTTAAGACAACGTACAGAATATCCATGTGCTCTAATTCTATAATCAGTAGCTGCAGAAGAACTAGTAATTAGAAATCTATAAGTATATTCTCCATACGTTGTACTACTCCAATATCCACCCATATTATCAACATCATTAAACACTCCATTTGTACCATACCTAACTCCACCAACTGTTAATTTTAACGATGAGGCAATAGCACCATTTGAAGTATATGAACTCCAAGTATTTCGTTCTGCAATCCATTCTGATGATGTGGGAAGGCGATAACCCGTAGGGCATGGGTTATTAGTTCCGTTTATTCCTTGCCATAAATTAGAATTTTGTGGGGAAAGCCAATCCATTGGATAATTTGGAGCTAAAATAAAATTGCTATGTCCTGGAACACTTGAATTACTAAGGGTTGTCGTTGTACTACTTGTTCTACATTGATGCCCATCAGAAAATCTACCCCATTGATAGAGGTCGCCATATGCATCCGTATCAGTACTACTTGTTGCAACCCTACTTGCTCCAATATTTCTATCCATCCAGGTTTTACCAGTTGCTGGGTTTATAACATCTTCAATAACAGTTTCATTTCCACAATTAACAGTTCCCGCTGGAAATGAAGGAGGTGAAAGTGTTCCTGTACCATAATCAATACCCTTCCATTCATTATCTGTTGAATTATAGCAAAATACCTTACTATCATCTGTGCTGTATACCAGTAGTCCATCGGGAGGTGAAGAAATAGATTGAATTTGTGAATTTGTCATTCTTGGGATCAGCAATCCTTTTGTGGTACTTTTTATATCAAGCATTGCACTATTATCTGGAGCACTTCCATCAGTGTTTATTGCAACCTGTGCATTTAATGCTGACATTATAAACAATGCAAAAATAAAAATTGAAATAATCTTTTTCATCTTATTACTTTTTAACTCTCAATCCCGATATTGCATATGCAACATCGGGACGACCAAATTTCCTACCTTTGATTTATACTATTATTGAGAGTAATTTCTTAGTTATCATCTCCTACTACATTAAGCACTCCACCAGATATAGTAATTGTAGCGCCTGTGTTCAATTCCAGTGATTTACATGATGCTGTATCAGATATCGACGGGTAATTTGTGAGACCTCCAGGTAATATAACTTCTGTTAAAGTATCTGGCACAACTCCGGTGTTCCAATTGGCAGGATCATTCCAATTATTGCTTGTGCCACCCCAAGAAGAAGAAGAATTATTATAATGTAATAACCTTCCACCCCAATTTTCATGAACGATTAGGTCAGGATTTCCTGATCCATTTACATCTGCCGCAGTTGGGCATATATAACAATACTGATAACTTATTCCACTAATAATATTGCCCTTAAAATCCCAACTGGAACCTCCTGAGTTTCTTTCATAATGATACAAAAGAGTATCGGTGTAAATTGAACATATTAAATCTTCCAGTCCATCTGAATCAAAATCTGTTAATTCAATTTTAGGCTTGGTACCCATATCTCCCCAGTATTGGAAATCATTCGTAACCATAGTGAAAGTACTTGAGTTTACTGCAACTTGTTCATAATGGTTAATATAACCATCATTTTTGGCAATTAATATGTCTAAATAGGAATCATTATCAACATGCCCTACTGCAGGACATGCATGACCATCTCCAATCATTCCTGATAGATCAAGAGTTGCATAGGAAAAACTTGTAGACCCAACAGCATCTTGCTCATATCTTCTTAATACATCTGATGTAGAATTGTTTAAACCTACAATTAAGTCTAACAAATTATCTCCATCAATATCACAGATATCCATACCCTGTATAGATGATGATATGTTAATACTGCTGAAATCTTCCATTACAAAGTAAAACTCTGCACTATTGCTTGCATATTGTGCCCAATATTCTATTGTTCCATTATTATTAATAAACATATCAAGCTTACCATTACCGGTAATATCATAAAGTTCAATAGCATTAGAAGCAGGAACATCGATAATAGGATAGAAATAATTTGTAACAAGGTTAAAAGAGGTAGATGTTGTGCTTGGTTGCTCATAATGCAACATACGACCATCTCGACATCCAATAATTAAATCTTCCTTATTGTCATTATCTAAATCACAAATTGACGGATCACTATTTTCACTAACTTGAACTCCAAGATAGGAATCACTTATAAGTGTGAATACATTACCAGTACTGGATGACTGTTCATAGTAATTTAGATTTCCTGACTGCTCACCAACAATCATATCAAGCTTGCCATCATTGTCTAAGTCTGTAAATGTTGGTTTAGAACTATTTCCAACGTCTATATATTGAGTAGCTGTTTTTTTTATACCCCCTACATATGAAAATGTTGTACTATTTGTTGAATTCTGTTCCCAATAATCTAAATAACCTCCTGAGCCTCCTACAACCAAATCTAACTTTCCATCATCATCTATATCCGTAAAGGCTGGTGAAGCATAAAGGATAACATCAATATTAGCAAAATATTCTGTTAATAAAGTAAATTCCAAACTATTAGATGTTGCTTGTTCATATCTGTTTATACGACCATCTTTTCGACCCACGAACATATCAATTAAACCATCATTATCAATATCTTCAAACACTGGACTAGCATACCCTTGTCCTCCAATTGTAATATTATCAAAGTTATAAGTAATAAAATCAAAAACACCTGAACCTGATCCTGCCTGCTCGTAATGGCGTAAATTCCCAAGTACATCACCAATTACCAAATCGTATAAACCATTACCATCGATATCATATATAACAGGACTTGAAACACTCATTCCTTTAATCCAGCCATCATCTTCAATATTAACAAAATTACTTTGTGCAAATACAGGAAAAACATAAGCAATAAATATTGAACAAATTATCACATTTTTAATCACAGTATTAATTCTATTTATTTGAAAAACATCTATTTTACAATATTATTTGTAAAAATAACCTCAGTTATCATACTATTGCAAATACTTTTGATAATCGCTTAGTAATTTTTATTATTCGTAAGGTGTTATTTATTATTCGATTGTAATATCATTGTTTCCATATATCAATACATAGAAGACTAGTCCTAATAATTATATTATTTTTGAAGCAGAACTAACAAACATTTTTATTATAATGAAGAGATTTATCACACTTTTTATGATAATTGTTATCACAATTATCGCAAGCAAAACGCAAGCACAACCTTGGAATTCATTGTTACCTGCCGATAAAGTTGAAAATGGCAAATTGACATTTTTTGATTATCAGAAGGCATTTAACGATTATTGGACTCCTAAAAATGTCGAAAACGGGTTTTACTTTGAAAATGGTGAAAAAATAAAAGCCGGTGGATGGAAGCAGTTTAAACGCTGGGAATGGTACTGGGAGAATAGAGTTGATCCTCAAACAGGTGCATTTCCTAACAGCTCCGCATATGAAGTTCTCCAAAAAATTAATACCTCGAATAATTCATCTAGAAGTCCCAACGGACAATGGGTAAGTCTCGGACCAAGCACATCATCAGGTGGTTATGCAGGATTGGGAAGGCTTAATTGCATTGGGTTTCATCCTACAGACAATAATGTACTCTATGTTGGATCTGCGTCAGGTGGTGTATGGAAATCAACAGATGGTGGTTCAAACTGGGTGGTTCAGGCCAACGAATTAGATGCTATTGGAATTAGTGATATTGTGGTACTTCCCACATCAGGTGATGATATGGTTTTTATCGCCACAGGTGACAGAGATGCCTCAGATACTTATTCAGTTGGTGTGCTTAAATCTACAGATGGTGGTACTTCATGGACTAATACAGGACTGGTATTTACTGCAGGACAAAAGAGACGAATAAACAGGTTATTAGTTGACCCCACAAGTAACAATATTTTTTATGCAGCAACAACTGTGGGATTATATAAAAGTACTGACAGTTGTAATACATGGTCTCAAATATCCAGTGAAGTATTTATCGATATGGAATTTAAACCAGGTGTTTCAAATATTATCTACGGAAGCACGAAACAAGGTGGTATTTTCAGAACTATTGATAGTGGAGCTACATGGGCTCAAACCTTTACCTCATCAGGTAAACGAACTGAATTAGCTGTGAGTCCCAATGATGCAACGGTGGTTTATGCCTTGATTGCCGCCAGTAACAGTGGTCTGTTTGGAATATATAAATCCACCGATTCAGGATCAAACTTCTCGGTAATTTATAATACAATGAATCTTCTCGGCTGGAATTGCAATGGGGGTGATTCAGGAGGTCAGGGTTGGTATGACTTGTGTATTGCAACCGACCCCACAGATGTCAATACGGTTTTTATTGGTGGTGTAAACACATGGAAATCAACCAATGGAGGAACATCCTGGAATATAAATAATCACTGGTCAAGTACATGTAGTGGTAGTGCCACTAATGTTCATGCCGATAAACATAATCTAACATATCAGAATGGAACAACAACATTATTTGAATGTAATGATGGTGGACTATACAGCACATCCAACAGTGGGTCATCGTGGTCACATTTAACATCAGGAATGGTTATAAGTCAGATGTACAAACTTGGAGTTGCACAAACTACCACACAGGATGTTATAACAGGACTTCAGGACAATGGCACAAAAGCTATGCTAACATCGGTTTGGAATGATGTTAGAGGAGGAGATGGTATGGAATGTCTGATTGATTATACCGATGAAAACACTCAATTCGCATCATTATATTATGGAAATGTAGTGCGTACTACTGACCACTGGGGGAGCTCAACAAATATAACCGGTAGTATCTCGGGTAATGCAGCCTGGGTTACTCCTTACATACAGGACCCTAATAATAGCAGCACTTTATATATTGGTTATCAGGATATTTGGAAATCAACAAATCTAGGAAACTCATGGACTCAGCTAAGTAACTGGAGTGGAAATACTTTGAGATCAATTGCAATCGCTCCTTCAAATTCCAACTATATATATACAGCTACAACAAATACCTTATACGGTACAACAGATGGTGGTGGTTCATGGTCAACGATTACAGGTTCTTTACCGGTAGGCTCTTCAAATATTACTTACATAAGCGTTAAGAATGATGATCCTCAAACTATATGGGTATCTATGGGTGAATTCAATAGTTATGGAGTTTTTGAATCAACAGATGGAGGTTCAACCTGGACAGATATTTCAACCGGATTGCCATCACTACCAACAAATTGTGTTATTCAAAATAAACAAAATACAACAGATGTTGAACTTTATGCCGGAACTGATGTCGGAGTTTATCTAAAATTAGGAGCAGCAAACTGGACTCCTTATTCCAATAACCTACCAAACGTAGTTGTTTCAGAACTTGAAATATACTACGACAATACAACTCCTGCAAACAGTTTACTACGAGCTGCAACTTATGGTAGAGGTTTATGGGAATCTGATTTATACTCAGTATCCACTACCCTAGAGGCAAACTTCATTGCCAATAATACAAGCATTGAAATAGGTGAGCAGGTTATTTTCACTGACTTATCAACAGGATCACCTACTTCATGGGAATGGACATTTGTAGGTGGAGTGCCTGCAACTCATTCGGGACAGACTCCACCAACCATTCAATATGATAATGAAGGGACTTATGATGTTACTCTGATAGTATCAGATGGTACGGATACTGATACAACAACAATGGAAGATTATATAACAGTTACCGACTGTAGCGTAACAACATTTCCATATCTGGAAGACTTTGAAAATGCAGGAACTATTCCACAATGCTGGACTCAGGAGTTTATTAGTGGAGGTAATTTGAATTGGCAATTTATAACCGGAAATGGTGGTTCAAATCCGGCAACATCCCACAGTGGTATGTATAATGCTTGTTTGATAGACACAGATACTGATGAGGATAAAACAATTCTTGTATCTCCACCATTTGATCTTTCAACAACTACAACAGGACAAGTCTCATTCTGGCACACACAGGAATTCTGGTCACCTGATCAGGATGAATTAAATGTTTATTACCGGGTTGCATCTGATAGTGCATGGGTACTACTGCAATCATACACCAACAATATTCCAAGCTGGACAAAAGACTCAATTTCACTGACAAATTTTAGTTCAACCTATTATCTTGGTTTTGAAGGAAATGCCCTTTATGGATATGGTGTATGTATTGATGATGTGGAAATTACAGCAGACTCAGACATTGTATCTACTGATTTCGAAGCAGATACAACAAGCGGAGTAATGCCGCTGCTTGTAAACTTTACTGACCTTTCTACAGGAAATGTAGATACCTGGGATTGGGATTTTGGTGATGGAAATACTTCTATCGAACAGAACCCAAGTAATGAGTACACTAGCGCTGGTTCTTACACTGTAACACTAACAGCATCTGGTCCGGGAAGCTCCGACACCGAAGTTAAAACAGATTATATAGAAGTCTTATTGCCAGAACCTGTGGCTGATTTTGAAGGAGACCCAACTGCTGGTAATACACCATTATTAGTTGATTTTACTGATCTATCAACCGGAAACATAGATACCTGGGATTGGGATTTCGGTGATGGAAACACATCTACAGAACAAAATCCTCAACATAACTATATTACTACAGGAATATTTTCCGTACAATTGGTAGTTACAGGACCAAGTGGACAGGATTCTTTAACCATTACAGATTATATTACTGTAACAGAGGAAGCCCCTATCGCCAACTTTGAAGGAACCCCAACTACAGGTGAAGCACCATTGCTTGTGAGTTTTACAGATCTGTCAACGGGAGATATCGACACTTGGAATTGGGTATTTGGTGATGGTGGTTCCTCAACCGATCAGAACCCTTCGCATGAATATGTAACTCCGGGTAACTTCACTGTATCTCTTGAAGTATCGGGTCCGGGTGGAACCACTGTAGAAGTTAAAACAGATTATATTCTGATTCCTGTAGGAATTGATGATAAACTATCTGGTACAATTATAGTTTATCCCAATCCAGCAAAAGATGTTCTTAATATTAAATTCCCAAATTCAGAAAACAGAACTATTTTGCTAAAAAATATGTCTGGTGAATCAGTTATAAGTTTGGTCTCTGACCTTGATCAGAAATCAATAAATGTAGCAGGCTTAGCTGCAGGAGTTTATACTCTGGAGATAAGTAATGGTGATGACACGGCTTTTGTAAAGGTATTAATAAAATAGTACCTCAAACGCATACGACTGGTTGACTGGATGTTAAAAATAGCATTCAATGGATGGAATATTTTATTTTCATAATATGGGTTTAACAATTATTGATTATTTTGCAGCGCATTTTAATGTAACAATTACACCTATTCTAATTACTTACTTTTATATTTAAAATCAGGAAGATGAAAAGAATTGCACTTTTAGTTTTTATTATTTCTTTTTTACTTAACATTCCATTGGCAATTGGTCAAAATGATGGAACTACCAAGACAAATAATTTTGGCAAACTGGAAAAACCTCTGGTTGTACCAAGTATAGCACAGCAAATAGCTGATGGCACCTTTATTGCCGTTGATCAAAATCAGCCAGAAAAAGATGGTCCTCCAAAACGACGTGGTGCAAATAAAACAGTTCCGGGCAAAGGCTTACCTTATGGTGATGACCCATTGGTAAATAAAATGGGATCTTCAGTATTACACGCCAGTAAAGAGCCATTGCTTGTTTTCGATGCTAATACTTGTTTTTATACTCCTTCGGATCCAACTGGAGCCGTAGGACCTAACCATTTTGTCGCAGCATGGAATACAGGCTTTAGGATTTTTGATAAAAATGGAAACCCTCTAACTGATGAAGCATCTTTAGGTACCTTATTTCCTGGTAACACCGATGGCGATCCAATTGTTATTTATGATGCACAAGCTGACCGTTTTATAATTACAGAATTTGACTATCATACCCCACCTTATGGGTTTTGTATGGCTGTTTGCCAGGGATCAGATCCAGTTAATGATGGCTGGTATATATACGCAACAGGATTTCAAACACCTGCCCAACCCGACTATACTAAATTCTCTGTATGGTCTGACGGATATTATGTAACTGCCAATATTAATGCAAATGATAAAGTTTTTGTTGTTGAACGTGATTCGATGCTAATTGGTGGATCTGCTCAATTTGTTTCCTTCCCATTACCTGGAATAACAACATCGGGTTTTTACAGCCCTCAGTTTTTCAATGTTACCGATAGCAACTTTCCTTCCACAGGAAATGCATCTATCGTTTATATGCAGGATGATGCATGGCAAGGTGTTTCATCTGACCATCTAAAAGTATGGTCGGTGAATGTTGACTGGGCTGATATTACAAACTCAACCATAAGTAATCCTCAACAAATTACAACAGCTCCATTTATATCAGTTTTCGATGGTGGGTCATTCTCCAATGTACCACAACCGTCTGGTCCTGATCAGGATGTTCTTCAGGCAACTATTATGAATCAGGCTCAATTCAAAAAATTTCCAACCTATAATTCAGCAATATTCAATTTTGTTGTTGACACTGATGGTTCAGGAGGTGAGCTAGCAGGAATTCGATGGTATGAACTTCGTCAGGATAATGATGGTGATCCATGGACAATTTATCAGGAAGGCACATATGTAAGTCCTGTGTCAGGAAAAAATGCTTTTTCCGGATCAATGGTAATGGATATGCAGGGTAATATAGGAATGGGATATACAACATGTAGTTCTGTTGATATGATTTCGGTAAATTACACCGGAAGATATGCCAATGATCCACTTGGAGAAATGACCATTGATGAAACATTAATTGCTGAAAGTAATTCGAACAATGGTTCCAACAGACTAGCAGATTATGTGCAAATATCTGTTGATCCCGCCAATGGTAAAACATTCTGGCATATTGCTGAATACTTCAATAACGGACAACGCACTGATGTTGTTGGTGTATTTCAAATTGCCAGTGATTTCCAAAATGATGTTGGTGTGACCACAATTACGGCTCCTGCTGATGGTGCACTTTCAGTAAATGAACCAATAACAATATCAGTATTCAATTATGGTGAAGAGCCTCAGTCAAATATTCCCGTAAGCTATACTATTGATGGTGGTACTCCTGTAAATGAAATTCTCGCCGGACCACTAAGTTCGGGAAGTTCTGAACTATATACTTTTACAACTACAGCAAATCTTGGCACAATTGGCCAAACATATGAAATTACAGCTTATACAAGTTTGTCAACAGATGAAAACCTGAATAATGATACAGTTGTAAAAAGTGTTACTCATATGAATCCTAATGACATAGGAGTAACTGATATATTATCACCTGTGTCAGGCAACCACCTTGGTGATAATGAAGAAATAGAAGTAACTATTGAGAATTTTGGTACTGCCACACATACAAACTTTGACGTAAGCTATAACATTGATGATGATGTTCTTGTTACCGAACAAGTATCAGGACCACTGAATCCATTAAGTTCAATTAATTATGTATTTAATCAACCCGGTGACTTCTCTGAAATTGGAAGCTACCGTTTATCCTCATATACTTCACTGCCGGATGATGCTGACAGATACAATGACACTACTACTGTCACATTAACAAAGGAATTATGTCAACCGGAAGCTGATTGTTCATCAGGAGATGGGTTCTACCTTTTCAATCTCGCATCCATTAATAATGTAACAGGATGTTCACCTGATGGTTATGGCGATTACACATATTTGGAAGCTGAATTGGAAACAGGTAGTACAAACAACCTAACTGTAACTACTCATTATGGTGATCAATATGTTTCAGTGTGGATTGATTTCAATGACAATTTTCTGTTTGAACAAGATGAATTAATTGTAAATAATGCAATTATAGCATTCGGAATGGGTGTTGGAGTATACTCGAAAACAATACCATTCTTTGTTCCTGAAGGTTCACAGCTGGGACACCATCTAATGAGAGCTAAATCTAATTGGAGTTCAATGGTACCAATGGATGCATGTGAAGGTACTGAATATGGTGAAACCGAAGATTATAAAGCCAATATCGTACTTCATCTTGGTGTAGATGATATTCCATTGATGGATTCAGAAATGATTGTTAAAGATTTTGGCAATAATAAATTTGAGGTTTCCCTTGAAAGTAATAATGTTACAGAAACATTAATAATCAACTTGCACAATGTACTTGGACAAAAATTAGTTGAAAACAGAATCGAGAAAATAAATGGAAAATATGTTTACGATCTTGATATGACTTATGCAAAACCTGGCGCTTATATTATAAGAATTGGCAACCAACAATATGGTCAGGTTGCAAAGATTATTGTGAAATAAGTCATACTTATACCCTAAACAGCTGACGAACTGCCTGTTACGATTAGGGTAATTCTTTAAACACTTACTACATTTCTTCAGTCTATTTATGTCTATGTCAATTATTATTATTTGTTTTGCAATGCGAACAAAACGGTTACAAATTTAGTGACCATAACCAAATATTCAATTACTATCTAACATGAAAAAAATATTCACATTATTCGTACTATCGTTAATAACATTTTCCACAACATTGATTGGTCAGGAAAAAGAATTAACTTCTCCAAGTTCATTTGGCTATCTCCCTGATCCAATTGAAGTTCCAAGTATTGCTCAGCAGATTAAAGATGGAACTTTTATTGAAGCTAAGGATGAAGTTAAATTCGGACAACCTAAGCGTAGCGGAGCAAATATAACTGTTCCCGGTAAGGGATTGCCAAAAGGAAATGATGCATTGGTACAGGATCACAAATCTATGATGAAGCATTATGGAAAAGAACCTATACTTGTATTTGATGCAAACACAACAAATGTAACTCCTTCTGATCCAACCGGTGCAGCAGGACTAAATCATTATATCGGTGCATGGAATATGAGTTTCCGTATCTTTGATAAAGAAGGTAACCCATTAACAGCAAATGCCTCATTGTCAACCCTTTTTCCTGGTAATAATCTTGGAGATCCAATCGTACTTTATGATGTTGAGGCCGACAGATTTATTATCACGGAATTTGATAATAGTCCTAATGGATTCAATGTTGCAATTTGCCAGGGTCCGGATCCAGTTAATGACGGGTGGCATATTTATACAACAGGATTTAGTACTGGTCAATTTCCAGATTATACAAAATTCTCCATTTGGTCAGATGCATATTATGTAACCGCAAATATCAATGCAAATAATAAAGTTTTTGCCATTGAAAGAAATGAAATGCTTGTTGGTAATCCATCACAGTTTATAAGTTTTCCGCTTCCGGGAATCAGTACTTCAGGTTTTTATAGTCCGCAGTTTTTTAATGTAACTGATGGTGAATTACCTCCTGCCGGAAATGCTACTGTTGTTTATTTACAGGATGATGCATGGTCAGGCGTATCTGCCGATCACCTGAAACTTTGGACTGTAAATGTTGACTGGGATGACGTTGGAGCTTCAACAATCAGCAATCCTGAGGAAATTATTACCACACCATTTATTTCTGTATTTGACGGAGGTTCGTTTTCAAATGTTCCTCAACCGGGTGGTCCCGATCAGGATGTCCTACAGGCAACAATTATGAATCAAGCTCAGTATAGAAGATTTCCGACACATAATTCTGCAGTTTTCAATTTTGTTGTGGATACAGACGGTACTGGTGCAGAAATGGCAGGAATCCGTTGGTACGAACTAAGACAGGATAATGATGGTGACCCATGGACAATTTATCAGGAAGGGACATATACTTCACCTTATAATAATAAGCATGCCTTTTCAGGTAGTATGGCTATGGATGCTCAAGGTAACATTGGAATGGCATATACTACATGTAGTAATTCTGAAAGAATTGCGATCCAATATACTGGAAGGCTTGTAAATGACACACTGGGCAAAATGACTGTAGACGAAACGCTGATAGCACAAAGTACAACGAGTAATAACTCTAACAGACTGGCTGACTATGTACATTTAACAGTTGATCCAGCCGATGATTATACTTTCTGGCATATTGCTGAATACTTCAAAGGACAAAGAACTGATGTGGTTGGAGTGTTTAAGATTTTCCAGGAAACACTTCAAGACATTGGTTTACAAGGAATCAATTCTCCTTCTTCAGGAACTTTATCAGAAGAAGAAGAAATTACTGTTACAGTATATAATTACGGAATAGATACATTATATAATATTCCTGTAAACTATCAAATTGACACAAATAGTGTTGTAAGTGAAATAATTGCTGGTCCTGTTGCACACGGCGAATCAATGGAATATACTTTTACTCAAACTGCAAATCTTGGAGTTCTTGGTCAAACATATGAAATCCTGTCGTATACAAGCATGATTACAGATGAAAACCTTCTTAACGATACTACCTCGAAAACAGTTACACACATCGCTCCTACTGACATTGGTGTAAAAACAATTATTTCTCCTGTCTCAGGTACGGGATTAGGCGATCAGGAAGAAGTTAAAGTTATAATCGCGAACTATGGTTCCGAAACACAAACTAATTTCGATGTTACTTTTAATCTAGATGATTATGTTCATACAGAACAAGTTGTGGGCCCACTTGTATTCCCATTTTCTTTGTCATACACTTTTACTGAAACCATTGATTTATCTGAACTTGGATCATACGACCTGAAAACATATACTTCACTTGCAGGTGATTTTGATATGAATAATGATACAACTTCAGCAATTATTGAAAATACTCTCTGTCAACCTATATCATCATGTGAAGATGGACATGGTTTTTACAAATTTCAGCTTGGCACAATTGATAATCAAAGTGAATGCTCTGAAACTGGGTATAATGATTTTACAGAACTATCAACCGAACTTGAGAACAACAGTGTTAATGATCTTACAATAACAACACATTACGGTGATCAATACGTCGTGGTTTGGATTGATTTTGATGATGATTTTGTTTTTGAAGAAGATGAGATTGTTGTGAACAATTATGTTATTGCTCCTGGAGAAGAAGCAGGTGTTTACACAGAAACAGTCCCTCTAACTATAGAAGATGGTGTACTTCTGGGACAACATATTATGAGAGCTAAAACAAACTGGAATGATTCGGTACCACTGGTTGCCTGTGAAGGTACTACTTACGGCGAAACAGAAGATTATGTTGCAGATGTTGTAATGCATTTGGGCATAGACAATAATCCATTAATAAATGCAGAATTGTTCGTTAAAACATTACCTAACAATCAGTTTGAAATTTTAATGGATGGTAGTGAATTGAAAGAAACACTGATAATCAATTTGCACAATATACAAGGTCAAAATCTAGTACAAAACAGGGTTGAAAATGTAAACGGAAGATATGTTTACAATCTTGACATGTCGTATGCGAAACCTGGTGCATATATTATCAGACTTGGAAACCATAACTATGGTAAGATCAAGAAGATAATTATTCAATAATCCTGAAATAAATTACAAGAAAGCATCATTCTGAAAATAAAGGGATGGTGCTTTTTTTATTTCTGAATAACTATTTTGCTTCTATATTCCGCATTACCTGTTTTCAATATCAATAAGTATATTCCTAATTTTAAATGACTTACATTCAGAGTAATCGACGACTGGCAATTCTGATATTTGAATGTATTGATAAGCTTACCACTAAAATCGAAAATACTTATAACAGCATTTCCAGTCTTTTCAGGGATATCGATGTTTATTTCATTGCTTGCAGGTTGAGGATACATTACTATTTCCTCTGGATAATGGTTATTTTCAACTGATGTATTTACAGAGACTTCACCATTAAAATACTCCAGTCCGCCGCTATAATTTCCAACTATCATTTCAAGTTTATTATTTGAAAACATATTAGAAATAACTGCAGAAGTTCTCATACCTCGATCGAAGTTAACATCTGTAGTATCAAGAAGTTCATTAAGCTGATTTGATTCCGCAAACTTACCATCAAGATTATTATCGATATCAGTAAAGTAAAAAATCTTACCCTGTTCGGATCCAACAAGCAAGCTTGTTTCCTGATTATTTCTGAAAAATGACGGAGTACTATAACCGTCGAGCGAGATCATATAATCAGTAACCAGAACCTTACCAAGGCTATCTGTTACATAATTAAAATCGGGTAACCCTGTTGATCCATTATTGTGATAATAATTAATATTTCCGGACTTCTCCCCTATTACCAGGTCTTTAAGTCCATCATCATCGAGGTCAAACAACTGAGGCACACTAAATTCACCCACATCGATCCCATTATAATGCTCATCAATTACCTCAAACTCATTGTTTTGTAAATTTCTTACATAGATGATATTTCCATCTGATTCACCCATAAGCAGATCCGTTATTCCATCACCATCAATATCATCAAATGCAGGAATAAGTCCTTGTTTTTTAAGATCCCGAAGATTGGCAAAATTCCTATCCCAAAGTTGGAAAACAGGATTATCAACAGTTCCGATATTTTTGAAATAGGCTATTTGTGAGTAATAAACGGAATGCAGTATATAGTTTGTGTAGTATGAATACCAGTAATATCCATAATTACCAATAAACAAATCTGATAAGCCATCATTATCCCAGTCGAATACAACAGGATAAGCACCGGAGCCAACATCTATCATATTTTTCTGCAAAAATTTCTTATCCACTAGCCTGAAATCAGGCATATCGTTTGTTCCATCATTTTGGTAGTACCATGAACTATTTATGTTTCTTGAAGTTGTTATACCAGGATCAAAGGGAGATACTATCAAATCCTTAACCTGATCATTGTTTACATCAATATAAAACGGGCAAGGCATAGAAAACAAATCAACATAATCATCACCAACAGGGAAAAGAGTATCAATCCTAGTAATATAGGCATCCTCATAAGTTCCGGTATTATACAATGCCATTAACTGTGGATAGTCCACATCACCCAGCAATATATCAACCATACCGTTACCATCAATATCATGGACCAAGAAAGTGGATCCTACATGTCGCTCATTATCAACATATTTAGTCGTATTTTCATAATTCATTCCAAAACATGTATCGAGATATAGTTGATTCGACTCATCGTTTTCTGCAAAATGCCCCCAGCAATATGAATAATGTTCGTAATCAAGCGAATCTGGAATACCATATTTTTCCATTGACATGTTCTTATGCATATCTACAAAAGAACCCAATACACCAAAAGTTAAAATATCCAGATCGCCATCATTGTCAACATCGGCAACTCCCGGGTAATCGGCATCTGTAACAAAGAGGTTTACATAACCACCAGGCAACAAGGTCTTTAGATATGGATAAACAGCCTTCTCAAATTTAAGGACATTATCACTAACATTAGTATACACCATCATTGTTCCCGGAGTCCAATAGGTAAAAATATCATTCTTACCGTCCATATTGTAATCTGCCATTATTACCCAATTCTTAAGGTCGGGAAGTAATTCTGCATATTGCGGAGCAAACTGATAATCAACAGTATGCGGTGAGCCATTATTTAAAAAACAGATTCTTCTGTTTCCCCTTCTATCGAAGGCAAGGAGATCTTTAATACCATCAAGATTAAAGTCAACTTCACAATACTGAACTGCATTCATCCCTCCTGCCCAAGGAAATTTATAAGGTTCATTTATATTCTCTCCATTTTTGGAGTTAATTACCGATTGAGCTGTTATAATGCCACCATCAATCAATAATACTAAGGTTAAAGCAAATAGAAAATACAGCTCTTTCTTCATGATTATTTATTAATATAAAACTCTCAACAAACTTAATAAATACACTATGATTGGATCACTATAAATTACAAAAATCGTACCCAAGCCGCAATTTGTACTATTTTTGTAATCGAACAAAAAAGTGATACCTGATGGCAAAAATACTTGTTGTAGATGATGAGAGTAGTATAAGGCGTACGCTAAAAGAAATTCTTGAATTTGAGAAGCATAATGTGGATGTAGCATCAGATGGGCTGACCGCCCTTGAAATGGCTAAAGATAATCCATACGATGCCATACTTCTGGATATAAAAATGCCTGAAATGGATGGTTTGGAGGTACTCGACAAATTAATGCTATTCGCTGATGTACCGGTAATTATGATCTCCGGACACGGCACAATCGACACAGCTGTTGAAGCCATCAAAAAAGGTGCTTACGATTTTATTGTAAAGCCACCTGATTTGAATCGATTACTTATCTCGGTAAGAAATGCCATCGATAAGAAAGAACTTGTTACACAAACTATTCAGCTAAAAAAGGAAACTGATCATAAATACGAGATAGTAGGTGAGTCGGACTTTATTATATCTCTTCGAGATATGATTAGCAAAGTTGCACCAACTACTGCCAGGGTACTTATAACGGGTGAAAATGGATCGGGTAAGGAGTTAGTGGCACGACAAATACACGAGCAGAGCACAAGGTCTAAATCACCATTCATTGAAGTAAACTGTGCTGCCATTCCAACCGAATTAATTGAGAGTCAGTTATTTGGTCATGAGAAAGGATCCTTTACTTCTGCAATAAAACAACGAAAAGGTGATTTTGAACTCGCTCATGGTGGAACATTGTTTTTGGATGAAATTGGAGATATGAGTTTAAGCGCACAGGCAAAGGTACTCCGTGCACTTCAGGAAAACAAAATTATTAGAGTTGGTGGTGAAAAGGATATTAATGTAGATGTAAGAATTATTGCAGCTACCAATAAAAATCTCCGAGAAGAGATAGAAAAGGGTAAATTCCGTGAAGATTTATATCATCGATTGAGTGTAATAATTATTGAGGTTGCTCCTCTCCGGGAAAGGAAAGATGATATACCAGTTCTTGTGAGAAGATTTATTGATGACATTTGTGCTTCACAAGGCAGACAAGCAATCCCCATAAATGTTGACGCATTGGAAGAATTGCAAAAATTCAACTGGTCAGGAAATGTAAGAGAACTTCATAATGTGGTAGAACGAATGATTATTCTTTGTAGTAACTCCATAACAGTAGATGATGTTAAACTTTATGTAAAACCATTAATGTTGTAGAGGAAATTGGTAATTAAGCATTGTCATGGTTGCTTGCCAGCCGTACCTTTGTTTCCCACCTTTCCTACCATTCCTTCCCATTTCTCCAATTCAATCTTTGAGTCATTGTCACCATAACAATCTTAGCACGATTATTGAAGTAAACTTACTAATAATGCAATTTTAACTCAATAATAGTTATTTTTGCAATCCTTAATTTATTAAGGAAGTTCATTAACATCTGGGGCTGACCGGTTTTGACAGCAAGTTGAAAGGGTAAGTAAGCATGTCGAGCCATGTGATAAAGCTCGTAAATCCGTGTCACAAACTTTTTAATTGGCGAAAACAATTACGCTCTCGCAGCTTAATCGAAGTTTAGTAGATTAGCTTTATCCGATACAAGGTATCTGGACGAGACGGTTCGCAGGTGGAGATACTCAATTCCGGCCTGATCACGAGTCGCAAGCAATTTTGAGTTAGTTACAACTTTGTCTCGTAGTTGTGATGAAATAAAGAGACTAAGGTATTACTAGGGTGTTTGTTTCCTTGTAGTATTCGAAAACCAATAACAATCTAAGCGTGTAGAAAGCTTATCGGTTCCTTGTTTGGACGAGGGTTCGAATCCCTCCAGCTCCACAATAATAATTCATAACTCGAAGAGTCTGATAATAATAAAGTACTGCGAGTCAAGCTTGCTTGAACGAAGCATTGCTTTATTATTATCAGAGTGAGCGTAGCGAGCATGGATTTTATTGTAACTCCCCCCCAATGGGATCAATGAAATTAATCCTACCAAATACAAACTATTTTTCTTCCTACTAGAATTATATTTCCATAAATGGACTTTGTAATATCTGCGAGTCAAGCCTGCTTGAACGAAGCATTGCTTTCTTATTATCAGAGTGAGCGTAGCGAGCATGGATTTTATTGTAACTCCCCCCCCAATGGGATCAATGAAATTAATCCCAACTAATTTTGATGTATTTTCAAAAAACATTATTCACAACCTAAATCGGATATAATATAGATAATACATCTTTGGACCAAAACCAATACAACCAAAGAAAAACTACAGCTATGTCATATTAACTAATTATCTAACTTTACAGAGTATTAACTAATGACTAAGAAAATGAACAGTATTATTAAAAATACAATATTGCTATCAATTGCAATTATGGTAATTTTCGCATCATGCAAGAAAACCTCACATAAAGAATACAAAGTAGCTATGCTTGCTCATGGTACAACATTCGACGATTTGAGTTTCCTCCAAAGTTGCAAAGATGGAATTGAAAGAGCAAAAATTGATTTTAATTTAATTGTTGAGTACAACATTGATAATTCTGACAATAATTATCAGGAAAGATTAGATGGCTTTGGCGAAATGGAATATGATTTAATAATTGCAATTGGATACATGTGGAATGATGCTGTTATAAACTCATCTAAAAGATATACAAAATCAAGATTTGTACTAATCGACAGTGAATTAAGTGAGCCACAGGAAAATGCCATAAGTGTTATTTTTGATGTTGATGAAGCTGCCTTTCCAATCGGCTATTTAGCTGCGTGGTGGGCTGATACGTATGACAACAGTGATCCAAAACTTGGAAATATTGGAGCAATGTCTATCCCTCAAATAAGACAATTTATTGAACCTTATAATAAGGGCGCAATGAGATATAATTCACAATATGACAGGTTTGTTGATACTACTACTGTTTTTGTTGGTGATTTCTTTAATCCACAACTTGCTAACCACCTTACTGACAGCCTGATTAATACTGGTGCAGACATAATATTCGGTGTTGGAAGCGAATCAGGGGATGCAGCATTACTAGCAGCAAATGAAAGTGGGAAATGGTGTATTGGTGTCGACAGTGATCAATATTATTCTTTTCCTGAAGTTTCAAGTTCTATACTAACTAGCGCCATGAAAGGATTGGATAATGCAATTTATGATGTTATTGAATCATTTACAAGGAACAATTTTAACGGAGGTGGTATCTTTACGGGAAACCTTACTAACAACGGTGTTAAAATTGCTCCTTACCACGATTATAATGAGCAAATTCCTGATAGTATTAAGATAGAGATCGAAACTATTAAAGCCGGGATTATTGATGGAAGTATCCATACAGGATGGTAATTATAATACCTACCAGATGAACTTCATTATTAAAATGGTGAGCACTCAATAGGACTATATGAACGTCTTGTACTTGGTGCCATAAAACCACTTCCTTTTTGTCGGTTGATTAATCTAATATCATCAAATTCAAAGATTAAACTGATCTCATGTGATGGACCGGTGAAGTTATGCATAGCATTGATGTTCATCTCATATGAATACATTAGCTTCATTCTCCAATCTTCTGTAAATGGAATATTTAATCCTGCCATGGCAGTAAAGGTCGAAAACTCATCATACT
>Ga0209475_10000569_pt1 | contig 69181 bp, 60 predicted proteins | sample tdDd471_FD_187128 | JGI IMG/M metagenome (GOLD analysis project Ga0209475, IMG submission 187128) | Marine sediment microbial communities from the Atlantic coast under amendment with organic carbon and nitrate - tdDd47.1 (SPAdes)... | ecosystem: Environmental > Aquatic > Marine > Coastal >... | reverse complement strand
GCTGCGGTCCCCTTAAGCACTCAATCTTAAGGATTTTCTGGAACATTTGGGCTTCACCCGTAGGGTGGCTACGAATAAAGCCCAAATAACCCATAAAATCCTTAATCTTAAGCACTTCAGGGAACCTCGCTACGAAGTCAACTGATTTTTTTAGGCTAAACGAATCTACCTATAGTAAGCCGATACGAAAACATTCCAAAGTAATCTACTTTCTATGTTGTTTACTTAAAAAACAAAATTGAACCATAGAAAATAAAAAAGGCACGAAAAGTGAGATGTTTTTTTCAGTGTCTTCCGAGGTAAATATTTTAAGTGGTTTGAAAAAATAAGTGGCTGGTTTATATCATTCAAAGGGCCTATAATTAATTTGTTCTTTAAAAATTTATTTGCCAATCAAAGATAAGCGAATTTTAGAGCAGAAAAAAAGTTGGAAAGTCAGAGTTTATTAACAGTAAATACCTAATTTTCGCAATTTCCCTACCCTAAATTTTTAGTTATGTTGTTTTTATCGGATTTTAGGCAAAATATCACAAAACATTATTTTGCTTGATAGTTGTCTAATTGATTGAAAAAAATAGCAATATTTAATTTTTCTGATGATTTTTTATGATGAAATAATAAGGTGAAAAATGGTAAAAAAAGGCTAACTCAATCTATCCCTTTTGATATAGATTTTTTGCGTTGCAAGTGACTGATATAGAATGGTTTTTGAAAAGTGTTGGAGTCCGACTGGTTACCTGATTAAGAAGGTAGAAAGAGCAATGGATAATTGACAATTGAAAATGGATAATGAAAAGACCTTAAAATTGATTCTCGATAGATCAATTTTTATTAAGGACTTATCTTGGGTAACTGATGGTTTTGTTTAATTGACAAGACATAGATGATGCCATTAATTTGCCGAGCTAAGAAATTTAGCTTTTGCTCTTAATTACTAATTTTCCATTTTCCATTTTCCATTATCCATTCTCAATTGATTTTATTCGTCCGACTGGTTACCTGATTAAGAAGGCAGAAAGAGCAATGGATAATTGACAATTGAAAATGGATAATGAAAAGACCTTAAAATTGATTCTCGATAGATCAATTTTTATTAAGGACTCATCTTGGGTAACTGATGGTTTTGTTTAATTGACAAGACAAAGATGATGCCATTAATTTGCCGAGCTAAGAAATTTAGCTTTTGCTCTTAATTACTAATTTTCCATTATCCATTTTCAATTGGTTTTACTTACCTGATTAAGAAGGCAATAAGAGCAATGGAAAAGGGAAAATTGAGAATGGACAATGAAGAGCAAAAAATTAATGATTGAATTTTAACTTTTACTTAGCTGGTTTGGTCGAGGCGGCTATGTTAGATAATTGGGCTGGAATGTTGGAATCGTTACTGGCTAGCTATATTGGTGATTGTTTTGACTTTCATTTTTAATTTTCCATTATCAATTGTCATTTATATTTCCAACTATTTGCCCTAGATCAATTACAAATTAAAATCATTAAAAAATTCAATATCAAAGGTTTATATATCTCTTTCGGACATTGTACAATGGTACTAGTTGCTATTATGCTAGCTCTTTTGGGGGGAGAGAGACATGCATTGTTTTTTAGGTTATCTGGTAATTTATCTATGAATTCGAAAAAAAATTGTGATCCAAATAAGCCTGAAGCACAGAAAAATATAGATAAAGATGGTGATGAATGTGCTGAAAATAAAGATATAATTTGTTCCGAAAAAGTATTTGAAGTCTTAGTTAATATTACTCAACAACGTGAACAGGACCAATTGGAGCAGGCTTTAGTCCGGACAATTTTTCAATACGCTAAGCTTAAATCAGCCTCATTTAACCGCTTGAAGTTTTTAAAAGAAAAACAGATTATGTTTAAGAGTTTTGAACTTAAACATGATGATGATGGCAATACCATTGAAGATCGTTCTAAGGTTCAGGAAATCCCTGACCAATTAAATCAAACCATTCAAAATAAAAGTCGTTTAAAAATTGTAAAAAATGATCTGATCTATAATTATTTTCCTATCGTTGTCGCTGATAATACCATTGGTGTTTTTGAGCTAGTCGCGAGTCAAGAGTTACAAGCCACGGAGAATAATATAGTGGGTGGGATCTTGGAAATTTATAATAATTTCCTGGCAGTGATCCGTGAAAATGAATATGACACCTTGACAGGTTTATTAAATCGCAAAACCTTTGATGAAAAGATTGGTAATATTATTGGCAATTATAAACGTGCTCAAGAAGCAAGTTCGGTCCTAAAAGAGCGTCGAGGTAGTGGTTCGGATAATGAAGCGCATTGGATTGGGGTGATCGATATTGATCATTTTAAACAAGTCAATGATACCTATGGGCATCTTTATGGTGATGAGGTGTTAATCCTTTTATCGAATGTGATGAAAAAAACCTTTCGTATTGATGACCTCCTGTTTCGCTATGGCGGTGAGGAATTTATTGTGGTTCTGGCTCCTTGTACGGTTAATGATGCTTTTCAAACTTTTGAGCGTTTCCGAGTTAATGTCGCGGAATGTTATTTCCCTCAAGTTGAACATGTCACTATCAGTATTGGTTTTGTTGAATTTAGTAATACGGAATTTCCTCGCAGCATTATTGAAAAAGCGGATCGCGCTTTGTATTATGCGAAAGAAAATGGTCGTAACCAGGTTTGTAATTACAATTCCTTGATTAATGAGAATAAATTGACCGTAAAAAATCAACAAGATAATGAAATCGATCTATTTTAACTCTGACCCTGAGTGTTCTGACCCTGAGTGTTCAAAAAATGCCCAAACTTTAAAAAAGAGGATTTTCTAACTATAAATTAAATAATAATAGCAATTTTGGAGCAGACCATGAAAATAATTGTGTCTCTTCTAGGAAGGTTAAAAAGTTTTCAGCAATCATTTTGTAAAGAATACATTTGGCTATGTCGGCCGAAATTATTATTATTTATTTTATTTTGCGCCTTGGTTGGCCTGTTATTATCAATGGATAATGTCATTCTATGGAATGATATTTGGCTTAAAATTGTACCGGGTGTGACCGGGATAATGTTAGCAGCGGCCGGTGGGGTGGTTTATCATCAATTGATGAGTACGGCAAAAAGTTCGCCGGAAAAATATAGATTCCCCTTTAATAATCAAATTTGTCGTGACGATGCCTGTTGTTTTAGTTTGCTCTTATGTCTAGCCGCAGTATTTTTATTGGCCTGGGTTAACTATTTGATTTTAGCGTTAGTCTGGTTTGCTTTTTTGGCTCATGCGGTTTTGTATTCGGCTTTTTTAAAGCATCAAAATTCCTCGAAAATTATGTTGATAGCTGTGGTTTTTTCGTTAACGCCAATTTTAGGCTGGAGCGTGGTTAGTACGGAATTTAATCCCCAAGTATGGTCCTTGGCGTTGGTTATTTTTTTCTGGGTACATATTTATAATTGGATTAGTAGCATTAAGGAAAAATTTCACCTGTCAGATAATCAACAAAAGGCCTTACATCAGGCGTATACGATTTTATTTTTAAAGAAGAAGATTTTTTTAGCGACAGCAATGGTTTATATAATGGCCATGTCACCTTTTTTGTTTAATCTCAGTGGTGAGGTTTATATATTAGGTGCTTTTATTTTAGGTATCGGATTTTTGCAAAAAGCGTTTGCGCTTTTATTGGCACGGATGGAAAAAGATATTCTTAAATTATCGGAAATATTACGTCATTATGCCTTGTATTATTTACCATCACTATTTAGTTTAATGGTTGTGGATCATTTTTTATTTTTTAATCCAACTGCTTTTGTAATAATGTAAAGTCATTATGTAAGGTGATTGGGCGGGCGGCTTAAACCGAATAAAGAACGATTATATGAAAAGTTCATCCATTTTTATTCCATAGGCTCCGCTTTCTAGGCCTTTTTCAATACTGTATTCTGTCCTATGGGATAAATCGATGGGCATAAAATCGCCTAAGGGGTTTTTATTCTGATCAAGTAAAAGCATAATAATCGGTCTCAAGCGTTTTAGACCATTGATTTCAATAACGACTCCTACTTCTCCGGTGGTTAATTCGACTAATGAACCGGTTGGATAAATACCAACGGCTTGGATAAATAATTCTACGAGATCTTCGTGAAAGATCTTTCCACGTAGATTATAAAGTTTACCGATAGCTCGGTGTGGAGACAAAATTACGGGAGTATGTTCACGTGGACTGATCATGGCATCAAAGCTATCGATTAATCCGGCTATATGACCAAAAATAGGAATTTCCTTATCTTTTATGCCAAGAGGATATCCGCTGCCATCATTGCGTTCATGATGAGTTGCAATCATTCGCATGACATCGTGCGGAAGTTCATCATTGCCTAGCAATAAGCTAATGCCTTTATCAACATGAGTACGGAACAAATTAATCTGTTCAATCGTCAGCTTACCTTTTTTATGTAATAACTCTTCAGGAAGTTGTGTTTTGCCAATATCTAACAATAAGCCACCAAGAGCCAATTGATTTAGGGAGTCTAAGTTTAAACCTAAATGACGTCCGAGTTGAGCACACCAAACAGAGGTGGCTAGAGCATGGTTGTAGGAATAGTCGTCTATTTTCTTGAGTTCTAAAACAAAACGAAAAGCAGATGGGTTACGGATGACGCTATTTACAGTTTCAGATACGGACTGCTTTAAGGCTTTAATATTAAGTTTTTTATCTTGTTTTAAATCTTCAAAAGTCTTAGTAATTTTTTCGTTGATGTCATGATAGATTTTTTCGGCAACATTATATTCATCAAATAATGTCGCACTTTTTTGATAGTTTTCTTCTCGAAGCAGGGTAAATTGATTTTTTTGATAGTTATTATCTTCAAAAGGTGCTATTTGGCTTGGATCGTTTTCAAAAATCCAATACATAGGGCTGGCAGGGCGTCCTTTATGCGGATTAATATAAACAAATTCACAATAATTTTTTAATAAATCAATATCATTATTTGACTCAATTAATAATCCTTCGATTAATAATGGGAGTTCTATCCAGGGCCTATCGAGTCTAGAGACAAACATGCCAACCTGTAGGCCTTCCAGCTTGATTTTTATTTCTTCCATTAATACTGCTAATATTGAGTTTAACTGTTTTTAACGTATCGAAAAGACAAAATAGTACCCGTGTGTTTTCACCACACTTTATACTGATGGTATTTGAATACTAGGATTAATATATTTTTATTCGTTGATTAACCACTAATATATTTTTCGAGTTGATCAATCGTAAAGCGTTGATCATCAATGATAGCTTTGACCAAATCGCCTATGGAAATAATACCATGTAATTCTGCACCATCCCAAACCGGTAAGTGTCGTATGCGTTTTTCGGTCATTAATGCCATACATTCTTCTATATTTTGCTTGGGTTCGGCATACATAATATTGCTGGACATAATTTCTTTTACCAAAGTATCCTTGGAAGCGCGTTGTTCGACGATAATTTTTCGAGTGTAATCAGTTTCTGATATAACACCAACTGGGTGCCCGTTATCCAAAACCAATAATGCGCCGACTTTTTTATCGGTCATTAATTGTACGGCTTCGAAAACTGTGGCTTCAGGGGCAATGCTCCAAACATCATGACCCTTCTCTTTTAATATGTGATTAACGATTATCATGGATTGTTCTCCTATAAAATACCATAAGTAGTCACATTAGTAACATATAGCATAAGTTGTTCCAATAACCACCTATGAGGCCAATGATTAGGCTTGGTTTGAGTATCTTTTGTCTGGCTATAAATAGACGATTTGTTATACACTCAATATCCTAAAATAATAAAATTATCGTTGTTTGCAGCAGATCCCAATATTAAAGTTAATTTATAAACAGTCGATATGCATCATATATAATAATAAAGGAGAATCCTGGTGGCCTGGTTTACAAACACGCAAACTAAAGAAAAATTAGCTAGCCTGGAGTTAGAGCGAGATAGACTTAGAGATGAAAATGCTACCCTTAAAATAGAGCTGGAACAGCTGAAGAATCAAATATATTCTGAGCAATCTAAGACCTCAACCGCAGAACAAGTCGAAAATCTAATGAAGTTTGAAAATGAACACATGAAATCCGGTATGTTAGATATTCAAGGGAGCTTGGCGGGATCTGTTGATGCTGCTAAAGGTACCTTAGCCTGTGTTTCTCTTCTGAGTGGTGAATTTGTAAAAATGTCATCAAATTTGCAAAAAATTAGCACTGATATTAATAGTGTGGCATCGGTGTCGGGAAAATCCGGAGAAGCAGTGGAAGGAATGTCGGCTCGAGCTGAAGAAATTAGTGCCATTTTGTCTTTAATCAGGGGAATTGCCGAACAAACTAATTTATTGGCTCTAAATGCTGCGATTGAAGCTGCTAGAGCAGGTGAAGCAGGGCGGGGATTTGCTGTTGTAGCAGACGAGGTTCGAGGGCTTGCGGATAAAACTCAAACCGCCATTACAGAAATTAATGATGTGATTACGGCCTTAAAAGATAATGTGCTTTCTGTTTCTGATATTTCCACACAATTAATTAGTAATATTGGTCGAGTGGCTACGGATATGGGAGATTTTGAAGACCACCTTAAAAATGTTGATTCTGAAGTACATAAACATTTCAGCGATATTAATCTAATGACCGACAGAGTATTTACAACTTTAGCTAAAACGGATCATCTGTTATGGAAGGTGAATACTTATCTGTCAATTAACAATCGGGCACCGGTCTTTGATTTCGTTGATCATCATAATTGTCGTTTAGGTAAATGGTATTATGAAGGTGAAGGTAAAGAGTTTTTCTCTCATTCCAGTCATTATTCGGCATTGGAACAACCGCATTCTGTGGTACATAATGGGACTAAAGATATATTTAACCTCATTGATCAGGATAATATCGATTACACGAAATTAATGACTGCGGTTAAGTTAATGGAAGATTCGAGCCAAAAAGTTTTTGATAGTCTGAGTGAAATCGCTGAAGATGCGATGCGCGAACACCGCTAACTTTATTTCTCATCACTACATCCCCACATCTGCTGGGGATTTATCACTCCTTATTCGTTGTATCTTTTTTCTTAAATAAATTACCTTCTGATGGATTAAAATAATTTTTTGTTTTTATTTATAAGAAAATCATAATAAAATAAAATAGTTATGAATGTTTACGTGTTTTTTTAGCAATTCTTCTTAAAAATCATAAAAGCTATTGTGGAATTCCCCAATAATATATCTCGTATTTCCCAATTTCCTTATTAATAGACTCGGGCATAATACATCCCATAAAAACATAGGAGGAAATTATGACGCGCCGTAGAAATTTATTAATCACATTAGCCAGTAGCTTGGCTATCATGGGTGGGAGTTTTGCTCTGGTATCAACTGCCAGTGCTGAAAAAAAAATGACCGCTCTTGAAGAAGGAAAGCAATTAGCTTTTTCTCGTAAAAAAGGTAATTGCCTTGCCTGCCATTCAATCCCAGGTGGTAAAAGTCCTGGAAATATTGCTCCCCCACTAGTGGCAATGAAACAACGTTATCCTGATAAGTCCCGTTTACATAAACAAATTTGGGATGCCACAATTGCCAACCCCGATAGCACTATGCCTCCATTTGGCCGGCATCAAATCTTGTCAAATTCAGAACTCGATAAAGTCGTAGATTATATTTATTCACTTTAAGTGTTGATTAAATCTTGATTAAAACATGACATTATTTTAAAGGTACACGACATAATGAAAACAACGTTAAAAGTTATGGGATTGCTACTTGGTGGTGCAATTACCTTGTCTGCACAAGCTTCACCAGAAAAAGATCTAGAAGTATTTGCTAACTATTTCAAACAAAAATTCCCCGATATAGAAACTCACGAATTTACCAATGGTGCTTATTCATTTGATATGGCGGGCCGGGAAAACTGGGAAGCGATTGAAGAATTTCCTCCTTATGAACCATTTATCGACGAAGGACAAGAAATGTGGGAGAAGCCATTTGCTAATGGTAAAACCTATATGTCCTGTTTTCCAGATGGTCCGATCATTGCCCATAAATATCCACATTGGGACAAAAAACGAAAAATGGTAATGACTTTGCCATTAGCCTTAAATGAATGTCGTGAAGCTAATGGTGAAAAACCGCTAAAATATAAAAAAGGCAGTATTAATAAAATAATGTCCTTTTTAGCCTTTCAAGCACGTGGCAAGCAAGTAAACGTTGTTGTTCCTAAAGATGATCCAGATGCATTAGCGGCCTATGAAGAAGGTAAAAAATTCTATTTTACTCGTCGTGGTCAGTTAAATTTCTCTTGTGCCAATTGCCATTTCCAAAATGCCGGTTTAAAAATTCGTTCTGAAAATTTAAGTATGGCTCAAGGACATACCACCCATTGGCCGGTATACCGCTCCAAATGGGGTACGGTTGGTACTTTACATCGTCGTTTTACCGGATGTAATAAGCAAGTGCGGGCCAAGCCTTTTAAAGCTCAAGGTAGAGAGTATCGTAATTTAGAGTACTTCCTCACTCATATGAGTAATGGATTAACGATGAACGGCCCTGGTGCACGTAAATAAGCTTACGGAGAAATTAAACATGAATAAAGCAAAATTATTAGCACTAACGATAGCCAGTTTAGTGATACTTAATGGTTGTCAAACGACTGAAAGCAAAACCGATATGGCACCAGCAGCTAAAGCCGATACGATGAAAGTCGCTGCGGTTGCTAAAGTTGCAGCCACGCAGGCCGGTGCGGAAGAAGCCATTGCGGCAGCTGAAAAAGCTAGAAAAAAGGCCGCTTCGGTAAAAGGTGAGTGGCGTGATACCGGTAAAATCATTAAAAAAGCGAAAGCCGCATTGAAGAAAGGTCAGGTGGAAAAAGCCATTGAACTGGCCAATCAGGCTGAACATCAAGGACATGCAGGGTATGAACAAGCTCAATCTCAAAAAGAGCTACGTGTGCCAACTTATCTGCAATACAACTAATCATAGAGGGAGATTGTTAATATGAGAAATATATTTAGTTTAGCCACGGTTGGAATGGTTATGATGAGTATGCTAGCAATATCTAGCACGGTACTTGCCGAAGGAATGGGGAAAATCACTTCTTCGTTAACTTCTGTAACCATCAACCACCATGGTAAACCCATAGAAATTAAACGGACTGCAGATAAAGATGCGGTTGTACCCAAGACTTATGCTAAAACGGGTCGTGCTTGTCCTCCATTTTGTATTCAGCCCATGCATATTGTGCCTGGTGTTGAAACCGTTGGTGAATTGGAAGTCTTAGGTTACTTAAAGCGTATCAGCAGTGGTGACAGAAAAATTATGGTTGTCGATTCCCGCTCACCTGAGTGGATGGGGCGTGGCACAATCCCTGGTTCTGAGAATATTCCTTGGAATACCATTAATCATGACGTGGATGGTACGTTTGCCATTGAAGCTGAAGCAGATACTTTAAATGACGTGTTAGTTCAAAAATTTGGTGCCCAAATGGTGAATGGACAATGGGATTTTCGCAATGCTAAGACCTTAGTCATGTTCTGTAATGGTAACTGGTGTCCTCAGTCTGCAATGAATATTAAAACCCTAACTAAGTTAGGATACCCAGCGTACAAATTAAAATGGTATCGCGGTGGTATGCAAGCTTGGGTAAGCTTAGGTCTTACTACGACTAAATCATAATTGTTAGGGGCTAGGCCTTCATCTAGCCCCATTTTTTGAGGGTAAATTAAGTCTTTAGTTTCTCCCCCTGTTTTGCTATTGGCTTACCCTCTTTTTTTATTCTTAAGCAGTAGTTTTGTAAGGTTCAATCATAAAAACTGCTGAAAAGCCTGAAATGGGCTGTAAACGGATTGGATACATTATGAGTATTTCAAGAAGAGAATTTGTTAAATTATTAGGCTTGGCTAGTGCCGCAGGTATGTTACCCGGTTCAGCCTTTGCAGCCAAACGTAAACCGATTGATATGTATGAAATACCTAAATTCGGTAATGTTTGTTTAATGCATATGACTGACTGTCACGCTCAGTTAAACCCCATTTATTTTCGCGAACCTAGCATGAATTTGGGAATTGCGGGTGCTTACGGTAATGCTCCACATTTAGTCGGAGAGAAACTTTTAAAACATTTTTCCATTCCTGCAAATAGTTTGGCGGCACATGCTTTTAGTTATTTAGATTTTGATCAAGCGGCGACTCAATACGGTAAAGTGGGTGGCTTTGCACATATGGCTTCTTTAGTGAAGCGTTTACGGGCTGATCGTGGTCAAAGTTTATTACTGGATGGTGGTGATACCTGGCAGGGTTCAGGAACCGCTTATTGGACACGTGGTATGGACATGGTTGGCGCCTGTAATTTATTGGGTGTTGATGTCATGACTGGGCACTGGGAATATACCTATAAAGATCATGAAGTGATTCACAATATTGGTAAATTTAAAGGTGATTTTGTTGCCCAAAATGTCGGGATTGGCGAAGAAGCCTTATTTGACTATCGTTTCAGTGATTTTGATGGCTTTGATGAAGATGCCGGACGTGCCTTTAAACCGTATACCATTAAACAAATGGGGGATGTCAGAGTGGCCGTTATTGGCCAGGCGTTCCCTTATACCCCAATTGCTAATCCACAACGTTTTATTCCGGATTGGACTTTTGGTATTCAAGACGAAAATATGCAGGCAGTGGTTGATGATCTAAAAGCCAATGAAAAACCTGACTTAATCGTGGTGATTTCACATAATGGAATGGATGTTGACCTGAAAATGGCTTCTCGGGTGAGTGGCATTGATGTCATTTTTGGTGGCCATACGCATGATGGGATGCCTGCTCCCACCGTTGTAAAAAATACCGGGGGGAAAACCTTGGTAACCAATGCGGGTTCTAATGGTAAGTTTTTAGGCGTTATGGATCTTGATGTTAAGAATGGTAAGTTAGTTGATTACCGCTATAACTTAGTGCCTATATTTTCCAATTTATTGCCGGCTGATAAACAAATGCAGGCATATATTGATCAAGTCAGAGCGCCATATCTAGAGCAGTTAAATGAAAAACTGGCTACTGCTGAAGAGACTTTGTATCGTCGAGGTAATTTTAATGGCACTTTTGATCAGTTAATTTGTGATGCCCTTACCGAAGTAAATGATGCGCAAGTTTCCTTATCTCCTGGTTTCCGCTGGGGAACCACCGTATTAAATGGGCAAGATATTACCATGGATAACGTCATGGATCAGACCTGTATTACTTACCCAGAAACCTATCGTCGCGAGATGAGTGGGGCTGACATCAAGCTTATTTTAGAAGATGTGAGTGATAACCTGTTTAATCCTGATCCCTATTATCAACAGGGCGGAGATATGGTACGTGTAGGTGGTCTGGATTATGTCTGTGAACCCAATAAAAGTTTTGGTAAACGGATCAGTAACATGACTTTGAATGATGGAACCAAAGTCGAAACCGATAAGAAATATGTCGTTTCTGGATGGGCTACTGTTTCTTCTAAAGCCCCTGGGCGGCCGATTTGGGACATCGTTGCCGATTATTTACGTTCTAAAGATACGGTCAAAATAACCAAGTTGAATACTCCGAAACTGGTTGGTGTTAAGGGTAATCCGGGTTTGGCCTAAAAAAGTGAATTAATAATTAAATAAAGTGAGGATAGATTTATGAATAGACGAGTATTTTTACAGCGTTCTCTTGCCACTGGTGCAGTTGCTCTTGCCGCCAGTGCTGGTTTACTAGCGCCAAGTACGGTACTGGCCTCTTGGAATAAGGCTGCTTTTGAAGCAAAAGATTTAAGTAGCGCAATTAAAGGTGCAGTTACTGGTGATGCTCCTACAGAAAGTGCCGATATTAAAATTAAAGCACCGGATATTGCTGAAAATGGTGCGGTTGTACCGGTAACTGTTTCAACTACTTTAAAAGATGTGGAAACTATCACTATTTTTTCTGAAAAAAATGGTACTCCTTTAGTCGCACAATTTGACTTTGAAAAAGCGACTCAGCCTTTTATCTCAACTCGTATTAAGATGGGTAAAACCTCTAATGTGGTAGCAGTTGTCAAGTCAGGTGGGAAAAACTATCAGGCTAAAAAAGAAGTTAAAGTCACCATTGGTGGTTGTGGCGGTTAATAGTTGCAATTAATAGTGGCGGTTAATAGTCGCAATTAATAGCAGCGATATCTATCAGCTTAACTAGAAGATAAAAGGATAAACATCATGAGTAAGAAAAGTTCAATTAAAATACGTGCTAAATTAAAAAATGGCGTTACCACCGTAAAAGCATTGGTTCGTCATCCTATGGAAACCGGTTTACGTAAAGACAAAAAAACCGGTAAGGTAATTCCTGCTGAATTTATTCAAAACATCGTTTGTGAAGTCAATGGTAAAAAAGTCATTAATGGTCAAATCGGTGTAGCGGTTTCAAAAAACCCTTATTTCTCGTTTAAATTTGAAGGAGCAAACAAGGGCGATGAAATGAAATTATCTTGGACTGATAATACCGGGAAATCTGATTCTCTGGCTGCCAAGATTAAATAGCTTTAAACAGCGGATTTAATCCTAATTTAAAACCGTTGTTAGTTACACTTCCTCCCTCTTTTTGGTTGGGTATAATGCTTCCTCCTATGATTCATTTATACCCAATTTTTTGCTTTATCTATTATAACTCAGTTGGCCGGTCTGATTTAAAACTAAAATAATTATGCCAACACATATCTCTAGCTATCAGCATTTTTGCTGGGGCTAAAATCAAGCTAAATGGAATTAGTCACTCATATGGGATGAATTTTATCCTGATTTAAGGGGCTGGGACATGCTTAAACAAATATTTTAGCGTAGCGGATTGGTTAAAGCTGCTATTGTATTTGGGGTTTGTTTTGATCGTTTTTTTAATGGTCATCACTCTCTCAATAACTCTGGAAAATACGGCATCAATAAAAAAACATAGTGATAAATTACATCATTGGCAAATACCTCAAACGGTAAACTTATTAAAGCTGGAACAAAATTTGACTCTATCTTTGAGTCAGCTAAGTGCTTTTCTAATAACCTCTGAACAATCCGATGAAGAGAAGTTCAATCATACTATTGATAATATTGAATATATGTTATTCAGTTTATTAGATGATAGGAACGATTCTCGACCCAAATATTCCTGGTTGGTTAGTCAAATTTCGACCTACAAAGAAAAAGCCAAGCAGTTGATTGCGATCAACAAAAATCCGGAACAAAATTATATTGGTATTTCAAAGGCTGCTGACAGTTTAAATCCTCTTTATATTCAATTTGGTGGAGTCTTGCAGCAGCTTTTAATGGATGAGTTAAATAAGAAAGAATATATTGATATTGAATTTTTATCCGCTTTAATTAATACCCGTAATAGCTGGTATCACTTTATTATGAGTTTACGCGTGTATTTTTCGACACGGGGTATTCAGGATTATCAAAAGGTTCAATTTTATTTAGAGCAAAATCAAATTGATATGCGAGTTCTTTCATCCTTTAAAACAAAATTTGATTTTGAATCGGAATTTGTTAAAGAGTTGGAAAGCATTTATCAAGAATACTTAAAGCGACTTCCTGAGGTATTGTCTCTCTATAAAAATGAACAATGGCGAAATGATATCTATTTACTTAAATCCCAAATTTATCCTTTAATGACTGAAGTAAATAAAGAAATTCGAACCATTGTAAATGAAAGTGAGAAGCTTACCAGCCTTCATATTGCCGATATGAATTTTAATATTAGTGAACAAATTACCTCCTCGAAATGGATATTTGTGGTGTCCATTATGGCAGCCATTGGGATTATTGTAGTGGTGATTAAAAATGTCTCGGCAATAGCCCAATCCCTGAGTGAAAGTAAAGAAGAAGCGTCAAAAAACTTTCGACAGGCGAAACGAAGGTCCATAGAATTGGAACTAACCAGTCAAGAATTGAAAAAATCCTTGGAGGTATTACAAGCAACTCAAGAGCAATTGCTTGAAAGCAAAAAAATGGCGGCTCTTGGGGGATTGGTTGCGGGTGTTGCCCATGAAATTAATACTCCATTAGGCATTTGTGTCACTTCCTCATCCTATTTACACACCGCTTTAGAAAGGTTGAATCATTTATTTCTGAGTCAGAAAATGACTGAAAAGGACTTTACTGAATTTATAGAAGTCGCTTTTGATGCAAGTAATATGCTTGCTAATAATCATAAACGAGCAGCCAATTTAATCAATAGTTTTAAACAAATTGCAGTCCACCAGTCAACCGAAGAGTTTCGTCAGTTTAATTTAAGTGGTTACTTGGATGAGGTTGTTTTAGGTTTGCGCCCCAAGTATAAAGATAAAGATATTTCTTTTGATATTCACTGTCCTATCCGGATTGAGTTAAATAGTTATCCCGGAGCATTATCACAAATATTTAGTCATTTGATTGCCAACTCGATCACTCATGGTTTTGAAAAGCGACATAAATGCTGCATACAGATTTGGGCTAGTGAACACCATGAACCGAATGGAAATGGGATGATCGAGATTATTTATAAAGACAGTGGGATCGGTATGTCGAGTGAAATTCAAGATAAAATCTTTGAACCTTTTTATACCACTAAACGAAATAGTGGTGGTGGAGGCATTGGTATGTCGTTGGTGTATAACCTGGTCACTCAGCGATTGAATGGGCGTATCAGCCTTAAAAGTGGAATCAATCAAGGGACACAATTTATCATTACTTTTCCAATAGATCTTAGTCAAAAAAATCAAATGATTACTTAATTTTTTTTTGTCGGAATATAGCTCTAAACGCTTTATCAATAAATTGAAAAAAATTATCTTGGGGAGTCTAATGCATCTTGACGAAAGTCAGATAAAGGCTATGGTTATTTTAATAGTACAAAAATTTAATACTTCACCTTAAATCTCTCAAGATTTAGAACACGTGTCCAGAGGAGAAATGCATGAATTTCACCCAATCAATTCGTGTCAAAATCATAGCCTTAGCATCGATTCCTGTTTTTTTAGTGACGCTTGCCCTAGCCACTACGACTTATTATCAAGTTCAGCATCTTGGTGCAGAAGAAAGGCATCAAATCCGTCAACAAATGATGGATGATAGAAAACGTGAACTGAGACAATATCTTGATTTAAGCCTTTCTTCAATTCAACATCTGGTTAACGATACTACTACCGATGATAAATTACTTCAGGAACAGGCTAAGGATATTCTTAGACGGTTGAGATTTGGCAGTGATGGTTATATTTTTGGTTACCAATTTAATGGAACTAACATTGTTATGGGACCCAAGCCGGCCTTAGAAGGTAAAAACTTATTAAACTTGCAGGATAAAAAAGGGGCCTATTTAATTCGGGACTTAATTCAGATTGCTAAAGAAGGGGGTGGATTTTATACCTATTATTGGGATAAACCTTCTAAGCCCAATGAGTCGGTTCAAAAACTCAGTTATGCCACTAAAATAGAGCGTTGGAATTGGATGCTGGGAACCGGGTTTTATATCGATTCGGTGGAAGAACGATTGGCTGAGGTCCAAGTCCAAATTAATGAAAGTATTGCCAGTGCTTTAATGAATGTTTTTGGTGTTGCTACGGTGTTTTTTACTTTAGCGGCAATAATAGGTTCGCTCTTTGCTAGTGCCATTACGCGTCCTTTACATGCGACGGCCGACGCTTTGCAAGATATAGCCGAAGGGGAAGGTGATTTGACCCAACGAATAGATACTGAAGGCAGTAGTGAAATCTCTGCGGTCAGTACTGGATTTAATCGTTTTGTTGACAAAATTCATTCAGCGATTAGTCAGGTGAATGATTCGGCTTCACGGATTGCTTCGTCAACCAGCCGATTATTAACGATGGCGAATGCGAATAGTCGGGAAATTGAGAATCAAACAGCTGAAACTCAACATATGGTAACGGCTATTAGTGAAATGACCAAAACCTTACAAATCGTAGCAAGCAGTGCTTCCGAAGTGGCTCAAGCTGCCTCGAAAGCAGAGTCAGAATCGATTTTGGGAGCTAATGTCGTAGAAAAAACGCTTCAATCGATAGCAGAGCTAAAAGATCAAGTCGAATCTGCCGTTTTGGTCATTAATAATTTACAAACGGAAAGTGAAAATATTGGGATGTTATTAGAAGTAATCCGCAATATTGCCGATCAAACCAACCTTTTAGCCTTAAATGCAGCAATTGAAGCGGCGCGTGCCGGTGAGCAGGGCCGAGGATTTGCGGTAGTCGCTGATGAAGTCAGAACCTTAGCGAGTCGGACCCAGGAATCAACCCAAGAAATTCAATATATTATGGAACGTTTACAAAATGGTTCCAGTGAAGCCGTACGGGTTATGAATTCTAGTCAAGAAAAAACCATGAATACCGTTGAAAAAGCAAAATTAGCGGGTGAATCCTTAAATGCGATTAAAGCATCGGTGAGTAGTATTCACTCCATGAATACAGAGATTGCCAGTGCGGTGGAAGAGCAGGGAGCAGTAGCCGAAGAAATTAATCGTACGGTGGTAAATATTGCAGAAATTTCGGGACATACTTCTAAGTGCAGCAAAGAATCTGCTAAAGCGAGTCGAGAACTTTCAGTGCTGGGAGAACAAATGCAGCGCCTGGTGAAACAGTTTAAATTATGAGCTGGTTGAAACCTCATTGATCCCCTGATTTAAATAATGCCTGAAATGGTAAAGATTTGCTTATGCTCCTCAATTAAAAAAATTTTAAAGATTAAAACATTAACCACGGAAAACACGGAAAACACAGAAAAAAACATAAAGAAAATAGACTTTAAGATGTTTTTGGTTAGTTTGTCCTAATTTGTTAAGTGTTCCCTGAATTATTCCGGCTTTTAACAATATAAGATTAACCACTGAATCATTTACACTCTCTATTTGCCCCCTAAAAAAGCTCTTCTTCCGTACCTTCTGTGGTTAATCAGCTTCGTGGTTTTTATTTTTCATTGCTTTTACAGTGATGTGTGAGGTCGGAAGATGTACTGCTCATGACTTGATTTCGTCCAGCTCGTTTGGCCTTATACATGGCTTCGTCCACGCGTTTAACAAAGTCTTTTAGGTTTTCCTGTGTTTGATATTGACCTACTCCAAAGCTGGCGGTAATTTGGGGGATGTTTGCGATGGCAGTATGGATTCGATTGGCTAAAATATTGGCGGCTTGCAAATCGGATTGAATGGCCAGAATTAAAAACTCTTCTCCTCCCCAACGACCGAATTGATCACAGTCTCGTAATATTTTTGACGTTTCACCGGTAACTGCCTTAAGCACATCATCACCAACTTCATGACCAAAAGTATCATTGATCTTTTTAAAATGATCGATATCAAACATGATAATTGACAGGCAAAGATAAAAACGTTTGGCACGTTCGATTTCCTTATCGAGCAATTCTTCTTGATTAGGACGATTGTTAATTCCGGTTAACCCGTCTTTAGTCGCCTGACGCTTGAGTTCTCGTTCGAGTTCTTTGCGTAAACTAATATCAATGCCCATACCAACGATTGCCATATCATTTTTTTCATTTCGGTCCATTCAGTGCTCATGACTCAGATCCATACAAATGGCATTCAGGAAGTAGGGGATACTTTTACCTTTTTTGGATATTAATTCGACCTCTATTCCGATGCTTTTACTATGCGAGAGATTATTGTGGGCAAGTTCTAGTAACTCGTGGCTTTGGGGACTGACTAAATCGGTCTGTTTCATCATAGCCAGTTGTTGAGCATTATAACCGGTCGTTATTTGGAGGTTTTTATTCCAACGGATTAGTTGGCCTTTGCTATTGAGCAAATAAAATATGCCGGGAAGACTATTAATGACGGTATTGGCAAAATGTTTTTCTCTTACTGCGGCACTTTGAGCAGCTACTTCAGCTTTTTTTCTGTCGCATTTTAACTAGTTAACCTGGACCAATAAATCAAACAAAATTGTATCGGTATGACTTGATTTGTTCGAACAAGTGTGAAATTGTGACATTCAAAACACCTATGTTATGGAAATTTATTTCTTGTCGCAAAACAGATGGTGCTTTTTTTGGGGTAAAATCCAGTATCTTTTATCAAAAATGGCAAAAAACAATTCTTAAGGGATTGATTTTATGTGTAGTGCTAGATCTGCATCCCTTGCTTTTCTTTAGCTATTTTTATGTGCAGTATTTTCTTTTATGAGGTGAGTAGTTACATTTTTTAATAGATGAAAGAGTAGATATTACATCCTTTAAAGTTCCCAAAAGAATAATTAAACCTAGAAAACTTGCCATCTACTCGGCAACTGCTCCTGCGTTGCTCTAACTACGTGCATCCATGCACTAGTGCGGTTCCCTTAAGCACTAAATCTTAAGGATTTTCTAGAACATTTTGACGTCACCAGTAGGGTGACTACAAGAAAACCCAAAATAACCTATAAAATCCTTAATCTTCAGCGCTTAACTGAACCTCGCTACGAAGTCAACTGATTTTTCTAGGTTAAAAGTACAAATGTGAGGAATACATTTTTTTAGAGTCTATTTTTCTAAAAAGAAAAAAGGCTGGGTAGCAATATGTTGCCATTGATAAATATCTCCCGGATTCCCCCCAGGATTCACTAACAATAAAAAAACCATATACATTCCCCTAGGTTCCTCACCCGAAAAAGTATGGGTAAATTCTCCTGTATTGAACTCCCCTGCAGTTGAGTCCTGAGCGATAGCGATAAATCCGTTATTAAGCTTAATTTGGTCATTATCCAAAGTAAAAGTCCAAGTTTTATCTCTTTCTGGTGACAAAAGACCAAAGTATATGTCCGAACCTCCTATCGAAGAATTTATTTGAAAGGGGTTATTTCCACTTGGCCACTCTACATTACCTGATAAAGTAAGGTTTTTATCACCTGGGACAGAAAATGTATCAAAACCCAGATTTGTTGTTATCAAAACGCTTAACCTCGGTTGTTCAAACATACTTGCACCGAATAAAGTAGGAACATACCCATTTATTAATGTAAATATAAATATGACTTGTAGTATTTTAGGACTTTTGGAAAAATGCTTCATTAAACAAAAAAAGTTATACATTATTGTTGGAACCTTTGCTTTAACACGTCATTGTTGATATATTATTCTAATTGATAAGTTACTTATCGCCTCTTAATTTTTCCATGTTTTATTTGGCGTAATCCAAATAAACTATTTAATCTACTCAAATTAATCCACTCAAAGCCAAATCAACCATGAGTAATTTTTCTTAATTTATTTCATTATAGAGAGATACACATTTATAGAAAACGTCAAGGATTGATTTATATACATAGTTTTTTATGGTACTTATGCAACTGTTTTAACCTTAGAGTAAGAGTCTTTACTATGGATAAAAATCGTTGGCGCTATTAATATCGTTAATATTTAAAGTTTGTGCACAAGTTTCCTGAGCGACAATTAGCCTATTCATAGTGTTGTGCCCAGGGACTGTTGCACATGTAGGTGGATTTGGATCATTGCCACATGTAGTTCCATACTGGTGATCCAATCCTAATACATGTCCAAATTCATGGGTAAAATAGTTTTGAATATCGAGTACACCTGCTCCAGCATTAGTTGACCAAGCGTAAGACAGATTCAAGGTAATGGATCCTGTTCCACCATGATCTACAAATGCAGCTGCAGTTTGAGGTACTCCCCGAAGAGCTAATGTAGGACATGCACCAGGAACCCTTACGAAGTGAGCCATAGCACCAATTTGTCTTGGTTGCCCAGCAGGACAATCTGATGAGTTAATAACCCCACTTGAACCACCTATACGATCTGCTGCATCTGTTTTATCCCATTCATCACGAGCATTTTCAATAGCCGTTGCTATGGAAGAATCAGCCTGTATTGCATCATAAACGGTTTGGCTTAAAGCAAACTGTGTATTAAATGGAAGTAGTGTAGCATCAGGCAATGTCAATGTACAAGCTCCTGACAATGAAGAAAAAAACATCATTCCCGCCGCCAAATATATTTTATTTTTCATTTTTCACCTTTATAGTTTACTGGAAATATAGCTATAGGGTAATAAGCATCCCGATCAGGAAAGCGCTTCAGATACATCCTAACAGGCTTATTCATCTCTAATGGCCTGATTAAAGTATTCGCTCTGTGAACAATTAATCCAGGGGCAACTACTCCTTTATCTTGTTGCTTAATGTGCCCAACTATTTCTCTTTCGAAAGATTTTATTTTATGTAGAGCCATATTAGCCTTCGGTGTATAAACAACAACCGCATCAGCAATTTCAAAAGGATCTTCTGGATAATCAATTGCTTCAGCAAATATATTAGGTGCCCATAGGACCAGAGCAAAACTGAGTGCTTTAAACATGTGTGTTTTTAGCATACCTTCTCCTATAATTTTAATTTGTAGCTTTTTCTATGGTTTATAATTATTCATGCATGCGCGATAACATGAATTAAAAACAATACCAAGCAAAAAAAATAAAAGCTCAACTAAATGAGCATTGATTTTGTTGGTAATGTTAAAAGTTTAGAGGGAGGTTCTGAAATAATAATTATAAATAGTCGATAGTCTAAATCAAAATAAGAAATCTCGAAAGATAAATAACCTAACAGTCATTTCAACATTCTGCTTGAAATTTCAAGTTTTTTTAGGCTTTTTTTTTACACTAATAAAGTCTGAATTTTAACGTTCATTGGTGATGTTAATAAGGCTGGGGCTAATCGCCCTTAAATCGGTCTGCAAGGTATTAAGATTGCGGATTCGTTCATCGACTAAATGCCTTTGTCTGTGAGTAATTTGCTTCAGTTCACGGTTAGGTTAAGGTATTGCATAAACTTCTTGCAATACATTTTTAGCCAATGAGAGAGTTTATTGGGGCTGAAATAATTTTAGCCCTTTGAGAGAATCTATTGGATTGGTTTTAATGGCTTCAGGGTAAATCTCTTTAAAGCGAGCCAATTTTAAATTATTGATATTGAGCAAGTGATGAGATTTAGCTATAGCGGGTGAATCCTTAAATGAGATTAAAGCATCGGTCAGCAGTATTCATGCTATGAATACAGAAATTGCCAGTGCGGTCGAAGAGCAGGGAGCTGTAGCTGAAGAAATTAATCGTACGGTGGTAAATATAGCAGAAATTTCAGGGCATACTTCTAAGCGTAGCAAAGAATCAGCCAAAGCTAGACGAGAACTTTTGGTATTGGGAGAACAAATGCAGTGCTTGGCGAAACAGTTTAAGTTATAAGCTGTTTGAACGTGATCGCAAAATCGTGTTTGTGTATGGATGTTATGATGTAGTACTGCTCATGACTTGATTTCGTCCAGCTCGTTTAGCCCTATACATGGCTTCGTCCACGCGTTTAACAAAGTCTTTTAGGTTTTCCTGTGTTTGATATTGACCTACTCCAAAACTGGCTGTAACTTGGGGGATGTTATCAATATGGATGCTTGCAATTGCAGTATGAATTCGATTGGCTAAAATAGTGGCTGCTTGCAAATCAGATTGAATAGCCAGAATTAAAAATTCTTCTCCTCCCCAACGACCGAATTGATCGCAATCTCGTAATATTTTAGATGCCTCATCAGTAACTACCTTAAGCACATCATCACCAACTTCGTGACCAAAAGTATCATTAATGTTTTTAAAATGATCGATATCAAACATGATAATCGACAGAGAAAGCTTAAAACGTTTGGCACGTTCAATTTCTTTATCGAGCAATTCTTCTTGATTAGGACGATTATTAATCCCGGTTAGCCCGTCTTTTGTGGCTTGACGCTTGAGTTCTCGCTCGAGTTCTTTGCGTAAACTAATATCAATGCCCATACCAACAATGGCCATATCATCTTTTTCATTGCCATCCATTCCGTGCTCATGACTCAGATCCATACTAATGGCATTGAGGAAGTAGGGGATTGTTTTACCTTTCTTTGATATTAATTCGACTTCAATACCGATGCTTTTTTTATGAGAAAGATTGTTGTGGGCAAGTTCTAAGAGTTCATGACTTTTGGGACTGACTAAATCAATTTGATTCATTACAGCCAATTGCTCGGTACTATAACCGGTAGTCATTTCGAGGTTTTTATTCCAACGGATCAGTTGGCCTTTGCTATTAAGCAAATAAAAAATTCCAGGAAGACTATTAATGACTGTATTGGCAAAATGTTTTTCTCTTACGGCAGCACTTTGAGCAGCGACTTCGGCTTTTTTTCTGTCGCTAATGTCTCTAGCAATAGTGGATAAATAAGTCGTATTTTCACGTTGATCATAATGACTAATCAATATCTGCGAAACGGGTAGTTCCTCACCATTACTTTGTAGTAGGACCGTTTCGGTTTCCCAAGAACCATCTCGCAAGGCATTGGGAATCCCTTCATTGCGTAAAATTTCGGCAGCCCATTCCGGGTGATGATGGCTTAAATGGGAATGAGTATCTGTCTGAGCTTTGTCAAGGCCCAGTAATTGTCGAGCTCCACGATTATAGTAATAGGCATGACCTGAAGGATCGGCTATAGCAACAAAATCAGGGGTAGCTTCCAATATGGTCGCTAATCTTTGTTGAGTACCTTCGGCTTTATCACGCTGAATAATACCGGCTAAGGTATTTGCTACGGTACTTAAAAATGAGATTTCCAAAGGGGCGATTTGATGGCCTGGAGCGACATACAGATTTAATACGCCGATAAGGTCTTCATTGGATAGAATGGGTTGACAATAATGACCATGGTTGGCGATTCCTTCAAAACGAGTATGGTGGTGTTCGTTTAAATGGGAATGAAATACTAATTTTTTTGATTGAGCGGCTTGTCCACAAAGGCAGTGACCATAAGGGACACGCTCACATAATTGATGCAAAATGGGATTTAAGAATTTTTTTGAAACTAAACTGAGACTTGCTGTTTCGTCATCAGCCAGAAATATGGAGCCTTTGTGTTCGACATTTAGCCAAGGAATGGTAAATAAAATTGCCAGTACTTCATCCAGCTTTTCTCTTAACGGAATATTGGCTAAAGATAGCTGCAAAATGTTTTGCAGGGCCTCCTGAGCTTCCTTTTCATTGCGCAAGTTTTGTTCTGCTTGTTCTCGCTGTATCAGTCCAGATAAGGTATCTGCAACAGCGTTTAAGAACATTGTTTCCGCTTCTGTCTGCTTATGTCCTGGTTGAACATAAAGATTTAACACCCCTAATAATCCTTGATTTGAATCAATTGGTTGACAATAGTGGCCATGATCTGGAATACCATCAAACCGAGTATGATGTGCTTCATCCAAGTGGCTATGAAAAATCAAGGTATTTTGATCGGCAGCTTGCCCACATAAGCAATGACCCAGGGGAACTAGCTTGCATTTTTCTTGTAAAACGGAGCTGAGGTGACGTTTAGCAATGAGCTGAAGGTTCTTACCATCGGGAGCCATGAGAAAAACTGACCCCTTGTGTTCAAGTTTAAGCCAGGAAATATCAAATAAAATTTCCAGAGCTAGATTAAGTTTTTCCTCAAGATTTATATCGCTTAAGGTAAGACTCAGCAGTTTATATAAGGCTTGCTGTGATTCAAGTTCATTATTGGGGGCAGAAACTGTAATGGAATTTTCCTCCACGAATAACAGTCCCTGTTTAATCGATGAAAATGTGTTTTTTATCCTAAATTAATCAGTTGAGTCGTGGCGAGAATGTCTAGAGTACTGAAGATTAAGATTTTTATGGGTTATTTTGGTGCGGCCAGCTAGGCTTTATTCGTAGTTACCCTACGGGTACAGTCTAGGCGACTCCGTCAAAATGTTCCAAAAAGTCTTAAGATTTAGTGCTTTAGCCACGGGCGGTTAGCCATTCGCAGTAGGGGCAACTGAGCAATTTAGGTTAATAGGATAGCACGTTATTAATCGTTCTTAAAAGAGATAAGTGGGAATTTTTATTGATCTTAATCAATAGCTTGGGTTGGATTAATCAGGTGTCTGATTAATCTGGATGTTCGATAAAGGTATACAGAGTGTAAATTGAGTGCCTTGACCTAGACTACTCTGACAGGTGATTTTTCCATTTAATTTATTGCTGATTAAATTATAACAAATACTTAAACCAAGGCCTGAGCCACCGTTTCCGCGTTGGGTGGTATAAAAGGGTTCGAAAATATGCTTAATATATTGATTGTCTATTCCATAGCCATTGTCAATAAAGTAAATAATTTGATAGGAACCCTGTTGTTCACTCTTTAAAGTAATAAGACCTTCTTTTTTCTTCAAAAAAGCATGATTCAATGCATTTGTGGTCAAGTTAGAAATAATTTGAGCGAAAATACCAGGATAAGAGTCGATAACAATGGTTGGATCAATTTGATTGTCAACTATAATACGTTGTTGTTTAAAATTATTTTTATAACCCAGCAAAATCATCTCAATGTATTCAACTAAATTAAAACGACGTTGGTGGACCTCATTATTTTGATCGACGGCCACTAATTTAAATGACTTGATCAATTGTTCGGCACGATAAAGATTATCGCGTACCAATTCTGTTGCACGGGTATTATTTTCGATAAAATCATGAAATATTTGGCGCGTTAATGCTTCTTTTTGCAATTTTTGATCAATATTTTTTACTTCTGCTGCGATATGGGTTATTCCTGTTACGGCAACCCCTAGTGGGGTATTTACTTCATGAGCAACCCCGGCAACCATATTACCCAAAGCTGCCATTTTCTCTTGTTCGACGAGGTCCTGTTGAGCAATTTCAAGAGCGGCAGTACGTTCTTTTACTCGTTCCTCTAATAATTGATTATTTTTTTGTAAATCGTTGTATAACTGGGCATTTTCAATCGCTAAAGCAACGTGAGATGAAAAAACCTCAAGCATTTCAAGTTCTTGGCGATCGAAACAAGAGCCATCAATTTTATCCATGGCGGCGATACCTCCCAGAAAGGAGTGTTTACCAATAAGTGGGGTGAGAATAAGTGATGAGGCGGATTGTTCACGATGAACTTGATTGGCATCATCTAGATCCTCGATGACTCCTCGCCACCAGGCCTTACGATTTTCCCATACCCAACCACAGATGCCAAAGTTGATTGGTAAACTTTCTCCAATGATTTCTTCAGTGTTTTTACCCACTGCCGCATGATAAGTATAGGCGGTTTGTTCATTATTAATGATTGGGATTAGTACGGTTTCGACGTCAAGTAGTTTTTGGGTATGTTCAGCGATGAGTTGCAATAATTCAAGAAAATCAGATTTAATTAAGGCCGCTGTAATTGCTTTGATTGCAGCGAGTTCCCGTTTACACAAGGTTAACTCTTTTTCTATGTCGGCAGATTTACTCAGTGACATAATTCAATCCCCCCCGAAGGATCTCTGAATGTGAGAAGATTTATATCAACTTGCTGATCAATGAGATTTTATTTAAGCATTTAATTGATTCGATCTTAACGAACACACTATAAAAGTCAAGCAATGTTTTCCTAGTATATACAGACATAAATATAAATTTATTGTATTTGTACTATACTTGACTTTAAAGATAGGTTTTTTTTCTTAATCTTTTGAGGCAAATATATGGCTTCTAATCTAGAAACTTTCCGTGCTCAAGTTCGAGAATTCTGTCTTTCTGAAGTGGCACCTATCGCTGTTCAAATCGATAAGGAAGATAATATTCCCAGTTCTTTATGGCCTAAATTAGGTGATGCGGGTTTATTGGGAATCACTATTGATCCCGATTATGGCGGTCGCGGCTTGGGATTTAGTGAACATATTCTAGTTGTTGAAGAGCTGAGTCGTGTATCGGGTGCGGTGGGAATGGCATATGCAGATCATAGTAATATTTGTCTGCATAATTTATTTCAGCATGGTAGCGAAATACAAAAACAAAAATATGTACCCAAACTTTGTAGTGGTGAATTTTTGGGAGCTTTATCAATGTCAGAACCTAATGCTGGCTCTGATGTCGTTGGTAGTATGTCCTGCGTGGCTGAAAAACAGACTGATTATTGGTTGGCCAATGGTACCAAAAAATGGACCACAAATGGAATTCAGGCCGATGTTATTATTGTATACATGCGTACTAATCTTGCGTCAAACGGCTCGCATAGTATTAGTGCCTTTCTTATTGATAACCAACTGGACAATTGGTTGAGAGGTAACAAAGAAGATAAATTAGGGATGCGCGGTGCCGATAATTGTGAGTTGTATTTTCATAATACTAAAATTCCTCACGAACGTTTACTGGGCCAAGAAAATGAAGGTGTAAAGGTGTTGATGGCCGGTTTAGATAGTGAGCGACTTTTATTATCGGCGGGTCCCATTGGTTTAATGCAAGCTGCATTGGATTTGGTATTGCCTTATATTCGTGAACGACAACAATTTGGACAACCCATCGGTCATTTCGAATTGATGCAGGCCAAAATTGCCAATATGTATACCTCCTTGCAAACCGCACGCGCTTTTTGTTATCGAACGGCTCAAGCTTTTGATGCCGGTAAACCCTCTCGAATCGACGCAGCCGCAAATGCTTATTATGCCTCTAAGGCTGCAGTTAATGTTGCTTTGGAAGCCATACAGGCTTTAGGTGGGATTGGTTATTTGAATAACTCAATAGCCGGACGTTTATTGCGTGACGCCAAACTTTATGAAATTGGCGGTGGTACCAATGAAATTCGACAAATGTTAATTGGACGGGAATTATTTAAACATGACCCGGAAATTTGGTGAATAAAAACCAAGAGATTTCATTCCATTGTTTAAATTATTCCATAATTAAGGACTGTTTATGGTAGCTGAACCAATTCTTCCAGAAATTGCTATAGTTGCTGCAAAGCGTACTCCTATCGGTTCCTTTTCGGGACAATTCTCACACCTTCGGGCCCCCGAACTTGCTGCTAAAGTTTTTATTGATATCTTTCATAATCATAATATCCATGCCTTAATTGAAGAGCCAGGTATTGATGAATGTATTTTGGGCTGTGTTTTAAGTGCTGGCATCGGGCAGGCTCCTGCCCGCCAAGCGTTGCTTAATGCCCATTTACCCGATTCTATTCCTTGTAGCACAATCAATAAAGTGTGTGGCTCTGGAATGAAAGCAGTCACTATGGGAATGGATAGCATTTTAGCGGGGCATGCCAAAGTGGTACTGGCGGGTGGAATGGAATCAATGAGTCAGGCCCCGTATTTATTGGAGCGTAAGAGTCAATTAAAACTGGGTCATCAAAAAGCACTCGATCATTTATTTTATGATGGATTGGAAAATTATTTTGATGGATTGTTAATGGGACATTTTGCTGAATTGTTGGTGAATCGTGATCCAGAGAAATATAGTCGTGAACAACAGGATTTATATGCTATTACTTCAGTTAATAGAGCGAGGGAAGCAAAACTACAGGGTAATTTTGAAGCAGAAGTAGTTTGTCTTGAAGGCATTTGTGATGATGAACAACTCAAAAAAGCCAATCTTGAAAAAATATCCCAATTAAAACCCGCTTTTCATAGCAGTGGTACTATTACGGCAGCCAATGCTTCCTCCATTTCTGATGGGGCGGCTGCGGTTTTGTTAATGGAGGGGCAATTAGCTAAGCAATTAAATTTACCAATTTTGGCAAAAATAAAAGCTTATTCTCAACATGCATTGAGTCCTGATTTGTTTACGATTGCACCTGTTTATGCGATTCAAAAATTGCTCCAAAATTTAGATTGGTCTGTTGATACGGTAGATTTGTTTGAAATTAATGAAGCCTTTGCCATAACCACGATGGTAACCATTGATGAATTAAAATTAGATATTGAAAAAGTGAATATTCATGGAGGTGCTTGTGCCATTGGTCATCCAATTGGAGCCAGTGGTTGTCGGGTAATCGTAAGCTTAATACATGCATTGCGAACACATAGGAGAAAAAAAGGTATTGCATCCGTATGCATCGGTGGCGGGGAAGCTATGGCAGTTGCTCTGGAGGTTGAATAGATGGCGATAATAAAAAGCCAGGTTGATGTTCACAGTTCTGAATACGCCAACAATAGGGACAATATGCAGGCCTTGGTGAATGAATTGAATTCGCGGCGAGAGAATATCGTCATAGGGGGGAGTTGGAACGCCAGAGAAAAACATCAAAATAACGGCAAGCTTTTGGCTCGAGAACGCATTGAGGCGTTGTTAGATAAAGGCTGTGTTTTTTGGGAGTTATCGCCTCTGGCTGGAGATGGTTTATACGATGTTCCTTTACCGGCAGCTGGAATTATTACCGGTGTAGGTCAAATTCACGGACACTCGGTAATGTTAATTGTTAATGATGCTACGGTGAAAGGAGGAACTTATTATCCAATTACCGTAAAAAAACATTTGCGAGCTCAAGAAATTGCTGCTGAGAATCGTTTGCCCTGTATTCATTTAGTGGATTCAGGGGGAGCTTATTTGCCTTTACAAGATCAGGTGTTTCCTGATAAAGATTGTTTCGGTCGTATTTTTTATAATCAGGCCCGTATGGCTGCTGATGGTATCCCACAAATTGCCGTGGTTTTAGGTCCTTGTATTGCCGGTGGAGCCTATGTGGCAGCAATGAGTGATGAAACGATTATCGTCAAAAATCAAGGGACCATATATTTGGGAGGACCTCAGCTCGTTCAGGCTGCAACAGGCGAGTGTATTGATCCGGAAAATTTGGGCGGTGGAGAAATGCATTGCAAAATCTCAGGAGTAGCCGATCATTTAGCCGAAAATGATAATCAAGCCCTGGAAATTTGTCGCAATATTGTTGCTCATTTACCGGAACCTAAAATTGATATGCCTTATGATTATTTACCGCCTCGTTACAAATCAGAAGAAATATATGGGATTATTCCAGAGGATATTCGTCAATCGTATAATGTGAATGAGATTATTGCGCGTTTGGTGGATGACTCCGAATTTCAAGAATTTAAGGCCTTGTATGGGACAACTCTGGTTTGTGGTTTTGCCCATATCTGCGGTTTTCCCATCGGAATTATAGCCAATAATGGTATTTTATTTTCTGAGTCGGCTTTAAAAGGAACTCATTTTATTGAGTTATGTAATCAACGTCAGATTCCTATTTTATTTTTACAAAATATTGCCGGGTTTATGATTGGTAAACACTATGAGCACCATGGCATTTCAAAAGATGGAGCCAAAATGGTAACCGCTGTGGCAACTTCAATAGTGGCAAAATTTACAGTGATTATTGGCGGTTCCTTTGGTGCAGGGAATTATGCTATGTGTGGTCGTGCCTATGGGCCCAGACATTTGTGGATATGGCCAAATGCGAGAACCTCAGTCATGGGTGGAGATGTGGCGGCATCCCTAATGGGGCAAATAAAAAATAATCCGGAAATTCAGCAGGAACTTCAGGATAAAATTAAAATTCAATTTGAACAACAAGGTAGCCCGTACTATTCAACTGCTCGACTGTGGGATGACGGTGTTATTGACCCGATTGAGACTAGGCAGTATCTCGCCAGGGCATTAAATATTGCCCAAGGTAATCAAATTGAACGTAAGGATTTCTGTCGTCAGCCTATTTATCGTATGTAGTTAGGTAACCAATAAAATGTCCAATTCATTATTAGTTAAAGAACAAAACGCTTGTTGTTATCTCAGCTTAAATCGATATCAAAAGAAAAATGCATTGGACCTAAATTTGATTAATGAATTAATTAAACAATTGGATAGGGTAATTGAAAATCAATTTAGAGTATTAGTTATAACGGGAATGGGAGAAATGTTTTGTGCGGGTGCAGATTTACAGGAAATGGCGAAGATGGCTAGTGTGGATGCATCAGAAAATTATACTCAGGCGATGCAATTAGCACTATTGCTGGATAAATTAGATAATCTCCCTGTTTTTACTATTGCACGGGTTAATGGTTCCAGTTTTGGTGGTGGCTTAGGTTTATTGTGTTGTTGTGATATGGTGATTGCTGACTCGAGTGCTTATTTTAGTTTTTCAGAACTTAAGTTAGGATTAGTTCCTGCGACGATAATGCCTTATGTCTTAAAAACCATATCACTCCGTCAGGCTAGACGTTATATCTTAAATACTGAATTATTTGATGCCCAGCAGGCCCTGCAAATTGGTCTGGTTCATCAAGTGGTTGAGTCAGATAATCTGGATCATTTAGTCGATAAGCAGCTCAACCTCATTAGTAAAACTAAACCGCAGGCTTTTGCTTTGGCCAAACAATTAATGTTAAAGAATGATCAATTGACCGAACAGCAAATTAGAGTCAGTGCCCATCAATTAGCTAAAATTCGAACTCAGGATGAGGCAATAAAAGGAATTAATGCCTTTATAAATAAAACGAATGATTAAGTTTCCTAAACAAGTGGAAATTATTGAGGTTGGTTTACGAGATGGTTTACAAAATGAACCTAAACTCATTTCTACTGAACAAAAACTAGAAATAATTGCTGGTTTAGTTAATAGCGGCATTAAACATATTGAGGTTGGTAGTTTTGTAAGTACTAAACAGATTCCTCAGTTAGCTAATACGGATGCTGTATTTCAGGCATTAAACTTAGATTCTGATATTATCTACTCAGCTTTAGTCGCCAATGAAATGGGTTTAAAACGTGCTTTAAACTGTGGCGTAAAACATATTGCCTTATTCACTGCCGCTTCGGAAGTGTTTTGTAGCAAAAATATAAATTGTACTATTTCACAATCTTTAAAACGCTTTAAAGTGATTATAAAACAAGCTTGCGAACAATATCCCATTACTTTTCGTGCTTATATTTCTTGTGCCTGGGATTGTCCATTTATTGGAAAAATATTACCTAAAGCGGTCGTTGAGCTGGCCATGCAACTGATTGATTTAGGCTGTGATGAAATTGTTTTGGCTGATACCACGGGTAAAGCGAATCCCAAGCAAGTAGACCGATTAATATCAAATTGTCTCGAAAATATACCAACCCATAAGATAGCGGTACATTTTCACAATAATTGTGGTCTGGCTTTGGCCAATATCATCATTGCTTTACAAAAGGGAATTATACGGGTAGATTCGTCTTTGGCTGGTCTAGGTGGATGTCCCAGTTCGCCTCGTGCAAGTGGTAATGTCGCCAGTGAAGATCTATTATTTATGTTAGACAGTATGGGAATTAATACAGGGGGGAATTTAAATCGATTAATCAAGCTCGGAAATGAATTGGCGAATATTCTGGAACGACAGAATATGGCGGCATTAACCAATATAAGCGATTGATCAATTAAGTTTTTTTAAAAGTTAGTTGATTTAAGTCTAGAAGCTGGATTGCTTTATCGGATATACTAGTTTGCTAAATCAATTACCCCGGGTTGATTATTTACAAATATTGGTTCAAGCATGATTGAAAAAAAATTACTCATTGTTGAAGATTCAAAATCAATTAATCGTATACTTGTACATAATATTCATACTCAATTAGGTATTCAAGTCGAGTCCGCCTATTCCATGAATGAGGCCAAGGAACTATTGGCTACTCAAAAAGGACAGTTTTTTTTAGCTATTTTAGATCTTCACCTACCCGACGCACCTGATGGTGAAATTGTCGATTATTGTCATAAACTAAACATTCCATCTATTATTTTAACGGGTACTATGAATGATGACATCCATGATTCGATGATGTCAAAAGGAATTATTGATTATGTTGTAAAACGTAATTTAAATGAAATTCAATATGTTGTCGATAGCGTCGAACGTTTAAAGGGCAATTTTAAACGTAAGGTATTAATCGTAGATGATTCCATTTCCTCGCGACAATTTATTCGTCATTTATTGGAAAAAAGTAATTTCAATGTGGTTGATGCCCGCAATGGGTTAGAAGGCCTGAAGCAATTGCAAGACAATCCCGACGTGATGTTAATTATTTCGGATTATTATATGCCGGAAATGAATGGTATGGAATTTATTGCCACGGTTCGTAAAAACCATTCCAGTCATGATATGGGGATTATAGGCGTGTCAGCTCGTGGGTCTACGGATGTGTCGGTAAAAATGCTTAAGTCTGGCGCTGATGATTTTATCAATCGTCCGTTCCTGTGGGAAGAACTATATTGTCGAGTGAATCAAAATATTGATCGTATTGTTGGTTTTGCAAAAATTAAGGAAGCGGCAACCAAAGATTATTTAACCGGCCTATTTAATCGCAAATATATTTTTGAAACGGGTGAAAAGCTATTTGAAAATGCTCGGCGGAAAAATTTTACTTTGACTGCGGCTATGTTTGATCTGGATTTTTTTAAAAATGTTAATGATAGTTATGGTCATTATGTTGGTGATCAAATGCTAAAACATGTTTCCAAAATTCTCAGTGAGCACCTTAGAGGAGCTGATGTCATCGCGCGTATGGGAGGGGAAGAATTTTGTTGTCTATTTGTAAATCCAGATACTGCAAATATAGGCAATCTTTTTGAACGGATACGCAATAATATTTTTGATGAACCCTTACTTGTCGATGGTGTGGAAATCCCTATTACCGTTAGTATAGGTTATAGTTCTATGTTGGCCAATGACCTGGATGAATTGATCCATTTTGCGGATGTTGCCTTGTATGAATCTAAAGAAGCTGGCCGAAATCGAGTCACCGAATATAAAGTGACAACAGCCGCTTAAATTTCTGGGTATCGAGAAGCTAACATCCAAGGTCAACAGGCCCTAGTTATCGTATAAATATCCATTGGCGAGTTTTTGCTCAAATTCATCTGCTGGTAGGGGGCGACTATAGAAAAAACCTTGCACCAGATCACAACCTTGATCGCGTAAAAATTGGATATGTTCAATATTCTCTGCGCCTTCAGCTACAACTTCTAGATTTAGGCCATGGGATAGTCCAATAATCGCTCGGGTGATTTCGGCAGTCCCCACATTGGTTTCCATATCCTGCACAAAAGCGCGATCAATTTTAAGCGTGGTTACCGGAAAGCGACTTAAATAACTGAGACTGGAATACCCCGTACCAAAATCATCGATAGAAATATGAATACCCATATTTCGTAAGGCGGTTAATTTCTCGATAACTTGTTCCATATTGCCCACTAACATGCTTTCGGTAATCTCTAATTCTAAATATTTTGATGATAAATTTGAGTCTTCCAATGCTGACTTAACTTTGTTAACCAGTTCGGGTTCACGAAACTGGGATGCGGTAACATTGACGGATACTCTGACGCCTGGCAAGCCTTTAGCTAACCATTCACTATTTTGACGACAAGCATCTTTTAATACAAAGGCCCCAATACCATTAATTAAGCCGGTTTCTTCGGCGATGGGAATAAATTCTCCGGGTGAAACCAGTCCAACATCCGGATCTAGCCAACGTACTAAGGCTTCGGCACCAACGATGGCATTATCTTCAAGGTTGACTTTAGGTTGGTAATAAACGACAAATTCTTCATTTTTTAAGGCCCGACGTAGTTTATTTTCCATTTCTATACGCTGTTTGGCCTTTATATTCATATCATCGGAGAAAAATTGATAATGATTGCCGCCCAATTTCTTAGTATAACGCATAGCGCTCTCGGCGTTTTTGATTAATTCTCCTTGTTGGGAAGCATCGGTGGGGAAAATACTAATGCCGATACTGGCAGTAACGGACAAGGTATTTTCCTCTAATTCAATGGATTTACTTAAACTGTTGAGAATTTTCTCGGCGACAATTACGCTATCTTCCACCGAGGTAATTTGCATCACTAGGGCAAATCGATCACCTTCGATTCTAGCGGCCGTATCGCTACGGCGAATGGTTTGATTGAGACGTTTGGCGATAGCTTTTAATACTTGATCACCAATACTATAACCCAGTCCATCATTAACCAATACAAAACGATCCAGGCCTATCATCAGCAAAGCAACGGATTTATTACTACGGGGTGCTGCAATTAATGCTTGTTCGGTTCTATCAATAAATAGTTGATAATTGGGAAGACTGGTGAGTTTGTCGTAATAGGTTTCTTGCTGATTTTGCTTGCTACGGCTCCAAAACATAATCAGAAAAAATAATGGTGACTCACTGTTTTCCTGAATGAGTTGAGAGCTGATTGCTATTTTTCGTTCATGAGTATCGTGACAAGATAAATCAATATCTCCAGCCCATTCAGTTTTATTGCTAAGCTCTTGGGCTATTTTATGGGCGGTTTTTGGATCTGAAATCAGTAGTTCAAATAAGTTTTTGCCATAAATTTCGTTCCCCGTGTATCCTGTCAATTGTTCAAAGGCAGGATTTACTTGGACAATTTGTTTGTTTTCATCACAAATTGCAACAGCATCTCGGGTTGTGGCAAAAATAGCTTTAGTTAAATGGTTGGCTTTTTCCATATTCTTTATGACTGATTACTGAGTTAATTGTACTAAATTCCTTATTTCTAAAATATTAGCACATATTTATATCGAATATGTAAATCAAAAGAGATGGAACTTATCGTTGACTATATTTGGATAGGCAAATATACTGTTTTGTCATGGAAACGATACAACTTGCTAGCTTATTTAAATCTCTATCAGAACCCGTCCGACTCAGAATTTTGTCTTTATTATTAGAGTCTGAAGAAATATGTGTTTGTGAATTAGTCGATACCTTGAAGTTGCCACAAAGTGTGGTGTCTAGACATTTGGCTTATTTACGTAATAATCATTTGGTAACCGCAAAAAGGGAGGGGGCTTGGATGTATTATCAGCTTAATCAGACTTCTGGCATTGATATGACGATGCTCTTTCAATTTATTAACCGATGCGTAGAAACGATCCCAGAAATGCAAAATGATAGGATTAATTTAAAAGCGAATTGTAGTTCTTGTTAAACTGTTTATAACAATGACTTTGTAACAGACTATTTAACGGTAATATATTGGTAATAAGTTTCACTTAATATATTTGCTTATGCGCATATGCGTAATAAAAGATAATAAATGGAGAATACGGTGACTATAAAAATTGCAATTAATGGTTTTGGACGCATGGGGCGTTTAGCTTTTCGTGAAGCTTGGGATTGGCCGGAATTAGAAATTGTTCATGTCAATGAGCATGGGGGGGAAGCGGATATTGCTGCCCATCTCATTAATTTTGATTCGGTACATGGAACTTGGAAGTATGAAGCAACAGCCTCTGATAACTACATTATTGTTGATGGAAAAAAAGTGGGTTACTCCACGAATACCGCACTAGAGGATACGCCTTGGGAAGATATGGGGGTGGATATTGTGGTGGAATGTACGGGGGCATTTAAAACTTCACCAGAATTAAATTACTATTTACAACAAGGGATAAAAAAAGTCGTTGTTTCAGCACCGGTTAAAGATGGCCCTTTAAATATCGTAATGGGGGTGAATGATAATTTATATCAGCCCGAACAACATGATATTGTTACTGCCGCATCTTGTACCACCAATTGCATTGCTCCCGTCGTGAAAGTCATTCATGAAACCTTTGGTATCAAACATGGTTGTATAACCACCTTACATGATATTACCAATACGCAACGAATTATCGATCAATATCACAAGGATTTTCGTCGTGCTCGTAGCAGTGGCCAATCTTTAATTCCCACCACAACTGGATCAGCGACAGCCATTACCCATATATTTCCGGAATTAAAAGGCAAATTAAATGGGGTGGCAGTGCGAGTTCCTGTAACCAATGCATCCATAACTGACTGTGTTTTTGAATTGCAACAAGCTACTTCGGTTGAGTTGGTCAATCAAGCTCTGAAAGACTATTCCGAAGGAGAATTAAAAGGCATTTTGGGCTTTGAAGAACGTCCACTAGTGTCCTGTGATTATACCAATGATAAACGTTCCAGTATTATTGACGCTCCTTCAACGATGGTGATTGATAATACCCAATTGAAAATTTTAACCTGGTATGACAATGAAATGGGTTATGTGAATCGAATGATGGAATTGGTTAAAAAAGTGGCTCTTTCACTATAAAAACTGACTAGGACAAGGAATATGTTTGAGTTTTTGGCTGACCTAATTGTTTATAACATGATGGGCTTTAACCCAACGGATGCGATAAGCGAAAGTTTCCATTTTTTTATTTTGGATACCAGTAAAATATTTTTTATGTTGGTATTGGTGATTTATTTAATGGGCTGGTTCCGTTCTTTTGTGTCAGCTGAAAAAGTCAGACAGTATTTAAAAGGGAAATCAAAAACAGTTGCCCGCATAATGGCAATTTTTCTTGGTGCCGTAACTCCATTCTGCTCTTGTTCATCGGTTCCTTTATTTATTGGTTTTGTGGAAGCCGGAATTCCGTTGGGAGTAACTTTCTCATTTTTAATTGCCAGTCCCATGATTAATGAAATAGCGGTAGTTATGTTATTAGGGATCGTGGGCTGGAAAATTACACTTTTATATGTAACCGCAGGCCTGGTTGTTGCCTTTGTCGGTGGAATTGTAATGGAACGCTTTAAACCCGAACGTTGGGTAGAAGACTATGTTTGGAAAATTCAAATGGGCGAATCCCAACAATTGCCTGAAGATAATTCTTATTCTGCACGACATCGGTTCGCCAGCGCAGAGGTTAAAGAAATTGTGGGACGAATTTGGAAGTGGGTCATTATCGGTGTTGCTGCTGGTGCTGCATTCCATGGGTATTTTCCACAACAATGGGCAGAGGGACTGGCCAATCAAAACAATTTTTGGGTGGTGCCCAGTGCCGTATTAATGGGTATTCCTTTGTATTCAAACGCAGTTGGCGTGATTCCTCTGGCAGAAGCAATGCTAATCAAAGGTGTTGCCATTGGAACCACGCTGGCATTTATGATGAGTATTGCGGCCATGTCATTGCCGGAGCTTTTAATTTTAAGAAAAGTGATTAAATGGCAAGCCTTAATTTTATTTGCCGGGATTCTAGCCGTGGCAATTATTATTGTCGGCTGGACTTTTAATTTTATAATGTAGGGGAAATATTTATGATTAATGTAAAGGTATTAGGTTCTGGCTGTAATAATTGCCAAACCACACTAAAACTGATTAAAGAAGTGGCAGATATTAATGCGATTGAAATTACTTTGGAGAAAGTTGAGGATATGGCCGAAATCATGTCTTATGGAGTTATGTCTACACCGGGAGTCATTATTAATGGGAAAGTTGCTCATGCCGGAGGTGTGCCCGATAAACAAACTATTTTGGGATGGTTTAAATCAGTTTGTTGTCCTTCTGATGATAATTGTTGTTAGCAAGAATAAATGAAGAAATAAGAAAAGAGAAGTGAGAATTAAAAAAAGGAGAAAGGGATGAAAAAATATATCTTTTGTTTGATGTTGTTTATATACCAAGGCATAGACAAAAATAAAAGTATTTATATTTATTGTCATGACGGTTTTCGGATGAGCCTGGCGTATATGCAATTAAAAGCCTTGGGCTATAAAAAAATCAAACTTTATAACGGTGGTTGGGGGCATTGGGGAAATGCTTTAACCTAGAAAAATCAGTTGCCATCTGCTGCGACTCCCTTAAGCACTCAATCTTAAGGACTTTCTGAAACATTTTGAATTCACCTGTAGGGTGACTACAGGTAAAGCCAAAATAACCCATAAAATCCTTAATCTTAAGCACTTAAGTGAGCCTCGCTACGAAGCCAACTGATTTTTCTAGGTTTAACCCTTCCTATTGTTAAAGGGACTGAGCCTTTTGATCAGACATTTGCACTCTAATGGCTTGTTTACTGTGATATTTGGGAAAAAAAGAGAATAAAATGAATTCCTCATTTAAGCAATACTTGGTCGTTACTGGAAATTATTGGGCGTTTACCATAACTGACGGTGCACTACGCATGTTGGTCGTGCTGTATTTTTATACTCTGGGTTATTCTGCACTGGAAATTGCCATGCTATTTTTGCTGTATGAATTTTTTGGCGTGGTGACGAACTTGGTTGGTGGTTGGTTAGGGGCTCATTTAGGGCTTAATAATACCATGCAAATTGGTCTGCTCTTGCAAATTATTGCCTTAGGTATGTTAACCGTGGATGAATCTCTATTATCGGTAGCCTATGTGATGGTAGCACAGGCACTGTCGGGGATTGCTAAAGACTTAAATAAAATGAGTGCCAAAAGTTCGGTTAAATTATTAATGCCGGGAGATGAACAACAGGGGCGGTTATATAAATGGGTCGCCATTTTAACGGGCTCTAAAAATTCGCTTAAAGGAGCTGGTTTTTTTGTCGGTGCCGCTTTACTCTCTATTATGAGTTTCCAAAATGCCATGTTTAGTATGGCAATTGCTTTGCTAGGGATTTTAGTTGTCAGTTTATTTTTATTAAAAACTGATTTAGGTAAAGCCAAATCCAAACCCAAATTTAAACATCTCTTTTCTAAAAGTCGTTCCATTAATATTTTATCGGCGGCACGACTATTTTTATTTGGAGCACGTGATGTTTGGTTTGTCGTGGCATTACCGGTATTTTTTCAGAGTGTCTTAAATTGGAGTCATACCCAGGTTGGCACCTTTATGGCCCTATGGATTATTGGCTATGGAGTAATTCAGGGATTTGCTCCCATAATTACTGGGTTAAAAAAAGGTAAAATCCCCGATGGTAAAACGGCTATGTTATGGGTATTTCCATTGATGATTATTCCCGCTTTAATTGCGAGTTCGTTTTTTTTGAATATAGAAAGGGATTATCTCGAAATTATTTTGGTGATTGGCTTGTTAATTTTTGGTGGCTTATTTGCGGTAAATTCATCGGTGCACTCTTTTTTAATTTTGACCTATGCCAGAGAAGATGGCGTCTCCTTAGATGTGGGATTTTATTATATGGCTAATGCGATGGGGCGGTTGATTGGGACAATTTTGTCTGGCTTAATGTTTCAATGGTATGGCTTGGAAGCGTGTTTAATGACATCTTCAATTTTTTTATTCCTAGCCTTTATTATTTCAGGTGGTTTAAAACGAGTTGAGCTGCCAGTTCACTCATAAATTGTGTATAACGATGAAATGGTCCAAACTAAAACAATTAGTCGAGAAAAGAATAACACCCCTTCTAAATTTTTAATCAGATGCTAAAATAAGCCAACAAAAAATTAACCAAAACTTATTCAGGTGGATATACAGCGAATGCTTGTTGATAAAATTAAGAATAGAGAAAGTGGAATTATTTTTTACGGAATTACTCCACCCAAAAAAGGAACCAAAAATGAAGATATAGCGGCGATTTCTTCTCGACAAATCGAAAGAATTCAAGCATTGGATATTGATGGTTTGGTACTTTACGATATCCAAGACGAAAAGTCCCGGACTTCGCTCGAACGTCCTTTTCCATTTATGGAAACCTTAGATGCATTTTCCTATAGTGAAGAATACCTACGCCCATTATCACTTCCTAAAATTATTTATCGCTCGGTTGGTAAATATACTGAAGCCGAGCTTTCTCAATTTTTAAATTCGGCTTCATCGACCGATAATATGACTGTTTTTGTAGGTGCTGCTTCGAAGTCTCAACAAGTCACTTTATCAATGAAAGAAGCCTATCAGTTAAAAGCACAAATGAATAATGAGCTATTGTTAGGAGGCGTTACCATTCCCGAACGCCATCAGAGCAAAGGAGATGAACATATTCGAGTTTTTAATAAAATCGCTCAGGGATGCAGGTTTTTTGTTTCTCAAGGTGTCTACGATGTCAATGCATCAAAAAATTTCTTATCGGATTATTATTATTATGGACAGGAACATAATATTCCCTTAGTGCCAATATTATTTACCTTAACTCCATGTGGTTCAGTTAAAACGCTACAATTTATGAAATGGCTGGGAATAAGCATCCCCCAATGGTTGGAAAATGAGCTGATTCATTCCAATGACATTCTTCAACAATCGGTCGATTTTTCCGAACAAAGTTGGCTCGAATTAAAACGTTTTGCCGATGAAAAAGGAATTCCGATTGGCTGTAATATTGAAAGTGTGGCAATTCGGAAGGTTGAAATTGAAGCTTCAATTGAGTTGTTACGAAGGATTAGTCGATAATCATAGAAAAAAACGTTTTATGGAAGAACAAGTTAATCTGAATTGATTGGAAATAAGTTTACATTTGTATTTTTACGTTTAATTTTATCGGCGCAACACTAGAAAAATCAGTTGACTTCGTAGCGAGGTCAACTGCGTTTTCTAGGATAAAAAATATAATTGCCTTTTTATGCTTGTCTACTAAAATAACCACTAACCACTAACCACTAACCACTAACCACTAACCACTAACCACTGTCGTTATTCCCAACCTTCAGTAAATCGTTTGCGTTGTTCTTCTTCGTCACCGGCCAGTACTTTTGCCAATTCGTCGCGGGCTTGTTGGGAAATTGAGATCCGTTTCTCTAAAGCGTCCGCTTTATATAATTGTTGAAATAAACAGCGGTCATGATCAGCAAAAATTTTAGTGGCTTGGTGAGCTTCATAGACGCCATATCCCAATTCGACCAGGGCTTTTTCGCCTAATACCATGGCTGAACTCAGCATTTCCCGTTGGAATAATTGGACGCCGCGATCGAGTAGTTCAAAAGCATGTCCCATATCATAGGCACGGGACAAGATGGTTAAATGGGGAAAATGCTTTTGGGCCATGTCGATAACATCCAAAGCCATTTCTGGATCGTCCACACAAACGATCATTATTTTGGCCGAATCGGCTCCAGCGGAATGTAATAGAGCGGGTTTACGCGCATCTCCATAATACACTTGATAACCATAGATTCGAGCATCATCAATTTTTTCCGGTTCATGGTCCAAAATTGTGGTGGGGATCCGATTGGCATGTAATAAGCGGCCAACCACTCGACCGAAACGTCCAAATCCGGCAATAATAACAGGGTGCTGCATATCTTGCACATCATCGGGCTGACGTGTGGGGGTTAAATGGGCAAAACGGGGTTCTATAAAGTTTTCATTCAAAATCAATAATAAGGGAGTGGTTGTCATGGATAAGGCTACCACGACGATAATTGGGTCAATTAGCTGGTTTGGCAAAACACCAATACCGCCAGCCAAGGCAAATATCACAAACGCAAATTCTCCTCCTTGAGATAATAGGATGCCAAATAATCCGTATTGACTGATAGGAAAAGAAAATATGCGGGCCATCAAAAACAATACGAATAATTTTATGCAGATTAATAGTAGCACTAAACCTAAAATCAGACCGGGTTGTTCAATCAATAAACCAAAATTAATTGACATACCAATGGCAATAAAGAATAAGCCCATTAATAAGCCTTTAAAGGGTTCAATCTCGACTTCTAATTCATGACGAAATTCGGATTCGGCCAATAATACTCCGGCTAAAAAACTACCCAGGGCCATAGACATTCCCACCAAATCCATCAATAAAGCAATTCCGATGATTAGCAATAAAGCAAATGCCGTAAACATTTCTCGCATGTGGGTACGGGCAATAATTCTGAAAATAGGTTCGGTCAAATAATGACCACCAATGACAACTAGACCAATGACACCAATAACCATACCAATATCAAAAAATAAATTGCTGTCTCCAGCAATATCATTGCCGCCCAATAAGGGGATAACGGCCATCATGGGAATGACCGCAATATCCTGGAAAAGGAGTATGGAAAAAGCCGAGTTCCCGGTATGGGTGGTAAATAGGTTTTTTTCCTTTAAGATTTGCAGTGCAATTGCGGTAGAGGATAGAGATAGAGCCATGGCAATAATTAATGCGCTACTCCAATCTAAACCAAATAATAGCCCGGTAATGGTTAATAAAATGCTGGTTAGAATGACCTGGCCACCACCCATGCCCATAATGGGCCGACGCATGGCCCATAAGCGCTTAGGTTCGAGTTCTAATCCAATTAAAAATAAAAGTAAAACCACGCCAAATTCTGAAAAATGCAGAATATCATCAATATTGGTAATAAGTGCGAGTCCCCAGGGACCAATAACGGCTCCCGCCATTAAATAACCGAGAACTGACCCCAAGCCTATTTTACGAAACAGTGGAACAGCGATAACTGCGGATAATAAATAAATTAAAATATTAACCAATAAACCATGTTCACTCATTTAATGTTCCTGATAGAGATTGAGTAGGGTTTGACGGTAAATTTCCCCTGTTTTGGCCAAGTCTTGACTCGTAACGCGATGGGCTTCATGTACGACTAAAGGGGGATGATATTGCATTTTACAATGATCTGCCATTTGTTCCAGAGGTCGTAAAAATTCGTTTAAGGTATAACAATCATAGCCTTCAGATTGATAGGAGAGTTGTTTGTGACCCGTGGTAACGACAGCCATACAAGGCTTACCTTGTAAAACTCGATCGGCATCGGTTTTTCCGAAGGCGAATCCTCGCGTTAAAACCATTTCTTGCCATTGTTTTAACAGAGCAGGGACGTTATACCAATAGATAGGAAATTGGAAAACGATTAATTTTGCTTCTGCCAATAGTTTTTGTTCGGATTTTACGGCAATATGAAAGTCAGGGTATTTTTCGTATAAATCACTGATGACCACATTTTCCAAGTTTGAAATAGTCTTCAGCAGAGGTTTGTTGGCGTTAGAACGACTAGGGTAGGGATGTGCAAAAATAATTAGAATCATTGTTATTATTATGAGTTTACTTTTTTTCGGAAAACGTATCTATTTGTTTTACTAATGTTTTAATATCCTGTGCGGCTTGCTGAATTTGGGCTAATTGTTCAGATAGATGCTTTTGATCAGATAGTTGCTTTGATGAATCGATTGTTTGCTTACTTACTAGCGCATCTTGAACATTTTTTTCTATACAAGTTAAAGGAGCGACCAATTGTTTTTTTATCTTGTCAATAAAGCGGTCATTTTTCTGTTTGCTTTGCAGTAGATTAATCTCCAGGTGACGGCGTTCGAGAATCGTAGCAACTGGTTCTGTGGCTGAAAGCAGGAATAACTCTTTCTCCCATGATAATCGTTCACCACTGGCAATTTCAAGAAAAATGGCCCCGATACAACGCTCGGTATAGATTAAAGGAATAACTAAGTGATCGAAATTGGGTCGAATTGGGCTATCTAAATAAATGATTTCATTGCTACAATGATCCTCTTGCTGACAAAAATTCTGGTAGCATTTTTCCCCCTCTGGTCCAATATTCTGATCAATATAAAGGCTTTTTTGTTCTCCATTGGCGGCTTGAATATAGACTCCGCCATTGTTAAAGCCTTCCATTATTGGGATGCCAAGAACGATATCCAATACTTTTGAAAACTGGGCATCTAAACTGCCTTTTTCCCATGATACCATTAAGAGGCTATTAATGACTTTATGTAAATCGACGTATTGGCGTAGACTATCTTCCAGTTTTTTACGAGACAATGCGACTGCCGCTTGCGAAGTCAATGATTTAGCAAGATTCAAATCAGCATCACTAAAGGAAATTATCTTACCCGTGTTTGGATCAATAGCATTAATTAATTGAATGGCCCCAATGATCTCTTCATTATGATCCTTCATTGGAATGGTGAGAAATGAAGTCGAGCGATATCCGGTTTGGGTATCGAATTCTTTGGTACCAGAAAAATCAAATTTGTCGGACTGGTAGGCATCTGCGATGTTGACAGCCTTATCTTGCAAAACTGCATAAGCTGCCACCATACGTAAATTAGGTTCTCCGTCGTCCTTATAAAGTGGAATAAATGGGAAATTGATAGGAACTCCGGTTGTTCCTCCCATTGCATAATTTAAGGAGTCGGTATGGACAATTTCAAATTTTAAATGACTATCGGCAATGATTAGATAAAGTGTACCGGCGTCAGCATTAGTCAGTTCTTTGCAGCCGACGACAATCATTTCCAAAAGCGCATCGATATTTTTTTCTTTTGAAAGCGCAATACCAATTTCATTAAGTTTTTGAATGCTTGTATTATCTGATTTCATGTCAGAAGTTTTCCATTTGCCTTTTAGTATAGCAGCAATTGCAAACCATATTTATTGTTCTTGTCGTCCAATGATGATAATAAGTTTAAAAACGGTAAATATTTACTATGATTAAAAAATTCAAGCTAGATTCAAAATTTTGCTGTTCAAACACGCTTAGAATCTTCTACCCAAAAACATTTGCAAAACCACTGGTAGTCTGACTATCCTCGGAATATTGGAAGCATAAATGCATTCAATCACAATAAGAACCAATAAATCAAGCTTTGTTGGTATGATCGTTTTCGCTTCGTCATTCCTTTCTATAAGTGATGCAGCTGATTTTTCAGTTATAATTAGTGGCGAAGGAACGACAATGTCGATTGCTGGGCAAATAACTCCTGATACTTCCATAGTGACTAGAAACCATGGCTAATAATAATCAATTATTCTGGCAGGAACTAATCGCCGTTGAATCATTTAATATGCTATTCAATGAAGCGGTTTATCAAAAAATTCCCGATAACTGGTATGTCTTTGTTGCGGATATTGAAGGTTCAACTCAAGCGATTGACCAAGGACGCTATAAGGAAGTTAATTTGATCGGTGCCTTAAGTATCATTGCCGTATTAAATGCTTGTAAATCCATCGAAATTCCTTATGTTTTTGGGGGGGATGGGGCGACTATTCTAGTTCCTCCTGGCCACTATCAATCTTGTTTAAATGCGCTATTAGCGACAAAAGCGAGAGCATTGGAAAATTTTTCCATAAATTTGCGTGTTGGTGCAGTATCCGTAGCGCTCTTATCGGCTCGAAAATTTCATTTAAATATTGCAAAACTTCAGCTTAGTCCTGATTATCAGCAAGCCATATTTCTTGGAGGCGGATTAAGCCAAGCCGAAAATCTGATTAAAGGTGATAAAAGCTATTGTTTCGAGCTGCCTAATGCCATACCAGAGGCTGACTTTGATGGTTTGGAGTGTCGCTGGAAAGATATCCCTTCGAGTAAAGAAGAAACCATTAGTCTTTTAATTCAAGCCGCCAATATCGATAGCTATGATATGATCTTAGATCGCATCGAAAAGCTAATTGGTACTTATAAAAGTCGTCACCCGATTCAAGCTTCAAACCTCTCGTTAAGTTTCTCTCACTCGCAACTTGCTTATGAATCTAATGCTAAATATAAAGGAATTAAACGACATATTTTTGTGGTTAGGTCCTGGTTGGAGAATCTGCTCGGTGTGTTTTTAATCACATTGGGAAGATTGAACAAACAATGGCCCTGGGGCCGATATAAACAGCAGGTACAAATTACCACCGATGCGGAAAAATTCGATGATATGTTACGTATGGTCTGTTGTGTTACTTCATCTCAGCGTAAGGCATTGGAGCAATATCTCAATAAAGAACAAGCAAAAGGTGTGCTCAATTATGGTATTCACATTTCTGATCGGGCGCTAATGACATGTCTGGTTTTTGAACGACATGGCCGCCAAGTTCATTTTGTTGATGCCGCTGATGGAGGCTATGCTTTGGCCGCAAAGATGTTAAAACAACAGATGAAATAGTTGGGCCAGATGCTCCGTAATCTATCGTCCGATTAGGTTTTTTAGGTTTAATAGCCAATGATTAACTCGTCAGACTCAGGTAGTGTTTCAGGGAGTGTTGGAGCTGGGGGAGGTTCGATGAGCTTGACTAATGCTTCAATACGAGTAGAAATTAGGGATTGTTGGTGGAATTCTTGAAATAAACCAAAGGGAAAGTTGCTTAAAAATATTGAGATAATCATTATCATAACTGAACCCCGTAATAAACCAATTGCCGCTCCACCATATTTAGATACGTGTTCTGAAAAGTGGGATTCGCTAAATTCTGAAATTTTTTTGCGTAAAAAGAAAAAAACAATAATGGCAAATATAAAACTAGCCAACGAGATTAAAAAACCTGAACTCAGTAAGGTTGCTTGTAACGTGGTTTTTATTAGACCGGTTAATTGAGAAATAATATAAATTCCCAATAAAGTCCCTAAAAATAATAAGGCCACAATAAAACCTTCTAACTCTTTTCCGAAGCCTTTTCTAATTCCCTTGTTAAAACACCAAATAAGGTAAAAAATAAAACTAAAATCAAGTAAAGAAAAATTAAAGATCATTTTTGTTGCTGCGACATATTTTTCCACCGGGAAGGGACTGAATATGACCGTCTAATTCTAATAACAATACCATAGAGGATAGGTTTTCAATGGCTAAATTACTGCGTTGAGCTAGTTGATCGATACTGATTGGATTGGTATCGATATAATCCAGGAGTTGTTGTTGCTCAATGGGAGCAGGTGGTGGTGTTGTAACCTCTACTTGCTCGCTTATGTTTTTTGTTGAGTGATTGGGTGGTTGATAAGCTGATGCATTATCGATGGGTGGCTGGGGAATTTCGTGGGGTAATTGAGAAGCGATGCTTAAATTAATGATTTCTTCGCTGATATCTTCCGCCGTCTCCACTAATTTTGCACCTTGTTTTATTAAAGCATGACAACCTCGAGCTAATGGATTATGAATCGAACCTGGAATGGCAAAAACTTCTCGACCTTGTTCCATAGCGAGTCTGGCAGTAATTAGTGAACCACTCTTTAGAGCTGCTTCAACCACTAGAGTTCCCACCGATAAGCCACTGATTATTTGATTACGTTTCGGAAAATTACCTTTGGAAGGGCCAGTTCCTAAGGGGAAACACGAGATAAGTGCGCCATTTTCGGCGATTTGATGGGCCAGTTTTTTATGTTTGGCCGGATAAACTCGATCTAAGCCAGTGCCTGCTACGGCAATCGTGCTTCCTTTAGCGTCCAAGCATCCCTGATGACTGATTGCGTCGATCCCCAAAGCCATTCCACTGGTAATTACCATGCCTGCCTGAGCCAAATAATGGGAAAAATTATAGGCAGTCTCTAATCCAGATGGTGTTGGATTTCGACTGCCAACCACGGCTAGTTGGACTTTCTTTAATAAGCTGGGATCGCCAAGAACGTAGAGCAGCGGTGGAGGTGAGGCAATTTGTTTAAGCAGATCCGGATAGTCTTTGCTATGACTAAAAATAATTGAATGATTCTTTTGTTCTTGCCAGTTTAGATCGTTTTCTAGGCTTGCATCATCATAATGGCTTAAATATTGATTGAATTGCTGAAGCTTTTTTTCTGTAAGCAGGTTAATATTTTCAGTATTCAGGATAAGATTTTTTTGTGTTTTCTCTTCTTGTATCAGCTGATTAAATAGACGAGGATTTTGAAAAATATCATCAATAGAAATATTTTTTGCGTTTAAGAAGTTACAAACAACGTGATAAAGTCGATTACCAATACCGGGCGCACGGAACAAAGCTAAATGATACTTGTTTTTCTCCATGCTCAGTCAATGATAATAAATGGTTTATCTATTTTGAGAGAGGTGACTTTATGACATCACCACTTTTAATAATTTGTGAAGCATCCATTACAATGGCATAACTGACTTGTTTAAACGGCCTAAAAACTAATAAGTTTCCAGCAATTTCATCTGGGAGTCGGATGCGATGCTTTTGTTTTACTGGATCGACAATAAGCCGTCCTCGGCGATAAATATTGAATACATCGCCTATTTCTATGCCATCTTTAAGGCCAAGATTAATAATAACCACATCCAATGCACCAATATTGGTTACTCCGGCTTGAATACCAGAGGTTAGAGAAGAGATTATCACCGCCGATTTTGCGGTATTGGCTGCTTTGGGAGAAAAGTTTCGATTGAAATTTTTATCATCTAAAGGAATAACTCGATAGCCATTAAGAATTTCGGTCTTGGCTGAATTTATCACCAGAGTCGATGGATTACCTTTGACCTTTAAAAAGGCATCTCCAACAAGTATGGCTTCATAACCGATAATTTTATCTTTATTTTGAGGGTCATGATAAACTTCGCCATTACGATAAATGCCAAATCGATTGGTTTTTAGATTAGATGGAATATCTTTGACATAAATTTCCATGCCAGTAGCGGCAATTAAATGACCGGCTGCGGTTCCGATGACATAAGGTGCATTATTCAAGGTATTGCGTTCAACCACGATGTTACCACTTAAAAATGGACTGAGTTTTTCTAATGCAATGGTAGGAATGGATTGATCAAGCTCTCTGATGCGTTTTTGGGGTGAGAGTTTAAAGGTAGGTCGCGGACCGGTGCGAGGACCTCCACGGCGTTGAATGACGGGTTTTCCATCCACATAGACCAGATCTAAAATATCACCGGGATAAATCAAATGAGGGTTTTTAATTTGCGGATTGACTTGCCAGATTTCAGGCCACTGCCAAGGGTTTTGTAAAAATTTTCCGGAAATATCCCAGAGCGTGTCTCCCTTAACTACCGTATAGGTATTCGGATGATTGGGGGCCAATTTAACATCATCATTTTCGGCCAGAACAGAATTGCAACATATCAAGCTAATGATGAATACAAATAAAAATAAGTGCTTTGAAAATTTATTGTTATGTAAAGTCATGCCTTTATTTTTTTTCATAAATTTACCTGAGTGCAGTGTATTACCATTTATTATAGTCGTTCAGCTTTGTTTTTATTGTGCTATATAAATTAATTAAAATGGGGCATTTACTTTAAAGTATGTCCTTGTAATCATTTTAATAACCCATACCATACAATTATATGGCTTCATTCATCAAGCAAAATTTAATGATTAAGTGATGAATACTAATTTAATTGTTATGAAAAACCGGCCCAGTTATGCTGGATAATTACCTCAACAAAATTATAAAATGTTAAGTAATTGTTATTTCAGATAAACATTATTTCTAAGCTACTAATTGTAGACAAGACTGGTTATTAACACCATAGCTATGCCATTATTTTTTTATAAAATAACTAATTTGGTGTTATAAATTCATCGTTTTGGTTACAATTTAATAAACAACTGTTGAATTCGGTGGTCTTGCTTCCATTGATTGAACAGGTTTCGTTATCCAATTGTTTTTGGATATTAATCGAATTGATTGAATATTTGGATAGTATAGTTATGTCAATAATGGAAATACTTCGTTTCCCAGATGATAGATTAAGAACCCAGGCAAAAAAAGTCGAACAGGTCACAGAAAAGCATAAAAAACTCACTGATGATATGTTAGAAACCATGTATGCTGCTCCGGGCATTGGTTTGGCCGCGACTCAAGTCAACGTGCATGAACAAATTGTGGTGGTCGATATTTCAGAGGATAAGTCTCAGCCTTTAATTTTAATAAACCCTGAAATTTTGGAAAAAAAAGGGTTAGAAATTATGGAAGAAGGGTGTTTGTCGGTGCCTGAAATATATGCCGAGGTTGAACGAGCCGATTGGATCAAAATAAAATCGTTGAATTTAGAGGGTGAAGAGTTTGAAATGGAAGTCGATGGAATTTTAGCTGTGTGTATTCAGCATGAAATTGATCACTTAAAAGGCAAGCTGTTTGTTGATTATTTGTCTAAACTTAAGCGTGACAGAATCAGAAAAAAGCTAGAAAAATTAAAAAAATCGAAGATGTAAGGACCTAATGTTTTGAGAATTATTTTTGCAGGTACACCGGATTTTGCCGCAGAAGCGCTTAAAGCGCTAATTGAATCAAGTCACCAAGTAATAGCCGTATATTCCCAGCCGGATCGGCCCGCTGGCCGTGGTAGACAGTTAAAAGCCAGTCCAGTTAAAGAATTGGCTCTAGAACATAATATCCCCGTATATCAACCCTTAAACTTGAAAGATACTAGCGAGCATGAGCAAATTGAAAACTTAAATGCTGATGTGATGGTAGTGGTAGCCTATGGGGTCATTTTACCTAAAGCGGTATTGGATGCACCTAAGCATGGTTGCTTGAATATCCATGCCTCTATTTTACCTCGCTGGCGAGGAGCTGCGCCTATACAACGCGCAATCCTAGCCGGCGATAAAGAGTCAGGGGTAACCATTATGCAAATGGATGTTGGCCTGGATACCGGAGACATGTTGACCATCCAACGTACTCCGATAGAGGCCTCTGATACTGGCTCAAGTCTGCATGATAGACTCGCTACAATTGGCGCTGAAGCTTTGCTAGAAACCTTGGATAAAATTAGTAACAATACCTTAGAGCCGGTGGTTCAGGATGATAGTCTGAGTAATTATGCCAAAAAACTGGACAAGCAAGAAGCTGCAATAGACTGGACTGATAGTGCAGAAAATATTGTTAATAAGATACAAGCATTTAATAGCTGGCCGGTCGCTTATTGCGCATATAATGGAAAATCTTTGCGGCTATGGCAAGCCAGATTATTGGATAGTAGTAAAGAAAATACCCCGGGTCTGGTCGTGGATGAAGGTAAAGAGGGAATTGATATTGCTTGTGGCAAAGGAATAGTGCGAATAATTGAATTACAATTACCGGGTAAAAAGCGCATTATGGTTCGAGATTTTATTAATTCTAATTCCTTAAAAGGTCTGACCTTAAATTAATGGAGGCTAAAAAAAAATTCTCAAAGCGAGGAGTGAAAAAAAACTCGCCCAAAAAATCCTCAACCAAGTCGACATCTAATAAAAACAACAAGAAATTAGGACCACGTGGATTAGCGGCCATGGTCTTGGAAGAGGTGCATAATAAGGGCAAATCACTAAGCAGTGCTTTGCCACAGCAAAGCCGACTTATTGCCGATTCCGAACAACCCTTGTTGGCCGAATTGTGCTATGGCAGTTTACGCTGGTTTATTCGCTTGCAGGCAATCCTAGACCTGCTATTGGAAAAACCATTACGGGCTAAAGATAAGGTAATTTTTTATTTACTTATCATCGGCTTGTATCAATTAATTTATTTAAAAAAGCCTGATTACGCAATTGTTCAGGAAACCGTAGCAGAATTACTAAAGCTCAATCGTAGTTGGGCTAAAGGTTTAGTCAATGCGATTTTAAGGCGTTTTATCCGCGAACAGGAACAGCTTTTGGAACGGGTCGATCAAAAGCTGACGTATAAATATGCGCATCCGCAATGGTTAAGTGACCAATTAACCAATGATTGGCAAGAACAGCTTTCTAGCGATAATTATCAATTACCCCAACTTTTGGATGCCAATAATCAACACCCGCCATTTTGGCTGCGGGTTAATCGACAACAAAGTAATTTGCTTGATTATCAGACGAAATTAGCAGCGAACCAGATTGCTTCGACGATCTTAAGTGAAAATTATGATGCTTTGTTATTAGCGAAAGCACAAAATGTTGAATTAATTTCTGGGTTTGAATCGGGAATGGCCTCGGTTCAAGATGCTGCTGCTCAATTTGCGGCTCATTTATTATCAGCAGAAAGCGGTGATAGAGTCTTAGATGTGTGTGCTGCTCCAGGTGGCAAAACAGCTCATATACTAGAAACTCAAGCCCAATTAAGTCATCTAATGGCCATTGATATTAGTGCTAAACGCCTGATACAAGTACAAGAAAACCTGGACAGAATTGGTCTTAGTGCTGAAATTAAAGAAGCGGATGCCACCGATATAGAATCATGGTGGGATGGAATATTACTGGATCGAATTTTATTAGATGCGCCATGTTCTGCCACTGGCGTTATTCGTCGTCATCCGGATATAAAAGTCTTACGTCGGGTAGATGACATTAAAGCGTTAGTAAATTTACAGGCTCAAATATTAGAAAAAATATGGCCTGTATTAAAACCTGGCGGTGTTTTACTTTATGCCACCTGTTCGGTATTACGTGACGAAAATGATCGGCAGATGAGCCAATTTATAGCAACTCATCAAGATGCCACGGAAATAAAGTTTACCCTGCCGGTTGGTAGGGCAATGGCAGTGGGATGGCAAATTCTTCCTGGTGAAGGGCAATTGGACGGATTTTATTATGCAAAAATTACCAAAAAAGCATAAAAAATGCCGCTTTTGTCAAAAACTCAGAAATATATTATTGATCCTTTTTTCTACCCTTGGCATTTTATCGGTTCTTGTATTTTTGCCTCAATGGTTTAAATTTGCCAATAACACGGGTGATATTTTTTTCAAAGTTGAAAAAGCGGAAAGTGTATTAAGCGATGGTAGTTATTTTATCAATGCTCGATTAAAAATGGATTTTACACCGGAAGTGATTGAAGCTTTGGAAAATGGGGTTGCTTTAAATTTGATCATTGAAGTCAAAGTTTGGCAACAACAATCCTGGATGGATAAACTCGTAAAGGAATCGACTCAACGCTTTGAGTATCGGTATAATGCCTTAACTGGAATCCACAGTATGATGCACGTATCGACTGGACAGAAGTATAATTTTGATAGCCGAGAAGATGCCTTAGCTTTATTGGGTAATATTCACCATGCCCACCTTATCACTCAAAAAGAACTCGATGATACCTGTCATCATAAAGTTGAAATACGGGTATTATTAGATATTTGGAGTTTACCAACAGCTTTACGTCCGGTAGCCTCTTTATCGCCGCAATGGCGTTTAGAAAGTGAATGGTATAGTTGGATGTTAAATTAGTTACATTAGAATTCCTTATAGGGAGATATTTATGAAGTATCAGGGTAAATTGAAAGTCTTATTGGCATCGTCATTATTAATAATGGGAACCACTCCTTTATATGCAGATGTTTGCGAAAACTCTAGTCTGGTAAATGGATTGGATATTAAAGTGGGCTGTATCGTTGTTGGAAACAATCAATATGCAACCACCTTATTTAATGATCCAATTGGAGACTATTCATGGTATTGGGATGGTGACTTAACTTCGATATCGTGTACCGATAGTGAAGGTAAATGTGCTCAACTCTCGGCGGGTCTTGATTTATCTTTCCCCAAGTTTGATTTGAGTAATCAATCCTATCAGGTTGAACTAAGCTATGCACAAGACTTGGGGCAATACGCCTGGCGTTATAAATCGTCTAATTTAAATTCATCCAGTTCCAGCAGTTCCGTGCTTAGTGATAGCAATTTAGCGGAAATAAAGCAATATCTCACCGATGCCGTGAGTCAGAACCAAATTCCTGGTGCGGTTCTGGCCATAGCGGAAGGCAATAATACGTTACTATTAGACGCTTTTGGGATGAGTAATACCAGTGCCAATACCAATATGAGTACTGATAATTTATTGCATATTGGTTCGACCAATAAGGCGGTCACTTCGTTTCTGATTGCTAAGTTGGTAGATGAAGGGATATTACAATGGGATACTAGGGCACAGGATATTTATCCAGATTTTACGCTTTCTAATCCCGATTATGCGAGTAAAATCACCATACGTCAGTTATTGGATATGACCAGCGGTTTACCCAAAGATACCGAGATGGAATTAACCCAAGCCAGAACTTTATTAGAAGGATTGAACGACGACCTAATTGGTCCGCCGGGCCAACAATATGAATATAGCAACTTAAGTGTTTCCATTGCCGCTTATTTAGCAGTTTTGGCGAAAAACAAAAAAGATAATGGCAGTATTAGTGAAGCCGATTTAAACAACTTACATGCAGGTTATGAAAACTTGCTATCAGAAAAGGTTCTAACCCCTATCGGTATGAGCAATTCTTATCTATATGTTGATGAAGCTCGTCAAACAGGAAAGATGGCCAGTTCTCACCATTTAGTCAATGGTAGTTTTGTGGTGTCTGAATCGGTTGATCAACGAGTAGATGTTATTGCTCCCGCAGGCGGTTTAAAATCAACCGCAGCGGATATGTTGAAATATATGATTACGGAAATGCAACAGGGACTAGCTCCTAATGGGACACAAATTGTTAGTGTCGCCAATACCAGTGAACGCCAAAAGTTATCCAGTGGTCCGGCTCAAGAAAATGATTATGGCTTGTGTTTGGAAGTAAAAACCTTTGAAAATGGTATTAGTTCTATTGGGCATTCTGGTAGTTTCGATAATTTTAATTCGATTATCGGCTTTTTCCCGAGCAAGAAAGTGGCATTTGTCTTATTAACCAATGGTGACAGTCCGGAAGCACTAAACCTTACCAGTGGTGGCATCGATGGAAAAATTGCGGAAGTTTTAGGTCAGTAAGTCACTCCAAAAAAAATTCTTAAACCTAAAAAACGCTAGGCACTAAACGTGTTTAGCGTTTTTTTTATCCGTTTTTTTAATAAAAATTTGTTCAAATTGGTTTTTATCCAGTGGTTTAAAGTAGAAGTAGCCTTGAATATACTGACAACCAATCGTACTTAGATAGTCTTTTTGCGCTTGTTCTTCAACGCCTTCAGCAATCGTGATTAAATCAAATTGTTTGGCGAGTTCAATGATAGCTTTGACAATTGCCATATCATGTTGATCACGAGGGATTCCATCAACGAAACTTTTGTCGATTTTGAGTTTGTCTATGGGTAATTGTTTTAAATAACTCATGGATGAATAGCCAGTACCAAAATCATCAATACTGGTATGAATCCCTAATGATTTTAATTGAGCGAGTTTGGCAATACTGGTTGATGTATTGTCCATGATTGATGACTCGGTGAGTTCAATTTCTAAAATTGAGCCATCGACCTGCCATTGCTCGAGTTTAGCTTCAATATGTTGTGCAAAATTGCTTTGTTTGAAATGTATACCAGAAATATTGACGGCCACTCGTATGGGATGAGGTAGTTGGGGAGCCCATTGTTTAACTTGACTAAGGGCCTGGTCCAGTACCCAATCTTCTAATTCCAGGATTAAATTAGAATCTTCGGCAATCGGGATAAAGTCTGCCGGAGAAACGAAACCTAATTCATGATTTTCCCATCTCAGTAAAGCTTCCATATTTTCAATTTGTTCATTCTCTAAATTAACCTGAGGCTGGAAAACCAAATGAAGTTCGTGATTGGCAATTGCAGATTTTAATTCATTTTCAATAATAAACCGGCGTGCTTTTTTTTCATATAAGGAAATATTGAAAAAATGAAAACCATTTTTACCATTTTCTTTGGCTTGATACATGGATAAATCGGCGTGTTTTATTAATTGGTGAATGTCATCACCATCTTGAGGAAAAGCTGAAATACCAATACTACAGGATATATAGGATTGTTTTTTATCTAATTGGTAGGGCTTGGATATGGAACGAATTATTTTTTCGGCGATGGAGGATAATTCACTACGGCCGATTTTTGCCTTTAATATAACCGCAAATTCATCCCCGCCAACACGCGCAACAAAATCATCAGCACGAACACTAAACTTAAGTCTTTCTGCTACCTGAATTAAAAGTTGGTCCCCCGTATCATGACCTAAATTATCATTAATATTTTTAAACTCATCGAGATCGATAAATAATAGGTGGAAGGGATCGAGAGAATGTAGATGACGAACTAAAGTGCGTTGGAAATAACTATAAAAGCTATGTCGATTGGGGAGTTGGGTGAGTTGATCATAAAAGGCAATAACATTTAGTTCCTGGGTTTTTTCCTTAACTTTATTTTCCAGGTTATCATTGAGTTCTTGCAGTTCTTTGGCTTGCCTTTCTAATTGGGCCTGGGCAAATTCTCGTTTCGATTTTTCAGTGGTTAATTCTGCTTTGAGTTGTTGCGTTTCATTTTCCATCAAAAAAACATTGATTAAACTAGCATGATAGCGCTGGGCGGTAATTACAATAAAAATCAACACAATACTGATCATAAAAAAGTGGAAATAATCGATTTGATTGATTTGAACGGTTTTAAACACTAATACCGGGAGGGTAGTTATACATAGAAAAACATAGAAAACTTTTAATTTGACACCTAAAGTGACTATGGCTGAGATAACCATTACGGCAATTAATAAGCTAATATAGGCCCAAATATCAGGATTATCCGGTAACAGAAAAACTAAAGAAATCGTAAAAAGGCCATTTAATATTGCACTGGATGAAATAAGAAAAATACATTGCTGAGGATTGTCGACTTCGTGCGTGGGAATATAAAAAAAATATAAATAAGCGCGTATTGCTAAAAGCAGGCAAATCCCGCTATACCAGATAACTAACAATTCATGTTGAGTGGTTTTGCTCCAGATCAGCCATGTGGTGAGACTCGTGGCAATAAATAAACTGATGATGGTGGAAGGCAAGTATTGTTTTAAAAATTGCAATTGCCGCATTACCAAGTAGGTTTTTGCTTGGTTTTTTGTACTCATAAACATTTTTTTCTTATTATTTTGGTTTAACCTAGAAAACGCAGTTGTCATCTACTGCGGTCCCCTTAAGCACTAAATCTTAAGGATTTTCTGGAACATTTTGACTTCACCAGTAGGGTGACTACAAGTAAAGCCAAAATAACCCATAAAATCCTTAATCTTCAGCACTTAATTGGACCTCGTGACGAAGTCAACTGTGTTTTCTAGGTTCAGAGATTAAAAATTCTAACTCAAAGTGTAGGTTTATGCCTACAAATAATTTAAGTTTTAAGCTTTCTCATCGAATGTAAATTTAAAAAAATAAGTGTATTTGCTATATTTCAGATACATTGCACATGGTAAAATCAGACCAAATAGTAAAAAAGATATTTTAATAAAAAATTTTTATGCTTAATAATACGGTTATCTTTTTCTTTAATCACAATATTACCAAGAATCATCTATGCGACTTATCCTGGATTTATTAAGAAGCTTTTTTAATAGCCCTTTGGTCGTGCTGTTATTGCTATTATTGTTGTTTTTATCTTTACAATTAATCAGTAGTGCGACGATTGATTCTAAGCTATTTGGTCAGATCTACTATTTCTTATTGACGATCAATTTAGTGACTTTAATCCTTTTTTTATTAGTTATTTTCAACCAAGGGTATAAATTATATCATCAGTATAAACGTCGGGTTGCGGGTTCCCATCTAACCTTAAGAATGGTCATTACTTTTACCACCTTGGTAATCCTGCCAATGACAATTTTGTACTTTTTTTCCATTCAGTTTATTCAACGAAGTATCGATAGTTGGTTTGATGCTTCTGTGGAACAAGCGCTTGAAGACGCCATGACTTTAAGTCGCTCAACCATCGATGAAAATAAACGGGATCGTTTAAAACAAGTCCGTTTATTAGTCGACGAAATTCAACGAGATACCAGTACTCTCTCTATCTTAACTTTAAGCGAATTAAGGGAAAAAAGTGGCTCGGAAGAAGTTTCTCTATTAAGTTCCAAAGGTAAATTAATTGCTTCAACATCAGAAGAAGAGGGAGATATAGTACCGAATATTCCCGGTGTAGAATTACTTTTACCCCTTCAACAAGGACGCGATCATGTTCAAGTTGACTTAGAAGAAGAAAACAATAGTGGAATCAGAGTGCTGGTGCGGCTACAACCAGAAAATAAAAGCGACTATTTAGTTTTACAAGCCTTTTATCCGATCAGTGCTCGGCAACGAAAAATGATTTCCAGTGTTCAGCAAGCTTATACGGAATACAGCGAACTGGTTTATTTGCGTAAGCCTTTAAAAGATAGCTTTAGTTTAACCCTGTCATTGGTGTTACTACTGGGACTATTAAGTGCGATTTGGGCAGCCTTTGTATTTGCTAAGCGCTTATCTTCACCAATCCGGGATCTGGCTGAGGGGACTCGAGCAGTTGCAGAAGGGAACTATCATAAACCGATTCCCCTTTTAGATTCCGGTGATTTAGGGCAATTGGTTCAGTCGTTTAATAAAATGACTCGACAATTATCTAAAACTCACCATCAATTGCAACTCAGTCATGAACAATCGGAAGCCCAACGAGCCTATTTGCAAGTGGTACTAAGCAGCCTAACCTCGGGAGTGTTGAGTTTGGATGCACAGAAAAAAATTCAAACCGTAAATCCAGAAACCAACAATATTTTACGCGCTGATGTAAGCAAATATATTGGTTTACATTTACAAAATATCAGCCACTCAGAACCTTTTTTACATCCCTTAATTGACGCTATCGTGCATTTTATTGATAGCAGTGCAGAACGATGGCATGAAGAAATTAATATTCAAAAGAAAAACCATAAATGCGTATTGGTCTGTCGTGGTACTATATTACCGGATAAAGGCTATGTTATCGTCATTGAAGATGTCACTACGTTGATTCGTGCTCAACGAGATGCTGCTTGGGGTGAAGTGGCCAGGCGTTTGGCACATGAGATCAAAAATCCCTTGACACCCATTCAATTATCAGCGGAACGGATTAGTCATAAATATGAACGGAAAATGGAGGGTAAGGATAAGGATACCTTACAGCGTTTGACACGAACCATTGTCTCTCAAGTTGATAATATGAAAGAAATGGTAAAAGCCTTTTCTGAATATGCTCGATTGCCGGAACTAAAAAAATCAAAATTACGAATTGATCTACTGATCTCTGAAGTGGTCAGCATGTATCAGAGTGTAAAAAATTTAAAAATAAAAGTTGAATTGAATTGTGAAGCTCCGTTAATTGAAGCAGATCCAGGGAAAATTCGGCAAATTCTTCACAACCTGATCAAAAATGCTATGGAAGCGATGGAAGAGCAAGACGATAAACGGATTTATATTAAGGTTTGTAATGATAGTGAAATTCTTTCACCCGATTTAGAATTAACCCTCATTGATAATGGCCCCGGAATTCGTGAATCTTTATTAAGCAATATATTTGATCCCTATGTGACGGGTAAAAGTAAGGGGAGCGGGTTAGGTCTGGCGATTGTGAAAAAAATTGTAGAAGAACATGGGGGACAAGTTCATGCTGAAAACCAGGACTCCGGAGGTGCTCGTATAACCATATTGTTACCACTGGTGAAAATGGATTCATAAAGTGACTATAATATACCCAAGCCACCTGAAACCTGCATTTTTAGGTAGACTGGGTATAATAAGTGACAGCTTAAACTGTTCGAGATAATAATATTGGAGATTTAATATGTCTTCTGGCTATATATTGGTCGTAGATGATGAACCTGACATTCGAGATTTGGTTCAGGATATTCTGGAAGATGAAGGATATCAGGTTTCGGTTGCCGAAAATGGAGAAACAGCACGGGAAAAATTGCGTTTAAGACGGCCTGATCTTTTACTATTGGATATTTGGATGCCCGATATTGATGGTATCAGTTTATTAAAAGAACTCTGCGAAAATAAAGATAATATCAGCTTTCCGGTAATCATGATGTCGGGTCATGGCACGATTGAAACCGCCGTGGAATCCACGCGTCTAGGCGCTTATGATTTCCTAGAAAAACCACTCTCTCTGGCAAAGCTATTATTAACCGTGGAACACGCTTTAGATGCCTACAAACTAGGAAAGGAAAATATTGGCTTAAAGCAACAATTGCACGCGGCCGATGAACCGGTAGGAAAAAGTGAACTGATTCAAAAAATACGCAATGATGTGGAAAGAATTGCCGTGCATGATACCCAAGTTTTATTTACCGGTGAAACCGGCAGCGGTAAAAGCAAGTTTGCTCGGTTATTACATCGTTTAAGTGAAAGAAATAATGCTTCTTTTGTTGAAATAGGAGTTTCTGGTTCGAAAAAAGAAGCCCTTTCCAAAGAATTATTTGGTTTTGAAGATGGTGAAAAAGTCCATTATGGTTTATTAGAGCAGGCTAATAATGGAATTTTGTATATTGAAGACATTGGTGATATGGATTTAGTCACGCAAAATCGCTTACTTGGTGTCTTAGAAAAAGGTGAATTTCTTCGCGTTGACGGTACTGAACCAGTGGTGGTAAATACCCGTATTATTGTCGCCAGCCGCTATGATCTGGAACAATTGGTCAAGGATGGAAAGTTTCGAAGTGATTTGTTTTATCACCTTAATATTGTCCCCGTACATATTCCTCCTTTAAGAGAACATTGTGAAGATGTTCCCGAATTATTAAATTATTATCGAGACCGATTCGTCCAGCAAAACAAATTTCAATATCGGAGTTTTTCGATTGCTACCATGAATCGATTACGCAATTATGATTGGCCTGGCAACTTATTGGAATTAAAAAATCTGGTGCAACGGATTTTACTGAATAGCCAAGAAGAAAATATCGAACTTGAAGAAGTCGAAACGATTTTGGGTAAAAAACAAAATTTACAGACCCAAAGTCCTGTTTCGACTCACAATCCCTTATTTGAAATCCCCCTGAAAGATGCCCGTGAACAATTTGAAAAAGCCTATCTGGAATATCGTTTAACCCAGGTACAGGGCAGTGTTGGCAAGGTGGCGCAATTTGCTGGTGTGGAACGGACTCATTTATATCGGAAAATCCGCTCCTTGGGGATTGATGTAAAGCAGATTTTAAATAAAAAATAAATTGTATTTATTCAGCGCATTCATCTTTTGTCCCATCACTGCGTTATTTTCACACGGGGCACGTAGCCCGAGAATGGTCACATATTCTCTATATGCTCACATTCTCCGTGCGAAAATGCCTGGTGCTGAAACAAAATCTAAACACGCTGAACAGTTACAATAAATCTATACTCTTAACCTTTTCTCTTGATAAAAATAAAAATAATGCTGGAAAAAAACTTGTTCGGCTTTAAAATAGATGTCTTATTCCTGATAGGAGTTTATATACAGGCATGAAAATCATCATTCTGGGGGCCGGACAAGTCGGTGCTTCATTGGCAGAACACTTGTCAATTGAAGACAATGACATCACGGTTATTGACACCGATCTGCCCAAATTAAATTTGCTTCGAGATCGCTTGGATATTCGTACCATCCGCGGTTTGGCCTCTCATCCCAGTGTATTAGAAATGGCTGGTGCTGACGATGCTGATATGATTATCGCCGTCACCAATAGTGATGAAGTAAATATGGTAGCCTGTCAAATCGCTTATACTATTTTTAATACTCCCACAAAAATTGCGCGAGTAAGGACCACACAATATTTAAGCTACCAACAATTGTTCGATAAAAGTGCACTGCCAATCGATGTATTAATCAGTCCTGAACAATTAGTTACCGATTATATTCAACGTTTAATCGAACATCCAGGAGCCTTACAGGTTCTTGATTTTGCTGAAGGACTGGTGCAATTAGTTGCGGTCAAGGTTCGACGCAGTGGTAGTTTGGTTGGTCAGGAACTGCAAAAAATTAATCAAAATATTGAAACCCGGGTTGCTGCTATTTATCGCCGGGGACGCTCCATCGTGCCAAAAGGTAATACGGTTATTGAAGAAGATGATGAAGTCTTTTTCTTGGTGGATCGAAAATATACACGTGCAGTGATGTCGGAACTGCGTCGGGTAGATAAGCCCAATAAACGGGTTATGATTGCGGGTGGTGGTAATATTGGTAAACGGCTCGCTCGTACTCTGGAGCACAATTATCATGTTAAATTAATCGATCATAACCCAGCCAATTCTCGTCAGCTTTCAGAAGAGTTAGAAAAAACCATCGTGTTGTTAGGCGATGCTTCAGATGAAGATCTCTTGATCGAAGAAAATATTGATAATGTCGATGTTTTTTGTGCGTTGACCAATGATGACGAGGCCAATATTATGTCGTCTTTATTGGCTAAACGATTGGGGGCGAGAAAGGTTATGGCATTAATTAACCGGACTGCCTATGTGGATCTGGTGGAAAGTGGTGAAATTGATGTCGCCATCTCTCCTCAACAAGCGACCATTGGTAGTTTATTAGCCCATGTGCGACGTGGGGATGTGGTCATGGTGCATTCTCTGCGTAAAGGTGCCGCAGAAGCCATTGAAGCCATAGCACATGGCGAAAAGGAAACCTCTAAGGTAGTCGGTCGTAAGGTTGAAGATTTAAAATTACCCCAGGGCACCAATATTGGTGCTATTGTCCGCAATGGTACTGTCATTATTGCACACCATGATACTGTCATTGAATCTGAAGACCATGTGATTTTATTCCTGATTAATAAAAAGGATATTCGCGAAGTTGAGCGTTTATTCCAGGTCGAAGTTACTTTTATATAGAATTGGATTTTACAATTAAATGCAACCGCTAGTTATTCAACGTATTGTGGGTCTTTTGCTGATGTTATTCAGCACCACGGTTATTCCTCCTATTTTAGTTTCACTCTGGTATAACGATGGCGCTTTAACTCCCTTTTTAGAAACTCTGGCAATTACCATTGTCAGCGGTTTAGTTTTATGGTTACCGGTAAGAAATTATAAAGCGGGCTTAAAATTAAGAGACGGTTATATCGTGGTTGTATTATTCTGGCTGGGACTAGGTAGTGTGGGTACACTACCGCTATTTCTAGCTGATGTTGGGCTGGGTTTTAGTGATTCATTATTTGAATCAATGTCGGGTCTTACCACTACCGGAGCGACGGTATTTACTAACCTGGAATCATTACCTCGGTCAATTTTATACTATCGACAGCAATTACAGTGGTTGGGTGGTATGGGGATTATTGTTTTAGCAGTCGCTATTTTGCCCATGTTGGGAGTGGGGGGAATGCAATTGTATCGGGCTGAAACCCCCGGACCGGTAAAAGATAATAAGCTCACTCCAAGGATAACCGAAACCGCAAAAGCTTTATGGTATATTTATTTAGGCCTAACTATTGTTTGCGCCTTGGCTTATTGGTTAGCCGGTATGAGTCTATTCGATGCCATTGGGCATAGTTTCTCGACCGTGGCAATTGGTGGCTTTTCTACCCACGATGCGTCAATCGGATACTATAATAGTACCTTGATAGAATCGATTGCGGGCGTGTTTATGCTAATCAGCGGGGTTAATTTTGCCCTGCATTTTGCCGCGTTGCGTTCACAAAACCTGAGAGCCTATTTATTTGACGTGGAATTTCGGGTTTATTTTGGGATTTTAGGTTTTGCATCATTGATCTGTGTCCTTTATCTGATGCAAACCAATACCTTTGATAGCTGGACTGAAGCTGCTCACCATGGTATTTTTCAAACCATTTCGATTGGAACCACGACGGGATTTACCACCTCCGAATATTATAATTGGCCAGGATTTTTACCCGTGATGCTGTTATTTATTAGCTTTGTTGGAGGCTGTGCGGGATCCACCGGGGGCGGAATGAAGGTGATTCGTTTTATTTTATTATTTAAACAGGGGCTGCGTGAAATTTTTCGTTTGGTACACCCCAATGCTCAAATTCCCATTAAGGTCGGAAATAAGGTGATAAGTGATAATATTACCAATGCCATTTGGGGCTTTTTTGCGCTTTACGTCGCCAGTTTTAGTATTATGATGTTGGCCTTAATGGCCACAGGTTTAGATCAAGTCACGGCCTTTTCTGCTCTGGCTGCGAGTTTAAATAATCTGGGTCCGGGGCTTGGTGATGTAGGTGCTCATTATGCTGGGATTAATGACTTATCCAAATGGATACTTTCTTTTGCCATGCTATTGGGCCGATTGGAAATTTTTACCTTATTAGTTATTTTAACCCCAGCATTTTGGCAGAGATAAAATAATAAGAGATAAAACCAGTATGGAGCGAGAAAATAAATTACAGCAACTACAGGAAAAATGGAATCGAATCTATCAAAATGCGCAATGCCCAGGGGAAGTGGCACAGGTTCTAGTTGAAAATCTACACCTATTACCAAAACAAGGAAGTGCACTCGATTTGGCCGCTGGATTAGGAGCTAATGCTATTTGTCTAGCCAAACAGGGCTTAGAGGTGAGAGCCTGGGAATTATCAGATATTGCCTTAGAAAAAATGAATCAATTCGCCCGGCAAGACGATCTAAAAATTACGACTGAGTTAAGAGATGTAGAAGGCAATCCTCCTGAAAAAGAACAATTTGATGTTATTGTTGTTAGCCATTTCTTAGATCGCCGCACCATTCCTGACTTAATTGCGGCATTAAAACCGAAAGGTTTAATTTTGTATCAAACCTTTACCCAAATTAAAGCCGATCCTGCAATCGGTCCCTCATCACCCAGGTTTACCCTAGTGGAAAATGAGTTATTAGCATTTTTTAGCGCATTAAAAATCAGAGTATATCGAGAAGAGGGAGTGATTGGGGATACAGGACAAGGCTTTCGCAATGAAGCAATGCTGGTGGCGCAGAAATAAAAAAACACTTAAATAATAAATGTTTATAAATATTTTGATTTGTAAAAAAATACTTAAGTGGATTGACAAGTACTTTAGAAAATAATATAAGTATAAAGGAACCTTAAAAAGAGATATTAATTCCGGTGAATATTTTAACCAAAAGAATTCTCCATGATTTGGAACAATTACCTGAAACGATGCAATCAGAAACTTTAGATTTTGTTCAGTTTTTAAAAACTAAACTGGAAAAAAATAAAATTGGTGATAGTGGGGAAAATCGTAATCAGTTGCTTGCAGATGTTCTAGATGAAGCCTCACAAAGCAAGTTATTTAAAGATATTGAAGATCCCGCTGCTTGGCAAACTGAAATAAGAGAAGATCGCCACAGACCTACGCCAAATCAAGAAAATGTCTTTAGGGGACGCAATTATCGCTGCAACAGCGTTAACCCATAATCTGACATTAGTAACAAGGAATAGTAAACCTAAAAAACGCAGTTGCCATCTACTGCGGTCCCCTTAAGCACTCAATCTTAAGAATTTTCTGGAACATTTGGGCTTCACCCGTAGGGTGACTACGAATAAAACCCAAATAACCCATAAAATCCTTAATCTCAAGCGCTTCAGTGGACCTCGCTACGAAGTCAACTGAGTTTTTTAGGGTAAAGACTTTATATGGATAGAAAATTTAAAAATTTTAAATCCAATTGATAATTAATCATTTACGTTGAAATCTAATCTGAATTCCGACCAAATTTTTTCAATTTTCAATTTTCAATTTTCAATTTTCAATTTTCAATTTTCAATTTTCAATTTTCAATTTTCAATTGCTCTACTTACGGTCTCATCCATTTCGGTAAATGAGGAATAATACTTTCTTCTTCTAAAAACACATCGGTAAAGAAATTATCTTTATTTAAAGCATAAATTTCTTTCGCATCATTGGCAAGCTCGGGTAGTTCAAGTTTTTCATATGCGTCTATCATAATTAACAACGCATCATGAACAGCGGGTGTTTTTTGGAAATTTTGTAGGATATAATTCGCCCGGTTTGCGGCTGCTAAATAAGCCCCTTGTTTGGTATAAAAATTGGCGACATGCAATTCATGCTTGGCCACTTTATTACGCAGATACTTCATTCGCTTTACCGCATCTTTGGCATAAACACTGTCCGGGAAACGTAATACCAATTCTCTAAAATACTGGAATGATTCTAAGGAAGTATTCGAATCACGGCGCGATTCATCTTGTGGCCAGACATATTCGAAAACATTCTTTTTACCCGGAAAGACAACAACCCCTCTGAGATAATACGCATAGTCAACATTAGGATGCTTGGGATGTACCTTGATAAAACGTTCGGTTTCTGCAATAGCAGATTCGGGTTCCTCATAGCGGTAATAGGCATAAGCAATTTCCAATTGTGCTTGCTGAGCATACTTTCCATGGGGATAACGGGCTTCTAATTTTTCATACAAACCAATCGCGGTTTTATAATCACCGGCAGTTAAATTGGCTTTTGCCTCTGCATATAACTTACTGGCGGACCAGCTTTTGGTCTCATCGACTTGTTCAGGTAACCATTCTTTTAAATAAGAACAACCGGAAAGCAAACTAATTAGCGCAACTAAAATAAGGGGGTGTTTTATTATTCTGTTTAAATTCATGTGATAGCTGTTATTATCTTTAGGGTTATAGCAGTACAGTTATAGCAGTACAACAGGACATAAAAAAGTCTATAGTATAACGACTAATGAAATAATTTGTAACTGTTTGGAATAGTCAATTCAGATATAAAGACAAGGTGATAGAGTCACATCCCGCTCGGGGTCGGAGTCAAGATAGAACAACGGCGAGTTCTGATGAAATTTTCACTAGTTTGTCGCCGAGTTTTGCCTGATTACAGAAACTGATTGACTCCGACCCCTGGTAGCATAGTATAGTCTTTATTTTGCTATTCTGACTACTCAATTCCCTATGACTGATTCTCCAATAACTGAACACCATCAAATCACTATTCCCCAAGAAATGCGCGGCAAACGCGTTGATCAAGTCCTGGCTGAACTATTCCCCGAATATTCCCGCTCCCGACTACAATCCTGGTTAAAAGCCGGTAATATTACCCTTGATAAGCAAGTGTTAAAAGCCAAAAATAAAGTCAGTGGCGGAGAAATCATCGACTTTGAGGTGGTTATCGAAGCGGAGGGGGAGTGGGAAGCAGAAAATATTCCCTTGGATATTGTGTTTGAGGATGAACAACTCCTGGTCATTAATAAACCGGCGGGATTAGTAGTTCATCCTGCGGTCGGTAATCGCACGGGAACCTTATTAAATGCTATTTTGCATCATCATCCCGATGCGATTAATGTGCCACGGGCAGGCATTGTCCATCGTTTGGATAAAGATACCAGCGGTATTTTAGTGGTAGCCAAAACCATTCCAGCCCAGACTCATTTGGTGGAACAATTACAAAGAAGGGCTTTTGAGCGGGAGTATGAAGCCTTGGTTATTGGCGAAATGACGGGTGGTGGAACCGTTAATGAACCGATTGGAAGACACCCAACCCAACGAACTAAAATGGCCGTATTAGCAGCGACCAATAAATCCGGAAAAGAAGCCATTACCCATTATCGGATTTTACAACGCTATGCGGCGCATACTAAAATCAGAGTCAATTTAGAAACCGGCCGAACCCATCAAATCCGGGTGCATATGGCACATAAACATTACCCGCTATTAGGTGATCCGGTTTATGGTGGGAGGCTAAAATATCCAGCGGGATGTAATGACGAGTTAAAAACGGCCATAGAAGCATTTAAACGCCAAGCCTTACACGCCAAAAAGCTGGGCCTGGAACATCCTCAAAGTGGGGATTGGTTAAGCTGGCAAATCGAAGCACCACAAGATATGCAAAATTTATATCAATTACTTGAACAACATATGGAAACCAGCCGATCTTGAATAAACCATCCATTATTATTCCATCCTTTATTAAACCATTCTTTATTAAACCAGAGTGGAACCTGCCAGATAATGTTCAAGCCATGGTGACCACACGCATAGGCGGTTATAGTCAAACACCCTGGCAGGGCTTTAATTTAGCCCTACATGTTAATGATAAGCCAGAATTGGTCGCAAAAAATCGTGCTCTACTGAGGAAAAACCTACCCGCCGAACCTTATTGGCTAGAACAAACCCATAGTTGCCGAGTTATTGAACATCCCCAAACGATTGAAAAATCTCTCCCTCCTAATGCAGATGGTTCTTTTTCCTGTCAAAAAAATCAAGTCTGTGTGGTAATGACGGCAGATTGTTTGCCGCTTTTAATTAGCAATAAACAAGGAACTGCCGTAGCTGCTTTACATGCGGGTTGGCGAGGTTTAGCGGATGGAATTATTGAAGAAGGGATTGCTTTGTTACTAAATGCCAGTCAATGCTTACCCGCTGATCTTACAGTCTGGCTAGGGCCAGCCATTGGCCCCAAGGCGTTTGAAGTGGGGGAAGATGTGCGACAAATATTTTTAACTATTCAGCCCTGTGAGGAAGCCTTTTTACCCATACCAGGCAAGCCGGGAAAGTGGTTAGCGAATATATACTTGTTGGCAAAACAGCGTTTAGCAGCCTTGGGTATTAACGATATTAACGGCGGGGAGTATTGTACTTTTACTAATCAAGAACAGTTTTATTCCTATCGACGTGATGGCGTAACGGGTCGCATGGCGAGTTTGATATGGATCAAGAGCAGTTGATAGTGGACAGTGGTTAGTGATCAGAGAAAAAAATACCATTGACGTCATCCCCGAAGTCTCCCCACTGGGACAAGCCTTAATTAATGATTAATTATTTTTGCGGTTTGTTAGGTTTTAAAAAAAAACAAGCATTAGCAAAAATATTTTTATGATTTATAATACGAGTGTGCTTTAGGTGGGAGGCAATAAGCTTCAGGTGTTCGCTTGAAGTCGGAGAGGCACACCGGAAGATGTGCCAAACCATAAGGAAGAATGATGAAACCCACTATTTATTATTTCATCATCTTTACATTAATACTCTGGAGTAATCCAGTTTATTAATGTACGGAGTGGGGTAGTAACAGCTACCTCGCTCTCCTTTTAAATATAAGTTAAATTTACTTATATTTCAATGTTAATATCCCAGTGCCCGCAGAAGTTCTGCAAATTTATGGGCAAGCCTTGCTTAATTCCATTGAAAACTCACAAAAACGCCTATTGGGATTTGGTTTATTGGAACAAATGGAAGATTGGGTTAATGGGCAGGAAAAATCTCTAATGGTTAATTCATTAGTCACAACCGCCATTCGCTTACCCCCGGCAGATAGTTTGGATAGCTTCTCATCCGAGATCACCGAAATTCTTTTTAAGTCTTGGTGCCAAGATTCGGATGTCAACCGTCCCTGGCTTTGTGATAATGAAATTCTAAGCTATGCCCTAAAAGCAGAGCATATCCCAGCCATTCAAAGCTGTGCGGAAAACGCAGTTGAGGGATTAGATAATAACTTTTTTACCATTAAAGCCGCTGAATTGGCCGAACAAGCTATCGATCTATTAGAACAACAACAAGAAAAAATCTCCGGCAATTTTTATCGGTTAGCCTCGGATATTTGTCATCAATGCGGCAAAGTGGAATTAGCGTTTGATTATATTCAAAAATCATTAGGGGATAAGGATATTGAACCTGTTGAAACTGCTTCTTCGCAATTAAGATTAGGACGGATTTTAAAACAACAGGGGGAAATTAATCATGCCTTAGCTGCATTTGAGCAAGCCAAATCTATTTTAACGGACTTAAAAAAAGAATACGATATGGCCATTGTATTAGGTGAAGTCGCACGAATCAAAGTCTCCAAAGGCGAGGTTGACGAAGCGCTGCAGCTTCATCAGGAAAGGATTCAGGTGTTTGAGCAGTTAGGGGATATCGGTGAAAAAGCTCATACATTATGGGGTATTTCTAAAATCCTATTGCAGAAAGATGAAGTTCAAAAAGGTTATGAGTGTTTGGCCGAGTCCTATCAAATTCTTATAGAATTGGGACGCTTGGATGGTATTTGCATGGTCGGGCTAGATTTGGGCCAGCTACTCGTACAAGGCGGTCATAAAAAAGATGGACTTGAAATTCTAAAGCGCTCACAAAAAGGATTTAAAAAATTGGGGCAAGATGCCTATGTTGAACAGCTGGAAGAAATAATAAAAGAGCAATTGAAAAGTGAAAATTAAAAATTGAAAATGAAGAGAAAAAAGCAATTAAAAAAGTAAAAATGGAAAATAAAATGCATAAAAAGTAATTTAGAAAACGATGACAACTATCTTGTAAAATGCCGTTTCTCTGACACATAGGGGGAGGAGCGTGTAAAATATAAGTAAGGTTTTGACTTTAGAGGGTGTAAATATAAGTGTGTATTTGCTCATTTTAGTGGTTCAATTTAATCGAGTTTGGTTCAGATGCTAAACGAACGATTAATTCCACCACCATAGTG
>Ga0209475_10000563_pt1 | contig 70302 bp, 61 predicted proteins | sample tdDd471_FD_187128 | JGI IMG/M metagenome (GOLD analysis project Ga0209475, IMG submission 187128) | Marine sediment microbial communities from the Atlantic coast under amendment with organic carbon and nitrate - tdDd47.1 (SPAdes)... | ecosystem: Environmental > Aquatic > Marine > Coastal >... | reverse complement strand
GGAGACCGGAGACCGGAGATGGGAGATGGGAGATGGGAGATGGGAGATGGGAGATGGGAGATGGGAGATGGGAGATGGGATAGAATACAATATCCAGATAAAGTGAAAATATTGTTTTATTGATTCTGATGAATTTATTCAATGAAAAGGACGCTGTATTTAGTCCAGTAGTGAGACAGGCACAGAAAATAAACACGGAGTGTACAACGTACATGAGTATTTCATTTTCTGGGACTAACGAAGCTTATGGACTAAATACAGCGTCCGTAGTTTATTTTTTGACGGCTTTGATATAAATCCTGTGTGGAGCCGGATAACCTTCTACAGTCTTAGCCGGATCATCGGGATCGAGAAAATCTTCGAGAGATTCCCACCGCGACCAGTCGGTTTTTCTCTGTTCATGAACATCGAGTGGAAATTTATCAAAAGTGACCACATCGGTGAAGCCGGTTTTCTTCAGCATATTCTCCATGGCTTTCCATGTCGGGAGAAACCAGTAACCACGGGCTTTCATATAGCGGTCTTCGGGAAACAGGCAATAGGGCTGATCACCATCAATTCCACTGACTTCCAGTATAACAGTCCCACCTTTTTTCATGGATTTATGAATGTCCATCAGGGTCTGAATGGGATTTCTTCTGTGATAGATGATGCCCATAAAAAAGACTACATCAAAAAAATCTTCAAAGAGATTCATGTGCTCCACACCGAGAAGATCAAAGTGAACATTGGGTTCAGCGGCAAATCTCTGCAGCAAAAGATAGTTAAAATAGTATTTGATCATGGGATCGATACCGAGAACGAACTCCGGCTTGTAGTCGAGCATTCTATACATATAGTAGGAATTGTTGCATCCCACATCACAGATTTTTTTATATTTCAAGTCCGGGAGTACTTCCTTTACACGATCCCATTTCAGGTTGCTGCGCCATTCGGCATCAATATGAGTTCCGAAAATTTCAAAAGGACCTTTTCTCCAGGGTATAAATTCTTCAAGGCACTGATAAACCAGTTCGAATTGTTCATCAGTCAGTTCATCCCGGTCTCCGATGACTACTGAATCACCGTTATAATCTCTCAATCTGCTCTGAAATTCAGGAAGCTGAACAAGAGTATTGTAAAAGGGCTCTACCGTCTTCCTGTCCAGATTAACAGATATTTCCCTTCGGGCTTTTTGTATTTCCTCATATTTCGGCATCTGATCTTTCCACTTTTCGTAAAAGTTGTCACCGAGATAGATATCAGAGTATTTAATCATTTAATAATCGCCTACTTGGTCATTTTTTTTCATGCAGATAAATGATGAGAAATTATACCAGGTAAAAAAAGTATCAACCGCTTCGAAACCGCAATTTTTAAAAAGCTGTTCTTCCTCTTTCACACTATAGGGAATCAGGACATTTTCAAGGGCTTCCCTTTTCTGGCTGATCTCCAGATCGCTATAACCGTTTGTCCGTTTCATATCGTAATAATTTTCAATAAAAATACGGCTTGTATCTGTATTGGACTGCACCATCTTATCACTGACGAGAAGAATTCCGTTATGTCGTAATCCTTTGTATATATTGGATATGAGTTTCTCCCGCTTCAGGGGATCAATAAACTGCAGAGTGTAATTCATAATTACAACTGAAGCATTTTCTATTTGGCAGTCAAAGAGATCTCCCTCTTCTATATGAATTTTCTTCAGATCAGCATCTACGGATTTCAGTTTGAGCTCCGCTTCATGACACATGGCAGATGATGAATCGATACCGATAATGTTGTAATCATCTATTCTATGATCTTTCATCCCCTGACTGATCAGACTCATTGTCGTAGCTGTCGAACTTCCCAGATCGTAAATAGTGCTGCCCTCCTGAAAAAAAGTAAGAGCCAGCCCTGTGACCATTTTCTGTACCTCTTTATAGAAAGGTATGCTTCTCTCCGCCATATCGTCAAAAACATGGGCTACTTTTTCATTGAATTCAAAGGGGCGTATGCTTGTGAGTTCCTCGGAAAAAACTTTATCTTCCGGTTTATTGTCTTTTTTCATTTTTTCGACTTCTTTTTCTTCTTCTTCGCGCTCCAGCGGGGCTTTCTTTTTAAAGTTCCTGTGGACGATTGCTCACCGGTTCTTGTTCGGTGCTGCGAGTCTCGCACCTCATGTTCGGTTCTGTTTTTCAGAACCTCATGAGTCTCGCTCTGGCGCCGCAAAGCGGCTTGTTCGACGCTGCGAGTCTCGCGTCTCAACTTCTGAACTGAAAATCCGAATTTACCCAGTGGAGCTGTAGAGCCATAATATTTTCCATGAATATAAGAGATAAGTCCAGCTTTATTCATATCGAATGCACCGGATTTTTCATCGAGATACTCTTTGGACGCATTGACTGCAATAACCTTGGCTAGAAACATGTGATGGGTTCCCAGTTCTTTGATTTCCGTCACACGACATTCAATATTTATAGGACATTCTTCAATGAGAGGAGCTTTTACCTGGGTCGCTTTTACAGGAGTCAGTTGCATCTCTTTGAATTTATCATAATCACGGCCGGACTTCACGCCACACCAGTCAGTCGCTTTTGCCAGGTCTTTGGTTGTCAGATTGATAACGAATTCACCGTTTTTTTTGATAATGTCGTAGGAATACCTATCAGGTCGCACTGAAATATATGCCATTGCAGGATCAGTACAGATAGTCCCCGTCCAGGCAATCGTGATGATATTGTAACCATCCTCTTCATTTCCGCAACTGACCATTACAGCCGGAACGGGATAAACCATTGTTCCCGGTTTCCATACTACTTTAGACATGATTGGAAAATCCTTCACCTAATACTTCCCTGACATCAGTCACGAATATAAAGGCATTATTATCAATTTTACTGACCACTGATTTCAGATGAGGCAGATCTCTTCTTCTGATAATACAGAGCAGAACATTCTTTTCTTTCCCGCTATACATTCCCTTTCCACTAAGCCTGGTCATTCCGTGGTTCATTTCAAAAACAAGCTTCTGTGAAATCTCGTCAGGTTTATCAGAAATGATATGGACAGCTTTTGTGTAATTAACTCCAACAATGACCGCATCGATTACTCTCGATAAGATAAAAAGAGAAATGACCGCATATAAACCGAGTTCATAATTCTTAAAAACAAGAGCCGCCGTCAGAACGATAAAAGCATCAATTATCAGGAGTAATTGCCCGACTGAGATATAAGAAATCATTTTGTGAATGATTTTTGCACCGAGATCAGTTCCGCCTGTGCTGGCATCCTGTTTTAGAACCAGCCCCAGGCCAAGTCCTACAAGGAGCCCGCCAAAAATAGAAGCGAGCAATAGATCATCGGAAACAGAACTGACGAATGGAGCCAGAAGGTCAATAGCAAGAGATAAAGAGAGCGTTGCAAAAAGAGTTTTGATACCGAAACTTCTACCGAGAACTTTTATCCCGATAAGAAAAAGGGGGATGTTCAGAAGCAACATAATTATACCTACAGGTAAACCTGTCAGATAGTAGACAACAGTTGCCAAACCGGTCACACCACCGGCGGCAATTTTATTGGGAACCAGAAATAGATTGACTCCCATAGATGTTATTACTGATCCTGTTAATACGATGGCATAACTCTTCCAGTCCTTCAGCTCTTTCACTAAAGATTCTTTGAATGATTTTACCATATCTTAGAATTTCCTCACTTTCTTAATTTCTTCATAAGCTTCCTGTATTTCTCTGAATTTATCATTGGCGAATTTTGTAAATTCTGCAGGCAGCCCTTTTGCCGCTATTTTATCGGGATGAAACTCGGAAACTTTTTTCCTGTATGCCTTTTTTACTTCTGAATCGCTGCTGCTGCTTGTACAATCGAGAATAGCGTAATTCAAATTAGAATTACTGCTGTAAGATGAGCTGTATGAACTGCCGGAGCTGCTGGAAGATTGGTAGGATGATCCACCTCCGGAATATCTGCTACCACTGCTATAGCGGTTTTTGATACTCTCATATGTATAAGATGTTACGCGAAAGATCCTAACTGCCGATTCGAGAAGATGCTGCTCTGCCGGATGAACTTTGTTATCTGCATAAGCGACCCGGACAAGTGCATCGACCATAAGTTGAATGAATTGAGGACGATTCCTGAACCGCATGTAAAACTGCTGCGCATATTGCTCAAAACTCTCAGGAGAAGTCTGAGCATTGTTGAATATATTCATGGCTTGTGCCTGGAGCATCGGATCGAGATTGAGATCCCTCGTCATAAACTGTTTAACCGTATTCATCTCCGAATCAGAAACCTGGCCATCGGCTTTGGCCATTTTTCCGAGCATGGAAAAAAGTGATACAAAAAATAGATTATCTGCACCTGTAGTTTGAGACTGGGAACCGAATCCACCCCGGGACTGTGTAATGCTCAATCCTCTACCGAGAGAACTGCCGATTACTGCTCCGATTATCCCGAATAATGGTCCTCCTACAAAGGAACCAAGTAAAAATCCTAAAAATCCACCGATTATTCCGCCAAATCCAAACAAATCATTCTCCTAAAACGCATATCTCAAAGAGATAAAATAATATTTATAAATTAAAAGGTAAAGCTCATTTTCTGACCAGGCATTTATGTCCGTTTCCAATCAGATCAGTCCTTCCCGCTTTTCGCAAAGCTTTCAGAACAAGAGTTTTGTTTTCTCTTTTTGTAAATTGCAGCAAAGCTCTCTGCATCTGCTTATCCTCAGGGCTTCTCGGCACAAAAACCTTCTCACCTGTAAGAGGATGTATTCCCGTATAATAAATTGCTGTGGAAAGGGTTCCCGGCGTCGGATAAAAATCCTGAACCTGCTCGGGAATAAAATGTAGATCCCGTAAATATTCCGCCAGTTCAATAGCTTCGTTCAGCCCCGAACCGGGATGGGAAGATATGAAATAGGGTACGAAAAACTGATCCTTCCCCAGTTCTCCATTGATCTTTTGATATTTTCCGATAAATTTTTCAAATACCTTATGATCGGGTTTCCCCATTATATTCAGAACTTTAGTCGATACATGCTCCGGTGCGATTTTCAGTTGTCCGCTTATATGATGCTCACAGATTTCTTTAAAAAACCTATCATCATTTTCAGCGAGCATATAATCAAAACGGACTCCCGAACGGATAAATACTTTCTTTACACCGTCAATCTTTCGCAGAGAACGAAGCAGTTCCAGGTAAGTACTGTGATCTGTATTCAAATTTTTACAGGGTTTCGGGAATAGACATTGTTTATCCGGGCAGGAACCTGATTTACCCTGTTTATTGCACGACGGACCTGAGAAATCAGCCGTCGGTCCACCGACATCATGAATATTTCCCTTGAATCCCTTAATGGCCTTCAGTTTTACTGCTTCATTAACAACAGACTCATTGCTTCGGGCTGTTACGATCCGTCCCTGATGAAAAGTCAAGGCGCAGAAGCTGCAGTTTCCGTAACATCCCCGATTGTGAATGAGAGAAAACTGAATCTCTTTTAAAGCGGGGACACCACCGAGTTTATCGTATGAGGGATGAGCTGTTTTCGTATAGGGGAGCTCATAGACCTTATCGAACTCTTCTGTTGACAAAGGGAATTCAGGCGGATTCTGGACAGCCCACTGATTTCCCGTTTTTTCAACGAGGATTTTCCCGTAATGAGGATCGGTATTTTTATACTGAACTGCAAAGCTGTCACCATAGGACTTTTTATTTATAATAATCTCTTCAAATGAAGGGAGGCTAATGTGTTCTTTGACCTTTTCTATCGATGATGTTCTGAAGACAGTACCTCGAATATTAGTCATATTGCTTAAAGGAACTCCTTTGTTCATCAATTTTGCAATATTCCGGATCTGACGCTCTCCCATACCATAGATAAGCATATCCGCTTTGGAATCAAACAGAATGGATCTTCTCACTTTATTGGACCAGTAATCATAATGAGAAAGTCTTCTGAGAGAAGCTTCAATGCCGCCTATAATAACAGGTTTTCCCTTATAGGCCGCTTTTGCTTTTCCCGTGTATACAATTGTGGCTCTATCGGGGCAAGTGCCGGCTTTGCCTCCTGGTGAATACAAATCCCTATTGCGGTATTTTTTATTCACCGTATAGTGATTCACCATAGAATCGATGTTTCCGGCAGTAACGAGAAATGCCAGTCTCGGTTCACCGAGAATCCGAAAAGCCTCAATATCTTTCCAGTCAGGTTGAGCTAATACACCGACTTTAAAACCGGCATCTTCAAGAACACGGGAAATGACTGCTCCTCCCCATGAAGGGTGATCGACATAGGCATCGCCTGATATCAGAATAAAATCACACTGATCCCACCCCCTGTTCTCCATATCCTGTTTATTTACCGGTAAAAAATCCATATATCCTCATATAGTCATAAACTGCCATTCTTCTTGTAAGTTACATTTCAGACTCTATCTAAACAATTATTTAATATTTGTAATCATTCCCGATCACCGGGAGTCAGAATAATAGTGACATTATTGCTCAATTGTATAACTTCCTTGATAAATACAACACCGTCACTACTGTCCATCCGGACATCATAATCTATAAATTCCTCACCGCTATCCATACTGATCTGTTCTGTACTTTTATTCTCGATATAATCATTCTGAATAAGGTTTATTCCCCAACTATTGGAGTTGTGCGGAGATATATAGAGTTCGGTAATAGTGTGCCCTGTATTATTTCTGACAGAGACAGACCAGTCATCAGGAGATCTCTCTTTTATAGTGTTCATGATATAGGCAAGATCATCAAGGGAGACGACTACTTTCCGGTGTAGATTGAGGTCAATGTTTTTTTTAATGTATTCATCACCATCAACATCAATGAATCTGAAATCAAAAACAGTTTCGTTTTCATAGGCACTGAGATCGACAATTTTATACTGTCCGTTTAGTATTACATCAAAAGGCTGAAGATCTTCACTCCACTCTTCCATACCGGCAGGTGATAAATAGACATTGTACAGATCGAAACCTGTTTTATTGATGATGACCGCTTCCTGTGAAAAAAGCTGAAAAAGTGCAGCACTTAAGAGAAAAAATGAAAAAACATAGACTTTCATAAAACTCATCTCCCTAAAAGAAATTCTTACATAACATAAAGATACTGTTTTTTTTAAAGGTTTCAAGCGCCATAATTTTTAATTTTGTGGATAAATTCATAAAAGTGTGTTTAAAATTTAAGATCAGGAGGATTTAATGGCACAATTCCATAAAATTAAAGTCGGTGACAAATATCTGCGTCAGTACAAACTGACATCCAAAGATACTCCGGCAAATTACGGTGACGGAAATCTTAAAGATCTCTTTTCTACAGGTAGTCTCTCAACTATGATGCTTCATGCGGCAACACAGGTAATAGATCAGAACCTGGAAGACGGGATCGTCAGCATAGGTTCTATGCTTCAGATCAATCATGAAGAACCTACACTGATAGGGATGATGGTTACAGTTGAATCAACTGTTAAACAAATTGAAGAGAACAAGATACTGGTTGCGATGAAGGCATATGATGAAATAGGTTCAATTTCTCACGGTCTGAATGAAAGAAAAATCATTGATCTTCAATCTCTGATGAAAGTAGCTGAAAAAAGAGCTTCTATTCTGGGACGATCGATTTAGATCTTCACAATTCTTCAATTTCCTCAACATCATCAATTCGTTGCTGATATTCGAGGATACTGGACTTTATGTTCTTGAAGATGAGGGGGAATATGACATCATAAAAATAGGTACTCTGTTTTACAGATCCTATTTTATTATTAAAATGAGTCATAATCCACTCCCTCTCCTTCTCGATGTATTCGTCATAATTCTTATATATAAACATTTTCTCTTCAGCCATTTCATTTAGTTTGATTTTATCCTGAAGATTTCCAAGCATTTCAAAAATTCTGTATAAGGAGTAATCTCTTTCAACTTTTTCTTCGGCAATGTTTTCATCACCGCCTAAATTCAATAGAAAAGCCTTGAATTTTTCAGGGACAAGCAAGCGGATCAGATTGCTTTTTCTGATATTGATATGAAGATATTTAAAAAGTTCTTCTGATTTATTTATGATGAATCTATTGCCTCTGTAATATTCGAACATTCGGATAATCCTATCGGCACCGGCTTCTCCCTTGCGCAAAAGAAGGGCCATCTGATTATAAATATCCTCAGGTAAACCGGGATTCACCTGAACGCTGTAAGTATTAAAAGAGACATTCTTTTTATCTTTGAGATAGACTTTGCTCTCTTTGAATAGTTCATCTTCAGTAATATTCTGATATGAACCGAAAAGGGCACCGGCTTCACGTTTGAATCTTTCAAGATAGACTCTGGTGATCCCCTCTTCTTTCAAAGCATCAAATAAGTTTTTCGAAATCCTTAAACCACCTACTGGAGCTGAGGATTCCATTCTCTTCGCCTCAATAACAGGATGACCGATGACATCCCAGTGCTTAGCTCCTTCAGGACCGAAGTTACCGATCATAACACTTCCCAGATTTGCACCGATTCTGATACGGATCTGAAAAAGAGCATTAAATGTAGATGAAAGATCATCACTGTTTCTCATTGCCTTGATCAGTCTGAATGCATTCTCCACATCAAATCTCGTACTGGTATCAAATGAATTGAGAAGAAAATTATCATTTGCATGATTAAAAAGAGTACAAACACGCTGCATTTCAATACATGTATAAAATAACTCTCTGGCAACATAATTTTTTTCTTCATTGCCTTTAAGATGTTTTGCCTTGGGATCAATGGGTCCCCCATAGTGAAACATAAGGCTGTCACCTTCAATTTTATTCAGGTAACCTCCATGCTTCTTCAGTACCCAGTTAAAGGCAGAGTATAAACCATTGAGGATTGTCTGGTTTTCATGAGCACTGAGGAACTTGGCGAGATAAGAATAATCGGCAATATCGAGAAAACCGATCCCCACCATTCTCTCCAGTGAAGTTTTTGGAATTTCTCCAATATCCGATATGGCGTCGATCAATTGTTTCGGTAAATAAAATTTCTCAATCTCTTTCTGCAATGCAAGACTATTTTTTTCAGATTCATTTAAATGCATACTAATAGTATAATAATGTTTTCGAAAATAATTCTAGTTTATAAAAAGGTTATTTGCATTTTCCTCCGATTTATGGATATTATGTCTAATGGTTATCAATGAAAATGTTGAACGCAAAATAATCCCCGTAGCAGGAGGCAAAGGTGGTGTCGGAAAATCATTTCTGAGCACCAGTATTGCTCTGTCTCTGGCAACTGTAGGGAAAAGAGTACTTCTTGTCGACCTCGATCTCGGCGGCTCAAATATTCACACTTGGCTGGGAATGAAAAACTCCAATCCCGGAATAGGTATGTTTTTGAATAACAAAACGACCCTGCTCAGTGATCTCATAGTTGAAACACCTTACGCCAACCTCTCTTTTATTCCCGGAGATGTTATGCGGTTCGATCTGGCTAATATCTCCTTTGCACAAAAAAAGAAAATAATGAAAGCCATCTTAAACCTAGATGCAGATTATATCATTATGGATCTCGGTGCCGGCTGCAATCACAATGTAATTGACTTCTTTCTCATATCCAATTCGGGATTTATGGTGATTACTCCGGAAACAACTTCAATCCTCAATACATATATGTTTGCCAGGAATACAGTATTCAGATTTCTACAGCGTCTATTTTCCAATGATAAAGAAGTCATGAAGTACCTCAAAAATACAATAAAAAACAATGTTCCCGGAGATCCGCAAAGCGTAGAGTCTCTAATTGAAGGAATTCGCGAATTTGATGAATCGGCTGCTGAAAAAGCAAAAAACTATCTATCCATACTGACTCCCGGAATCATCATCAATATGGCTGAAGATCCTGACGATATTAATATGGTAAACGCTTTAAGAGGTTTAATCGAAAAAAATCTGAATATAGACCTGGAATGTCTCGGTATGATTTTTTATGATAAAAACGTTAAAAAATCTCTGAAAGAACGAATTCCCCACCTGGTGGAAAATAGTGAATCTGTTTCTGCATCACAGATATTCAGAATCGCTCAGAAAATAGCATTGTCGGAAAATTTCCCTGAAATGCCTTATGATCACAGAGAATTTGAAAGTACCTTTGATATGACTGAAGTTGAAGCTGAAAATGATTATGAATTGATGAAGAGCAACCAGGCATACTCCAGTGAAGATTACGATGTTGAAAAACTGCTCGAACTCGTTAAGAAACAGAGAGATATGATTGCAGAACTGCAGGGTACTCTCAGAATGATGTCTACCGGAGGCGGTGAAAGCGGCGGTTTTACTTTTCCATCGTGATAGTATCCCGAAATGATAAATCCCTTCGGGAAACTTTTATGAGTTTGTTACAATGAAGGGTTCTCGTGCCTATTTCGGATAAAACGCTGCGCGTCTCGAATTGTCAACTGCTCAAATGATCGCAGTCTTTGTAATCCCGGGAGTTTTCCGGGATTACATTATGGGGATTTGGAGTTTTTTGAAAACATCCACCACAATTTCACTCACTTTTTTTGCATCCGATCTTGGAACATTTGAATTCTGATATAATGCTTTTTGGAAAAACTTATCAATAAGCCCTGCAATATCTTCAGTCGGATAACAGACATAAGAATTATTGAAACCTGTTTCATTCAATACAGTAAACGCAGTATATGTTTCTACAGGCTCTTTTGCCACATATATTCTATCCTGTCTTTTTGTACGGTATTCTGTAAGCTCTTTAAATCTGTAGGGGATTTTATGAGCATCGTCACGATAGCAGGGATCTGTTTGCTTCATTGTGAAACTTAGTGGTTCCACCAGCACATAAATCTTTCGACCATCTGCTTTAAATACTATTCCCTCATCTGTGATGTAAATATCTTTAACATTGTTATAAGCAATGACTTCGTAACGTGTATAACTTGAATTCTGATCAAAAAAGGATGTCAAGATATATCCACCATCCATAGGCAGCTCATTGTCTTTGTATGCACTGAATAAGTCCTTAATAGTTGCCATTGAAATTCCTCCCTTAGAATAAGTTGAATTTTAATATACTATTCTTTCTATGTCAATTTTACATTGGAAAATAGCTTGTTTCTTAAGATTTTAAGTTATAGAATTATTTTCAATTGATATATGGAACATGAAAAATCATTAAAAGCTCTAGGTCTTACTAAAGATTCATCTCTACAGGAACTAACCTCCGTTTTCAGAAAACTGGTGAAAAAATATCACCCCGATCTGAATCAGGACAAGCAGGAATGGTCCAATCAGAAAATGCTTCTGATAAATGAAGCATACGATTCCGCTTTTAAGTTTCTCTCAACATCGCCTTCTGAAAGAGACTCACATCCCGATGCGGAAGATGTAGAAGTTTCAGACGGACTAAATCTCGATTATTCAAATAGAATTAATCTCGCTATGAAATACTTGTACGATGGAATGAGTATTTATTATCAATATGGATTGGAAAACATCCCATTAAGACAGGAAGGGACCAGAAGAAGCCGATTTCGGTCTTCTGTGAGAAGAATTAAAAAAAGTTTCTCAATTATTAAACCTGCGGCGGAACTTCATCTGAATAAATCAGAACTGGATCATCTCGAAATTATTGTCAATTTTATACATCATTTTTACAAAAGCATTCACATTAAAAGTTTTCATCCGGCAGAAAATACTCCAATCGAAAGAAAAGCATTTCAACATTATCTATTTGGCTCAAAGCTTGTGGACAGTGTTATAAAAGAAATCATGTTTAAAGAATACATGGAACCATATAAGCAGGGCCGTTTAACTGAAAACATCAAGTTAGCCGAAGCCGAATTGAATTCAGTAATCATAGATTTCCCTGCAGCCATCTGCCATAGAGAAAGCGAATTAAAAAAAGAGCTGCTTCTCTCTTTTCTGGAGATGACAGATCTCAACGATATGGATCTGATAGATTTTTATTAATTAAGTAGGGGGCCGGTCGCAACCGCCCCCTACAATTTTATATAATCTCAAATAAACTAGAATGCTCGTCTCTGGCCCTTCGCCGGTTCAGTATTCATCTGAGCCAAAGCGAGTTTAGCTATTGGGATGCCATATGGAGAACAGGATGCATAGTTTAAACCACAGGACCTGATAAATGGCAGGTTTGAAGGTTCAGCACCATGCTCGCCACAGATACCCATTGTTATATCAGGTCTGGTCAATCGACCTCTTTCTGCAGCTATGCCGATCATTTCTTTTACTTGTTTCCCAAGAACTTTGAATGGATTTTTCTCCAGAAGGTCGAACTCACTGTAATTTGTGAAGAAGGAGTTGAAATCATCTCTTGAAAGACCATTTGTTGTCTGTGTCAGGTCATTAGTACCGAAGCTGAAGAAGTCTGCGTATTTCGCAATCTTATCAGCATTAAGCACGGCAGCGGGCAACTCGATCATTACTCCGACTTTGTATTCCAGCTCTCTGCCTCCAAGTTGATCGCGGACCTGTTTTTCTATATCTGTGATACCGACGATCTCCGTACCCTCTATTTTCTTTCCGAAACGGACTGCACGAACTTCATTAGCATCCATAATAATCGGAATCATTATTTCAGGGACAATATCAATGCCCTCTTTCTGCAGCTTATATGCTGCTTCAAAAATTGAAGTAACCTGCATATTATAAATTTCCGGATATGTTATGGCTACCCTGACACCTCTATGACCAAGCATGGGGTTTTCTTCACCAAGCATATCGCATCGTTGTCGAATCTCTTCTTCTGTCAACTTTTTATTCTGCTTCATTGCAAATTGAATAAAGTCGAGCATACTCTGCCTTGTATGAGGCAGAAACTCATGTAGCGGGGCATCAAGCAGTCTAATGGTTACAGGATGACCTTTCATTATTTTGAACAACTGATAGAAGTCATCAGTCTGCATAGGCTTAAGCTTATCGAGAGCTTTCTGCCTTTCCTCCCTGGAATCAGCAATGATAAGGGTTCTGAAAATGGAGATTCTCTTTTCATTAAAGAACATATGTTCTGTACGACATAAACCTATTCCATCAGCTTTAAACAACTTTGCCAACTCGGCATCTTTTGGCTGATCAGCATTAGCATGAATGTCAAAATCACCGATATGCTTTTGAATAATCTCCAGGAATTCCAGAATACCGCAATCTTTTATACTAGGTTCAATAAGAGGAAGAGGTTTAAAGTAAATTTTAGGAGTATCATAAGATGGCACATCCAGGGCGATTTCATCACCTTCCATCAGCTTCTTACCATCTATTATTATATGGTCCTTTTTGAACTCCATTTCCGGATATACCATGGCGATTTTTCCGAGACTTCTGGCAACAACCGGCGCATGAGAAGCATAACCACCTTCTTTTGTTAAAACACCGCGTGCAACTTCGATAGCTTTTACATCTTCAGCATAGGTTGAAGCCATAACAAGAATAAAATCGAGACTCTTATTTTTCTGCTGAGCAATCTTATATTCTTTTAATAACTGATCTGTTGAAAAATAGACCTTACCGACAGCTGCTCCCATGGCTCCTGCAATACCGCCCTGTACAAAAGGAACTCCTTTTGCAGCATCTTTATCAAGAACAGGATGAAGTATTTCTGCAAATCTTCCCGGTTTCAATGCATGAATCAGATAATTATCATCTATCACTTCATTAGAATGAAGATCGAGAAGTGTTTTCATTTCCGCCTGTGTCGACTTATCTGAAGATTCAAATTGATCGATGACCCATAGACGGCCATCTTCAATTGTAAATGTTATTTTTCTGATCTCTTTATAACTTCTCTCAAGCTCTGCTGCTATGGACTTTAAACCATCGAGGTAAGGAGCTTTAATAAGAGAAATTTTCTTCCCCTTTTTACCCTTGGAATCAAAAGAGTTCTCAAAAAACTCTCCCGATAGCTGCCCCTCTCCTGTTATGATATTTCTTGTATAATAACTACCGAAATAACTTTCTTTTCCATAATTTCCGAAAGTCATTGCCTGAACAAGCAATGCAGAATCATTTAAAGCTTCATTACCTTCAAAAAATCTTTTATAGAGATTTTCTATAAACTCACTCTGCTTCCATGCATCAGTAAATATATCGAGAGGATAATACTCTTTTACACTCTCAATCATCTCTTTGATTTTAGCTACAGATTTTACTTTTTTACTTTTGCTCAGTAAATTTTCGAGAATCTTTACCCGATCGCCTTCTGCAGTACTCTTTAAATCCAGTTCAATGATCCTGGAAACAACATTTCTATACTCGTGATAGGCAAAACTCTCACCTACAAATGCTGAAAAACCGTCAATAGTTGTATCGCAAAGTCCGATATTGTGGAGGCTGAACACAGTGTAGACCATATTCAGCATAGGGCTGACAACCATCTTCAAAAGCAAAGGATTTTGAGGATCTCCATATTTTTTGTCAAGAATATTACCTATTTTAGCAACAGCGGCTTTAAAATTAGTCGAATGCTCCTTTGGGGAATCTTCTTCTGTTCCAAGGAATTCACTATTGAGAATACAACCGGGCAGAGTGGGAACACCGAGCTTTGCAAGCTCCATGATTCGCTTTCCTCTAATACCCATTGTTTCTATCATTTCAGAATCTGTAGTATACTCTTCACTACTGAAAGAATAAATTTCATTCATCTTCATCAACCTCTACTAAAATAGATCTAGCACACTTCCCACTGCTCCTCTTAGAAAAGCTTCAAATCGGGAACTGGCGCCTTCAAAGAGATATTTCTTCAATTTGGAAACATCTTTAATTTCATCACCGGCAACGCTGAACATAATCGGGCAACCATGTTTAACTTTACCCCATTTGAATAGAGCATTAATATCATTTATCTTCTCATCTTCATACCAGACGAGGATTTCTGTCCCCGGGTATGCTGTTGTATAACTGTCGATAATTTTTTTCCAGGCTTCAACATTACCATTGTGAAATACTTCGTTTGTTACAATAACTCCGTATTTTGTCGTTACCCTTCTCTTACCTGACGGCTGAGGGGCTGTTTTGGGAGCCTCAACTTTCCGCACAGGTTCAGGTGCAGCTTGATGATTTGTGTCTTTATAATCATCTCTGACCGCTACGTTTTCACCATATAAGAGTTTATAAAAATCCTCTGTCGCTGCTTTTAAAGTTGCCTCAGGAACATCATCTCCTGCAGCACCGGTATAGCAGACTACTAATTCATCTTTTACCAAACGCTGTTCATTAGTAATATTTTTGGGATTGATAACAGAGATTTCCGATGATGGGTTATAGTACAATAAAATAAAATCAATGGCTGTCCATTGATGTAAATCTTTAACCAGAACTTCCGTCAATGTTACGGACTCAAGTAAATTATGTGATTTAAAAGTATAGTTAAACTTCTGAATCATTAATGAATTCATTATAGGTCTTATCTGGTTCTCCTGAATCTCACTTTCATCTAAAGCCTCATTTAAAAGATCGGCCAGGTTTTCACCTTCATCGATTTCTGAAGAAAAAGCCAGGACCTTTTTAAAGTGGCGCAGAGCGAGATTAAATCCCGCTCTGCTCGAAAGTAGATTCAGCTTATTAGCACTGTCTACTTCTTTCATAATTTAAAGCTCGCTTAGTTCATCCATATTGATTTTTTTGCTACGTCGTTTTGGCGTAACATCCGCTTTGCCTTTAGCTTCGTCTGCAGGTGCTGCTTTAGCTTTGATCTGATCCATAGCATAACTACTCTGTGCATTTTCAGCAGCTGTATTATCAGTGCCAAAGCTCTGGTTGATGTCTTCTCGTACAGTAGATCTTCTACGTTTAAACGAAGCAAAAGCCGCATCCTGGAACCCTTTTGAAACACCGTTAAGGAATTCGTTGAGGACATTAGCCATTCTGTTAAGAGTAAATTTCTTTCTCTTAATACTGGTGATATCAACATCAAGTATCAATCCAGGCTGGATGTGGTACGGATTGATTGCATAATCAAATGATTCGAATTCGTTTTCAAGGAAATCGATTCTCTGATCCATTACAACTCTTGTTTTCGGATTCTCATAACCGAATGAAGTTTTTACTTTGCCTCTTGATCTTCTGAGCATTTTTTTCAGAAGTTCTTTTTCATGAAGATAAGTCTGGTTGAGTTTTTCAACTTCTGTATCTTCAGCTTTCAGAAAGAGGATCTCATTCCACTGCTTAACTTCATCTTCATAGAGAGTTTCAGCATGTGTATTATAGATACCTTTGTTTGTCAGGACTTTCGAAAGCCTTCCTTTTGTTTTCAGAGACAGATCGTCAAAATCATTGATTGATCCGAATTTTTTCTTGCTCTGATATACAACTTCAGCTACATCCCAAAGATGAACGATCTCTTTTCTGAACTCTTCCATCTGGCTGTCATAGGCAGCTCTTAATTTAACTAACTGGCTATGATCATAATACTTGAGTTTAATTCCGTATCTTTCATCGGGAAGCATCAATTCATTTGTATCTTCATACTCACGAATAACCAGCTCTCTACCGTTTTTAAGGTTCTCAATATACTGATATCCCATTTTACTTGTATCCAGGATGGCTGTAATATTGTTAACAGCAGTATTAAAACCTCTGTTTCTGATGTTTTCAATATCAACGATTTTTTTGATATTTTCCCGGATATTCTGCGAATCAAACTCATCTTTAGGAATCTCAGCTCTAAGGCCTTCAATTTTATCAACAAGTTCTTTCGCCATGAAAGTATAACGTCTTGAATCTGCATTTTCTTTATCATCATCAGTAAAGTCGGGAACTCTTTTGATTCTTTCGAACATGATTTCAGAATCTGCCAATTCTTCTTTTCCCTCGTCAACTAACTGATCCTGGAAAACTTCAACTTCTTTATCGATCATATCAATGATAGTCTTGGAAATCTGATCTTTGATAATATATTCTACAGAAGCCTGATACTGGAAGATCGGTGAGATCAATTCAGAATCAAGAATATTAACTGAAAGTTTTACATCAGAAATTGTTTTTGGTTTAATCGGATTGTCTTTAAAAGCACATTTCACGATTGAATAAGCGTTTTCACCTCTGATAAATGCACCAACATCAGTTTTCTGTCTAAGTAACGAGTTAGTTTCATTTTCAAGGTCATTCATACCTCTCTGCATGTGTCCCTGAAGGTGACCATACATATTGATCATTGATTTCTCAATTTCACCAGTGTTGAATTTGTCTGCACCACCAACCTGATCAAGAAGCTCTGAAATTTCTTTCGGGGTATATCTAGCTAATGCCTTTGTCTCTTCTTTATCAACAAAGTTTCTGATTTTTTTCACCATCTCATCTTCAGTTGTTACTATGTAACGATTGAACATGTTCTGATAGTTCTGGTTGTAGTAGTTATAAACTTTCTGTTTAAGACCACCCATCACATCAAGTTCTTTAAGAACTTCAGGTGGCAGTCTTGTGGTTACTTCTTTGAGAACTTTCTCACTTTCCTCAGATATTAACCGATCAAATTCCTCATTCTGCTCACGTCCTTCCTGAGCAAGACTGTTTCTTGAACCTACTGCCGAAGGTTTCGTTGGATGAAATACATTGGGACTTCTGGGAAGATCTCCTGCCATGTGACTCTCCTCTATTAATTTTTTATTATAAATTACAATCTAAAAAGCACTAAAAGAAATTTTAGTTTATCGCTCTACCAATTGCCACTTTTAAGTTCAAAATACATCACTTTTATTAAAAAATCCTTAATTTTTTAAAAGTTCCTGTATTTTTTCACGGAAGGCTTGGCATGGGGAGCCGTTTATCAGCTCCTCTAACATGTTTCTTGCCTTATCATCACCATTCTTAAAACTTTCCAGATTCATCTCTAATATAGGGATATCTCTTTCAAGCGTCGTTCTAATGTATCTGGCTGCGAGATACCAAATGGTATCACCGCCAATGACATTGTGTATTGTCCTGTCGGGCAAAACAATTTCATTTCCCGGATAGATCCAGTCTGGATCTGCTCCATCATAGACTTCATAATCAAGATCACGATAGTTGTTATCAACTGCAATCTGATTAGAAGCGAGATGTATATCAACAGCCGAAATGGTATAAGCTCCTACATTCAGATAGTCATCAATCTCCTCTCTCGTAGTAGGACGATCGGTTGTTTCCATGACTTTTTCATCAGGCTGTTGCTCCCTATTATCTGTTTCGGTGTCAACTTCCTTAACCTTAACTTCAGAATTATTTTTTTCTGTGTTATTTTCACTATCAGTTGATCCCGTACTATCAGTTGATCCCGTACTATCAGTTGATCCCGTACTATCAGTTGATCCCGTACTATCAGTTGATCCCGTACTATCAGTTGATCCCGTACTATCAGTTGATCCCGTACCATCAGTTGATCCCGTTCCATCAGTTGATCCCGTACCATCAGTTGATCCCGTATCATCAGTTGATCCCGTACTATCAGTTGATCCCGTACCATCAGTTGATCCCGTACCATCAGATTGGCCTGTATCTACAGAGATTGGCACTTCGCTTGTATCATCCATTAGATAAGTAACACCTTTGTACCCGCCCCATAATAAGAGAAGCGCCAGAGGTATGAGAAGCAGAAGAAGCCACAACGGGATCCTGCTCTTTCTGTAATGTTTAGCTGACTTCAGTCCTTTGCGACCTGAAAGCTGTTTATCTGTTTCAATATCAGTACGACCGGAGCCTGTACCCCTCTTATCCTCGATCTCTGTTGTTCGGGCTCTTGAAGGTTCTGTTGGTTTATGTTTCTCCAGGATTTTATCAACCTCAAGGTCTGTTGCAGAATCCAGCATATCAATAAGCTTGAGCAGCCTGACTTTTTCATCATTGTAATAAGTCTGAGACAAGTCATGTTCTCCGAGTATACTATCTGCCATTTCTGCAGCCAGTGCATAATCAGCTTTTTTTGCAGTACTTTTCACAGATCGGAATAAAAGTGCCGGAAATTCTTTCGTATAGATATCGGCAGAGACTGGCAATAGAGAATCAGCTTTCTCTGATTTGATAAGTATGCTCTTTATATCATGTTTAATTGATAGAATATTTTTTACTATCTTTCCGTCCATCTCCGATCGACTCATAGATAATTCAAGAATCGTAAGAGCATTTTCCAGGAAGAATGATAATATAGAATCATTTTTCAGGTGCAGATTTTTTAAAAGATCAGAAAAATTGAAGACTGAACTTCTCATTATCAATCCCGATTTAGCTTTCCCATCGACTACGGAAGCCAGCATTTTTAATAGTTTCTGGATGGCTATGGAGACTTTATAGTCATCTTCAGTGGAGAATCCTTTTATTAAAGGAACAAACCGGGAGATATACACTTCTGTCATTTCACTGATTGATGAAGGTTTATCTTTTATTGTGCAGAGTATGCCATCGGGGATTTCTATGTCATGATGAGTGCTTTCTCCCTTTATGGATAAGGTTCTTGTATGAGGATTGATATTCATACTTTCCGGAAGAGCCGAACGATCACCTATCGAAAGTTGGAGAGGAAATCCACTGCATTCAACCTCCAGACCTGTACCTTTGTCGCGGACTTTCAATCCATTGAACATTGTTGACCATTTATCACTTGATTCACTGATTTGTGCTCCGGGAAAAAGGGCTCCGATCTTCTTTGCATAATCGGGATATCTGGCATGAACCATAAAAGGATAATTGCGGAAACTGCTCCTCTTGAGCATTTCAATGAGCGCATGAGAAGAATCTTCATCTTCGGCACCCTCTTTTATCTGTGAATAATGTACACTGATCTGGTCCGGATCAATTCCGGAAGCTGCTAATTTTGAAAAATAATCTCTTCCCAGTGATGTTGAGAAAAACCGGCTGTTATTAAAAATAATAAGGCTTTCTCCCGACAACAGAATGCCACTTCCCCTGAAATCATGTTTTGTATAACGAAGGGGGTTCCGGGAGAAACTCTTTTTTATTTCATCACATTGTTTGACAAAATGAAGATCTGTTTCTGAACGTTTATAAAGATCAAAAATAGACTCGTCTTTATAGTTTAGCTTGATGTTTCCGTTATTATAAAAATAAATAACATCTCTCTGTTCGCGATCTTTGATATCATGATAATCAACAGCGCCATCTGTTGGAAGGTGAAAGCTGTTCAAATATGTTTTCATTCTTTCGATTACGGCTGTATCACCGATATAATTGGCTTCTCGATCTTTATCAATACTCAATTCGAATAAGGGATTTCCAGTAAAACGGGCGGCGATAACAGTATTGGAAATTACATTGAGAATTTTATCATCAATTCTCTCCATATTCCCAACCCGGAGAAAGGGCTTTTCCTCATCGGTTTTCATACCCAGATAAATGATGTAACATTCATTTGCAATATGAAAGATTCTTGAGTTTCTTTTAATGTTCAATCCAGTTGCCATAATTTTTTATCCTGTAAAAACAAACTTTTTATATTTTAATAGCATTAGGTATTTCAAAAGAATAGAGGGGAAAATTAACTCTGAAATCTGAATCGTCTTTTTCCTCGCTATCGAGCATCTGCATTAGAATCATAAGAACATGCCTGATTACCTGAAATAACTCGATTGTGAGTTCTTCCCTGTTTAAATCCTCCTGAAAGCCGCTTGTACTAATAATATTACGGTTTCCACTGAGGATTTCAAATAAAAGGGGAAGTTTTTCAAAACTTCCTTTATAAAGATCACAATAGATATCGTAAACAGCATTCAAAAACAGGTCTTTCTTTTCTATAATTTCGCCTTTGACATCTCCATTTTCATACCATATTTCGCTCATTGAAATATTTCCCGATTGATTAAATGCCATATAAATATTGAGGAATGATGCTATATCATCCCAAATTCGCCAGACAGATAAAAAGGACTGATCGACAAGGGATTTTCTGATATCAACAGTATCCCGTCCGGGGATCTCAATCATGGGGGCAAGAGTGTTGACAAATCCGAGATCTATATCTTCATATTGTGAAAGTATTAATAGAAATCTCGCACCGACATAATCGGCTTTCAGCCGGTTGTACGCTGATGCCAGACGCAGGAAACGGCCGCGATCTTCTCTACCTATTGAAATATCCTGTTTCTTAATCAGAACCCGGTCTCCTGCTGCATAGTCACATTTCCTGCAAAATGTGCATAAATTGAGGTAAAGCTTGTTTTTGATACACCAACTTATGTAAAAATGCTCAAAATCACTGGAACTCTCTATTGTGTATGTCGGCAGAAGTTGTTCAGAATTTAAATAAGTTTTATCTGTGATCAGGGTTTCGATGGAACTGAGGCTTCGATGAAGAACATCTTTTCTTGTTATGGCACTTTCGCTATCGACTTTATTTTTGATAAGATCCCAGCTTTCTTTGAGAATCTCATCTCGTCTGTCCCAATACAGAGATGATAAACCAACCATCAGTTCTGTTTTATTATCGAGTGCTGTTATAGATTGGGGATCAATCTGAAGAGCAATATTGTAGTGTTCCAGAGCCTCTTCAAATCTGCCGAGTGTTCGAAAACAGTTTGCGAGGTTGATGTGTATATCCCTTTTTAGTTCATCTTCCAGTTTTTCAGACTCAAGGGCCTGAAAATAGTACATTTTCGCTTTTTGGAGTTCGCTCCTGGAAAAACAGCTGTAATAATCATTATCAAAAGATTTCAATGTCGCCATGTTGGCATATTGATTTGCAAGATTGAAATAGACAAGAGCTCTGTAGTCGACCAGTACGATAATCTCTTTGTGGTGTTCTTCAAAAAGATAGATTCCGTAACGCAGTACTTTTTCGTCCCTCAGTGCAAAACCGATGTCGATTAGAGACGCTATCTTATTGAATAATTCTCGAACACTGGAAACCTCTTCATCAATAATAAGGCTTAAAGCCTCTCTGTAGTTTCCATCGGAAATTAGTTTCTGAGCTTTTTTTAGCTTTTCTCTGAATGATCTACTGCCCATACGCTCATTGTAAGCGAAGAGTATACTGGGAGTAAAGCAAAGTTTGATACAGCTGGATTATTCGGTGAACCGAAATCCTGAAAGGATGGAGGTTATGGATTCAAGCGACAAAGTCGCATCACTACCGAACATAGATCCCGAAGGGATCTTTATTTTTTAGGTAAGACTGTAATAGGGAAAGATTTTTAGAAAGTCACTCTTTTAAAATTTCAGTTTCCCGGAGTGAAGAAATCAATAAAACTGTCGTTTACCATGTAATAACGGTTAGAAGCATTCCAGAGAGAAAATCCCGAAGAGAGGGATTCTTCAGATCCCCGGACCTGCACATTAAGATATGCTGTGTACTCCTCATCTTCCATTTTGAGTTCCTGTCCCATGAGAAATGCCTGAATATATGGTCTGATGATACTTCTGTTGCCGACAATCCTTGCAGAACGCCTGCTCCCTTCGCGGTAAATTTCTTCAGCTCTATCCAGATAGGGAAGATCTTTTAAAAACTCGCCGGGAAAATGAGACGGGTAATACATGGGGCTGATTACATCTACATAATTACTGACCATATCAATACTTTGCCCATTCCAGTTACCCATTCTGTACCATGAGTTAAAACCGTATAGATCGGTGCTGACCGGTATTCTGATTTTTTCTCTGGACATTACCAGAAATGACTCGAGAGCTTCGATACGCAGCATCTGAGGTTTTTGGAATGTGTAGTCGATTTTTGACAGATCTCCATCGGTTGGAAAACGGATATAATCGAATTGCACTTCATCGACACCGAGACTCTGCAATTCCTCGGCAATAGCTACATTGTACTGCCAGACAAATTCTGAAAATGGATCAACCCAGAATTCTCTCTGTTCATAAGAGATTTCTCCAGTCTCCTCGTCTTCAACTTCAAATAATTTCCCCCATGTGGATCCTGTGGTTTTGTCTTTCAGAGCATATTTTCCATTCTGGTAGCTGAATAATACAGAATCTTTGAAAACCGGGATTCTGGCGATCACGTATATTCCCTTTTCATGGGCTTTTTCCAGCAGTGTATCTATATTGAATCGATTTGTTACCGCACCTGTTTCCAGAGCAATATCGAGACTGCTGTTATATGTGATGTAGCCATCATCATCTTTCATATCGACAATAATAGAATTCATATTGTTCTCCAATACAAAATCAAGATGATTATCCAGCCGGTCCCCCGAAGCGTGCCACGAGGAAATATAAATACCGTATTTATTTGAAGCCCTTTCAATCCGCTCTTTTTTATCACTATCGACATGATAATCGAGGGTAAAGCGATTCCCTTTCTGCCACCACCAGTTCCTCATTGGATTATAAACCCACGTCGATTTATCCGTTTTGATTTCCATGACATAAGGAGGTGCACCTGGGGCATCAGCAATATCGGATTTCCTGAAACTCATCGCCAGAGCTTCTTCTGTTTCGGCAAAAGGCAGATCAATATTTATCCATGTATCTCTATTTTCATCAGAAGAGTACAATTCTCCTGTTGGTCCACAGAGGTAATAGAGGATATCTGAATTATAAGGAGATAGGGAAAGAGCTGTAATCTCTTCAAAAAAACCGGCACCTCTGTAGAGTTCCGGTATGGAATCAGAGATTCGGTCCCAGGTCTCACCACGGTCAGTGGTCTCATATATACCACTAAAGGATGTGCCAACGATAATGGAGTTTTTATCGAGGGGATTCAATGCAAGAGAGGTTATATAAGCTGAGTATTTAAAGGGTGATTTCAGTTGAACTTTTTCCCACTTAATTCCACCGTTTTCCGTTATATATAATTCTCTCGGTGAGGATATCAGTATCCGGTTCTGATCAAAGACATCATAAGTGATAGAGGTGAGCATTTTTATCCCTTTATCATCAAAGGGATAAACCATCCTTGCCGGAAGACCTTCATTAAAGGAGTACCAGCTTTCTCCACCGTCAAAAGATTTAAAAAAACCGTTCTGAAGTGATATGCCGTAAAACAGTGAAGAGTTTACAACATCAATTATTTCCGGTTTATGGGAAATATCTGTATTGGCAGCCAATAGATTTGTACTGAGGAAAAAAGCCAGAAGACTTATAATATTACGATTTTTCATGCTCTGCTATTCTCCTTATCACAAGGTAGACAGTCAATAGCTCACTCTATATTTTCAGCAATATTCATGGCTTTCTATTTGTCTATAATCATTTTTCTGTATATTATAGTCGATATATTTAACAGGGAGACTGATATTGAAAAATTCTTTTATAACCGTCCTTTTGCTGGCAACAGTAATTCTATCAAGTTGTTTCAGTGAGGAAAAAAGGATTAATCCCTCTTTTAATCTGACAATCACTACATTGAAGGAGATATTGTCAGACCAGGATGAAAGGATTCAGGAAAGGATTCTCGAAAATCCAGAAAGATTCCTGCAATTGGCTGATGTTTTGCTCAGTAAACCTGAAGAGCTGTTCTATCTTGCTGACAAAAACCATGCTGTGACAAAAGAACAGGCTCCGTCAGAAGTTGTCAAACCCTCTGATTACGGCATTTCAGTGACCAGGCAAGAGAGAGAAATCAGTTCTCTGGTAATAGAACCTCTCCAGACTATGACAGCCGCTGCTGCAGAAGAGGATCTGGATATAGTTTTTGCCTCCGGTTACCGCCCTTATGAATATCAGGAGATGTTATACAATAGATATGTAGATCAGTTAGGGCAAGAGGAAGCAGACAGAGTCTCCGCCAGACCGGGAACCTCGCAGCATCAACTGGGTACGGCCATAGATTTCGGTTCGATCAGTGATGAGTATGCTCTGACCGAAGAGGGAAAATGGCTGAAAGAACATGCCGGTGAATACGGATTCTCCCTCTCATATCCCGATGGATTTGAAGAAATTACAGGTTACAAATGGGAATGCTGGCACTACCGGTATATTACAATAGAAGGAGTTGAAATGCAGGTAGACTTTTTTCTCGATCTTCAACAGTATTTCATTGAGTTCTGGGATCTTCACAAAGACAGTTTAAAAGAGGCCCGAAGGCAGTAGGATTGTAAACCGGCTCCCTTTCTGATAGTCGGTTTTAATTGTGATTTTTCCACCGATAGTATTCACACAGTCTTTAACCGCATCTAACCCGATCCCCTGACCTGCAAAATTACTATTTTCATCAATATAAGAAAATCCACTGATAAATAGAGCCCTGATAAGATTCCCGTGTCCCGGTTTTTCTTCCTTTTTAATTATCCCCTTTTCTATGGCAAGTTCTCTTAAATGATCAAAGTCTATTCCAAGCCCATCATCTTCAACAGTGATTTTGACTGTTTTATCATCATTCTGATTTATTGACAGACCAATCAACCCCTTTTCCGGTTTCCCCGCAGATATCCTGTCTTCAGGTTTTTCTATTCCATGAGTCAAAGCATTGCGGAGTAAATGGATGATCGGGCTTTTCATTTCTTTCAATAGCGGAAAGTTTGAAAAATCACTGTGAAATTTCAACTCGATCTCTTTTTCCTGAGAATCGGCACTTCTGGTCATCATGATCTTCAAGGTATCGAAAAAATGTTCCTGCTCATTCTTATCGGTTTCATAAACAAGTCCTTCGTCGGAAGATAAAAATTCCTGAAATCGACTAATCAGGTGTTTTACATGGTCAAATTGAATATACAAATCATCAAGAATGATATCGAGGGCTTCTTTCCTTGCAAAATTACCTGCTCTGAACTCGGAGAGTATATTCTCCAGATTTTGAGATAGTTTTTCTACCGCACCAAAATCAAAATAAGCAGCGGAGCATTCCATAGAATGAATATCCCTGAATGATTTATTGAGTACAGACTGATTTTCCAGCTCGATGATATTTGATCTGAATGTTGTTAATACATTGTCACTTTCTACAATGAACTGCAGAAAAGGTCCGGGGCCGGCTCTCAATATTGAGACAATTGTGTCTAGCTCAAAATCCGATCTCAAGTCTTTCTCGTCGAGTTTCTTTTCCAGTAGTCCCTGATCAGTCTTATTGCTAAAAATAATCATTATCTGGACCAGCTGGCCCTGATCTTCCACTTTCCGATAGGAACCATCAACCAGTATCCGCTTGCCGTCATCTCGGGAGACCCAGATATTGTGAAGTGGATTATTTTCCTCACTGATAGCATCAAATAATAATGGATCATTAAAGAGGGACTTGATGAAATTTTCGAGTTCCTTTCTCTTTTCTCTCTTCTCTTCCTTTTCGGGATAGATAAAATCAGAAAAGTGCTGGCCGCCAATCTCCTTCCTGTCAAAAATATCCACTAATGATCTGGAAAAATACTCAGAGATAATATGCCCGTAATCTATAAATAAGAGACCGTCATTGATATTCTGCAGATATTTCTCATTTTCAGACGTTGTTATCTCATCAGTTAATCTTTCGGAATTGGACTGATTGCGTTCATTGAGAATACTGAGCATATTATTCAGCCTATCGGCTATATCTCTGAATTCATCATTGGAATTAATAGAGATATTCTGTTCCGGCGCTGCTGCGATAATCCTGTCTATACCGGCTTCAATCTTGTAAATTTTATTGAGAACAAGAGCTTTTACTATTAAGAACATAATCAGAAACAGAACAACTGAAGTTAGAAATAAAGTAAGAGATATTATCAATATGGATTTGAGAAAAATCAGAGATAGAAGTGCCACTCCCGTAAAAATAAGAAAAAGAATTAAGGCGATGACAGAGATTTTAAGATGTATAGACTTTGGGACCAATTCATACCTCCTACTAAAAAGTATTTATCAGTCCCATAAGGCAGTCAAATAAAAAGTATTTGAAATTGACTTTAAGGAGCACTCACTTTGTAGTTAATCACTTCTTTATCCAGAATCGATAGAATCAATTCTGTCTCTACGGGAACTTTGTATGGAATAGATATTTTCCCGCCACGGTGTTTCATTTCAAAGATTGTTTTTCTTTCACCCGAATCTGAAAGCGATTCGAATTTCATGTCGACATAGACAGGATATTCCGGTACGGAAAAATCAAATAGTCCGAATGCCAGTCCTTCTCCGGTCTCATCAGGTGGTGCTATAGTAAAATTGATAGCAGAACCTGTTTCGATAGATTCTCCCGATAGTGGCTCCTGCTTAATGATAGTACCATTTCCTTCTGCGTCTTCATCGATTGTAAAAGTAAAGGGAATGTTTGCCCTCGATAGTCGTTTAACAGCATCGGTATAAGACATCGCCAGATAATCACCGACGACCATGTTCTCTCCCGGTTCTCCACGGCTGACAATTAATTCAACTTCAGTCAATCCGGAAATTGAAGTTCCCGGATCCGGTTTCTGAGCGATAATTGTGCCGGGAGGTGAAGAGTCATATTCATAAATAACCGGGTCCTTGATGCGAAGGTTGGGTCTGGAAGTTGTGAATAAGATAAGCAGGTCCTGCTTCACATCATTGAGGTCTTTCCCAATATAGTCTCCTACTTTATCGACAACAGCACCTTTACTGTATGTAATGGTCACCCTCTTTCCGGCTTTAACCATGGAACCAGCCGGTGGATCCTGCTGTATAATCGTTCCTTTTGTACCGGGATCAGAAGAATACCGAACCTGTACCCGGGGATATAATTCCTTGACCTGCAGATCAATAAGAGCCTCTACAAGCTCCATTCCCTGTAGATCGGGAACCATAGTTTTTTCCGCTCCTCTCAAGGACAGGAAAAAGGTCACTGAAAATGTAACAAACATAAGAACAAATACAGCAATGATTACATAGAGAGCATTCTTGAAAAAACGGGTTTCTTCAGTGGTGATATTTTCTGATTGAATATTCAGAGAATCTTTTTCCATGTCATTCTCTATTTCTTCATTATTTTCTTTTTTCATTTTCTTCTCCTGAATCACTTTCGACTATGTTCGGGACCCGGCGCACGCGCCCCCCGAAATATCTTGATCTAGTATCGATCCGACAAAATTCTGATTGCCGTTTATAAAGGATTTGTAATCCATAGGTTTCTTTGATTGTAACTGGAGCTTCTGAACTGCTAAAGCCGAATCTCCGGTTTTTATTATAATTCCCGCTTTCTTATCAAGAGCCAGCACGGACCCTGCCGGTTTTTCCATATTGAAAACTCCCGAATATAAAGTTGCTTCCAGTATATTCAGTTTCTTATCTTCATAATGAGTATAAGAACCGGGCCAAGGAGAATAGGCTCTTATCTCGCGTTCAATTTGAGCAGAACTTTTTCCCCAATTGATTATACCATCACCTTTTTGAATAAGCTTGCAGAAAGTGGCATCAGAATTATTTTGAGGAGTTCCGCAATCTTTATTGTTCTGCAGAAGACGCACAGCTTCAACCATCAGCGGAGCACCTAAAATAGAAACTCTTTCTGTCAACGAACCTGTAGTCTCAGTGCCGTCCAGTGTCAATTCAGGCTGAAGGAGAAGATCTCCACTATCCATTTTCAGGGCCAGTTTCTGTACAGAAACAGCAATTTTTTCATCACCATTTTTAATTGCTTCACTCAGTGGCGAAGGTCCTCTGTAGATGGGGAGTTTCGATGGGTGAAGATTGATTCCCCCATAGGGAAAAAGATCGATAAAATTCTTCTTGAAGATTCTGCCAAAGGCGATGACAGCGAGAAGGTCGGCATCGAGACTTCTGACCTCTTCAATGAACTGCTCATCGAGTTTTTCAGGTTGAAGTACTTTCAGTCCCAATTCCAGGGCAGCTTCTTTAACTGGAGAGCAGACAATTTTCCGCCCTCTGCCCGTAGCTCTATCGGGATTTGTGAGTACTGCGCAGATTTCGAATTCTCCGGCAAGAGCCTTCAAAGAAGGTACAGCTATCTCAGGAGTTCCTGCAAAAATTATTTTCATTTTTTGGTTTTTGCCTTTTCCAGTTTTTTTAGAAATTTCAGTTTCTTTTTCTCAGGCAGATAATCAACAAAAAGAACACCGTTAAGATGATCCAGTTCGTGTTGGATACACGTAGACAGCAGGTCATCTGCTTCTACTTTAAAAGGCCTGCCTTTCTGATTCCACGCCTGGACTTTTATCCTTTCCGGTCTCTCAACATCGGCATAGATTCCCGGTAGACTGAGGCATCCCTCTTCATAAACTGAAGTCTCCATAGAAGTCTCAATGATTTCCGGATTGATAAAAGCTATTGGTTCCATATCATCAATAGCACAGACAAAAACTCTTCTGTTATCGCCGATTTGCGATGCAGCCAGACCAATGCCTTTATTTTCTTTCATTGCCTCTATCATTATATTGATTAAACTGATTAATTCATCATTAAATTCCGTAACCGGAACAGCTGTTTTCCGCAAAATTGCCAGCTCTTCTTCAACGCCGGCATTATATATATCCATGTATATTTATCCTCACTTATCGAAATATGGACAGACAGCTCTATAATACAAAGATACTTGGCAGTTGGCAATAGCTTATAATGAGAGGTGTTAAGCTAAGACACCGGTAATGAAAAATAAAAGCAGCAGCCTTTACCTTCTTCACTTTCAACCCAGACACGTCCAAAATGCATTTCCACAATTTGTTTGACAATGGACAATCCGAGTCCCCTTCCCCCTTTCTTCTTCCTGGACAATTGATCAGTCCGATAGAAACGTTCAAAAATGTAAGGCAGATCAAGCTCTTCAATTCCCGGTCCCGTGTCTTCTACGGAAATGATAACCTCACTTTCAATGTATCTACAGGCAATGGTTACCGTTCCATCGCTCTGCACATATTTGAAACTATTTTCGATTAGATTTCCCAGGACCTGACTGATCCGGACACAGTCCAATTGAATATCAGGTAAATCTACTGGTAGAGGTTGCAGTTTCAACGAAATTTCTTCTATTTGGGCTTTTAATTGCCACCGGCCTACTTCATTTTCTATAATCTCACCAAGTGAATGCTTTTCAAGTTTCAATTTGAATTCACCGGAATCTGTTTCAGCAAGCCAATCCAGATCGTTAATCAGTTTATTCAATGTGTCTATTTCGTCAATGATCCGGTTTGCCGCTTCTTCAGCTGTTGTGATTTCATCGAGCAGTCCTTTCGCCTCGAGGCGTATGACATTGAGCGGTGTATTAATTTCATGAGAGACATCGCTGATAAGACGTTTTCTCAGGTCTCTTTGTATGGAGAGAGATGAAATCATTTGATTAAAAGATTTGCTCATTTGCCCGAGTTCATCAGAAGTCTGGACTTGAAGTAAACTGCTGTCCTTTTTTTGTGCAATTTCCCCTGTCGCTTTTGTTAGAGCTATTATTGGTGTCGTTATTCGAATGGATAAAAATGCCGCGGCAAAAAAAGCAGTCACCATAGTGATTAAGCCCTGAAGAATCCTAGGTTTCAAAATATTGAATATATATTCTCCGGTTTCACCTTCCAGAAAAGCCCTATTGATATACATGGTGATACTTCCCACAGCCTCACCTGTATCAAAATCAAAAATCTTTACTGTATCTCCCTCGATCAGTGGAGAGTCCTCTATTCGCAACATATCTGTGAAGCTGTTGTAAAACGTTTTTCCATCGTTATCCTTTAGGATAATTCTAAAGGATAGATCCATTCTGAGGATTTCCTGCTTCACCATCACCAAGCTCTTATCTCTTGTGTAAGTGGCACTTAGGGTTTGAGCGATATTTTTTGTTCTGATTTCAGTTAATAATCGGGGAAGTTCCGCTTTTGTTGAAATATATTCAATTGTTGTACTGAGCAGGACTGTTAATAAAATTATAAAAACAAACGCATTGAGGATACGCCAGTAGATAGAATTTAATTTCATAAACATATGAGTCTATATCCCGCACCGTATATGGTTTGAATAGGTTCAAAATTATCCCTGTTGATAAGTTTCCGCAATCGGCGGATATGAGTATCGATTGCTCTATCAAATGATTCAAATTCATTATTAAAAGCCTGTTCTATCAACTGACTTCTCGTTAGTAAAATATTGGGATGGTGCATGAAGGCAGACAGGATGGCAAATTGAGCCTGGCTCAGCTTTACAGTTTCTCCATCGATAAGTACATCTCTTGTATTTTCATCCAAAGTGATTTTTCCACATGTCAGAACGCTCTGAACTTGCCCTTTATACCTTCGCAAAACAGCTTTGACCCTGACAACCAATTCATCGGGATCGAAAGGTTTGACTATATAATCATCAGCCCCGCCGTCAAGTCCATTTATACGATCCTCTTTAGCTCCTTTTGCCGTCAGCATAATGATTGGAACTTCTGATTCCCTGCGCAGTATCCGGCAGAGATCCATACCGTCGAGAAAGGGAAGCATTAAATCTAAAATGATCAGGTCCGGATTATAAGATCGGGCTTTCTTAAGGCCTTCTCTTCCATCAAGGGCTATTTCAGTAGAAAATTCAGCCCTTTCAAGATAGATTTTAATCCATTCAGCTATTCTGCTTTCGTCTTCAATAATTAAGATTGAGTGATTCAAGTATGATTATGAGCTACGGCGCTGTTGCTCTCCTCCTTCACCATTACCTTTGCCTGGTTCTCCCGGTTTATGTTCTTCTTTCTGATTTTCTTCTTTGTTATTTTCCAAATCAAGCCTGTGCTCCATCAATCGCCCTTCGCTGAGAAGAGTAAAATCGAATAAGGCTTCTTCTGATGTGAGAGCCTTCTCTCCGACCTGATCTATCAGCGCATCAATAATGCCCGCTTCATCACTGTAATACTTGTTGTATCGGTTGCGCAGTTCAGCAAATGTCTGTTTTCCCTCATCGGCGCTGATTTCTCCATTTTCAACTGAGAGAATGACATGATTGAACGTACTTTTCAGAAGATTCTGATACTCTCTTTCTGATTCTATTGCACCCCGGGCTGAAAGAGGCCCTGGAATAATAAATACAATGAGAATCAAAAATATTATTTTACCTTTCTCCATCATCTCCACTCGGACTCTCTCTCCTATTAAGTTTATCATTCACAATTGATTAAACCAATGATAAAACTACAGAGTTTTATGGCTCTGCAGTTTTATACATCAATCCAAAACAATCCTGTTTATTTGCCTTTTTCACGGAGCTGTTTTTCTTCTCTGATCTGTTCCCGGTCACCTGTACCATCTTGAATCTGCTCCCGTTCCCGGGTCTGCTCTTCTTCTCTGAGTTTTTCCTTTTCCTCTCCATCAGAAGCTTCTCTCAGACGAACCCTGGCCTCTTCACGAGTCATCTCGCCACTACTTATGGCATCTATGCAGGATTCCATCAATCTATGTTCTTCTCTTTTCTCTAACCTCAGACTCTCACGAAATTGATTGAGTTCTAAAACGGCTTCACTACCACCCAGATTTCCCGCTTCCACTTCGGTGATTATCTCCTCAAATTTCTCCATCATGGGGTTGCCGGTCTGACCATTTGAGTCTACTGCTCCCCTTGCCATTACTATTTGCGGAACAAATAATAGAACCATAACAACAATTACCATCATTAATACATTTCTGTTTTTCATAATTTCTCCCTCTCTATATAACAGAGAATACATACAGATTGTGGCAGAAAAATGTCAATAATTATAAAAGTGAGGCGGGATCTATATCTATTTCACAATAGACAGAAGAGGGGAATTTAGAGTTGCGGTAAATATGGTTTAGCAGAGCATGTGTTTTTGAGAAACTTTTACTTCTCAGAAGGATCTGATGGCGGTGATTACCGGAGATGATGGAAAGAGGGCATTCAGAGGGTCCGAGCAATTCAAAATCATGATCTTTGTTTTTTATCAGCTCCCTGGAGAATAAAAAGGCATTTTCTTTGACTATGGGAAGTTTTTTTCCTCTGAAGACAATGCGGAATATCCGGCAGAATGGTGGAAAGTCCAGCATATCGCGTATAACCAGTTCTTTTTCATAAAACTCGTCAATTTTGCCCTCGGCTGCCAATCGGACAGCATCTGTGCCCGGCTTGAATGTCTGGATGATAACTTTTCCGTCATCAGAATACCTTCCCGCACGACCGGCGACCTGAACAATCAGGGAAAATGTCCGTTCTGAAGCTCTGAAATCCGGCAGATTCAATCCCGTGTCCGCCAGAACGATTCCCACGAGGCTCACTCCGGGAAAATTCAACCCCTTGGCGACCATCTGTGTCCCCAGGAGAATATCTGTTTCCCCTTTTCTGAATGATGCAAGAGTCTTCTGCATCACCCCTTTTTTGGAAGCGCTATCCGTATCGAGTCGGCTCACAGACAGATCGGGAAATAAGCGCTGCACTTCATCTTCAATCTGCTCAGTTCCGAACCCCGAGTATCCCACATCAAGAGAAGAACAGTCGGGACATGTCTGAACGGGTCTGGTTTTAAATCCACAGTAGTGACAGACCATAAGGTCACCCTTTTTGTGATAGGTAAGAGACACAGAACAGTTTTTACACTTCATTTCATAACCGCAGCTGTGGCAGTGAAAGAAATAGGAGAATCCCCTGCGGTTTAAAAAGAGAATAGTCTGTTTCCCCCGGCTGTAATTTTCACGAATCGCTCCTATCAGCTGAGAAGAAAGTATCCCTTTGGTTTCTTTCATATTAATGATACTGATTTCAGGCAACCCGCCACCGGCAAGGCGTTTTGTGAGATTCAGTCTATGGATGACTTCTTTCCCCATAAGATGCCAGGCTTCAACAGATGGAGTGGCACTACCCATAATAAGTGTGGCATCGGAGCTTTTGCAGCGTCTCATAGCTACCTGCCGGCCGTGATAGCGCGGTGTAGATCCAGATTTATAAGAGTTTTCATGCTCTTCATCAATGATGATAAGTCCGAGATTTTCCACAGGAGCGAAAACGGCACTTCTGGCTCCGATAACAAGAGGAGCTTCTCCGCTCTGGATCCGCCGCCATTCCTTCAGCTTCTGAGACTGAGTCAGATGGGAGTGAAGAACGGCACTGCCGCAGTCAAAGCGATTGCGGATAACGTCTACAAGCTGATGGGTCAGGGAGATCTCCGGGACCAGATAGATGACGGATTTCCCCTCTGCCAGAACTGCTGCAGCAGCCTGGAGAAAAACCTCAGTCTTCCCGGAACCGGTAATTCCATAGAGATAGAACATTTCTCCCGAGCTATTAATTATTTTATCAACTGCATGCTTCTGTTCATCCGAGAGTTGTATATCGCCTGATTTATCAACAGGATCATCCAAACCAAGGGCGGGAATATCCTTTTCCTGGCGGCCTCCGGGAAGCATAATAGCAAGAGCTTCACCGAGTGCGCACAATGATAGAGAGGCAATCCACCTGGCCAACTCAAGAAGAGATTCATTAAAAAGCGGTTCTGTATCAACAACTTTATCAATCTCTTTAATTGCAAAACCTTCCGGTTCTTTGTCGGGAATGGCCACAACCCATCCTGTCAATGTTCTATTTCTGAAAGATGCGGTGACTCTGCATCCGACGGACAGCTTCTTTCCAGTATTATTTTTATAAGTAAAAGTCTGATTGAGAGGAATATTGAAGGCTGCTTCTAAAAGCTCATGCTCCAACAATGACATCCTTTATGTTTTTTAAAACTTCCCATACAGGACGTTTCAGTGAAAGATCGATGAGAACATCTGATGGATGATAGGAAACGAATACCGGTTTCTTTTTGTATTCAGTTACCGATCCCGTTCTATCTTCGAAGAATCGGGCTCCTTCTCTACCGAGAATCAATATCACTTCGGGATTCGTCTCATCAATCTGACGGTCAATAAAAGCGAAACAATTTTGAAGAGCGTCTTCATCAGGAGCCTGTGGGTTTTTTACCGCACAGAACACAAAAGGAAGAATCGTGCAGTCATTATTCAAATCAAGACCGATTGCCTCGAGCCATTTGGAGACGGAATTCTCTTCTTCGGGAGTGAAGTGTTCCTTTTTTTCAATAAGAGAGGCCGGCAAAGCCCGGTTGATGATCAAAATTCTTCTCTGCCCATCTCCTATTAGAGGAGAACGGAGAGGACCGTGTTTATGCAGGTCACAGGCTTTGCATTGCAGAGGGCTCGAAGGAATTACTTTTTTCATTTCAATTTTGAATTCCGGAACCTCTAAGCGCTCTATTCGAAATTTATCTTTGGAAAAGTCCTCGAAATCATTGAGAACTTTCCAGTATTCAGTAAATATCTGTTTCTGATTCATATAAAACCTTATGTAAAAATAATCCTCTGGCCGGAGCTGTCGGACCGGCAACGGATCTGTCTTTTGCATCCAATATCTCTTTCATTTTTTCAGCTTCTTCGCCAATTGAGGCAAGATTGATGATTGTGCCCGTCAGAGAGCGAATCATTCTCCACAAAAATGCATTTCCCGAAACTTTGAATACAACAAAATTTCCTTCAGGATAAAAAGATGCACTGAATATATCTCTGATTTTAGATTCATTTTCATCTCTCGCCGCTGCAAATGTCGTAAAGTCGTGAACACCTACAATGGGTGCCGCCAGTCTGTTCAAATGCCGTATATCAAATTTACTTCTTGTGAGGTAACAGTAATTCCTCAAATGCGCCTGACCAGCTTCGCTGTGCAACAGATAGTATTTATAGACCCGGACACGGGCATTATACCGGGAATGAAAAGTATCGGGAACTACCCTGCTTTTCATAATCCGGATATCTCTTGGAAGATGAGAGTTCACTGCCTCCCGAAAACGCTCTTCCCGTATGGATCCTATATCACTGTGAAAATTAGCCACCTGACCATTGGCATGAACTCCTGAATCCGTACGACCGGATCCGAAGAGAGCTATATCTTTTCCATGAAGAGCTCTCAGGGCTTTTTCAATTTCACCCTGGACTGTTCTCCCACTATTCTGGATCTGCCAGCCCTGGAAATCGGTGCCATCGTACGAAATATCAAGTCTTATATTACGGGTTTCCTTCAAGATTTTTAATTTCCTTTTTTATCTTTCCATGTAATTCAATTGCATTTTCAACAAGGACTGAAGGCTTGGATTTTGATGATTTTCTCATACCGACAATTCGTGAAATAACGGTGAGAGAACCTTTCATTCTCTCCAATCTGACTTTGGCATCCTCTTTCTGTCCATAGGAATACTCAAGGTATCCCGCCAGGTAAATAACTCCGTCAAATCCATAATTATTATCAATATCGGGACCAAAATTCCCGACATCTTCAATTGATTCTTTACCAGTCTGTTCATTTTCAACAACCTGCCTGTAAAAGAAGGCGGCTTTTCTATAAAAAACTCTGGAGAGATATTCAAAATTCTGCCCTGTTTCCTCTGATTCCATATGGCGACATAGCCAGGAAGCTCTTAAGGTGACAAGAGCCTGCTTAAATGTTGGAACAAACTCTACGGGGAATGAGTCATAACTTATCATGGCAAGAATATACGATGCGATCCCGGCTTTCAATCCTCTGGGCTGAGTGAAATCCATTTCGGGAAAAAGTTTATTGATCGTATTGACTCTATCGCTCCGGGACTCTTCAAGTTTTCCGATTGTCAATCCGTCAATTGCTGTAAAATCTTTTTCAAATGCCGCAGAATAACATGTCGGACAAACAGTCACAGGATAAATCAGAGGATAGACCTTCCCGTATTTCTGCGTCGGTTCATAGAGACGATGCATTTCGGGAGTCAGATTTCCGGCATTCATTCGCCCACCTCCGGAAAGGAGATTTTCCCTGTAAAACTCAGTATCGCAGACAGGACAGACCGTTTTATTCTTTGCATAAAAAGATACTTTTACTTTCTCAGCCATTCTCAACCTCTATTATGACCTGCGCGATAGCCCACGAGCCTTCATGTGACAATGAGAGATGTACCATGGGATTACTCCCGCACAATTGCAGTTTCTCATTGATTTTATCATCAAATTGAAAATAAGGCTTCCCTTTACTATCTCTTAAAACAGTAATCCCTTTCAGACCCAGTGGAAACAAACCTGTCCCCATAGCTTTACCGAAAGCTTCTTTCGCCGCAAAACCGGCAGCCATGGAAAAAAGGGCGCCTTTACCTTTTGAACGAATATATTTCAGTTCATCATCAGCATAATACTTAGTACAGAAAGAATCATCATCTATCCATTTTTCAAATCTGGTTATATCTGTTAAATCTATTCCGGTGCCGAAAATCACTCTGCATTCTCCTCGCTACCGGAGACGGCAGTTATGGAAACCACATCGAATTCAACTTTCGGGGGATTATAAGTTAAGACGGTTAAATCATCGGGAATATCCACCAGAACAGGCAGACTGTAGCGCCCGGGACTGCTGATCTCCGAGCAATCAATTGTAAACTGAAGATTCTGCAGTTTGATTTTTTCCAGCCTCTGCTGAGTTCCCTGGACTTTTATAGTCGCTTTAGGGAATATTCCATTAATCAATAGAGAATCAGACATATCGACACTGACGATATCAATATCAGATATAGTCCTGATCAATAATTCTTCACTGATAATGCCTGTAAACTCGATAACATCTCCGCCGAGAAATGTAATATCCTCACTGTCATGAACAAGTCGGGAAAGAACAGTAAAATCTTCAAATCTTCCGAGCAAATCAATATCTTCAGTCTGTATAAACTGCAGATTTTCTATCTGAGATTTGGGTCCTGTAACTGTAACAGAAGAGGGCGCAATAAAAAACTGATCCAGCTTATATCCCGAAAGGGGAAAGCCGTTGAGTTTCGGTTGAACAAAGATCGACCTTGTCAATTTCTGCTCGAGATGTGTTCTGGCATATATGGGGTCTACTATGATTTCCAGATTATTTATATTCAGAACAGATCCCTTCTTTTTTATAAGAATCGGAGCCTGAAACTCACCTTCAACAGTTTTCGATGACAAGTCAATGTAAGCTTCAATATCATCTTCGAGAACTGAATAGACATCTTCCTCACTTCCCCTCAGCCTGACTCTTACTTTATCAACAGAGTTATCTACAGAAATGTAGTTTTCATTGATCTGAACATCGAGAGGGATCGTGAAAAAACGTTCTTCCAGAGTATTGATTCGATATAACTGCATCAAGACCACAGCTGCTGCCAGAGAGAGGATTTTTACAGGCCAATTGTCCAGTAGTTTTACAAAAAAGGATCTTTTCAACATCAGCTTTGCTGCTCCTCACCACTCTCTTCAGAAAACTGGAGAAGTTTCTTCAACTCTCTTCTGATCTCATCAATTTCGAGGTCATAAAAGATCGTGCCGTCATAAGCAAGGGATTTTGCACCGGTCTCTTCCGATAGAATGAGAACAACTGCATCTGATTCACTTGCCATGCCCAGTCCCGCGCGATGTCTGGTACCGAGACTTTTCTGTAGATCCGGTTCATTAGCCAAAGGGAGAAAACAACCGGCGGCAACAACTTTTCCAGTAGTAATGACTATGGCTCCGTCGTGAAGAGCCGTATCGTGAGAAAAAATGGAACTGATCAGATTAGTCGACAAGTCACCATTAATTTTGGTTCCTGTATCTGTTATGTGTTTTAGCCCTACTTTTCTGGTAAAAATAATAAGCGCTCCCCTCTTCATCTTAGAGAGAATCTCCACTGCATTGAGAACAGATTCCACTAAAAACGGCTTTGATCTCGCCTGAAGATTGAATATCTCACCCCGTCCGATGCTGGTAAAGATCTTTCTTAATTCCGGTTGAAATACGATTGCAAGGCCGATGACAATACCGGGAGCCAGCATCTGCAGAATCCAGAGAAGAGTATTCAGTTTCAGGAAATAGGCGACAGCGTAAATGAACAGTATTATTACTGAACCTTTGATAAGCTGTATAGCTCTGGTTTCTTCGAGAATCGAGTAGGTTTTATAAATGATGACAGCAAGAAAGAGAATATCCAGGATGGGCCTGATGATTTCCCTCACAACAACAATATCTGAAAACCAGCTCATGCAAACTCTCTCATGACTCTCACCATATCCATGGTTTCCCGGACATCGTGAACTCTTAGAATATCTGCACCTTGCATCATTGCATAAGCATTTGCGGCAATTGTACCGGCTAAACGGTCTTCTGTTTCCCGACCGGTAATATTGCCGATAAACCTCTTTCTGGAAAGTCCGATTAATATGGGATAAGCTGTTTTTTTCAGTTCTTCCATACCTTTGAGCAGATCAATATTATCGTGCTGTCTTTTACCGAATCCGATACCGGGATCGAGTACTATATTTTCTTTTTTGATCCCTTTAGACAAAGCATATTCCACTGCCGAGAGAAGTTCGCTTTTTACAGAACTTACTACATCGTCATAGAAAGGGTCTTCCTGCATATTTTCAGGAGTCCCCTTCATATGCATCAATATGACAGGCATATTGTTTTCCGCTGCAAAGAACGCCAGTTCTTTATCATCTCTAAGTGCCGAAATATCGTTGAGAATATCTGCACCTGCTTCAACTGCAGCACTGGCAACATCTTTCTTTCGCGTATCAATAGAAATGGGAACTGACATTTCCGTCCTGATGGCTTTTATCACAGGTATGACTCTGCCGATTTCCTCATCAGCTGATACATATGAGGAACCGGGGCGGCTTGATTCTCCACCGATATCGAGTATCTGAGCACCATCGGCAACCATCTGACGAGCTGTTTCCAAAGCTTCTTCAACTGCATTGCTCCGGCTTCCTTCGTAAAAAGAGTCGGGAGTGCAATTGATGATTCCCATGACAAGAGGTTTTTCCCCTGACATCAGCTTTTGAAAGTCCATACTACAAACTGTTCTCTATTGTCGATGTTTTTACAAACTTTGCAGATGTAAATTCTTTTGCTTTTAACCTGACGCCACGGGCTTTTACACCTTTGACCAGATATTTATTCACAGGGAATGTATCGCCCATTGAACGCATAAGGCTTTGCTGTTTGAAATCTACGACAGCGGAAACATCTTCCTTGATGGTAAACTTGATGAACTTACCTTCAGGCGGAATCAGCTCATAACTTTTATTCATAATAAACTGAGTGATCTTACATCGTTTAATATAGGGAAAATCATTTTCCGTGTTTCTGTAAATCATTGAAAAAACTGTACTTTCCATAGTCTCTTTATCGGCCAGTCCGCAGTATAACATCCCTTTTCCGATAAAGGATTTCCCCGGAACATTCATAGCCGAATAAGTGGCATCTTTCTTAACAACAACCACTTTGTCATAGATAGATGCGTCAAAAAGCACTTTTCCTCCGGAAACATCGTAACCGAGATATCCAGTATCACTATTGTACTTTACTTTCAGGTTTTTCTGAGCGGCATCACGTATATCCACTTTCTCAAAAGAGACAATTTCCGATCTTCTCTGGAACTGAGAACAGTCGTTTTCCAATATTCCTTTGAGAAATCCGATTGCATAAGCTGTCAGGTTCTTCAGATGATAGCGGATCTCCTTCAATCTTGCATTGATTTCTTCAATCTCTTTTTTCATCTTGTTGATGTCATAAAGAGATATTCTTCGAATGGCAATTTTCAGGAGTCTTTCAATATCCTCTTCTGTTATATCTCTCTTGATCTCTTTCATAAAAGGTTCGAAACCAGTTCTCACAGCGAGAAAAACCGCTTCTCTGGTTTTCATCTCTTCGATCCGTTTATAGATCCTCTCTTCTATGAATATCCGCTCCAGAGTCCGGGCATGAAGTTTATCGAGAAGCTGTCCTTCTTCCAGCTTCAATTCTTTTTTCAGAATGACAATGACGTTTTTCGCGTGATAGTGGATAATTTCCGGAACAGTCATTATAACCGGGTTTCGATCTTTGATTACCAGTAAATTGGTGGAGATGGACACTTCACAGTCTGTAAAGGCATAAAGCCCGTCTACAACTTCTTCTGCGTGAACTCCGCGGGGGAGCTTGATTTCAATTTCCACATCTTCAGTAGTATAGTCATTTATAGATCCGATTTTGATCTTGTTTTTTCTTGCCGCCGCTTCGATAGAAGCCATGACTGTTTCTGTTGTTGTCCCATATGGGATTTCACTGATAACAATCGTTTTTGAATCTTTTGTATCAATCTTCGCTCTCGAAAGGACTTTACCGTTCCCCTCATTGTAGTTGGAAACGTCACAGAAACCTCCGGAAATGAAATCGGGATACAAAGTAAACTCCCGACCTTCAAGAGCGGCTATTTCCGCTTCGATAACTTCAACCATATTGTGTGGGAGTATCTTGGTAGCCATCCCGACAGCAATACCTTCAGCACCGAGAATCAGTACAAGCGGGATTTTACAGGGGAAAACTATCGGTTCATTTCTTCTTCCGTCGTAAGAGGGCTCAAAATCGGTTATCTGAGGATTGAATAAAACTTTCTTCGTAAAGGGGAGTAACCGGCACTCGATGTATCGGGCGGCAGATGCGGGATCTCCTGTAAAAACATTACCGAAGTTTCCCTGCTTGTCAATAAACAGTTCTTTGTTTGCCAGGTTGACAAGAGCCGCATAAATGGAAGCATCACCATGGGGATGATACTGCATACAGTGCCCTACAACATTGGCAACCTTGTTGAATTTACCATCATCAACATCTATTAATGACTGAATGATACGTCGCTGAACCGGTTTAAATCCATCATCGAGGTGGGGAATCGCCCTGTCCTTGATAACATAAGAGGCATATTCTATAAAGTTTTCATCAAAAATTTTCTGTACATAAGCCATTAAACAAGGTTCTCCATAATGTAGTTTCTTCTTTCAGGTGTGTTTTTTCCCATATAGAATTCCAGAGTCTCAGGGATACTCTTTATGGTTTTAACATTGACCGGAACAAGACGGATATCATCTCCGATAAACTGGCCGAATTCTTTTGGTGAGATTTCTCCCAAACCTTTAAATCGGGTTACTTCCGGTGACGATATCGCATCCATGGCTTTGTCCCGTTCTTTTTCCGAATAGCAATAACGCGTTTCTTTTTTATTTCGAACCCGGAAAAGAGGCGTTTCAAGAATGTGAATGTGCCCGGCAATGACCAGTTCTTCAAAATAGTTCAGGAAGAATGTGAGTAAGAGATTCCTGATGTGAAATCCATCGTTATCGGCATCGGTAGCCACTACGATTTTCTCGTAGCGGAGATTTTCAATATCATTTTCTATTCCGAGAGCCATCATAAGGTTGTAGAGCTCTTCATTTTTATATATTTCAGTCCGCCGTTTTCCATAGGAGTTCCACGGTTTACCGCGAAGCGAATAGATAGCCTGCAAATAGACATCCCGACAGGAAACCATAGATCCCGTTGCCGACTGTCCCTCAGTGATAAAAATTGTGGAATTTTCCCCTTTTGCACCATCGGGTAAATGAAATTTACAGTCTTTCAGTTTGGGTATCTTCAGACTGATTTTTTTTGCCGCGGCTTTTGCCTCTTTCTTTACAGAGTTGAGCTCTTTTCTCAGTTTCTCGTTATTGACAATTCTCTCTTCAAGAGCTTTGCCCGCAGCTTCATTTTTATGAAGGAAGTCAGAGACTCCCCCTTTCACTTCATTGACAATCCAGCTCCGGATATCCGTATTTCCAAGTTTGTTTTTCGTCTGGCTTTCGAATACAGGATCTTTGAGTTTGATGGCTATGGCTCCGGTCAGACCTTCGCGAACATCCATCCCACTATAATTCTTATTGAAGAACTCATTGACCCCTTTGAGAAATCCCTCTCTGAAGGCACTGAGATGAGTTCCCCCATCGGAAGTAAACTGTCCATTTACAAATGAAAAATGGTTCTCTCCGTAATTTCCCGTATGGGTAAAAGAAAACTCAACCATATCACTGACATAATATCCAATGTCATAAGTGATATCCTCACCGACTTCGGCTTCGAGAAGATCATAAAGACCCCTCTTGGATTCAAACTTCTGTTTATTGTAATAGAGCCTCAGATTCCTGTTGAGACAGGCATAATTCCACATTCTCTGTTCGATAAATTCATCGACAAAGCCATAATCGCCAAAGATTTCCGTGTCGGGAATAAATTCTATCAGCGTCCCATTAGATACACCTTCACATTTGCCCTTTCTTTCTTTCAGTAATTTTCCGCGGGAAAAGACAGCTTCTACGAATTTCCCCTCGCGATGAGATCGGACAAGAAAGTGAGAGGAAAGAGCATTAACCGCTTTAGTACCGACACCGTTGAGCCCGACTGAAAACTGGTAGACATCATCATTATATTTACCACCGGTATTGATTATTGAGACACAGTCGACAACTTTTCCAAGAGGGATCCCGCTTCCGTAATCACGGATAACGACATGGTTATCACTTATGGTCGTTTCAACTTTTTTTCCGACACCCATAAGAAACTCATCAACTGAGTTGTCGATCACCTCTTTAAGAAGAATATATATCCCGTCATCGGGATTAGAGCCATCACCTAAACGACCGATATACATTCCCGACCTCAGGCGTATATGTTCAAGTGAGCTTAATGTTTTAATTGTGCTTTCGTCATATTTGAATTGATTCTTCTGTTCCATAGGGTTAAATAATAACAACTATACTGATCTATTGTAAAGCACGCCTTTCATAGTCCGTGCTATGTTCGTTAGGGATGCAGCTGAAGCTGCTTTTTTTTTCGAATAAAGCACGCCTTTCATAGTCCGTGCTATGTTCGTTAAGGTTGTGACTAAAGTCACTTTTTTTTCGAATAAAGCACACTATTGGATATAGTATGCTATGTTCGTTAAGGTTGCGGCAAGCCGCTTTTTTTTTCGAATAAAGCACGCCTTTCATAGTCCGTGCTATGTTCGTCAAGGTTGTAACTGAATATGCTTCAATTCAATTCCGATAAAAAAAGAGGCTTTCATATTTGACGGTTCACTATTGTACAGACCTATTGATTCGAGAGTTAATGATCCGATAAAATCAAAATTATCACGGAAAACAATCAGGGAAAAAGCCCCGTTGACTATTATCTTATCATCAACTTCAATTTCCGAAGAAAATCCGACTTTCAATGTATTGTTTTCAATTCCCGTTTTTACAGAGAGCTCATAGAAATAGAGTTCATCATAAGAAGCGGAACCTTCTGCTTCAATAAAAAAATCACCTATAGATTTTTTAAAAGCTGCGGAAAATGATGCTGAAAAAAGTAGAGATCGGGATATATCATTATAAAATTTTATTTTGAAATCTCCATTTAAATCTATAGTATCTCTCTCAAAGTGCATTTGGGAATCTATTGATAAACGCCACAATCGATTTTCGCCGGGAAAAGGATCTCTTCCAAAATAGAAAACAAGTTCATTATCCAGTTTGTAAATTGATTTATCCAATTCAAGTTTCCCCAGATACACAAAAGGGTAGGGATTTATTTTAAGATCAGCAGAAGTGTAATCCGGTGAGTTAATAGTTAATTCGTTTTGAATCAGAAGATCAGAGAAAGATATCCCGACTATCGGTGAAATTGAAAATCCCGGAGCATTATCCGGTGCTCCACAGAAGTGGAAGCTCCCCCCCAGGAAAAATTGTTCATCACCGGCCAGGAAAGAAATAGAACTGTCACTGAGTAATGATGATTTGAATAAAGGGTCTTCTATATACCAGGTATCAGATTCTGGAGGATTTTCATTTAGAGTGAAACTATGTTTAAAATTTATCTCTATTTCCTTTTTGTGATAAATGTTTTTCCAGAAAAGGATCTGAGAAAAACCCTCTGTCCGGAATCCCGAGAGTCCCCCCTGGCGATTGGGTAGAAAAAAAATAAATCCCAGATTGTTTGCAGGATTTCCCTCCCTGTTAATCTCCACAGTTGTTTCTTCAGCAAATTTGGAATAATGGAGTTTCTCATAGTTCTGATCTTTCAAAAAACCTTTGAAGCTTATTGATCCAAGTGAGACAAAATCACTGTTAAAAAAGGCTCTATCAATCTTCAGTGTTTCTTCTGAATAAAAAATATCAAGTGCAGAGTTGAATGAATCGGATTCTATCGCAATTCCCGAGAGCAAACCATCGGGATAAGAAACGCCCGATTGCAAATCCAGATAACTTTCAGAATATAGAGAGAGGCCTCCAATAAAAAAGTAGAAGAGCAGTATAGATTTCATGATACACTTTACTACTCAGTTTTTTATTGTACTGCTTTACTTTTGTGGAATACGAATTTTCATCCAGTCGAGGAAAATATTATATATATCCTCCCTGTTGATTTCGTTAAGGCTCTCATGGCGCCCTTCGGGATTATTATCCATAATGAGATCCTTAATGCCAGCTTTCCTATACTTCTCATAAACCTGTTTCACTGTTTTGCCATAAAGACATACCGGATCATCTTCTCCATAGTAAAGAAAGATGGGGAGATCTTCTGGAATCTGCTTATATATCGCATTTGAAGAGACTTTCTTTGCACCAGTGGCTGAATCCAGAAAAAAAGAAGATGTGCAGACAAAACCACAGAGAGGATCTGCAACATATTTATCGACTTTCTCTCTATCTCTCGATAACCATTCATAAGCAGTAGGAGCTCCCGGTTCATAGGGTTTGTTAAATGTTTTGAAATTCAGATTGTCAAAGAAAGTACTGCGATGTCTCAGACCTTTGAAACGCACTTCCATGTATGCTAAAAACTTAAAGAGATTCACTGTTAGCATATCATAATTGGGAGTCGCCGAAAGAATCACTCCACTGAGATCACTACCCCATTTGCTTATATAATCCCGTGCGAATAGGGAACCCATGCTGTGGGCAATTAAAAATATAGGAAGATTGCGGTGTTGATCCATCAGTTGTTTAGTCACTTTCCTCATGTCGTTGAGAGTTTTTTCCCATCCATTTTCTTCGGAAAAGATTCCCGTATCACCATCAGTTTCAAGAGATTTCCCATGTCCCCGATGATCATTTCCAATAACAACAAAACCTTTTCCATTGAGAAATTGTGCAAATTCTTCATAACAACCGATATGCTCAGCCATTCCATGACAAATCTGAACTGCACCGATTATTTCAATATTTTCATCAGGAATCCATTTCACGGCAGAGATATCCCGATAATCTTCACTTTTAAATATGTATCTGCTTCCCCTCATACCCACCTCATCTAATCTTGGACTATGAAAATTAGTTATGCACTTTTAACAGAATAACAGTTATTTGCAAAATGACAATTTTTTTTAAGTGAAACGTAAATATTAGGAAACTGTTTTGTAAATCCTGTTGTATTAACTTATGGAAAAAAGTTAGACTTTAAGCGGTTAGTTCTGATTTTTGTCACGTTACGAAATGGTTATATAAAACCGGAGGTCCATCAAATGATAATTCTGACCCTGAACTGCGGAAGTTCATCTGCAAAATATCAGGTTTACGACTGGGGAAAAAAAGAGGTAATGGGAAACGGTATCGTTGAACGTATTGGAGAGAATATCTCTACGATAGAAAGCAACATACCGGGGAAAGAGTCCCTCTCAAGAAAACGAGCCTGCCCGACGCACAAAGAGGCGGTTGAGTTGATTATCGCAGCGATTATCGACAAAAAAAACGGCTGTGTTGCCGATATCAATGAGATCAAAGCTGTTGGACACAGAGTTGTTCACGGCGGCGAAAAATTCATCAAATCTGTAATTGTTGATGATCAGGTTATCCAGATACTGCAGGACTTATCCGCTCTTGCCCCTCTGCACAATCCTGCGAATATAACAGGGATTCTCGGTGCGCAGGAAGTTCTTCCAAATGTACCGCACTGCGCCATACTCGATACAGCATGGCACCAGACTATGCCCGATAAAGCATTCATGTATGCCCTTCCCCACAAATGGTATAGGGATTACAACGTCAGGCGTTATGGATTCCATGGAACATCCTATCTTTACACAGCGAAAAGAGCGGCAACATTACTCGGCAAAGACCCGCTTGAAACCAACATCATCATCGCACACATTGGTAACGGTGCCAGCATGTGTGCTGTAAAAAACGGTGTATGTGTGGACACATCCATGGGACTCACCCCTCTGGAAGGACTGATTATGGGCACGAGAAGCGGAGATATAGATCCCGCCATTATCCCTTACATCATAAGCAGAACTGATATGAACGCCAATGCAGTGGACAGAATCCTAAATAAGAACAGCGGCCTTCTTGGAATTACAGAAAAATATATTGACCGAAGGGATATAAATGAAGGTGTCGAGGAAGATGATGAACGATGCATTCTGGCACAGGATATGGAAGCATACAGAATCAAAAAATATCTCGGCTCCTACTCTGCAGTACTCGGTAAAGTCGATGCAATAGTTTTTACCGCTGGAGTCGGGTCAATGTCTCCAGCTGTACGTGCTAAAGCTCTATCAGACCTCGAGAGTATCGGTGTCAAGGTCGACATGAGAAAGAATGGCATATCCAAATCACAAAATTGTGAAACCTGCATTTCAACAGACGATTCAAAAGTAAAGGTGTTTATCATTCCAACTGATGAAGAACTGGTAATGACAGAGGACACATTCGCTCTAATGAACGGGACATACGATGTGCATACGAATTTTACCTACTCTTTTCAGGATCCCGCATATATCAATAAAAACAGGGAAGAAGCCCTTGCCGGTGATTTGAAAAGACGACCTGGTCTGGAAAATATTATTGCAAAAGCAAAATAAAATTGTAGGGGACGATTGCAACCGTCCTCTACACCTTACCTTTTATTTCAACTGAAATCTTACGGGATATCTGAACCTTACCGCTACAGCTTTTTCCTCTGCAAAAGCCGGTTGACAGACTATTCCCTCAAAGGCGGCTATAGCTGCTTCTGCCAATCCGTATCCCGGATCTTTGAGAACCAGGATATTTCGAATTCTTCCATGCTGATCAATATACAGTTCAAGGAACACAACTCCCTCGATGCCCTGCTTATTTGCGAGCTGAGGATACTTGATATTTTCCCGAATTGCCCTTGTAGGAATTTGGGGAGGTTCTGATATTTTATGTTGTGGCAGATATTCTATGACAACACCTGCGGTCTGGGATCGGGGGATCTCTATAACCTCTTTTTCTGTTTCAATAATTTTCTCGGCAATAGCATTTTGATCTACAGTGATAATCTGCTTTTCCGGTTCAAGTGGCAGATTTTTTATCACAGGTTCCGGTTTTTTTTCGACTTCCGGTTCAGGAGGAATAAATTCCTGAATGTCAACCATTTTGAAAATACTGCTGTCCTGTTTGGGTTTCTTCTCCTCAACATCGATATATACGCTAAAAATCAAGATTATATGAGCTGCGACAGCTATCAGAAACAGACAGATCTTCCACGATCGTATTAATAGTTCCCGAGAGATTTTCCCTTTATTATTTTTTGCCCTGACTATTGAATACTCTTGCTGAATTTCTACTTTTTCCATTAGTGTATTAGACATCATTTCCCATCCTTCACTATGAATGAAACGACTCTGTGTTGCAGCAATTTCAAAATTTCGACAAGATCATTTACATATTTATAGGAAGTATTTTTATCAGCCAGAATATGTACTCTGATTTTCGGATCATCTGCAATCGCATCTGCAATGACAGCTTCGGCTTCGGCAAGATCGATGGGCAAACCATCGTAATAAAACATTCCCCCATTATCGATCCAGATTTCCAGATTTTTATCTGCCTGGGTCACCTCATGGAACTCGGCCTCGGGATAACTGATTTTTATTTCTTTGCGGTAATTGATCAGAGAAATCAACATGATAAATATAAGCAGAAGGAAAGCTATGTCGGACATAGAATTTATCGGTACGATTGGGATGCGCCTTTTTCCTCTGGATATTTTCATAATTCATCCTTATCGGACAGGACAAATGAGAAATTCTCCACTTCCAGTTTGCGTATTACTTCAACAAAACTCACAACTTTCTGGTAAGAAACTTCCCGTTGAACTCTCAATAGGATAGTCATATTGGGGTGAAACTCCAGATTTGTGTTTATTGTACCAGACAGTTTATCAATTGGCAGTATCTCTCCATCCAATTCGATTTGTCCCGAATCGAGTAAATCAAATTTCATAATATCCATTGTATTGATAATTTTTGTACTGTTTTTCCGTGGTATGCCCAGTATAAAACCACTATTGACGTTGAATACAGCAATTACGATAAAGAATATAATGAGGAGAAATGCCAGATCACTTAATGCTCCGGAATCGGCTATATCAATTTTTTTTATCTTCCTTCTTTGTATTTTCATAGTACTTTGCTGAATACTTCCTCAGACAATAGGATTCGGGTAACGATCTCTCCACCCGCCTCTTCCAGCTGCTTAGTGAATTTATCAACGATATGGGCAAATAAATTGTAAACAGTTATTGCCGCAATGGCTATGATCAGACCGAATGCGGTAGTGATCAAAGCTTCAAAAATTCCACCGGCCACTAATTGGGCATTTACATTTTCAGCAGTGGCAATGGACTGGAAAGCACCGATCATCCCCGATACAGTTCCCAGAAACCCGGTTATAGGAGCAATCGACCCTATAGCGATGAGCAGGTCAAAACCATTTTCAAGACCATTTATTCTTCTCGAAGCTTCCAGTTCCATTGCCTTTTCAATTCGATGTTCTCCCAGGTGTCTGATTTCCAGACCTGCCAGGAAAATTCTCGGACTGATTAAACGTCGGCCCGCACGATTGCAGTGATCCATGGCACCGGCAAAATCCTTCCTGTCTATCATTTCCAATAGTATTTCTTTCGTATCTGAAACTTTCAGATTGTGAAATATTATGTAAAGGGTCCGCTCTATTATCAAGGCTACTGTTGCTACTGAAAAAACCATCAATGGCCATATTGCCCAGCCACCTAATTGTAATAATTCCTGTAAAGTCATTTAATATCTCCTGTAAACTTCTGGTCTTTGACCATATTTCTGAAAAAGGAATCTATATTGTAGAAACTCATGAATATAAGAGGGGCTTCTTCGAAATCCCTCAGGATCGTTCCGCTATTTCTCAAGTCATGGAATTCTTCCGGAAAAACAGCGACTGTATAATCGCTAACCCAATTAATCCCGTTTCCTTTTATCTTTTTGTAGGAATCTCTGTTTTCCCGATCATTTGCCTCTTTGAACTGATAATATTCTTCAGGCAGTTCCGCTCTTTTGGCCAACCTGTCAAAATTTCTCAATTCGGGGAAAAGAAATACTTCCATATCATTTCTAAAGGCAAATGAATACAAAGTCTCCTTATTAAAATCTCCGTAAATCGCAGAAAACCTTGAGGAATTCTTTAACCATCGGGAGATTTCCTGTATCCGGTCTATCCTGTTTTTTACTTTCCATATTCCATCATTTCCTCTGTAGAAAGCATCTTTATATCTGACTTCTCCATGGGTGATATCCCAAAGTGCAAATGAATCGGTTTCCTCACATTCAAATGTTCCCGGCGAACGGTCATCAGCCTGAAAGGTATAAATACCGGACGCTTCATAATGGGCTTCTGTCCACCCATTACTCCAATTACTGAAAAGAGAAGCCCCGGTGACAGTAAATTCAAACCCATCGGGGAAATATTCCATGTGCCCCTCTATTTTAATTCCCGGAAGAAAAAAAGAAGTCATGACAGCCCTGAGCTCTCCACTTCTATCAGTATACTCTTCTATCAATACAATCGATTCACCCACTGAGCCTTTTAGTGAAATACGATTGTTCGTCGATAGGAATTGCTTTTTCACAGTGCTGCAAGAGGAAAACAGGACTAGACAGAGACTGAGTACTATCAGTATTTGTATGTTCAGATTTTTCGGCATTATCTATACTCCTTCCTTAATAGGACATTTTGAATCCCAGACTCGGTATGGGAAAGTTCAAGCCTGGAGATGGTACATCTTTTTCATCTCCATTCCATTTATCGAGATCCACCGAATCATTTGGAAGAATGGCTGATAAAAGTGGCGCAAGAACATTTTCAGCGGCAATGTATAATTCCCATTCGATTTTTGAATCTTTTTTGTAATTGTGAAATGATATTTTGAAATCAAGATCGAGAATCCAGTTCATGCGCAATGTATTGCTGTTCTGACTGCTTCGGTTATACATTTCCGCCATTTCGATATCGCCATTACTGTTTTCAATTGCAGCCCAGTACATCTCTTTATCATCAGCCCATTCACTTTTAGGAGTACCTGAGGCAAAAGTCAGTTTCGTTGTTAACGTTAGCCACTGATAAGGTTTAATATCCAGGAGTAAGTTCAGGCTGTGGAATCTGTGAAAATCGGGATAATACCACTCACCGCGGGGATCCCTGTCACCTTCAATGGCAACTTCATCAGTTCCGAATTCGGGATTGAAATACCTGGCATATACAAAAGAATAACTCAGCATACCGTCGATATAACGTGATCCTTTTCTTTCGAGAAGAAGATCTGCTCCGAAGACATGACCGATACCATCAGTTTTAATCAGGGGAGTCAAATTGCCACTTTCAATTTTAAAATTCTGGTAATATCTGTCAAAAATATATTTGTAATAAGACTCTATCTTAAAATGTAAATCTCCTGCGATTTGTGTATCCCATCCCAAAACCGTCATGAGAGTTTTTGGAGGAGCCAGTTCAAAATCATTAATTCCAAAATCTTTATTGAGAATGATGGAATCGAAAGGAGCTTTAGAAAATAATCCTACTCCAAGGCTTAGACTATTCTCAGAGAAAAAAGGATTTTCCGAAGAGGGATTGAATGTCAGATTCATTCTCGGACCGGGGATGGGATAAGTATTTAGAGTAAAATTGTCTGCTCCCATAAAATAAGAGTGATCGACCCGACAACCTAAATCCATTGTCAGAACCTGGGGAATCAGATCCATATCAAAATTCACATAAGCAAATGAATTGAGTGTTTTAGTTTCATTTATGTCCAGATCGAATTCTTTTTTGGTATAAGTCGGCACAGATCCAACCATTTCTACTGACCAGAATTTCCCTATATTTTCTAGAGAGGATATATCGAGTGTTGTACCCAGACCACTTTGAAAAATGATGTTGTCATTAATCGACCAGTCAAAATCCAGCCTGCTTTGTACTCCTGAATTTAGAATATTGCTGATAAAATCAGAAGATGTATCAATTGTGAAAGATGCCGGCATAACAGCATTTCCAGTAACAGGAGTGTACAAGCCTCCAAAAGCGGCAATAAATTCATCTGAATATGTTTTTGTACCCGATTCTGTAATAGCACCTTGTGTTTCCTGCTTCCAATATTCATATCCCGCTAGAAAGTGGATCAGTAAATTATCTGTTGCCAGGATTTTCATATTAGTGAACAGAAAAAAATCTTTATTGAAATAATCCATATTCATACTTGTCGATATTACATCAGCCACTTCTTCTGATTCAGCATTAATTCCGATCCCGTCATTACCCCAGAAACCGTTGATAAACCATTCAAAACGATCTGAAGGACGATAAAAAGCCTTCATATAAAAATCATAAATATATGGCGATCTGGTTATGGGAGCCATTGTATCGAGAAGATTCTGAGCATCGGCAGCTTGGGCAATTAATTTCATGGCACCGAGTATCAGATCATAATTCGTCAGTCTGAATCCTCCGAATATGCCTATTTTGTTTTCTTTGCCCATTGGGACCTGAGCGAAGAGTTCCAATGTAGAAGTTGAGATGATCCCTTCCATCTTGAATCCGTCATTAGGTTTTACTGTATTCACTTCCATCAAAGCACTTGTAGCCTGACCGTATTTTGATGAAAAAATCCCCGGAGAGAATTTAACCGATTCGATTATATTGGGATTGAAGATAGAGTATGCACCTCCCCAATGGTATGGATATTTGACAACAAATCCATCAAGTACAGTGGTCAGTCCATCTACTGTCCCACCTCTCACAGAAAAACCCGATCCGAATCCCTCACTATAAATAACTCCGGGAAGGATTTTCACGGCAGCCATTACATCCTCTATTATTCCGATCTTAGCAGCAGATTGAATCAATTCCTTATCAATTACTGTTGAAACTCCGACCTCTTCATCAGTTTCCCCAATAGCCTCTTCTTCAACAACAAGCTCCTGCCCCTCCAGAACTCCTTCCATAAGCATTTCTATAGTTATAGGGGAATCAAAATCCTTAATCAGTATTTTTCTCGATTCATAACCTATTGATTCTGCAATTAATACAAGCTGATTCTTCTTTTCATCGAGAACAATGACAGAATACCCTTCTGCATCTGTATATACATGGGATTCACTATCAGCTAAACGCAACCTGACACCTTCAAGAGGGATTTCAAGATCACGATCATAAACATAGATCTGGAGGTTTTGCGCTGGTAATAAATAAAGGGAAATTGTGAGAAGTAACAGAGTGATGATCATTTTATTCATAAGATTCTATAATCCTCGATGCTGAACATGTGTTCTTACTCTTGTTCAACATCGGGATCTAGATTTCCTGTTACTTTTGTTGAGAAAAAATTAAATAAGAAAATTTTATTTCTGGATCGTAGAATTATGAATTTGCTCTCTCTGCTCACTTCCACATAAATACTCAATGAGCGCTTCTGAAAATTCTGCTGCTGTACCAGGTCCGCGACTTGTAATTAGATTCCCATCGACCACTACCCGTTCTTCAGAAAAATCAGCACCATTGAAAGAGCCTTCAAATCCTGGATAACAGGTGAATGATCTTCCCTGAATCAGCCCATGAGAACCCAGAACAACTGCTGGAGCTGCACAGATTGCACCGATCAAAGCTCCCCGATCGAAGGCTGTCTTAATGATATCCATGGTTTTTTCATCTTTTGCCACATTTGTCGCTCCGGGCATACCACCGGGAATGATAATCCCGTCAAATTCTCCGGAGAGTTCAGAGACTTCCACATCGCAGACTACTTTTATTCCATGGCCGCCGGTAACTGTTTTCCCTGTTACTCCGGCCAATATTAGATCAACATTGCTCCGCCTCAAAAAATCAGCTGGAGTCATAGCTTCAACTTCCTCAAATCCATCAGCAAGAAAAAGTACAACTTTTTTCATATCTTCCCCTTTTCAAATTGTTCATTTATTATTCTAAGTGATATCCTGCGAATATGTACAGAACAGATGAAAAACCTCAATTATACAGATGGAATATATTCGATAAATACTCACATGCTGTAAATATTGGAATAAGTAGCCGTTCAGGCGGAATAAGCTCTCCCCCATTCAATAGTTTTAATCAGGCTCTCCATTGTGGAGATAAAACAGAATCGGTAATCGAAAACCGTATGATCCTCTGCAGGTCACAGGATATTCCCTTTGGCGATTACACCTGCGCAGAACAGACACATAGTGCGAATATACTCATTGTAGATGAGAATGATCGCGGTGCCGGTCGAAATGATTACAATAAATCAATATCAAATACAGACGCCCTTATCGTCAGAAACAGTAATATAATGATTAATATTCACCTTGCCGATTGTGTACCGATTGCCATTTATGATTATAAAAATAATACAGGAGCTCTGATTCATGCAGGCTGGAAGGGTACAGCACAACTGATTGCTCTTAAAACAGTGGAATTTATGAAGAGAGAACTTGGCAGCCATCAGGAAAATCTGATTGCAGGAATCGGTCCGTCCATTAGTTCCTGCTGCTTTGAAATTGGAGAAGATACTGCCGGGACTCTCAATGATTGTTTTGATTATTCTACGAAAGTTATAAGAAAAGATGGTAATAAGTACCGGGCCGATCTGAAGGAGGCAAATAAAGAGCAACTGATCAGCACTGGAATAGAGGCGGCGAATATTGAAACATCACAGATCTGTACGAGCTGTTCCCATAATCAGTTTTATTCCTATCGGGTTGATGGAGGTAAAACCGGACGCTTTTCCGCGTTTTTTACCATTCTTTGAAGAAATACACAGCAGAGCTCGGATGATGAAAGATCGACGAATGAAGAATCCTGGAGCAAGCTCCGAGGTATTCTGGCTCGACGAATAAAAAAAGACCGTCCATTACAGGACAGCCGTAGTTTTATTTTTTATTTCTTACCAAAAAGCTTTGAAAAAAGACCTTTTTTAACTGGATTGTTAACCGGTTTGTTTACCGGTTTCTTATCAATCCTCTTTTTAGTATCTTTTCGTCTTCGCTCTTTGTCCATTTTTACTGTTTTTTCGTCAACTTTAAAATCTTCACCATATTTGGATCTGTAATAAGCCAATCTGTCATCAATTGTATTTTTACTGGAGACTCTTGATCCGCTGTGTTTCGGTTCAGTAGTATTCCTGTTCCTTCTCTGTCTATCGGGAGAAGGCTTTCTGTGATTATTATTTCTGGTATCCTTCTTCCTCTCTCCACTGTATTTCTTTTTAGGTCTTGTATCTACTGTTTTAGAAGTACTTACAAAATCAGCGGCTCCTGACACTTGAAGAACCATTGACTGAACTTTTCGTTCGCTTTGTTCAAGAGGTCTCTTATTATTGGGATACCGTTTCTTTTGATCTCTGCTTCGATCATTATTCCGGTTTCTATTTTCTCCGGACCTATTGCTCCGATTCTGGTTATCTCTGCTTCTATCACGACTGCCGGATCTTCCGCGATTATCGGATCTTCCGCGATTATCGGATCTTCCGCGATTATCATCAAATCCTCTTTTGTTGCCATTGGCTCTGCTGTTACTGTCGCGCAGATGAAATCTCATACCCTCACTTTTGTCTTCAACAAAAAGATCGTCTGTAGCCCAGGCAACAGGTATTTTCATTTCGATATATTTTTCAACAGCCGGTAATCCGTAAACATATTTTTCACAGGCCATTGAAATAGATTTTCCACTTTTTCCGGCTCGTGCTGTTCTGCCGATTCTGTGTACATAGTTCTCACAGTCACCGGGAATATCGTAGTTAACAACCATTGACAAATCATCAATATGCAGTCCTCTGGCGGCAACATCTGTTGCTACAAGGAATTTAACTTTTCCGGCTTTAGCATCATCGACAATTTTCAATCTTTTCTTCTGCGGGAGATCACCCATTAGACACTGTGCTGCGTAACCATTATGTTCCAGTCTCTTAGCCACTTCATATGCAATGTGTTTCGTATTTGTAAACACTATAGCTGTTTCCGGTTTCTCTTTGTTGAGAATTCCCAAAAGCAGTCTCATCTTTTCATCAGTTCCCACATGATACAGTTCCTGAGTGATTGCATCGACAGTGATATTTTCCGGTTCTATGACAATCTCTCCGGGATTATTCAAATGCTCCCATGCAAGATTCCCCACTTTAGAACTCAATGTGGCACTGTATAACATTGTTCTACGCTCTTCTCTAGATGGCATTTTTTTGAGGATCTGTCTGAGGTCAGGTAGAAATCCCATATCAAAAAGTCGATCCGCCTCATCAATAATGCAGATTCCAAACTGGGAGTAATCGATTTTTCCCGATTTGCCGAAATCTATCAATCTGCCCGGTGTACCTATGATCAGGTCACAGCCGTCCTTGAGCATTTTTTCCTGACTGTTATATCCGACACCACCATAAAAAGATCCAATATTAAATCCAGCTTCAGCTCCCAGGAGCTGTGCTTCTTTTTCAATCTGAACTGCCAGCTCTCTGGTAGGAGCAATAACCAGTGTTTTTTTTCCTTTAAAATCATCGTGCTCTGCCATGAGGTGAAAAGCACTGATGATAAATGCTCCGGTTTTCCCTGTTCCTGTCTGGGACTGTGCGTATATATCACGTCCCTCAAAAAGGAATTTAAAAGTTTCTTCCTGAACTGGTGTACAATCGACAAATCCAGCTCCTTCAATTCCTTTTGCTAATTTTTCATTAAATTCAAATTCTGTAAATTTCATTATTCTCTATCTCATTTTATCCGGTTCGTATATTTTATTTCTGAGGACGACACTCATTTCTAATGTGTTTAACCGGTAATACTTTTTGGTTATGAGGTTATCACTATCAGCGCCATGAATCATTCCTGACCTGTTTTACAACCTCTTCGAATCTATAACTCTTTTCTACGTTTATAATTTCTTTCATGAGACTCTCTCCATCGAGTCCACATTCTCTTATCAGTTCCTCTCTTGTCGCCTGTCCGAGGAACTTATCGGGCGCTCCAAAATACCTGAAATGAAAACTTTTATTGTTTTCATACATCTTCGCAGCAAGCTGCTCACCTAATCCACCCGTTTTTACACCATCTTCAACAAATACTGTCAGGTTATAATTACTAACTATATCAAAAAGATAATCAATATCTATGGGGGCAATATACCTCATATTATAGACATCTGCGTTTATATCTCTCTCAAGAAGCAAGTCAGCGCATTTTTCTGCTTCACTCAATAAAGAGCCAAGGCTCAATATGAGTACTTTATCTTTTTCTGCAGCCTGTTTTCTTACAAAAACACCGCGGCCTGTTTCAAAAGGTTCACAAAGCTCTTCCCTTTCATCAAAACAAACATCTTTAGCATAACGGATCATAAAAGGACCACAGCTCTTTCTGGCGAGATTAACGGCATGTTCCATTTCACTGCTGTTTACAGGTGATAAGAATGTCAATCCCGGCACAGTTTTAAAAAGAGATATATCATATAATCCCTGATGAGTTTCGCCATCTCCCGGAACCAGCCCCGCTCTGTCCATGACTATTGTCACCGGAAGTGACGGAATGGCAATATCATGAAATACCTGATCGACAGCTCTCTGCATAAATGTAGAGTAGATCGATACAAAAGGTTTCATTCCCGCAATAGCAAGACCGGCAGAATATGTTATACCATGAGGTTCTGTAATACCCACGTCAAAAAATCTATCGGGATATTTTTCGGAAAACTCTTTCAGACCTGTTCCATTAGTCATAGCTGCAGTTATGGCAACTATCGCTTTGTCGTCAGCTGCGGCATTGACAATTGCACGACCATATGCTTCTGTCAGTTTCATTGGCTTATTTTCATCGCCGTTAATATCTGTTTTATCAGGAACTGGTGATACTCCGTGAAAACTGGAAGGATCCTTTTCAGCAACGGTCAAACCTTTACCCTTAGTTGTGACCACATGAATAACCACCGGTTTATTCAACTCTTTAACCGAATCAAAAGTCTTCTCCATTCTCTCAATATTATGCCCGTTGATAGGACCTATGTATTTGAAACCGAGATCAGTGAAAAGATTTTCCTTATAAAAAACACCTTTGGCTCCCCTTTTCAAACGATAAACCATTCTTAGGATTGATTTTCCGAAAAAGGGGATGATTCCTATAGCCCTATCAATAAAATCTCTGAAATGCTGGTAAGAGCCGGTTGTTGTCATACGGCTCATATAAGAGGACAGTGCTCCAACATTAGTCCCTATGGACATCTTGTTATCATTTAAAATAATAATCAGATTTTTGTTGATATGTCCGGCATAATTCATAGCTTCCAGAGCCTGACCACCTGTCAGGGATCCATCTCCAATAACGGCAATGGCTCTGCTCTTGCTATTATTCAGGTGCTCTCCCACCAGAACTCCTAAAGCCGCAGAAACAGATGTGGAAGCGTGTCCTGTATCCATAATGTCATGAGGACTCTCTTCCCTTTTGGGAAAACCACTCATACCGCCTGTCTGCCGAAGGGTTTTGAAATCCTTATAACGGCCTGTAAGCAGTTTATGAGTATAACACTGATGACCCACATCCCAGACTATTTTATCAAATGGAGAATTAAATGATCTATGCAACGCTATCGTCAATTCGACAGCACCGAGATTGGAAGCCATATGGCCACCGTTCTTATTGACTACTTTTATTATATATTCCCGGATCTCTTCTGACAAAGTCACCAGCTCTTCAGATGTTAAATTCTTCAGAGCTGCCGGATCCTTTAAACCGGGAAGAATTGAAAATTCAGACATTCAGACCTCTACAAGTGAAATATAACATAAAAAGGGGAAAAACCTATGGAAAAACATCCATAAAAAAAAATAAATCCCCGTTGGTTTACCGGAGATTTAAAAAACAGAATGCAGACACCTGAAAATAATTCAAGCATCTGCCTTCGGTACTGAATAAGCTATTACAGAACGAAGGTATTATTTACTAATAAACCTTCTATGAAATCGAGTATTTATTGCGTATTTGCAAATTAACAATAAATAAACTCTATTTATGCTTGTGTCTGTTCTTTCTAAGCTTTTTCTTACGTTTGTGTGTAGCTATTTTTTTTCGTTTTCTTTTTCTACCGCAAGGCACGTGCTTACTCCTTTAAATTAGGACCCATCTAAGGGTATACAGTTAACTGAAAGTTCCGGTAAAACAGAACTTTTTAGATTATGCAGAGACTCCCCACATAAGTCAAGGGCATTATCCATAAACCTCCAGCTTTATTCCCTCTAAATCTGAAGGTGAAAACCATTTTACACCTTTTAATGACTTAAAAAAAGTTATCTGCCTTTTCGCATAACGCCTGGAATCCTGTTTAATTTTATCCTTTACATCGCTTATAGTCATGCATCCGCGATTCTCCATCTCAAAGAACTCACTGTACCCGATCCCTTTCATTGATGGATAATCACTGGAAACTCCATTCCCTATAAGACCTTTAACTTCTTCTGCCAACCCCTGCTCAAACATGATATCGACACGTTGGTTTATACGTGAATAGAGTTCATCCCTGTCCCGTTCAAGACCGATAATTCTCAGAGAGTAATCGTCTCTGACTTTATCTGAGACATGAAAGGATGATAGAGGTTTCCCTGTAGCTCTGAATACTTCCAAAGCCCTGATTATTCTCGAACTGTCACCGTTGTTCAGTCTTTCGCCTGATTGGGGATCACATCGGCAGAGCTCTTCATATAATGACGGAAGTCCCTTACTTTTTAATTCTCCATTGAGTCCGGTTCTGTAGGATTTATCGAATAAGGGGATCTTCGGGAGTCCATAGAGGAAATTTTTAAAATAAAAAGCTGTTCCTCCTGATATAACAGGAGTTCTGTTTCTATTTAAAATTTCGGGAATCAGCCTTTCTGCTTCTTCTACAAAATCACCGGCACTGAATTGTTCATGGGGATGCCTGATGCTGATTAAATGGTGGGGAAGTCTCTTCATATAGGGAAGATCCGGTTTGGCGCTCCCTATATCAAGTCCTTTATAAACCTGCATGGAATCGGCACTGATCACTTCTCCTGTCCCTTCAAAAAGTTCGAGGAGCAGATCAGTTTTGCCGACTGCTGTAGGTCCGAATAATAAGATAAGAGGAAGATTATCTCTTGTACTCGTACTTAACCTCTTCAGTGACGATTTCACCGATTGCCTTTGAGATTACCTTACCTTCTTCATCTTCATTGATATCACTTCCGGTCATAGAAATCTGCTCAGCACGATGAATTGCAGCATTTGTCAATTCATACATGTTTTTATCTGTATTAACGAGTTTGTCCATAGGTATAACTTTTCTTTTATCTGCCATAAAGTGCCTCTTATTTTGTACTGATCTTTGTTCGAATAGCATGCGTTATACGCGACCATGACGAACAGATTTTGCCGTTTAATAATGCGGCAAACTCCATTATAGATGAAATGGGATAAAGTTATCAACTGACCCTGGTTTCAGAACGACCTTTTTCTTTAAGGATATTCACGATTGCCGATGATATTATCTCGACAATCTGCGAAGGAGCCATCCTGTCCGTGTTAATTATCAAATCGGCAAAACCATATTCATTGTTATCGATATTATACAATTTCTCATATCTCGCATGATCGCGACTGTCTCTCTCATCTGTTTCAATCATTCTATCTTTAAAAACACCACCTTCTCTCTGGTGGATTCTTGAAGCCCTTATTTCTGGAGAAGCTGTGAGAAAGACTTTGAGGTCCGCTTCCTTCAGCATCCATATCGCGAGGCGGGATCCTAAAATAGAATCTCCTTCCATGGCCAGTTTGACTTGTTTATCATCAACATATCGATCCCAGCTGGGATCGCTTTCAGCCATCTTGCAGAACTCATGGAATTCGATACCTTTTTCTTCTGCAATATTTCGGAAAGTGAAATTAACCATCTTAAACTTGAATCTTTCCGACAGCATTCTTGTTACAGTTGTGTTACCACAACCACTTCGCCCTGATAAGGCAATTCTGATATTATTCGACATTTCTCAACTGCTCCCTTATCTTTTCCAGTGCATCTTTCATCATGACGACTGACTGATGAACTTCCACAACCGGGGATTTTGATCCGATAGTGTTGATTTCCCGATTGAGCTCCTGACAGAGAAAATCCAGTTTCTTTCCGGCAGATTCTTCATCTGTGGATATTTCCCGGAATCTTTCGAGATGGCTCCTCATGCGGATAATCTCTTCATTTATATCATATTTTACGAGATACATAGCTGTCTCTGCAAGTAATCTTGTTTCTTCTATCTCATCGCCGGTTATATCGCGAAACTTTTCACTAAGCGTATCTTTGATCTGCTGTTCAATTTCCGGGACTTTTGTTTTTACAAAATCGAGGTTTTCCTTTAGAACATCAATTTGATTATTTATGTCAGTTTCGGTGTTGTTTCCCTCTTTGATCCTGTTATTGTCATAGTCGTCAAAAGCCTTTACAAGCATAGGTAGGATTTTCTCCCAGATATAGGTGATATCTCTCTTTTTGTCTGTTTTGATAATGCCATCCATACTGAGAAGATGTGATAGCCTGAGTTCATCATCAATTCCGGCAGTTTGCATCATCTGTCTGAGAACTCCGCTGTATTCTGTCACAACATTTTCATCGAGTATCACAGAAAGATTTTCCTCCAGCTCTCTGTAACGTATATTGATCTCTACACGTCCGCGATTGATCCTCGCCGAAAGCCATTCTCTTATTTTAGGTTCGAGAGGATTCAATATAGAGGGAATATTTGTAATGATATCCAGATAGCGGTTGTTGTAGGATTTCAGATCAAGAGAGATATGGCATTTTTCGTCCTGAATCTCATCAAAACCGAAACCAGTCATACTTTTCATCATTTGTTCTCCTTAGGTTGCATTTGAGATCGTTCCTCGGTGCCGGCACCTGCGGTACGACTCATTGGCGAGCAGCAAACTTGTTTGCGACCAGCCTTAAGTGCCTGATATAGAGTTTTTCCAATCTGCCAGTTATTACCGGCTCCCATAGTGATGAAAACATCACCTTTTTTCAGGAAATCTCTACAGAAGTCTATTGTTTGACTGAATTCATCAAAGTAATACACTTTTTCATTTTTCATTTTTGTCTTTTCATATAAATCATGCCCGGAAACAGATCCGGAGTACTTCTCTCTTGCCGATGCATAGATTTTATGGAGTAGAACGACATCGGCATCTCCGAATGATGAGGCAAAATCATCTAGCAATGCTTCTGTCCTGCTATAAGTATGGGACATAAAATCGACAATAAGCCTTCTTTTCGGATAGAAATTGCGAAATCCCTCTAATGTTGCTTTTATCGCAGTAGGGTGATGTCCATAATCATCGATAAACAGGATGCCTTTCTCTTCTCCGATTATTTCGCTTCTTCGTCTGCTTCCGGCAAAAGAGTTTAATCCCGCTGCTATTTTCAACAGCAGCGATTTATCAATATTCCGCCCCTCTTTTTCCAGGGTTCTCACGATAAGAGCAATGGCAGCGACTGAATCGAGAATAAGGTGCTTCCCGGGGATCTTCAGAGAGAAATCCATATCAAATCCCCTAATCGTGAAACTCGAGAACCCCTCTGACGTGCAGATATTCTCTATACCGTAAGTACCTTCAGCTTTTTCCCCATAGGCAATAATATTGATGTCTTTCCGCTTTTCTCCCATTATCTCTGCGGCATGAGACGCTCCAGCATCATCACAGCAATATATCAAATCACCACCGGGAGGCAATAAGGCGATATAGGAGATATAAGCATCCAGTATATCATCATAATCTTTGAAATAGTCTAAATGATCGGGCTCGATACTGGTCAGTATAATTGATGAAGGGTGAAAATCCAGAAAATGGCGCATGTATTCGCAAGTCTCGGCAATAAAATATTTATTACCGAAACAGGCCGTTGAAAATCCATCAAATGTCGGCACAGCACTGCCCACAAGAACTGACGCTTCAAGTCCGACAGAACCGGCAATAGTACCGGCCAGAGCCGTTGTCGTTGTTTTCCCATGAACTCCGGCTATTCCGAATGATTCAGTCAGCGAAGATATATATCCCAATGCTTCGGTATATACCATAACAGGAATATCCATTTCAACAGCACAGGCAATTTCGGGATTATCATCACCATACGCGGAAGAATGGATTAGCAGCTGAGTGGAATCATCAATATGTTCAGCGGAAAAATGTTCGCTATAGGGTATATTCAGTCTCTGTAAAATCTCATCTGTATAGAATTTCTCATCCAGATCGGAACCTGAGACAATCGCTCCTCGACGGTGCAGCAACTCAGCAAAGGCAGCCATCCCGGTTCCTTTTATCCCGACAAGATGAACATGAAAATCCTCTAGTGATTCTGGTAAACTCTTTTTTAACATAAAAGCAATATACAGTGGAAATGCTATTATTTCAATTGATGTCGACTGTCGTTAAAAATAAAACTATACTGGAGCTATGAGCAGATTTTCCTTTTATAAAAAAATAATTACCGAAGATAGATCAGAAGAAAGAGGTGTCAGGAAACTTCTATATTCATTCCTCAAGATTGTTTTTCGCATTTTTGATAAATTCTATTTTGACAATTGTCTTATCCGGGCATCGGGTCTTGCCTTTAACAGTCTGCTGGCCCTCGTCCCTCTTTCAGCTATAATATTCGCATTTGGCGGATTGAATAATGTCAATTCATCACTTCAGAATTTTCTTGTGGGTGTTTTTCTTCCATCAAGCCTCAACCAGATAATTGACGCTCTGAATATGTTTACAGAAAACTCTACAAAACTGGGTACTTACGGGATTGTATTATTTCTGATAACTATACTTTTCCTGATGAACAATATAGAAAATAATCTGAATTCTATATGGCAGTGTAAAAGGAAAAGAAATTTCTTTCAGCAGTTTACAATCTATACAACCGTGCTGGTTTTCGGCTCACTATTAATCGGTGGAAATTTTTCAATTTCCGGGAGTCTATTGGCAATTATCCCCGATTATGTCGACGCCTTGAAAGACCCTTTTCTTGTACAGCTTGGATACAGGTTATCATCGGTAATATTTATTACGCTGACTTTTATGTTAATCATCATAATGATTCCTTCAGTGAAAGTAGCATTCAGAAGTGCTTTTACAGGTGCTTTAACGGGAGCCGTTTTATGGGAAATATCCAAGTGGGGGTTTAAAACCTGGGCATCTTATTCTGTGAGAAACTCAGTAATATACGGGGCTCTTTTCCTGATTCCCCTTCTCCTGATATGGCTCTACGTAGCCTGGCTGATTATTATGATCACTATGGAAACAGCTTATGTATTCAATCATCGATTTGAACCGCATATTAGATACAACGATAGCGGTTCCCTATCTGATTCTTTCACAATTATGACGGATCTCTATCTGAGCATCGCCGAAGCCTATTATTCCGATGAAAAAAGCGCCTCTCTCTCATTTCTGATTAAGAGAATTGGTGTGGCTGAAGATGAAGTGAGAAAATACGCAGGACAACTGATTAAAGAAAATCTCATTATTAAAAGTGAAGATGGTTTATTCATACCTTCATCTCCACCGGATTCTCTTAAATTATCCAGCTTATATTCCATGATTTGCGGCATTGAAGGCAATAATCGGAAAAGTGTGGAAGATTTTATTAACGGTGCTGATAAAGAGTTGAATAATCGCACTGTATCTGATCTTATAAAACACAATGACCAATAATCCGATCGGTGCCGTTTTCACACCTTTAAAATATGCAGAAGAGACGATAATATCTACAGGTTTATATAAAAAATGGATCGAAGGAGCTGTCATCCTGGATCCGACAGCCGGCAGCGGCAATTTTATTGAATCCTTTATCAGACTGGCTCAAAAAGAAAAACAGACCATTACATCTTCAATGCTCGGAAATCTCTATGCAGTAGAGATGCAGCAGAAATTTGTATCCCGGTTTTTCAACAATTTGAAAGAGATCTACAACATAAATTTTCCCCGGAGCAATTTCATTCAGGGAGATTATTTGTTCACAGATCTGGATGTAAAAGCAGATTACCTGATCGGAAATCCTCCCTGGCTGAATTACTGCGACCTTGAAGAGGATTATAAGAATAGGATAAAACATCTATTTCTCGAATCAGGCTTGGCAAAAAATAAAAAAGAGCTGCTTCTAGGTAGTTCGAGAATAGATATTGCTGCATTGATTATAACTGAAGCTATCAGAAAAAATTTGAAAAAAGAGGGGACGGCCCACTTTTACCTGCCCCTTTCTCTTTTTTTAAACGACGGAGCCCATAAGGGTTTCAGGTCTTTATTGGCCAGTGAAAATTATTTTTCATTAAATTATATTAATGATTATAGGGATTATCCCATATTCCCCGATGTTTCCACCAGATATGGATTTGCATCATTCACTAAAGGGAAAACAACGTCCTATCCGGTAGATTATTTCAAAATCAATGATTCGGACAATAAGTCAAAAGAGAAAGCATCTCCTATCGGAGATGAGGAAAGCCCCTTTATAATTCATTTACCAGGAAATAAACTTCAACTCCCGGAGATATCCATTAAAAAGGAAAACAAACCGAGGCAGGGTCTGAACACATGTGGTGCCAATAAATTGTTTATTTTTGATGAGATGGAAATCCTGAACAAAGATATTTGCGAGGTTTCAGGAAAAGACAACCGTGCTGTTTTGCCTAGAAAAATGGTTTATCCCCTTATCGGCGCCGATCAATTTAAAGAAAATCAGAAAAACCGCTTTGTTTTTCTTCCCTACAGTGAAAATGGGCGGGTTATGGCAGAAAATGAGTTGAGGAAATATCCTGAAGCTGTTAAATACCTGGAAAAACACAGAGAAACTCTAATAAAAAGAAAAGGTGTACTAATACAAAATTCCATTGGAAAGGGATTGTGGTGGTCTCTTCTGGGAATCGGTCCCTACTCTTTTGCACCGTGGAAAATAGTCTGGGAAGCCTATGGCAAAAAAAGTTTTTCTGCAAAACTTTTCACCTCCTCCAATGGCAGATTATGGCAACCGAATCAGGCATTGCAGGCCTACATTCCCCTATTCGATGAAAATGAGGCAAAAAGGATTCTCAAAGAATTGGAAAATCCTCTCATTGAAGAAATTTTGAGAAATCAGGGGATGGAGGGAACCTGCAACTGGGCTCAACCGGGAAGAATGATGAAGTTTTTTCAAATTAAAAAAACAGATTGATATTTACACCGGTTGTCCAGAGATATTCTGCAGCATCAGATGTGATTATGGAATAAGCACCGAAATGCAACCCTGCTGAAAAATGATTAAACCGGAATTCTCCGGAAAATCTAAAGTCGAATAAATTGAGTGTGTTATGTTCTGGAAAAAACAAAAGATTCATATCCACATCAAAAATAATCCGTTTTAAAATTTCCCTGTCCCAGAAAAGATATAAAAGTGGCGCCTCAAGATTGACACCCATATTAAAACCATTAAGAGACCGTTTCTCCACTACAAAGAAATCGTATCCATTGGAAAAATAACCTCTGTATCCAACAGAAAACTTAAAAATGATTCTGGAATCCAGAGTTTCAAGAAAAAAAGTTCTGAAACTGAACATGGCATCAACTACATGAAGCTTATCTGCTGCAAAACCTTCGTCGATAACATTGAGCAGGAACAAAGTGTATGAACCATTGAAACCGAAGATTCTGTTCCACATTTTGAAATAATAATTTATATCTCCGTTAAAGCTGGTTGAATACCCACTTTCCAGAGGAAAAACTACTGAATCTTCTCCTATATTCCATGGTAAAACAAGATTGGGTGAAAAGGAAAATTCAAAAAAAGAACGGGTATCTTCAGGCTGCAGCAGATCATAATCATCATTGCGAACAGAAAAATCGGGTTTATTGAGTTCTTCATCGGGATTTTCAGAAGGAGGTTCCTTGATATTGAAATCAGGTCTTTCCGTTATGTATGGCTCTTCATCATTGTCACCTGTTCTGTCAGTTTCGATATTGTAGAGCTCATTAATTGATTCAATAAGATCTTTTGCCCGCTGATTGGTAGAATCGATTTCCAATACCTGGTTGAGAATACGCAGAGCCTCTTCATAATCGCCTGAACTGAATGCATCAAGGGCAAGATCTATTTTCTCTTCAATTTCCTCACTGACCATATAGGGATCTATCTGAGAAAAAAGAGATACTGCCGATAAAAAAATATGGAAAGATATTAATAACGTTATTTTTTTTATCATCGAATTAGATTCCTGTACCCTTCAGATTCGGGGAAATCAGGGAAGATTTCATCCCACCTACCTTTTAAATCGGGATATGAGAGCTCACTGTTTAACTTTCGATAAAATTCTTTTCTGTTTATGTTCTCAGCGCCAAGACTTTCCAGATGATTTGTGTGATCCTGACAATCGATTATTGAAAATCCCTTTTCCTTTAAATAAAGTGTCAGCAATATGAAGGCAATTTTTGAACCATTAGAAACTTTTGTGAACATCGATTCTCCAAAAAAGACTTTGCCCAGAGAAACTCCATATAATCCGGCAACCAGTTCTCCATTGGTGCGGACTTCAACAGAATGAGTCCAACCGAGTTTATTCAATTCACAGTAGGCATTCACCATATCTTCCGTTATCCAGGTGCCGCCCTGTCCCTTTCTGACAGACGTTCTGCAGCTTCTTATAACTTCTTCAAAATTTACATCCAGAACAACATCATATTTTTGTTTTCGGATCTCTTTTTTCATAGATTTTGAGATCCTGAGTTTTTCTGTAAAAAGGACAAAACGCGGATCGGGACTCCACCAGAGGATCTCATCCCCTTCATTGTACCAGGGAAATATACCCTGCCTATAAGCGGATAAAAGGACTCCCGGACTTAGATTTCCTCCAACGGCAACAATCCCCTCTTCCGTTGAATCTTCAACTGAGGGGAACTGGAGATAATCATCAGCACCGAACCACGGTAGAATCAAGTCAACTCGCCTTTAGTGACTAAAATTTTCACATCATCTTCAACTATTTCAGCGAGAGCATTACCACCTTGGGACAGATCCCCGAAAAGAACCTGATCAACGAAGATTGATTTGATTTTCTCTTCTATCAGTCTGGCAATATTCCTTGCTCCGAATTCAGAGGAATAACCTTTGACAGCAAGCCAGCTTATACATTCATCACTCACTTTAAGTGTTACATTTTTTGATCGAAGCATATCTCTGAAAAGATTGATCTCTTTTACAACAATTTGTTCAACAATCTTCTGGTCCAATCTATCAAATAAAACAACTTTATCGAGACGGTTTCTGAATTCAGGAGCAAATGTATTTTCAACAGCTTTCTCTACTGACCCGACTTTCACAAGACTATCTCCGAAACCGATGACGGCTTTACCCAATTCACTGGCTCCGGCGTTGGAAGTCATAATGATAATGACATTTCTGAAATCCGCCTTTCGCCCCATATTATCAGTTACAGTGGCATAGTCCATCATCTGCAGCAGTATGTTGAAAATATCCTTATGAGCTTTTTCTATCTCGTCGAGAAGCAGAACAGCATGTGGTGTCTTTCTGATGGCATCGGTGAGCAGTCCGCCTTCTTCAAAACCGACATAACCGGGAGGTGATCCGATCAGGCGGGAAACTGTGTGTTTCTCCTGATATTCACTCATATCAAAACGGTGCAGAGAAACTCCGAGTTCATCGGCAAGTTTTCTCGCCAGTTCAGTTTTTCCAACACCTGTAGGTCCTACGAATAGAAATGAGGCAATAGGTTTATCTGGATTCCTGAATCCGGCTCTAGATCTTTTAACAGCTTTCACTACATCTTCAACTGCGTGATTCTGTCCGAAAATGACTTTCTGCAGAACCAATGCAAGGCTCTTCAGTTTTTCTGTCTCACTGACTGATACGCTCTTTTCAGGAATTCCGGCTATTTTGGAAATCACAAGCTCTATATCTTTGATTGTTATCTCGGGAATGAGAGTGTCGCCATTTTTATCTGAAAAAAGACGCTTCCAGGCACCGGCTTCATCTATGACATCAATAGCCTTATCGGGAAGTCGTCGTTCATTAAGATACTGATCGGATAATTCCACTGCAGACTGGAGAGCCTCATCGGTATACATTACTCCGTGGTGTTGCTCATAAACACTTCTCAATCCCTTGAGGATCTGCAGAGTCTCTTCAACAGTCGGTTCAGTTATATCGATCTTCTGGAATCTCCTGACTAGAGCGTGATCCTTCTCAAAATGTTTTTTGTATTCATCATAAGTTGTTGATCCGATGCATTTCAAAGAACCTCTGACAAGTGCCGGTTTTAACAGATTCGATGCATCCATAGAACCACCTGAGACAGCCCCGGCACCTATAATAGTGTGAATCTCATCAATAAAGAGAATGCATTTATCCATTTCTTCAAGTTCTCCGAGAACCAGTTTCATTCTCTCTTCAAAATCACCGCGGTATTTTGTACCTGCAAGCATTGAACCCATATCGAGGGAAAAGATTGAATATCCCTTTAGCGGTTCCGGTACATCTTCTGCGACAATTCGTTGAGCCAAGCCCTCTGTAATAGCTGTTTTTCCAACTCCGGGATCTCCTACATGAACGGGATTATTTTTAAGACGCCTGGATAAAACCTGTATGGTTCTCTCAATAACATCCTCCCTGCCGATAAGGGATTCAAGTTTTCCCTCTTTCGCAAGCTCTGTGAGATCAGTTGTGTATTTATCGAGATTCGACTGCTTTTTCTTTTTCCCTTTTACTGATGAGTCTTTTTGAATGTGTTCTTTTACAAATTCATAATCCTCATCGGGCATATCTTCGATCTCGTCAGTCTCCTCTTCTTCAAAAGAATGAGAGAGATGCTCAAGGAGAGTGAGTTTCTCCAATCCGGCTTTCTTCAGAAAATAAGAGCCGTAACTCTCCTCCTGTTCAAGTATGGAAACCAAAAGATCGCCGAGTTCAATTGTCTCTTTACCGGCGGACTCCATATGAATCATGGTTCTTTCGATAACGGTTTGAAGACCGACAGTCTGAAAAGGATCAACATCTTTGCTCACAGGAATATGTTTGGTGAAATATACTTCCAGCTCTTCAGCCAGACCATCAGTATCGATTCCGCATTCCTCGAGTATTTCTTTGGTTTTATCAAAACCCAAAGCCGTATATAAAACGTGTTCCGCTGTAAAATATTCATGGTTTCTATTTTTAGCTTCGAACCACGCTGAATTGATTATTGCCTGTACATCATCACTAATATTCAAAATCTACACCCTCTCCATAATACACTTCAGGGGATATTCCCTTTCTTTGGCAACAGCATGCACCTGGGCTATTTTGGTCGCAGCTATATCATAAGTATATAATCCGACGATCCCCTTTCCCTTCTTATGGACATCCATCATTATTTTTGCTGCTTCTATAGGCGGCTTATGAAATATTGATACGAGAATCTCCA